>JADMIO011346897.1_pt1 | contig 90335 bp, 64 predicted proteins | sample 8958161 | NCBI WGS metagenome assembly JADMIO01 (sample SAMN16585339, study PRJNA669376) | soil metagenome | isolation source: Crop rotation soil | place: USA: Cullars Rotation, Alabama | collected 2011
CCGCGACAACTTGTCCACGTGGAATTCTAAGCTTAGGATCCCAATGTGCTGGAAAATCTCCGCTTATGCTTCCGGTATGGTTTAAATAGGTCTGGCCGCCATCTGCGGAAACCAACAGTTTAACTTCGCAGGTGTTGCTTTCAGCATCGCTTAGGTCATAGTTAACATGAATCTGCCCCCCGCTAACGGAAACAGCTACGTTGGATAGTACAGGCACCTGGTTTTGTGCAAAAACAAACTGGCAGACGAAAGCTAAAAACAGGGGGTAGCAAAATTTCATGGTATTTCTTTTCGGTAAAGGAAAGAAAATACCGGAGGTTAGAGAAATGCCTATCAGATGCTTACTCTGTTAGCTTTTCTTTGAACCAGTTAAGCGTGGCAGATCGGGCCTTGTCCAGGTCTTTTCCAAGCCATATATGATTCGCACCAGTAAGCGTGGTAAGGGAATTTTGAATGCCGAGAGAATCAAGTTTGGACTTCATTTTTAGCGCATTGCTGTAAGGCACACCGATATCTTCCGTTCCATAGATAAGAAGGGTTGGCACAGAATTGCTGTTTACCGTCCAGTAAGGAGAGGCTTCTTTATATTTTGACGTATCAGTAGTGGAACTTAAACCAGTGCCTACGTACGTTTTAAAAATCTCGTGTGCTCCGGTTATGCTCAATTGTTCTTTGTCGATAAAATCAACAGGCCCGGCCCAGGAGCCACAGGCTTTTATCCGGCCATCGTTGAAAGCGAAAGCGGTTATCAGGGCTAACTGGCCACCGGCGCTATGGCCGCAAACTCCAAATCGATTATCTGAAACCTGCCATTTCCCCTTTTTTGAGGCAATGAAGTCAATCGCTGTTTTGATATCATTGGGCAGGTCGGGGTGATGCACATGGGTGAGGTAGGAAGCATAGCGATAATTGATAGTGGCACAGGCAATACCGGCTTTGGCAAATTGCTCTATCTCCTGTAAAAAATAGCTTTTATCGCCCAGAACCCAGGCGCCGCCGTGAACAAGTACCACTACCGGTGTAGTACTATCGCGGTTGGCTGGCAGCGAAATGTCCATCACGTTCCGGGTGTCACTTCCATATTTAATGCCGTAAAGAGTTTGCTGTTTACCGGGATTTAGTAATGATTCCTGGAACTCTTCACTCTTTTTACTGCATGAAGCCAGTACGGAGGCAGCGATAAATAATAACAATAAGCGGGTGGACATAAGGGTGTTTTAACTACAACGGGGGCGCGTAAATTTTAGTATTCGGGATTGGCAGGGTTTAATTTTGCCACTGGTGTTGAAAAACTTTTATTGCCGTTTTTTTGTAAAAAAATGAACTAATATGAACTTTTGTAATATATTAGTTTGCAGTATATTAGATGGGTTAATTCATTGAAATTGTTTCATTTTAGGGTTAAAATGATTTAAAAACCGCTAAAATTTGTCTTTGCGCCGGTTTTCGCCACTAGCTAAACTAGCCGGCGTAAATCAAAGGCACGGCAAGTGAATCAAATTTGCCGCGCCCGTTTTAAAAGTAGTGCAATGCCCAAACCCACAAAAAACAAAACATCTTTTAGTTCCGATATTTTCAGACAAAACAAAAAAACCATCCGTCGAATCAATCGGTTAATAAGTTCTCTGGATAGCCCCGTGCGCCAAAAGATTCTTGCAAGGTTAATGAAGGGGGCATATGCGGTAGAAGCATTGGGGAGGACATGTCGCCTGGATTCCGCGGTGGTATCTCACCACCTTGCCGTGCTTCGCCGCGCAGGGTTTGTTACTGTCATCCGCAAGGGGAAGTACCGTCATTATTCTGTGCAACAACAAAACCTGAAAGCGATTATCAGCCTGGTTCGAAAATTGGCGGCCTTATAATATTATTGTTTAACGTGAAATATATGTATGCCCGGATTTTTAAGAAGTGATTTAATTGGGTTTTATACGTGGAAACCCGAAGGAAGCAGTGACCCGAAACTATCGGGAGAGCCAGATAGCTCCATTCTGGACCGTTCCAACGGCCATGAGATTCTTTATATGATAAGGAAGGTTATGGAGCATGAACGAAGAAGTGGTGCTGACGCGGGCCAGGAAATAGAAATGATGATTAAGGTAGCGCCGGCGCAATGCGGCACGCAAAAAGAGGTAATGGATTGGATACTTTCGCATTAATCCCTTTTTAAGCCCAAACCAAACGGAGTTATCATCATGAACTCAATAAGAGGGAATCCCGTTTTTCCTGGCGTTGTATTATCTTGGGAAGAAGGTTTTCTGTTTCTTTTAGTAGCTCACTTTCGGTTACGCTGGTCGCCTTATTGTTTTGCGGGAGCAATAACCACGGTTTTCGCTGGCCAAATTGATAAACGCCAAATATGATTACCGGCGTCCCATAAGCTAAAAGTTGGCCCTTTTTGTCAAGCTTCCATTGTTCGCACCAATCGTAAAACCAAATAGCATCTTTTTCAAGCAGCCTTACACACGCATGCGAAGCGGGATAGCCCGGCATTTCGTATTCATGCATGGAAACACCCTCTTTATTTGCCAGGTTAAAATACCATTCCATTATCCACTCAGGGTCAACCGTGCTAATGGTTTTTCGCGAGCGCCAGTTTGTGTGGAATAAACCGGTGGGCGTAGGAGTAGATTTTTTACCCATACTAACCGGCCCCCAGCGAACTAACTTGCCATTTTCATACGCTCCAAACGCCTGTACCCGGTAGGAGTAAAAAATGAGTTTTCTTACTTCTTTTATGGCCGGTAATTGTAAGGGAAAAGGGGAATAAACCCTGTTGTCAGCAAAAATTGAGTCGGGAACTACCAAAGTATCCAAACGGTGCAGGTGGTTAATATCAATACGGTTCAATGCAAGAATGATATCTAATCCCGCCATGGTTGTATCCGGGTTCTTTCGGTCGATTGGTTGCAAGTGGTAGGTAATTTCAGGAAGGCGAATTAGAACGCTATCCTGTAAAGCAACGGGTCCACCTGTGGTTTTATTTTTAAGTATCGACTTGTCGCAGCCTGCGATAGCCAGCAGCAAAACCCCGATGCCAATAAAAACATGTCCCCTACCCGCAATCCCTGTATTAGTCATAGCATTTGGCATGTAAAAACAGTGCCAATCGAGGGGATGCGCAGAAGGATTTTATTGTTAACAAGCGGTTTTACTTCATTTTTTGTTCCATCCAGTAACTAAGGTCAATAGTGCCCATTATTACGCTTTCGGAATTAACTTTATTAAGCTTTTCAAATTTTGGGTAATACAAGGCGAGAATTGCCTGCACACTCTTTTTGTCATTTTTCTTATAAAGCTCGCTAAACATTTTCAAAAATAAACTGACAGTCTGCTGAATAAAATTGCGCGATTTGCCAAATCGCTGAACCGATTTTATTAAATAAGGCAGCAACTGATAGTTTTTTAACTCAAAGTGTGTCATTATATGAAGCATATGCGCATACAGAAAAGTGTCGCTGCGTTGCTTGTCATCCACTTCGTCCAGAACAATTCGCAGATGTTTCAATGCGTTGTCGTAATCTCCGTTGTGCAGGAAGCATAATGCTGCCAACTGATTATACATGCTAAGGAACGTAGGGCGGAGTGCCTTCCTGTTCCTGTCAACTTCTGCTTTGGTTTTATGAAACCACTCAATCCCCTTTTTAAACTCCCGATTAAAGCCGTAAATCATCAGGCGCCGTTCCACCGAAAAAGTGAGAATTTCAGTTTGCAGGCTCTTGGGGATTTTCAACCCCCTTATCTCATGCATTTTTTCCATTTTCTCAATTACGGTCAAGGCTTCATCATACTTTCCAAAATTGGTGCAACGGTTAGCAAGGCTGGATAACGCCGACATATACGATTGAGGATGGAGCAAAATTTTATCGGGTTGGCTTTCCAGATATCGAACCATCCGATGGCACAGTTCGTATGCTTTTTCAACTTGCAGCGTATGCTGGTAATACCAGCTCCAGCAATCAAAAAACAAAAGCTTTGCTCCATGGCTTAATGCTAATTTCTCATCCTTCAAAATTGGATTACGTATTAGCTTTTTAAAGTCCTCCATTTCCGCCGTATGCCTTGCATTGCCTTTTTGCGACAACAAGGCGAGAAATTGGGCTTGTATATCCTTATACTCCAGCTGGTTTTCCAGCATGCGCAGGCAAAAGCGCTCTTTTTCAGTAATAACTTTGTTTTGACGGGCCACTTCATCGTACTGTCCTCTCCTTATCATAATCCGGCGCAGCCATTTCAGTAATTGAAGCAGCATGGTAAAATGCTCGTTTTCCTCTGCTATGGGCATGGCATTTTTTACCAGCGCCAGGCAAAGCTCGTAATTCTGTTTATTGAAAAGAATTTCGATATCCGTAAGGGTCTGATGCAGGATAATTTCAGAAGATGAATCTTCGTGAAAGTTGCGAAGCGCCCGCATTAAAATTTTTTGGAGATATTTCTTCTCATAGCTCACATTCATGGTGGTGTGGCTCATCCGTTTTTTCAGTGCCTTTTTGTCGCTTATTTTTTCCTGTCCGATGGCGTTAAATAGTTTTTGGTAATTTTTATCGCCGGAAGAATTGGCCGTAAAAAGCTTGAAATACCTTTTCTCGTTTGTAGAAAGGGAGTTGACCAAATCAAATAAAGAAGTGCTATGGGTGTTTTTAGCCGACATTAAGTCAAAGGTAATTACCTTGTAATTCTTTTAAATAACGGTTCGGCCCAAATATGCAATCCGGAATCCTATTTTTCCGACTAAGTAAGGATTGAAAGTAAGAGGGGAGGATAAGAACTTCGAGCAGGAAACGGAGGCTTGGACACTGCAAAATAGCTGCTAAATCGGCAAGGCTTGTCTGGTAACATTCCTTCAATTTCGTGCAGGTTCAATGTTCAGTTATCAATCAGGGAAACTGTTCTGTTGCACCGATTTCTCATGGGGCGGCCAGCTATATAGCTGGCTGCCCCTTTTGTTCCGGGAATTTATATTTTAGCTGCATGGCAGTTCAAAAGGCTTTTTACGATTGTTGTTGTCCACCCTTGTAGGGAACGGATGATCTTTTGAATTGCATTTTTTCAAAATTATTCGCACCCTTCGCTTAAACGAGGGGTTTTTTATTTTAAAACCATTTAGCTATGCAACTGCAACCATCTCAAAAAATTGATTTCAGCAAGTTACCTTCCCGAGCAGTTATTCATCGCTTTACCGATGAACTGATTGATTTGCTCTTTCCTATTGAATCTACCTTTACCTATCACTACGAAGTAGCAGAGGAAAAGGAAGAGCGCCTACATAAAACCCTGAAAGAAATTCTTCTGCCCTTAAAAGAGCGTTTAGCTATGGAGCCGGCTGAAATAGTGGGGAAGTTCTTTGACACCCTTCCGGCAGTTTACGATAAACTTATTACCGACGCTGAATTCTTCATCGCCTCCGATCCTGCAGCTGAAGGCATTGAGGAAGTTATCATCGCCTATCCGGGATTTTACGCTATTACCGTTTACCGGTTAGCGCATGAACTTGCAAAATTGAGTGTGCCGATAGTACCAAGAGTTATAGCAGAATATGCCCACAATAAAACCGGTATTGATATTCACCCCGGAGCGACAATAGGCAGTCCCTTTTTTATAGACCACGGAACGGGTGTTGTTATAGGGCAAACAACCATTATCGGAAACAAGGTAAAGCTATACCAGGGTGTTACGCTGGGCGCCTTAGCTGTAAGAAATCCACAGGAAACAAAACGGCATCCAACCATTGAAGACAACGTGCTCGTTTATGCAGGTAGCTGTATTCTTGGCGGCCAAACCATTATTGGACGCGATAGCGTTATAGGTGGTAACGTCTGGTTAACGGCAAGCGTTCCCCCTTTATCGGTGGTGCATCATAAAAGTGAGGTGCATATACGTGATAAAAGCTCACTTACCGAAGGAGTGGATTTTCTGATTTAGTAATGAAGACTTTGCAGGTTTGAATAAAGAATTTGCTACGGCAAAAGCATTTCCTATTTTCGGAGAGCAAGTAGCACAATGAAAGTATTTCTTCCATTCCGCACCTTCATAAAAATCTATATCTCGATTTTTGCCTTTGTCCTGATTTTACTTTCGGGAGTGGTGGGGTACATGATTATTGAAGGTTATAATCTACTGGATTCCCTTTACATGACGGTTGTAACTCTTTCTACTGTTGGTTACCGCGAAGTGCAACCCCTATCGGAGCCCGGCAAAGTCTTTACCATTTTTCTTATTGTTGTTAACCTTAGCACCTTTACCTATTTCATTACGCAGCTTTCAGCCTATTTTCTCGACGGCGAATTTGCTGCTACCTATAAACTTTATACCATGAAAAATTCGATTGCAGAGTTGGACGGCCATATTCTTATCTGCGGATTTGGCAGGAACGGACAAGAAGCCGCCAAAATTCTTCACAACAGTCAAACCGATTTTGTGGTAATAGAAAGCGATCAAACTAAACGTGACAATGTTCCCTTTGAGGTTAATTTTTTTCTTGCCGATGACGCCACCAGGGATGAGACACTGATGGAAGCAGGCATCATGAAAGCAAAAGCGTTGCTAACAACCTTGCCTGAAGATGCCGACAATTTATACGTGGTACTCACTGCACGGGAGTTGAACCCTAAGCTGAAAATTATTAGCCGTGCTTCTAATGATTCATCTGTTCGCAAATTAAAAACTGCGGGTGCAAGCAATGTTATTATGCCCGATAAAATTGGCGGGGCGCACATGGCTACGTTGGTTCTGAATCCAGATATAAAAGAGTTTGTAGATTTAATGGCGACCCAGGGAAATGAACACTTCACCATTTCGGAAATTGAATCGGCAAAGTCTGTTTCGCTGGAAGACCTTAACTGCTGGAAAGTAACCGGCGCCACCATATTGGGGGTAAAAACACCGGAAGGGGGTTATTTTCTCAATCCCTCGGTTAAAACAGAGCTGAGTAAAGGGCACCGCTTAATAGTAATGGGTTCGCGCGAACAACTAAATAAATTACAAAAACTGGTTAGTTGATCTTTACGAGTTCATTAACGAACAATCGCCATTTTGCCAAACCCCTTCTTAAAGTATTTGTCGTAGCTCATGCCCATGTTATCCATCTGCTTATCGTCCAGACGGGTAATAACATGGTAGAAGTAAATTCCGTTAGCAAGCAAGTCGCCGTATTGGTCGCGGCCATCCCAGGCGTATTCGGTAATGTTTCGGCCAATATGAAGCGGGCCAAGTTCATCCTTGAAAATTTCCTTTACAACCGTACCTTTAATGGTTATAATTTGAATCTTCATGAAGTCAGGAACTTCGCTACCAGTAATAGTAAATACGAATTTGGTACTGGTTGTAAATGGATTCGGGTAATTCAGCACGTTGCTCACCATTGGCTTATTAACTACCTCGAAAGTTGTTTTATAGTCAAAGTAGGTAGCCGGTGTTCCCTGGTAAAGCGCATCGGTAGTTGCACTATTGTTGCCGCTGCGGTCCTGGTCTTTTACCAATAGCTCATATGTTCCGTCAACTGTAAACACAGGCTTTATTTCCATTTGCGCTTTGTTGTCGTGTGCAAGGTTTGCCGAATTGGCGGGATAGAAAGTAAAGGGAATACCCGATGCCTGATCTATTTTAACCGGTTCACTGGCGCCCGGATAGCGGATATAAACCTGAAGCAACGATGAATCATCCAACGCCAGGTATTTATTCTCATCCTTCAGCATTACGTGAATAGTGGGTTTCGCCGAAACTATGTCCCCATTCATAATATGCTGATTATCGAAAGTAACATCCAACAGCGGATTAATCTTGTCTGCGATTGTTGAAAAATTCAATTCCAGGAAGTTGTTGAAGTGATACTGCTCAATCTGGTCACTATTAGGATTGGCCTCCACAATTAACCGGTTAGTGCCATTGTAATTGCCGCCGTTAATATTGCGGTTAAAAACCATATGCATTGTATCAAAGGCCCCAAGTGGATTATGACGAATGTAATAGTCAACCACATTCAGGTGCGCATCGCGCAGTGTGTACTTGGTTAATATGCTGTCCATATTAACATCGCTCACATTTTCCAAAGCCACTTCAAGCTTCATATTAGAGCCCTGGTTAACCTGATCGGTAAAATTGAACCAGGCGCTGGGGTTCACGGCCGCTTCAGGAGGCTGCTTGTATAATATACGCCAATAATAAAGTTGCCCCGGCGTGCGCAATGAATCATCCCGGGTATTCATTCGTAACTTCAAATAAGGGAATTCATGTGCATCAATAGTAGGGCCGCCGTTATAAAACAGGGTATTTGGATTTGACACTCTCAGCAACAGAGAATCCTGGCCACTTGCTTTTATCCCTATAATATCAACTGAATCTACGTCACTAGGATGTAGCTGCCAGTTTAACTGCTTCCGCCAATGGAAGCTATGCCATTCTACTGCAGGGCCAATCTTGGGGCTGGTGTAAGTACCTTGATACCACAGTCCGTTAAAGGTAAAGGTAGTATCCAATATTGAGTAATGTCCATTTGTATTCGCCGTGAACGAATTGAAATTGGGATTACCTTTTTGTGTAAAGTAAACAAGGGCCCCGGTAACGCTGCCATTTGTGTATGGAGTGGAAACAAAACCCAATTGCGACAAAGCATTAACCAAAGTCGTGGTCCATATATAAGGGATATTGTTCGTGGAATACATCAGCACATAAAAGTTGGGGGGGATGGCGTTGATAAAATTGACAATATCGTTGTCTTGTGAACCATCTGATAGGAAATCGAATCCCGGTTGGTCTCCCTTGTTTGGGCAATGGAAATTATGAAACTGATCGCCAAAAGGACCGGTGCCATTATTATGACTTATCCAGGGAAGCCCGCTAACAGGGTCAATTACCGCAAACGTCAAACCTCCATAATATCCGCACCCTCCCATGCGGTAGCGGTACTCATTATAGTTATTGTAGTCCCAGCCAAGCGTTTCAAAGTCCACGTTACCGTGCGGGTCCACAGCAGTGGTAACACCGGTTTTAACATGAATGGTGTTTACGCTGGAGGGGAAACGGAAAACCCGGCTGGTATCCAGGCTCATGTTCTGATAACTATCTTTTTTATACTGGAAATAATGTGATTGATTCCAGCCGGGGTACTCGTTATTCAGATAAAGGAAGGAACTGTAATGCCATGTTGCACCCGCAGTGTCGCGCTTAATACGCCAGTAATACACGGTGCTGTCCTGGAATACGAAGCCGTTGCCCGGTTGAACAGGCCGCCAGTGAATTACTCCACCTTTTTGAGTTATTACGGTATCGCGTTTTTGGTAGGGTAAGGAGCCGGTAGGGCTGGCAAATAATTCCGAGGTATCAATTTCTATACGGTACGCTCTTTCAGGAGCGAAAGGATTTATCGTTGATGCCTTAAGTGTAACATCCGTTCTGGGTACAATAGCAAAATCGTAAGGATAGATTGGAATTACATCATCATTCTGAATGTAAATTGAAAACGGCGTGGTTAATCCGTTATTACACTCTGCCATTTCATCTATCTTAAACCCGGCATCAACATAAGGGTCAAAAAGATTTTGGCCGTAACCGAGAGTAGAGATGTTTACAGGTATATTAAAACTGATAGTATCCTTATAAAAGGGGGCAGCCATATTTTTGCTATAGTAATAATATACCGGATTGTTGCTCGCGTCGAAAATTGTCCGCTTAAGGCTTACCAGGATGGTATCTTTTGTAACTATCCCGGTTTGGCTGTTGGTTTTAACCGCGCACTTACCTAAATTGGTTACTACTATTTTTACCTCGAATGTATCCACTCCGGGGGTTACAGTTGCCGGTGAAGTAAATACAGAAGATTCATCGATTGCAAAATCCGGTTTAGGGTATTGATTAGGCCAAAGACCTGGATCACCATGTAAAGTCATTTCATAAGCAATTTCAAGGGCATAATCATCCAAAGTCGAATCCTTAAACAAGTCTGTCAGCGCTTGTTTCATTTGAATACCCAGCGGGTTGTAATATTTAGGAACAGATATATTTTTGTATAGCTGTGAAGAGAACCGGTCCAATCCGCTTGAAACAGACAAGCTGGATGTGGCCATAAATGCAATAGCACCCTTGTCAGCTTCCAGCACGAAACGCTCGCTGAAACCCGGGGTCCGGTCATGAATAAAACCGGAGAAGCAACCGTTTGAAAGTATGATTGGGAACTTGGGCGAGTTATTATAATTCTCCGGTTCATCAATACTGAAATCGAACGCTCCTGTTGCGGAATGCCCGAAGAAGGTAATCCATGAAACTCCGTTGTTTATTTCGTTGCGAATGATTTGTGCTTCGCTCTGGTCAATCGGATTATTCGTTGTTTTCCAATGTGAGGTAACATTAGCGCCCCAAAGCGAATCCCGCACTCTTTGTTTATAGCTGTCTACATAATATTTAAACAAAAATTGCTCGCCGGGAGTAGTTCCACCGCTAAAATGAAGAACATTTTTCTGCCATACTTTCGAAGGAATATCCTGAGCACATACATAGGTATTCTGCTGTTGTTCGTAAAGTTTTACCTTATCCAGGTAGTCCTTAACCTGCTGGCCGGTTTGGGCCGCAAGCCGGCCGATGGCGACAATAGGTGTATCGCTTGGCTGAGTGGCCGCTAAAAGATTATCAGAGCCCGGATAGCCGAATGTGGGTACCAAACATTGGTTGTAATTGTCAACCTGCGTCGGGTTGGTCAGGTCACGCATATCCGGCGCCTCACGTCCCTTGCCGACCAAGAAAACAAATTTGGGTTTAATGAGGGCGCTATCGTGTAAGTACCTTATAAAATTTCGAATTGCCAACGGAGATTTACGAATGCCATATCCAAACTCATCATAAAGCATATCGATGTCTGCAATACGGCTATGGAAATATTTTCCTCCATTGGGGTTATCAAACTGGTCGCGGTATTTGCGGTAATCTTCTAAATAACCACCATTACTCAAATCGCTGTTTATTTTAGTAATAATGATGTACTCCCCTTGGTTTTGTGGTCCATTCGCCGTATTGGTATAATTTGTGAAATTAACTGCGGTTAAAGAAGGCACGGTAAAATAAGCCTGATAACTTTCTGCGCGAACCACCAACTGGCGGTCTTGTGCTGACGGCAAAAGATTGAATTTTAAAGGATTTGTGCCCGGAACCTGGACAGAACGATAATAGGTATGGTTAGTAAGATCTAACAACACCGGTAGGGTTCCCTGATCTACAAAATTGTTTATTTCAATGTGCTTGTTGTTGAGGGCGTCCCCTGGTAAGTTAAACAGAAATTGAGATCCGCCGCTCAGGTCAAAAGTACATGGATAATCAATAGAAAGGCATCCAACCACCCCTTTATGAGCACTCTGGGCATTGCCCAGGTCTTCGTAATAGATACTATTGTTGCCATCTATCAACTGAGCTATAGGGATAGTAGACTGAACATGGTTTAACTGAAAACCTGGTATTCCCGGCGAACCCTGAGGTATTTGTTGAAGATGCAAAGTATTTACGTTGTTCAATGAAATTTTTACCTGATGGTAATCCGGAAGTGCGGAGTTGTTGCTAAAAATTGTTTTGAAAACTGCATCGGGTCCCTGTGTGTAAATGTGCCGGGTAATTGCAGTAAAGGTTGCCGGCATATATTGATTATCCGTATAACCCTCGCCGACATCGTAAATTGATTTATAGGTTTCAGTGGAGCCAACGGAATAGTATTTGCCCGGGTAATACATCCGGTTCGGATAATCAACTTGCACGTGCTTCATGAAATACTTTTCGGGGTTCCAATTCGCGCCAACGTTGATGTTGTTATTAGCTTGAGTGAATCGAAGAGAATTGGGTTGGTCTTCTACTACAAGGAAATAGGAACTTAGATTATTAAACAAGCTACGATATGGGTTTATCTGGTCGTTCGAGTTCCTGTATAGCTGCCCTTCTATTTGGCCAGACTCAATTTCGGAATAGAATTCAACATAATCGTTGGAGCTAAAAGTGGCGTCAGTACTAACAAAAATGGGAACTGAATGCCCGTTATGATACAGGGCAAGGAATTTACCCGGGCTTTGGTTAACCGGAACGCCCGCGGCCAAAAGAACCGAGGCAGTAATATGGTTCAAATCACCCCCCTCTACGTCAATCCGGAAATAAGGCCTGTCATATTTTATCCACTCATTACCATAAGGCAACTGTGCAAAAACGGAGTAGCTGGCTACAAGAAGAAAAAAGAAAAAGAGTAGATTTTTTCTCATGCACTAATCTTTTTGTCGTTTATTGATATCTAAACGCAATGAAATTACGTGGGAGTATAATCCGGCTCCGCCTTCCTTATCCTTAATGGTGGTCAGGTTGGTGAGGGCATAATCGAGCGAAACAATTTTTACATGAACCCCTGCACCGATATTTGGTGATACCGTAAAACGCTTTTTACCGAGTTCATCGGTTGAACGTTGCAGGTTGCCTGCACCCACCCGGATGCAAACGTCGATATCCTTAGCGGGAACATATTTTAATTCCAGACCCGCGTTCATGTCGATACTTATAGGTTTAGCAGCGATCAATACATTCCGTTTGCCATCTGTGGTAAAAGCAAAGTTCACTTCTGGTGTTATAAAAAACTTGTTCTTGATATTTACATCGTAAGCAGCGCCCAGTTGTATGGTTGGAGTGGTAATTTCCAGGCTGTTTTTAGGCAGCTCATTATTAGTTTGCAGCAGAACCTGCTTTTCGGCATCGGTGAATGTAATGTTCCAGGCATCGAAGGTGCTGGTAATATCGCGGGCCATTAACCCAAAACGCCATTGTTTTAAACGGTATTGAAGTCCCAGGTCAATTCCAAATCCATAGGCTTTTGCAAACTTGCCTATCTGTCGGTAAATAATTTTTGCACTTCCACCAATGCTTAGCCCTTTTACCGGTAATGCCTGGGCATAGTGAAACATAAAAGCATAATCGGCGGCACTGAATGAAGTGATACGGCTATAGTCAACGCTTCCATCGGGTTGCACCAGAAAAAGTGTATTAGGAATATCATCCACCCCAAAACGGAAGAACGAAAAACCAATAACTGCTTTCTGTGCTTTAACGGGAACAGCAAGTGACACATAATCGTATTTGGCGATGCCCGCAAAGTATTCTGAGTGCATAATACCTACCTGAAAAGTGTTAGGGATTTGGACAAGGCCGGCGGGATTGTAGTAGTTGGAGTAAACGTCGGAAGTAGTAGCCACCTGCGCATTGCTCATAGCAAGCCCACGGGCGCCTACACCTATATTTAAAAACTCGTTGCTGTATTTGCGGACAGTTTGTCCAAATAGCAACGAGGCAGATAGTATTAATAATACAAGGAGTCCTTCTCTCTTCATATACATTTATGGTCGCAGAATTGACTGCCAGCTATAACGCAAATCACCATCTATATTGTGCAATGCGGTCAGCAATCGCTGCTTTTCGTTCTCAGTAAATTCAGTTCCGGCTACCATGCCGTAAACCCGGTTCAATCCAAATACAATGTTCTCAAGTTCCGTAAACAAAAACAAAAACTGCTTCTGTTTGAAAAACTGAAAGGTACGTAAAAAATTTCGTTTTTGTTCCTCCAGTGCAAACAAGTCAAAATAATTGGTTAAAACGGTTTCATCCGCCCTATTAATTGTTCTATAGTACTCCTCACAAATGCCCTTTTTTTGCATCACTATCTGTCTGTCAATCAGCATCTCTACCGCCAAGTGCGCAATCACCGATAAGCGCAGCCTTTCGCGGTTAAGCCCTTCTTTCAAAAATGCCTCTATGGTGAGTTTTATCTGTTCTAAAAAGAGCGACGACGGGTGAAATCGCTTATCACCCTTAAAGTGTTGAACGATGCTGTTTTGAATCTGTTTCAAATCAGGGCTTGTGGGAGGGGAGTGTTTTACAATTAAAGAGTTGTATATTTTAGTGAAACGGGGGGTCAAATCGGGGATGGTGAGGCCTGCAACAAACAAAGGATTGTCCGCCGGCAGTTCGGTATAGTAATGGGCCAGAAAATGCATTAGGTCAATATTTCGCTGAAAATAATTTAATAAAGCGGACAAAAAGCCCCAAACGGGTCATTATGTGAATTGCTTTTCAAGGTGGAATAAGGTAGGTTTGCGCAAATTAGTAACAATTCAGAAAAAGAAAAGAAATGGGTTTTGTTGATGAGTTAAAGTGGCGGAACATGCTGCACGATATTATGCCGGGAACCGAAGAACTACTTAGCAAAGAGATGGTTACGGGTTATATCGGTTTTGACCCTACGGCTGATTCACTTGGAATCGGTAATATGGTGCAGGTAATGACCTTGCTCCACTTTCAACGGGCCGGACATAAACCCATTGCCTTAATAGGCGGTGCGACGGGTCGGGTTGGGGACCCTTCAGGAAAAACTGCTGAACGTTCTCTTTTAACAGTTGAAGAGATTCAATACAACCTGGATTGCCAAAAAAAGCAGTTGGAGAAATTCCTCGATTTTAATTGTGGTAAAAACTCGGCTGAGATTGTAAATAACTACGATTGGTTTAAAGACTTTTCATTTCTCGATTTTATCCGCGATGTAGGGAAGCATCTTTCAATCAATTACATGCTGGCCAAAGATTCGGTGCAGAACCGGTTGGAAACAGGTATGAGTTTTACCGAATTTACCTACCAGTTAATTCAGGGGTATGATTTTTACTGGCTTTGGAAAAACAAAGGAATAAAGTTGCAGTTAGGCGGTAGCGACCAGTGGGGCAACATTGTTACCGGCACCGAGTTAATACGCCGAAAGGATGGTGGCGAAGCCTTTGCGCTTACTACGCAACTTATCAAAAAGGCCGACGGCACTAAATTCGGAAAGACCGAAGGTGGTAACATTTGGTTGGACCCAAAGAAAACATCACCATATAAATTTTATCAATTCTGGCTAAATACCAGCGACGCTGATGCTGCAACTCTAATTCGCATTTTTTCACTAAGCAATCAGGAGGAAATTGAAACGCTGGAAAAGCAACATGCGGAAGCCCCTCATTTGCGCATACTTCAAAAGGCCCTTGCTGAAGAAGTGACTGCCCGGGTTCATTCGCCGCAGGCACTGGAGCGCGCAAAGGAAACAACGGAGATACTATTTGGCTCTTCGTTTGAAGATTTTAAGCGCCTTAGCGAAGAAGAAATTGAAGATGCTTTGGGTGAAGACCTAACTTATAAGGTAAATAAGGATTTTTTTTCCGGCGAGGCCGATGCAGTTTCGCTTATAGGAGAACAAGCTGCCATTTTCCCTTCAAAAGGCGAGGCGCGGAAAAATATACAGGGAAATGGTGTTAGCATTAATAAGCAAAAATGGACCCTCGATAAAAAAATTACTTCAGCCGATTTGCTGTACGGAAAGTACCTGCTGGTTCAAAAGGGTAAGAAGAATTATTATTTGATTGTAGCTACTTGATGAAAGCCGGAAAACTGTTGCCTTGTTTTTTTATTGCCATTGTGCTTTGGGTCGCCCTGCAGGGTTGCGGGGGTAAGCCCTTCGCCTGCATGACGGTGGAGAGCACCGGCGATAGCGCTTTTGTAAACCAACCGATTAGCATGAACGCATTTTGCTCCAGTAACGCGAACGAATATAATTGGGAAATAAATCACGACTCAACTTATTTTACCCCCCGTATTACGCTAACCTTTACACACCCGGGCGAGCAGGATATTTACTTGCTTGTAACTAATAAGGGTAAAACAGCCGGCCTTACAAGAAAGCTGATAGTCTATCCCTGATTATTGCTCAATCCGGGCGTTTAATACATCCAGCATTCCCCTTGCTTTTAGCAACGTTTCATTCCATTCATTTTGGGCGATAGAATCGAAAGTAATGGCGCCGCCAACTCTAATCGATAAATATTTCTCACTGGCATTGTACAAAATACTTCTTATAACCACGTTGAAATCAAAGTCACTCGTTGGTGTTATATAGCCCACGCTGCCGCTGTACAAGCCCCGTTTAAAGTTCTCATACTGTTCAATATTTTTCATCACCTCTATTTTCGGCGCACCGGTCATACTACCCATTGGGAAAGCATTTTTAATGGCAGTGATAGAATCAGCATCTATTTTAGAAGTAACGGTCGATATCATTTGGTTAACGGTATTGAACTCATACACCCCACACAATTCTTCTACTTTAATACTTCCGGGCCTGGAACTATGAGCTAAATCGTTCCTCACTAAGTCAACTATCATTATGTTTTCTGCCCGTTCTTTAACGTCATTTTGCAATTGTGTTTTCAAAGCTTCATTCTCTTGCAATGTTCCGCCCTTCTTAATGGTACCCTTAATAGGCTGGGAAATCAGCTTTTCACGTTCTCGTTTTAGAAATCTTTCAGGGCTTGCGCAGAGCAGATATTTGTCGCCCAACTTAAAAAAGCAGCTAAAAGGCGCCTTTGCCCTTTCGTTCAACTTTAAAAAGGTTTCAACCGGTTCAATACTTATCTGTTCTGCATAGAACTCGTTGCAGTAGTTCATTTCATAGAAATCGCCGGCTACAATTTGTTCTTTTATTTTTTCAACGTTAGCCAGGTAACGTTGCTTTGTAGTTCTTGCCTTAAGTGCTATTTCTTCTTGAGAATATCCGGCAGCCTTTTGTTGCCCAATCCTGTCCAGCAACTCAAAAGTTTCCGGGTAATTACGATTAACGGACAGCTTATCGCCGTTCAATTCCAACAAGTAACGGGGCCAGAAAAAATAAAGTCGGGGGAAATGAAGTCCATCCGGGTTTTTGCTCTCTAGTTTTTCAATTTCATTTTTCAGGTCGTAGGTGAGAAAACCGAAAATGGTTGAACTGTTTGCCTCGTGAAAATGTTTTAACTCTTTAAAATAGTCGCCGGTCAGACTGACGTCAGACCGGGTTTCGCTGATAGCGTCAACAGCGAGCACCCACTCCTTACTTCGATAATTTGTGTGCGGATAACTATTTGAGTCTAGCAGGCAAACGACGCGGAACTGGCTGGCCCACCGAAGGGCGTTCGCCTTAAATTCTCCAATATTGGAAATAGTTATGGTAGTTGCTTCTGCCACGGGGCAAGAATAGTGTGTTTCTTTGTAAATGAATTTTTAGTTTGCAGCAAGATGCTGAACATAAATTTTGAACCATTTCCTACCCTAAAAACCGAGCGGACATTGCTTCGGATGCCTGCCCTAACGGATTCGTCCGCGCTTTCAGAACTACGCTCCATTGAGGAGGTCAATCGTTATATAAAACGAGCAACCTCTTTTTCGGTAGAGGATGCAGAAAAGTTGATTCAAAAATTGAATAACGCAGCCAAAAACAATGAATCGGTTTTCTGGGCGCTAAATGTAATGCCTGAAGAAAAATTGATTGGCACAGCGTGCTTGTGGAATATTTCCGTTGAGGATGAACGAGCGGAAATAGGATATGAGCTACATACGGAATTTCAGGGCAAAGGCCTTATGCAGGAAGCTGTAGCTAAAGTGATTGATTACGGCTTTACCCAAATGAAATTAAAATGGATAGATGCAGTGGTACACGGAGAAAATGTTACATCGCTGAAATTGCTGGAACGGTTTCATTTTAAACAGAACCCTGAAGCCGAGGCCAAAATAATCACGGAGCTACCCGGATATAAAGTTTACTCCCTTCACCATTCTAGTTATCCTTAATGCCAGTACAAAACACGCAAAGGTTCATATCCAGTTTCTGATTCGCGTATATCTGGATTCCCTTTACATATAATCCAAACGGACACATGCTCATATGCCGTGAGTTATCTATGTTCTCGTAAGGTATACTGTAAGCTGTTTTCAAACCTATTCCGGTGTTGGTGGTAGTCAATCCGGCTTTCAGAGGGGCGCAGCGCAGTTTCATTCTTCCATCTAAACGGTCGCTGGCGTATATCTCAATACCCGTAGCAATATAGTTGTCGGGGCAGTTGCAGGTATGCATGGTATTGTCTACCCCGTTATCTTGGGTATTTGTCAACGAACCTGCCGTTGTCACTCCACCGTTACCATACCATTTTGCCGAATCCTGTAGCAACTCCGGCAGTTTAACACCATTAAGGTTAATGCTGCCCTCCATATAATCGCTGCAACGCATACTAATGCCGGTCATCGCTGTTGTCGCCGCTGCAAAAACCACGTTGTTATAGCAATTGTCGCATTCGTTGACGTCGCCTGCAAAATCAGCTTCACCAATTGAAACGGATTTTGCCAGAACCGGTCCATTTACGCTTAGGCGCAGGTGCGGGGTTGCGGTTCCAATTCCAACATTGCTGCCATCATCGTAAATCTGAGAGTTGGCTAATGAAGTAGAGTCGGGATAAAATTTCGAAACGTAATTCAATGTGCCGCTAACGTAAGCGTTGCCGGCCGGCCCTGTTGCACCGGTTGGGCCTGTAAGTCCAATCGGGCCGGTATCACCTGTTGGGCCCGTCAGGCCTGGTAAACCTTGTGGCCCGTTACTACTTGTAACCGCATACAAAGCATACGGCACGCTTAGCATCTCCGTATTACCCATTAATGTAAAGCTGTTTCCACCAGCAGGATCTAACTCCACTTTCAGGTTTTTATGCCCCGTTACCCAAGGTATAGTGCTGAAATTTCCAATAACCACAGTGCCGCTGCCGACAGTAGCAGTAAACAGGCCGAACTGATTAGTGGTAAGATGATGGGTTTCCATATAATATAAAGAACCACCGGGGAAGCCATCTACGATTGTAAACTTTACCGCAATGTTTTGGTTAGCCAATATATTACCGGCTGCATCGCGGGCCACGGCCTGGTAATTAAATGCCTGAGGAATTTGGGAAAATGCGCTGAGTGTAAACAGGATAAAAAATGCCGGAAGAAAATATCTCATGTAACTGGCTTTAGGTTTTTTCAAAGAAAAGAAATATTAACGCTTTCATAACAACGCCATCCTTCAATCTTCTTCACATAAATAATAATTTAGCTATCCCTAAATCAATTATTACTAACACTTAAACCCTTTTTATGGCATCGGTAAATATATATATCACTTTTAATGGTAATTGCGAAGAAGCGTTCAACTTTTACAAATCGGTATTTGGCGGCGACTTTCCGTACATCGGGCGTTATAAAGATATGCCCCCTGCAGATGGCGGAAAGGCGTTTTCAGGGCAAGACGGTGAATTGATTATGCACGTTTCTTTACCCATAAGCAAGGAGACCGTTTTGATGGGCAGCGATACCGGTGGTGAATGGGCAAAGGATTTTAAACAAGGCAACAATTTCTCAATCTCCATAAATGCTGGCTCAAAAGAAGAAGCGGACCGTATTTTCAACGCCCTTTCTGCCGGTGGGCAGGTAACAATGCCGCTTGGAAACACTTTCTGGGGCGATTACTTCGGCATGTTTAAAGATAAGTTCGGCATAAACTGGATGATGAGCTTTAACGATAAGCCAAAAGAAAAGTAGAGGCTGGTAATAATCGGCTTTTGGCATGTTTTTTCCTTGCAAATACATGCATATGAAGTATTTATTAAAGCACCTGATTGCCTTTGGTAATAGTTTTATCAATAGTTTTCGCCTGTACAAAAAGCACGATACCCTAACACTTGGTGCAGCCTTATCCTATTATACTGGCTTCTCATTAATCCCTATTTTAATACTTGTCATTTCACTAGCCGGTTCGGTTTTAGGCGACGATACGGTGGAACAGGAAATTCGCGGTGCGCTGGCGAACTTTGTGGGCACACGCAATGCGCACGAGCTTGAAGGCATTATTAAGGTAGCTTATTTACCGGTCAACAATGCAGCAGCGACCATTATTGCAATCATATTGTTGCTTATTGGCGCAACCAGTGTATTCAGCCAGTTGCACACTTCGCTTAACTTAATATGGGATGTAAAGAATAAAGCGCGCCAGCCAATTATGCAGTTTTTTGTGCAGCGTTTGTTTTCGTTTGCTATGATCATTTGCATTTCATTTCTGTTGCTGGTTTCATTCCTTGCACATACGGCTCTTGATTTATTTTCCAATTATTTAAACAGCCATTTGCCACAGTTGTCGGTTTTTATTCTCCGGTTGTGCGAATTTGTATTGTCTTATTGTTTTACTGCACTGCTGTTCGGCATGGTATTCAAATATCTTTCGGATGCGCGGCCAACCTGGACCACGATTTGGCCCGGTGCGCTATTCACCGCCGTCCTATTTTTAATAGGTAAGTACTTCCTGGGCATTTATATGGCACAAAGCAATATTAATAACAGCTATGGTGCAGTAGGCGCCATCGTGTTGCTCTTAACCTGGGTGTTCTATTCGTCGCAAATTGTATTTTTTGGTGCTGAGTTTACCCATGCCTTTGCCGCTGAACATGGCAAATTGCTTGACTCTGATGCCGTGCGCCCAAATGCCGATGCCGGAATGAAACCTACCCATGTTTTGGCCAAAAAGTAGCTTCAGTTCCTTCCCAATGTCCTAATTCCTTTTCTAATATGTTAAGAACTTTTTAACCGAAGCCGAACCAGAGCCCTACCTTAGGGGTGTAAAAATATTAACCACCAAAACCTTATAACATGAAAAAGTATCTCGTTGAATTTATCGGCACTTTCTTTCTTGTTTTCGCTATTGGAATGGCAGTAGCCAATGCAGGGCACATGGCCCCTGTGGCTATTGGCTGCACATTAATGGTAATGGTTTATGCGGGCGGACATATTTCGGGCGGCCATTACAATCCTGCGGTAACAACTGCTGCTTTAATCCGAGGCGTAATCGATGTAAAAGATGCAGGCATTTATATGGTTGTGCAGCTTGTGGGCGCTATTGTAGCAAGTGCAGCGATTTGGTGGCTTACCGGCCATGCGCTGGTAGTGGCACCGGGCGCAATATATTCCGGCAAAATGGCCTGGGGGGCAGAAATAATCGGAACATTTGCTTTAGCCTACGTAGTGCTGAATGTTGCTACACATCCCAAAACCAGCGGCAACTCCTACTATGGATTGGCCATTGGCTTCACTGTTTTGGCAATGGCTTACTCGGTTGGCAGTGTTTCAGGTGGCGCTTTTAACCCTGCGGTAGGTGTTGGCCCCAACCTGTTCCAAATAATGACCGGCGATATGAGCAATGCAAACCATATTTTCCTATACCTGTTTGCACCGATTATTGGCGGAGCAGTTGCCGCTTACACCTATAAGTTTATTAACGCAGGAGAGTAACTGCTGCCCGCAATAAAAACGCCTGAGGTTCATCAACCTCCGGCGTTTTTATTTTCTGTTAATACTGCATTCCCAAATTCCAGAATACAAAACTCCAGATATCAGTCCACTCATCAATTAATTTTGATGTTGGTTTACCTCCGCCGTGGCCGGCATTGGTGTCTATACGGATAAGCGTTGGGTTATCACCTTTTTGTTTTTCCTGCAAGGTTGCGGCGAATTTAAAGGAGTGAGCAGGCACTACGCGGTCGTCGTGGTCGCCGGTTGTAATTAATGTCGCGGGATAATCTGCTTCTTTTAAATTGTGCAGCGGAGAGTATTTTACCAGGCAATCAAATTCCTCCTTCTTATCACTGGTGCCGTAATCGCTGGCCCAGAAATAACCGATCGTGAATTTGTGATAGCGCAGCATATCCATTACCCCTACAGTTGGTATCGCCACCTTTGCCAAATCCGGCCGCTGGGCCATAACCGCTCCAATCAACAAACCACCATTGCTTCGCCCGTGAATAGCGAGTTTTTCAGTTGAGGTATATTTTTCCTTTACCAAATATTCCGCAGCGGCAATGTAATCGTCGAATACATTTTGCTTTTTGCACTTAGTGCCTGCCCAGTGCCAGTCGCTGCCGTACTCGCTGCCACCGCGAAGATTAGCGACCGCATAAATTCCGCCGGCTTCTAAAAAAAAGGCTTTCTCAATTTTAAATTCCGGGGTGTAGCTTATGTTGAAGCCTCCATAGCCATATAAAAAGCAGGGAGCCGTTCCATCCATCTTGGTCCCTTTCTTATAAGTAATAAACATGGAAACTTTGGTCCCGTCTTTACTTTTATAGAACACCTGTTTGGTTTCGTAGTCTTCGCTTTTAAAGTCAACGTTCGGTTTAAAGAAAATTTCCGAGCGGCCCGTATTCATGTTGTATTTATAAACGGAAGCAGGAGTTAAATAGTTGGTGAACGAGAAAAATGCGGTGCTGTCGTCTTTATCTCCTGAAACGCCTGCGATTCCCGGAGCGGGTAGCTGTATTTCGCCTTCCGCTTTTCCATCCAGCGAAAAAATCAGCACCTTGCTGGTAACATCATGCAGGTAGGAGGTTACAATTTTACCGCCGCATACAATTGTTCCCTGAAGAGCATCTTTGCTTTCCGGTAAAATCACTTTCCAGTTTTTGGAAGATGGATTCGTTATATCTACTTTTATAACCCTGTAATTCGGCGCGCCGTTATTGGTTTGTATAAGCACAGAGTTATCCGACAAGTATTCAATAATGTGGTAGTCATATTTAAACGTGGTGTCCACCGCCTTCCATTCTGATTTGCCACTCAGGTTTTTAAGCCGGAGGGCATTTCCACTGGTGGATTCAGTGGTATAAAGCGCTGCAATTTTTCCATCGTCCGAAACACCAAACCCAGAGTTCCATTGCGGGTGCATTTTGTCTTCATACACCAAGTCATCTTCTTCTTGTTTGCGACCCAAGCGGTGAAAGAAAACACGGCTGCCGTCGTTTTTCTTTGAGTAGATATGCCCGTCTTTGGGTTTTTCATAAGCGGTATAATAAAACCCATCGCCTTTCCAGTCCATGCCGGTAAACTTTACCCAGTTTATGGTATCCGGAAGCAATTGGCCGCTTTCAACTTCCATTACCTGAATTTTTTGCCAGTCGCTTCCCGCTCGGGAAAGAGAGTAGGCCATGTATTTGCCATCCTTTCTAATCGATGTGTTTCCAAGGGATGTAGTGCCATTCTTGTCAAGCGAATTGGGATCGAGTAAAACCCGCGGTGTTCCATTCAAGCCTTCCTGCACATATAGGACCGATTGGTTTTGAACTCCGTCGTTCTTAAAAAAGAAATAGTAACTCCCTTTTCGCCATGGCACTGAAACTTTTTCGAAGTTCCAGATTTGTGTAAGGCGCTCCTTTATTTTGTTGCGATAAGGAATCTGGTGCAGGTAATCGAAGGTCACTTTATTTTCCTCCTTTACCCATTCAGCAGTTTCCGCACTATTATCATCCTCAAGCCAGCGATATGGGTCGGCTATTTTGGTGCCGAAGTAACTATCCACCGTATCCACTTTGCGCGTTTGCGGATACGTAACTTTCTGCATCGATTTTTGGTTGCACGAAAAAAGCAGCATGGCCACAACAACTGACCAGCAGAACAATGCGGGTGATTTCATGCCCCAATGTTAGGCATTAAAGTAATTCGAAGCTAAATAGCGTGCGTTAAGGCAACGGAATCAATAAACCCCAGTGCTGGCCTTGCAATCCCAGCCAAGGGTTTCGTAGAAATCAACAGCATCGCTCACGTCCTGTTTGGTGTTGTCTTTGTCGCATACCTTTTGCCACTGGTCGTTCTTTTTACAGGTTACGCACTTGGCGCAAGAAGAAACCCCTCCCAGGATAAGGAGAGCGATAATGGGGATGAATACTTTTTTCATAATTGTGGTTTTAGTTTCCGTGGAAATTAACAAAGTCTATACCACTATTTCCTTTAGCCGCTCCAAAACATAATAAACTGCGGGGCAGGTAGTGGAATTCAGGTGGGTGGTATTCGTGTATTCAAAAAACTCACCGCTGTCGGTATAGGGGTATTTTTCGCAGTCACGGGGCCTTACTTCGTAGATACTGCAGTAGTTATCGCTGCCCAGAAAGGGGCAAGGCGATTTCTTTACTACATAGTCCCCGTCCTCATCCAGCCGCAGGTATTTATCAATCATTTCGCCCTGCTTCATTCCAAGGTATTTCGAAATCCTGACCAGGTCGGGCGATTTAAACCTTGGGGAAATTGTTTTACAGCAATTGGCGCAATTCAGGCAATTAATTTTGGAAAAAGCCTCTTCATGCAATTCAGGCAAGCGTTTTTCAATGCCCCGCTTACGTTTGGCTTTGTCCAAAAATTGGCGATTTTCCTTCTTCTTTTTTATGGCCTCCTGCTGCCAGGTATCTTCCCTGAATTCCATCGTGGATATTATGTGAACACAAAAAAACACAAACGAAAAGCAAAAATCAGTGCAAAGGCTATATTCGCGCTTCGAATAACAAAATTCGATGACAAAATCCTTCTCTTCTGTTCCAGCCGTGCTAATGCTTGCCGATGGAACTGTTTTTCACGGAAAATCGCTTGGTAAGATCGGCACTACGGTAGGCGAAATATGCTTTAACACGGGCATGACCGGCTACCAGGAAATTTTTACCGACCCCAGCTATTTTGGACAAGTAATAATTATGACCACCGACCACATTGGAAACTATGGGGTTGCAACCACCGAGGTAGAGTCGAAAAGCGTGAAAATTGCAGGAATGATTTGCAAAAAATATTCCGGCCACAATTTTTCCCGTCTTAGCGGCGAAAGCTCCTTGCAGGATTATTTTGAGAAGAATAATCTGGTAGGTATAAGCGATGTGGATACCCGGGCTCTCACTATCCATGTGCGCCAGAAAGGCGCTATGAACTGCATTATCAGCTCCGAAGTTCTGGATACGGAAGTATTGAAAAGGAAACTGGCCCAGGCGCCTAATATGGATGGCCTTGATTTAGCGCTAAGTGTAACAACCCATGAGCCCTACAATTATGGCAATGAGAATTCGAAATTAAAGGTGGCAGTGCTGGATTGCGGTATCAAGGAAAACATTCTGAAGTGCATGACCGACCGTGGCATTTATGCAAAAGTGTTTAACGCCAAAACTCCTTTCAGCGAAATGCAGAAATTCAAGCCTGACGGTTATTTTATTTCCAACGGCCCCGGCGACCCTGCGCCAATGGATTACGCTATTAAAACAGTGAAGGAAATTCAGGAATCCGGCAAGCCATTGTTTGGAATCTGTTTAGGCCACCAATTATTGGCTTTGGCGAATGATATTCCTACTTACAAAATGCACCATGGCCACCGTGGATGTAACCACCCGGTTAAAAACCTTGTAACCGGACTTAGCGAAATCACTTCGCAAAACCATGGCTTTGAGGTTTCGCGGGAAGCGATTGAAAAATCGAAGAACGTGGAGATAACGCACGTTAACCTGAACGATAATACGATTGAAGGGATCCGGATAAAAGGAAAGAAGGCCTTTAGTGTTCAGTATCACCCCGAAAGTTCACCGGGCCCGCACGATTCACGCTACCTGTTCGACCAATTTGTAGCTGATATGAGCAACTAGGCGCATATGAAGAGGTATGAGTTGCTTTTTCTTGTGTCTTGTGTCTTGTGTCTCGTGTCTTGCCAAAGCAATTCCGACAAAACTCCGGTAGTGGGCAGTTTGGATTCATCTCTCGTTGCTCTGGATACCACCATGCAAAAGGGTTTTGAAAGCAGTTACGAATTTCATAAAAGCTTAGTGGTAAACGAAAAACTGGTCTACGATGTAATTGGTTTTGGCGGACCGGCTTCCGGCGGTGAGTTTGCCATTCTTCGCCGCGGAGCGGATAACAAGGCCGATACCGTGGAAAAAGGAATCAGGAAAGGAATTATTGCCGATGCATTTTTGGCTGATTCGGATAGAAACGGCAAGCAGGAAATCTATTTTGTAACGCAGAAACCTGCGGATACAAGCGCCAAACAGGTTTTTAGATACGAGATAAAATAATCGCAGCAGGACTTCCGAAGTTTATTTTTCCGGAACGGGCTCATCGTGTAATAAAGACTTATTCCTCCAGAGAAACTTCGGAAGTCTCCGTCCTCATAATTTTCCCATTTTCCATTATGTTCGCGGCGATTTCACCTAATAACTACTAATCATTAAAAAATAACCCTTTTCAAATGGCTCAAATACAAAAAGTTCACGCCCGCCAGGTTCTTGATTCAAGAGGAAACCCAACTGTTGAAGTTGATGTTTATACTACCAATGGAACATTAGGACGTGCCATTGTTCCATCAGGTGCATCAACCGGCAAGCACGAGGCAGTGGAACTGCGCGATGGCGACAAGAAAAAATACATGGGCAAGGGCGTTCTGAAGGCAGTAAACAATATCAATAACTCTATAGCAAAAGAAGTTGAAGGCCTGAGTGTATTTGAGCAAAACGCTATTGACCAGATAATGATTTTGCTGGATGGCACCCCCAATAAGGCCAAGCTTGGAGCCAATGCAATATTGGCTGTTTCGCTGGCGGTTGCTAAGGCAGCTGCCGAAGAATTAGCGATGCCGCTTTACCGATATGTTGGTGGAGTAAATGCGAATACTCTTCCCATTCCGCTAATGAATATTTTGAATGGCGGTGCGCATGCGGATAACAAAATAGATTTCCAGGAGTTTATGATTGCACCGGTGGGTGCCGATACTTTCAGCGATGCATTGCGGATGGGTGTAGAGGTTTTCCATAACCTGAAGGCTGTTTTGAAAAAGAAAAAATACTCGACCAACGTGGGCGATGAAGGTGGTTTTGCTCCTGAAATTGGCAGCAATGAAGAAGCAATTGAAACCGTGCTTGCCGCGATTGAAACGGCGGGGTATAAGCCAGGCAAGGATATTTATATAGCCATGGATGCGGCCAGCACAGAGTTTTATGATGAGAAGGCAAAGGTTTACCATTTCCACAAAAGCAATGGAAAAAAACTTAAGAGCGAAGAAATGGTTGATTACTGGACTAACTGGTGCAAAAAATATCCCATCATCAGCATTGAAGATGGAATGGCAGAGGACGATTGGAAAGGCTGGAAGCTGCTTACCGATAAAGTGGGAAGCAAGGTGCAATTAGTCGGCGACGATTTGTTTGTTACCAATGTTAACCGCTTGCAACAAGGTATCGATACCAAAACTGCAAACTCAATTCTGGTTAAGGTTAATCAGATTGGCTCACTGACTGAAACTATTAACGCGGTTAACCTGGCTACTAAAAATTCTTACACCTCTGTAATGAGCCACCGTAGCGGGGAAACGGAGGATGTTACTATCGCGGACCTTGCGGTAGCCTTAAATTGCGGACAAATTAAAACCGGGTCAGCATCGCGCACGGATAGAATTGCCAAATACAATCAGTTATTGCGTATTGAGGAAGAACTGGGCCCCATGGCTTACTACCCCGGCAAGAACTTTAAGTTTTTGAAGAAATAAGTTTAACAACCGGCGCGCTGTAGCGGTTTTGGCAATTTGCGAGTCTTAATGTTTGGACTTGGTTACAAATTGTCTTTTATTCTATTTTTAGCCTCTAATTTTGAACTAACCTATGAAAAGGCTTTTCTCTTCCCTGTTTTTATTGGCGTTGTCGTATTTTACGTTTGCGCAGGTAGTAGCTTCTAATGATACCACTATTTGCCGCGGTACATCCGCCCAGCTTCATGTTAGCGGTGGTACCACTTACACATGGACGCCTTCAACCAATTTAAGCAGTACCACTTCGGCAAACCCGACTGCTACCCCAACCAGCACTACCACTTATGTGGTTAGCTCATCGATAAACACCGGCAATATTGTGGTGAACGGAACATTTGCCCAGGGGAATACCGGATTTGCTACCCAATATATTTATGACTGGCCTACCAATTCGAGTGGGGGCGGAGCTTATTTTGTTGGTGGTAATGCGGCGCATTGGAATAGCAACATGAGTTCAACGTGCGGCGACCGGAACACGGATGCGGATTCGAACATGTTGGTGGTAAATGGATCCGGAACAGCCAACGTAAATATCTGGTGCGAAACACTTTCCGTATTACCGGGTGTTGACTACAGCCTATCAGCATACTTTCAGGAACTCCATACCTCGAATTACCCTATTCTGCAATGGACCGTAAACGGTACTAATGTGGGCAGCCAGACAACCGCTACATTTTTTGTTTGTTTCTGGACACATGCTACGGCCACCTGGAACGCAGGTATAAATACCTCTGCCACCTTCTGTTTGCAGGACCCTAATCTACAAGGTAACGGAAACGATTTGGCCATTGACGAAATTTCAATTACCGGAACCGGTACATCTCGGGACACGGTAGTTGTAACTGTAGTAAACGCGCCAACGGTTAGCCTTGGTAACGACACATCCATTTGCGTAGGACAGTCACTATCACTTGATGCGGGAAATGCTGGTGCAACTTATCACTGGAATGATAATTCGAGTGCGCAGACTTTGGCAGTAACTAATTCAGGGAATTATGCTGTAACCGTTAGCACCGGTGTTTGCTCTGCTTCCGATGCTATCCAGGTTGACCCTTTTACGCTTACAGTTACTACCGCTTCAGTAAATACTACCTGTGGTAATAGTAACGGGCAAGCAAGTGTTACACCTGGCAACGGCACTTCTCCCTATACCTTTGTTTGGAGTAATACCGGAAGTACTGACACCATTTCAGGCCTTGCAGGCGGCACCTATATTGTTACGGTGCATGACGCACATAGTTGCTCTGCCGTTGATAGCGCTGTTGTAAATACATCGGGCAGTGGTAATGTATCTATCACCGGACAGAATACCCAAATCTGTACAACAGATAGCGCAGAGATATGTGCTCCGGCAAACTATACCAGCTATTTATGGAGTACCGGTGCAACTGGTATGTGTATTCATCCAACCAGCGCGGGCAACTATTACGTTACGGTAACTGATAACGGTAATTGCACTGCCGAATCGAACCATATTGCGGTATCTGTGTTCCCTGTTCCGCCTGTTTCGGTCAGCGTAAACGGTGATACGTTGCGTGCCTTTAATGCTACTGCGTATCAATGGTATAGAAACGGTAATCAAATTGGTGGCGCTACGAATAGTATGTATATAGCAAGCCAGGCCGGCAGTTATATAGTGGAAGTTACCGACAGTAATGGTTGTAAAGCAGTATCCAATCCTTTAGTTGTTTCAGGCATCGAAGATTATACGGCTGATGTAAGCATTGATGTTTATCCGAATCCAACCAATTCAGCAGGATGGCAATTACTAGTTGGCTCAGGATTATTGGGCAAGGAAATAGAATTAAGCGATGCCAGTGGTAGAGTAGTTTATCAATCTCACATTACAAACTTGAAATCTCAAATTCAGCCTGAAATAGCTGCTGGTATTTACTTGCTTAAGATTAACGCTGGCCGTCAGTCCTATTTCCGCAAATTGATCAAGTTATAAGTAAACTTTGCCTACTGTAAATTGCCTACTGCCTACTAGAGGTCAAACCGTATTCCTTGCGCTAAAGGCAAAGTCTTTCCATAGTTAATGGTATTTGTCTGCCGGCGCATGTAATTTTTCCATGCATCACTGCCGCTTTCGCGTCCGCCGCCGGTTTCCTTTTCGCCGCCAAATGCGCCGCCAATTTCAGCGCCGCTGGTACCAATGTTTACATTGGCAATACCGCAATCACTTCCGTTGGCTCCCAGAAATTCCTCCATCTCGCGCATGTTGCTGGTCATAATACTGCTGGATAAGCCCTGCACTACACCATTTTGTAATTGAATAGCATCCTGCAAAGTTTTGTATTGCATAATGTAAAGGATGGGGGCAAATGTTTCATGTTGTACTATTGCCATTTCATTGCTCGCTTCAATAATACAGGGCTTTACGTAACAGCCGCTCTGGAAATTTCTTCCCGATAATACCGCGCCTTCCACCAATACTTTGCCACCTTGCTTTCTCGCGGCCTTTATCGCCTCCTCATAGGCCTTAACCGCAAGATTATCAATTAAGGGGCCCACATGATTTTTTTCATCCAGCGGATTGCCAATACTTAGTTGGTCATATGCCGCAACAAGACGTTTCTTTACCTCTTCGTATTTCGATTCATGAATTATCAATCGGCGGGTAGTGGTGCATCGCTGGCCGGCTGTTCCAACAGCACCGAAGACAACCGCTACCATGGCGATATTCAAATCAGCTTCCGGTGTAATAATAATGGCATTGTTACCTCCCAACTCAAGCAGGCTTTTACCCAACCGCGCTGCAACTGTTTGCGCAACTGCTTTGCCCATCCGCGTAGAACCGGTGGCAGATACTAACGCAACATTATTGTCCTTCGACAACCATTCGCCGACTTTCCAATCGCCGTTGATTACGCAGCTAATTCCCTCTGGCAAATTATTGCGTTTAAATACCCGCGCAATAATATTTTGACACGCCACTCCGCACAAAGGTGTTTTCTCCGAGGGCTTCCAGATACAAACATCGCCGCAAACCCAGGCCAGCATACTGTTCCAGCTCCAAACCGCAACCGGAAAATTGAAAGCAGAAATAATTCCAACAATACCCAGCGGATGCCACTGCTCGTACATACGGTGATTAGGGCGTTCACTGTGCATGGTTAAACCATGTAGTTGGCGCGATAAGCCAACAGCAAAATCGCAGATGTCAATCATCTCCTGCACTTCGCCAAGCCCTTCCTGCAGGCTTTTACCCATCTCATAGCTCACCAGTTTTCCAAGAGGTTCTTTATAGGCGCGCAATTCTTCGCCAATCTGCCGCACTATTTCGCCACGCTTTGGGGCAGGTATGTTGCGCCATATTTTAAACGCATCGTTAGCAACGGCTACTACCTGCTTATATTCTTTCTCGTCTGTAGTTCCAACCGAGGCAATCAACTTACCATCAACCGGAGAGTATGATTTGATTGCGGCACTTTTATTCTTAATCCATTTATTGCCCGTAGAAGTTCCGGGGTTAGAAGAAGAAATTCCAAGCTGTTTTAAAATATCTTTCATGTTATTCAATTGACGAGGCAATATTACGTAAAGCAAAATACATCTCGCACAGAGGCATTGAGATGACGGAGAAATACAAGAGAAATAACTTAAAAATACTCTTCAATATACTGCCGCGCTTCTTTCTGCGTTTTTACTGCAAAATCTTTATACCGCTCATGCACATCAATGATTTCCTCGAGCGCGTTGGCGACAAGTTCCTGGTTTTCCCAGTTCTGTAAATCCGTGACCACTGTTTCAAGACAAGCTTTTTTATAGGCTATTTGCCCCAGCACATGCACTAAAGTGTTACGGACGCGGGCTGTTTTATCAAACTGTAATTCCTTTAGCAAGGGAAGAATGTCCTGAGGATATTTTCTGCCCCGAAGCTCTATGCCATGACAAATCTCCCGGCGTATTTCTTTATCCTCATGGTGCAAATACCGCCGAGCGAATTTGAGCACAGGGCCTGGATTTTTCTCTCCCATCTTTTTTATAGAGCCGATAACTGCATTACGCACTGAATGATGTCCGTCGAATAAACCAGCCTCCATTAAATGTTCAACCGGTTCAAACTCTTTAATCCCGATTTCACCCGCGCTGTTGATAGCGGTTTGCCGAACCTTTTCATTTTCAGATTTAAACAGGACGTCTAGTTGCCGGGTAATAGCTTTTCGCAATTTGGTTTCAGAAAAATAGATTCTGCCTATAGATAGATAGGCCGATTTGCGGATGTAGGTATCCTCGTCTGAAAAATAACGGAGGATGCTTTGGTGTTTTCCGTTTTCCAGGTCGGTTTGAATGGCCTGATGAATCCTTCGAACCAGCTTTTGCCTTTCTTCTTTGTTTAAATCATAAAAAGGCATATTTCAGGCATTAACCATGTTTGTCAATTTCTTATTCTTGTTGCGCAGATCCTTACAGTTTGCCATAGCCCTGTTTTTAGCTAAAATAGGCTAAAATTATTTGCATGGAACTGCGGATTTGCCTGTATTTCAGGCTCTTGAACGCAAGGCTTATCCACAGTCGAAAAATGACATTTGCTAAATCCCTAATTGCCTTTATTTTCGAATGTGAACGCAAACCGCGAAGAACTTATTGAAGAGGTAAAGAATATTTTCTCAGCCTACCTGGAACGCAAGCAGCTGCGCAAAACAACCGAGCGGTATACCATCCTGGAAGAGATTTATAAGCGCGATGACCACTTTGAGGCTGAAGCACTGTTCAACTTTTTTAAAAAGCGCAAATTTAATATCAGCCGTGCCACCGTGTATAACACCCTTGAGTTATTAGTGAGCTGCGACCTTGTTAAAAAGCATCAGTTTGGTAAAAACCTGGCGCAGTACGAAAAAAGCTACGGTTATAAACAACATGACCATATTATTTGTGTGGATTGTAAAAAAGTAGTTGAATTTTGTGACCCGAGGATCCAGAATATAAAGTCGATGATGGGGGAGTTGCTGAATTTCAAGATTACCCATCACACGCTTTATATGTATGGTATTTGTGGAAGTTGCCAGAAAAAACGTGAACTGGAAGCAAGCAAAAAAGAAGACGAATTGACAACCGCATAAACTTTTTAACCGTAAAAATTTAAACCGCACAAATTTACAAGTATGAAAAACGAATTAAAAGACGGAGTACTGGTTATTTATTTAGAAGGAAACCTGCTGGGCGAACACAGCAACGCTCCCGTTATGGAGTTGATTAAGCAAACCATTGAGGCCGGCAACAAAAAGGTGCTGTTCAATTTAAAGGATATGAAATTTATAAACAGTACCGGTTTGGGCATGCTGTTAACTGCTGTTTCTAAAACCCGCAATGCCGGTGGTGAAGTGGCTCTTTGCAACCTTTCGGAGCAAATGGTGAAGCTGTTGCAAATGACGAAGCTTAGCGGAGCATTTGTGGTAAAGGCGAATGAGGAAGAAGCTGTTGCTTATTTGAAAGCAGCGTAGACAAATTTTATTTTCAAATTTCTAATTACAATTTGGGATGAGTGTTGATATACTTTTAGGCCTTCAGTGGGGTGACGAGGGTAAGGGCAAAATCATTGACTACCTTTCAACTAAGTACGACATTATTGCTCGCTTTCAAGGAGGTCCTAATGCAGGACATACACTGGTAATTAACGGTGAGAAAACCGTATTGCATACGGTGCCTTCCGGCATTTTGCAGGAGCGACCGATGAACGTAATAGGCAACGGTGTTGTAATCGATCCGGTTACTCTGAAAAAGGAAATAGAAAACCTTACCGCTAAAGGCGTGGATGTAAATAAGCGTTTGCTTATTTCTAAAAAGGCACATTTTATTCTGCCTACCCATAAGATACTGGATGCCGCAAGCGAGGCATCGAAAGGGCAGGAAAAAATCGGTTCCACCCTTAGAGGGATTTCTCCTACTTACATGGATAAGACCGGCAGAAACGGCCTGCGTGTGGGGGATATATTGGCTGATAATTTCAAAACCATTTACAACCGTATAAAGGAAAAACACCTTCGGTTGTTGAAGCAGTATGATTTTGAGTTCACGCTTGACGAAATTGAAAAAACATGGTTTGAGGCCATCGACTTTGTAAAGTCGCTGAACCTGGTGGACTCGGAATATTACCTGAATAATGCTTTGGCAAAAGGCAAAACTATACTTGCCGAAGGCGCGCAGGGAACCATGCTGGATATCGACTTCGGAACATATCCGTATGTAACTTCTTCTAATACCATTACATCTGGCGCCTGCAATGGATTGGGTATTGCTCCAACGAAAATAAAAGAGGTGATAGGTATTGCGAAAGCGTATTGCACCCGCGTTGGCAGTGGACCGTTCCCTACCGAATTACTGGACGAAACCGGTGAGCAAATACGTCGCATTGGTAGTGAGTTTGGAGCCACAACCGGTCGTCCGCGCCGTTGCGGATGGATTGACTTGCCTGCGCTGAAATATGGCATAATGATAAATGGTGTTACCCAGATAGCCATGACCAAGGCGGATGTGTTGAACGATTTTGAGGTGATTGAAGCTTGTACAGACTATATGATCGGAGGTAGAACCACCCGCGAGGTTCCATACGATATGGCGAATACGGTTATTGAACCGGTTTACCACAAGCTTTGCGGATGGAAAACAGACCTGCGCAACTTTAGTCAATATGATGATCTGCCCGAAACTTTCCTTGGTTACCTTGAATTTGTAGAGGAATACCTTGGCACGGAAGTCACCATGATTTCAACCGGCCCTGAGCGCGAACGCCTTGTGTTTAAAAAGGCAGTTGAAAGCGTAGGATAATGTTGCAACGTGCAGGCGCTATCTGTTTATATACTTACCTGCAATAGCCCGAAATACCTTGTTGAAATTCTGCAGCGCTGCAAATCAATTGCTGACGAAGTTGTAATTGTAGATAGCGGAAGCACCGACAGCACGTTGGATATTGCCCGCAACTTTGGTTGCAAAATAGTTTATCGGCCCCTTGATAATTTCAGAGAGCAACGCCGCTTTGCGCATGAATGCTGCAGTAACAAATGGGTGCTGGCAATTGACAGCGATGAAATACCCAGCGAAGCCCTTGTAAATGACATACAGAAACTAAAGAGCAGCGGCTTCAATTTTGATGCGTATAAAATCCGGCGAAACTGGAATGTGTTGGGCAAGTGGGTGCACGGGCTTATACCGGTTCCGAGCCCTGACTATCCCATTCGCCTGTTGAATAAAGAGGTGGTTGTGTTCGACAACCGCAGCACCCGGAGCCACGAAACTGCGCATGGATATAAGACCCTCGGCGCTATAGAAGCACCACTGTTGCATTACACTTTCGAAACCCGAGAGGTTCTTGAAAGTAAACTACAGTTATACAGTAGGCTGCGGGCTGAAGATATTGTAGAACGCGGAGAAGATGCGGGTTTGCAAAAATTACTGCTCAGCCCCTTGGCGGCTTGGTTTAAATGGTACATACTCCGCCAGAATTGGAAGGACGGATATGCGGGCCTGGTGTTAGCCGGTTTTGCCTTTCGTTATACTTACTTGAAATACAGGATTGCAAGGGAGATGAAGAGCCAGGGTTTGGCTTCCTAAGGTTATAAATTAATTTTGCGCCCTCTAAAAAGGATAAAATGAAAAAAGTGTTTTTAGGTATTGTGTTGGCTGTTATAAGCACATCAATGTTTGCTCAAACCGGTCAAACCTGCGACCCAGCAAAGGAAAAGGGCAGTTCGAAAAGTGCTAAGGCTTCGGTTGCCGGAACGTACGGCGCTAAAATCAACAAAGATGGGGCGATTGATGTAAAACTTTTGGCCGAAAAAATGAAAAGCCAAAAGGAGCTGGATGTAAAAATTCAGGGCGATGTGGTTGCTGCCTGCCAGGTAAAGGGTTGCTGGATGACAGCGGACCTAGGAAATGGCCAATCGATGCGTATTCGGTTTAAAGATTACGGTTTTTTCGTGCCCAAAGACAGCGGCGGTAAAAAATTCTACGCACAGGGTAAAGCCTCATGGGATGAAACCAGCGTAGCGGAACTTCAACATTATGCAGAAGACGCCGGTAAAAGCAAGGCCGAAATAGAGAAAATTACCCAACCTAAGAGGGAACTGGTGTTCCTGGCGGATGGTGTTTTACTTGAGAAAAAGTAAATTTCCCCACCCTGTTTTATTTTTAAAGTAAGCGGTTATATTTGCGCTCCGCTTTCAAAAAGCAAGGCGATTCTGTAGCTCAGCTGGTAGAGCAATACACTTTTAATGTATGGGTCTCGGGTTCGAATCCCGACAGGATCACAAATTAACCCCACTTCATCAATGAACGTGGGGTCTTTATTTAAAATGGGTAAAACATTCGCTGATAATTCCCTTTCAAAGTCCTCCGTTGGGTTCTGGAATTTGGGTAAAATATCTGAGCTCTTCTTACCACCCGTGGTAAAAGATTTAATGGCAAGCGGAATGCCCGGTATAATTTAATACCCGATAATAATACCCAACTGAGGCTGCAGAATCCCATTCTTGTTCTCCAGCAATTTGGTTTGGTAATGAAGGTTGTCCGGTGTGTAAAGTGGGGCGCCCGAAGCATCAATAGCAAGAGTTAAAGAAGAGGGCTCTTTTGTTTTATGATAATACAGGTTTTGGATATCAAGATATAGCTCCAGGTTCATGTGCTTGAAATACCACTTCTTGGTAACCCGTATATCTAACTGGTGAAACCAGGGCAGGCGTTCAGTATTTAGTCTAGCGTAATCCGGTACGCCCTGTGGGTTGCTGTTATAAATGGCAATCAGCGACGAATAATCTATATTGTAAGGTGTATATGGTTTTCCGCCTTGCATCCTGAACTTCATACCCAACTCCCAATTGCGTTTAAATTTTTTACCTGCCGTTAAGCTGATAATATGGCGGGTATCCCAGCTGCTGGATATATATTTATTGTTTCTGTCCTGGAACTGGCTCCAGAAAAGGGTGTAAGCCACTATGCCATACCAGCCCTTGGTCAATTTTTGCTCGTAAAGAAACTCTACTCCATAGGATCGCCCTTCTACGCAGCTTACGACTGGCGAGTTGCCCACTACGCCATAGTCTCCACCCAGGTTAGCCTGCGCAATCGAATCGTCTAATAAAAATGGCGTATTGAAATATTGCTTATAAAACCCTTCTATAGAAACCCTGCTGCTTATGGGTGTAGTGTAATCAAAACCGGTAACTACATGTAAGCAGTGCATATATGTTAACCGGTTGCTGTTTGCCAGTAAGCCGGTTGTATCGCGATAACCCATTGCCGTGTAGGTGGGCATTTGATGATAGTAGCCGGTGTTAAAGTTCCAGCGAACTGTGGATACGAAGTTATAAGAAAGGCTAAAGCGGGGCGAGGTTTGGTAAAGCAGGTTTGCCATTTTGGGGTTATACGAATTACCATCCCAGCGCAGGCCAAGTGAAAGAATAACCCTGTTATTAGCAACTGTTTTACCAATAGAGCCAAATGCTGCATACTTGTGGGTAAGTAGCGAAGTTTTGTAATCGTAGCGGAAATAGGGGCCTTGGAAATTTGAGCGGTTATAGTAGTAAGCGAGTTCATAACCAATTCCTGCAACATATTTCCAGCCTTTTGAGCGGGCAATGTATTCAATGCGGGTTTTGGTTTCCGATTCGATGCTTTTATAATCGATGGTCATTAATTTTTGGTGGTCATTATCCTGGTATTTTACAATTTGGTTTACCAGTTCACTGCTGCTTAACACGGCTTGTAAATATCCATCACCGGCAAAGTGGGTATATTTAATGCCGTTGGTATAACTCCATTGGTTGTTTTCCGGAAGAACCCGCAGGTTGTATTGCTGTGCTTCGGTTTTATTGGCAGCCAGATTTAGCTTAAATATATCGCAGGCGGTAAGGCTTATAAACTCAAGCTCATTTTTCTGGTTTATTTTCCATTTAATTTTTGTTTGAGCATCGTTATAGTTAGGGAATATAGGTACCTGTATCAGCTTAAAGAACCAGTTATAGTAAGAGGCCCGTACCGATGCCAGGAAGGTTACATTCTTCTTTTTACCGATCGGAGATTCCATTGAAAGCGCTGCATCTGTAATGCCGAGCGAAATAGTTCCGCCCCATCGGTCGCTCCGGCCATCCCGAAGCCTTATATCCATGGCAGAGCTTAAAGTGTTGCCGCGATCTGCCGGAAAGGCGGAGGAATAAAAATTAACCTCGCGGATAAAATCAACGTTTATCACTCCTACGGGTCCGCCCGAGCCGCCTTGGGTGGAGAAGTGATTGATATTGGGAATCTCTATGTCATCTATGTAAAAGCGGTTTTCAACCGGTGAGCCGCCACGTACGATAAGGTCGTTGCGGAACGCAGTGCTAAAACCAATGCCCGGAAGTGTTTGCACCACCCGCGATATATCGCGGTTTCCGCCTGGCGAACGCTGTATTTCGTTAACGCCTATATTTCTAACCGATACTGGGCTTTCTTCCTTCTTATTAAAGAAGCCCGATTGGACTACCACTTCTTTCATTTCTACCACGTCTGTTTCCAGCTCGATGTTTAAAATTGCGGGCTTAGCATTACTTATTTCAATTTCTGCCAGCGATTTTGTTTTATAGCTGAGGCAAGTAACCTTTATATTATACGTTCCCGGCTTAACTCCGGTAATAGAAAAATGTCCGGTTGAATCGGATTGTCCTCCAAGAGCTGTTCCCTCCAGTTGTACCGTAGCCAGCTCAATTGGTTTACCTGTGAATGTCTCGGTTATAATACCGGTTACCCGGGAATTTTGAGCAATTGAATGCCTTGTAAAGCAGATCAAAACGAAAATCAATATTATGATATGTTTCATAGTTTCTCAATCACAAAATATATTCAACTGCGACAGCATAAAAGTTGTGGTGTGTAAAGTAGTTGCTTAAATTACCGGTGCTTAAGCGTTGGAAATTTCCTTCAAATAATTTTCTTCTACAATTTTACCCATTGGCTTTTCTGTAAGTTTGCTGCTAATCCAGGCAGACAGGTCCAGCATAATGGTTGGTTTAGACTCTGACGGGTCTCGAAATACAGAATCAAGGGAAGATGCTAACTCTTCATACAAACGAGTCAAATGCTTTTCGCTTTTTTCCTCATTTAATTTTTGAAGCGAATCCAGAATTATTTGTTCTGCCTTATATAACCGCTTTTTATATTTTAATGAATTTTTAGTTGAGGTAATTATATTCCGAAGTAATACTTCGTTGCCAAGTTCAAAATGAATTATCAAATATAAGATGCGGGCAGCAGTGTTAAGATCCTCGCGTACATCGGTCATTTTTTCATTCAGAATCATATTTACCCAGTCTAATGCCTCACTAAATTCTCCGGCAATAAAGAAAACCCTGCTTGTGTTATAAATTAATTCCAGCGTACTCGATTTTTGAAAAACGCCTTCGGCTTTTTCGATAATTTCTTTGATACGCGGCCCGTAATGAATTACATTATGTGTTTCATTGGTTAGCATCGCAATTTCCAGTTCAATGTCATACGAAACCAGTAAGGCATAATTTTTTGCATCATGTCTTTTGGGATTTATTTTTGCGGAAACACTCCTTATTTTATGAAAAATTTCTTTTGCCAACCGAATCTGTCCTGAGTGAACTAAGGCATTGTAATAATTGTTCAAAGCACTGATATAAAACTGTGGATGCTCAAGAGAATAATTCATATTTTTTTCAAGGATGCCAATCAACTGTCGGATTGTTTCAGTTCGTTTACGGGGTTCGCCACTACCGCCATAAAAGTTACTTAGTGTAAAAAGTCGATAATACTCTTCTTCAATAAGGCTGCCCTTTCTACCCGTCCCCTCACTAAATTCCACGGCGTCAGTTTTAAGCATCCTGACATCTTCTTCGCTACGTGGGAAACCTTTTGTGATTAAGCGATGGTGTATTTTTACCGCTTTTTCTTTCGCGCGAAGATATTCTTGCAGATTAGTTATTAAATCAGTTTGCTCCTTAATAATCGAAAGCACATCATTATATTCCTGCCTCCGCATTAAAATCCTCGTTTGCCATTCGAGAAAGACGAAGAGAAAGTTTTTTTTATCGTATTCCCTGCAAATTTTTATTCCCTTTTCAATTTGCTTCAAACACATGTTGTGTAACTCCTTGTCGTAAAGTATTTCTATCGTTTGTAATAAATGGGCCAACGTGTTCTGGGCGGAACTTTCATAATGATAAGCTACAAGAGACTGGAGGATGGTGCTGCTTAGATAATTTTTGGCTACATGCAACTGCCTGATGAATGCCTTTCCCTTAAATTTCTCTTTAAGATCTTTCTCGTTGTAGTAGGGCATATCATCGATTGCCTGGAACAACTGCATATACTCCGGAACTTTACCGTCGGATAACTTAGAAGCGTATACTTTAAAGTATCTTTTCTCCGTTTGCTTCAACGATTTAATAAGATTAAACAAGTCATTCGTAGGAGTCATGTTGTAATACTATCCAATGCATTTGGGCTTTGCAAATGGTCTTCAGAAGCATGAAGTCTACGGATGCGGTTTTTTTATGATTGACAAATCTGTATTCCGAAGTAACTTTCAAAAGCACAAGTCTCTTATTGTTATTACCACCTTAACCCATTCTTATGAAAAAGTTTATAATGATTACCCTGCAGTTAATCACGCTTATTCATGGGGGTTTTTCCCAATGTAAAACGGTCTACACCTATACCGGCAGTAATCAGTCGTATCGTGTACCCGAAGGAGCTACCAGTATTACTGTAAAAATGTGGGGTGCAGGCGGAGGTGAAGGAGGGGGTGGTGGCAATATGAATGGTGGTGGTGGAGCTTATATTACCGGTACCTTAGCGGTAACGCCTGGTGAAACATTTACTGTTATTGTTGGGCAGGGTGGAGTAAGAGCAAGTAACAGCCAGGCCAGTTATGGTGGTGGTGGACAAAGTTCCGGAGGTGGAACCGCTAACCGCGGTGGTGCAGGTGGAGGGCGCTCAGGACTTAAACGAAATAGCACCGGTATTGAAATTGCGATAGCTGGCGGTGGTGGTGGTGGTGGTTCCGGCTATAATCGACCAGGTGGAGGCGGAGGTAGCCTGGCCTCTGCGGGAGGTGCTGGTTCTAATTCGGGGTGTAGTATAAATGGGGGGCAGGCCAATGGTAGCGGAGGCTGTGCCAGTTGGGGGGGCTGTGGAGGTAGCTACAATAACAACGGTCAGAGTGGTGGAAGTGGACAAAATGCAACGAACTCCGGCGGTGGAGGGGGTGGTGGATATGGTGGCGGAGCGGGTGGTTGCGGGGGAGGAAATGATTGCGGTGGCGGCGGCGGTGGATCCTCTTATATGGCAGGATTTACATCAACGAGTTCAGCAGCTGGGTCTTCAGCATCGCAAACAGGTTATGTAGCTGCCGGTAACTGGGCGGATGGCGATAATGTCAACGCCTACGGTGGCGGATCGGATAATAATAGCGCAGGGCAAAATGGAGAAATTGTGATTACCGCAAATTTAAGTAGCGCAGGTACCTTATCAGGTAATCAAACAATATGCAGTCAGGCCACTACAACCTTTTCGAGTACGGTTTCGGGTGGCACCTGGTCTTCAGCCAATACAGCCATAGCTACAGTAGATGCAAACACGGGTGTTATCACCGGGAAAGCTGCGGGCACCGTGGCTATTACATATACTATCAGTCCGGCTGCCCCTTGTAACGGTTCATCAGGATGCTCCTCTTCCGGCACCTGTTCTGCCAGCGCTTCAAGAAATGTTACGGTGGTTAACTGGGCTGGTTCAGATGGCGCCATCACTGCTGCACCAAGTCCATCCTGCGAAACTTACGGCATTACCATATCGCCCTCGGGAGGAAGTGGCACACCATATTTTTGGGGAAGTAATAATGGTATAGCTAGCTGGAATCTCTTCGCACAACAGGCTGCAAACTCAGGCAGCAACTATGTCTATTCCGCTCAAACAGCAGGCACATATAACTTTCATGCACGCTGGGCTGATGCTAATGGCTGTTTTTGCTGGAACCACCCAAATGCCAATGCAAACTGCGGCTCTGGCGGCAATGCAGCTGTTACTGTAAACAGCAGCGCATCAACCGTTGGTACTGTCACCGCTAGTGCTCCTGGTTACACCAGCAGCACTTCCACTATGGATATATGCGCCGGCACTCAGATTACGTTTACCCGCACTGGGAGTACGGGTAATGCAACCGGTTGGATTGCGTCGTCGTGTGGAGCAGGGTGTTGGAATTACTGGAATACTTGTAACGCATGTATGGCTATAACCGGCAATGGTACGTCAAGTTTTACTTTTTCAACCGCCGGCACTTACCTTGTACGCTTTCATCCCTATAATGCTGCCAATAGCTGTTACAATTACAATAGCTATCAGGATATTGCCGTTACAGTGCGCACGCAGCCTACAATGGGGACTATTACTATAAATGGCAGCACTAGTGGTGATGTGGAAATATGTGCGGGAAGCACTTTAGCCGTTAGCCAAAGTGGCTTTAATAATCAAGGAGGAACAACCTATTTCTATTCAGGTACCACCTCTGGTTCTGGCGTTTATACTGGTAACTGGGAGTGGATGAATTATGGAAATATTACTGCTGCCAACCAGGTTGGTGGCCAAACCGGTGTTAATAATGCCGCCAGTTTTAATTATAAAATAAACAACACCGGTTGGCAAATACTTCATACCAATTGTAATATCGGTGGTTGTTATGGTGTGGGCCTTAACCGATATATCAAGGTTGTGCAACAAAGCGATGCCACACCAGGAACCATCAACCTTGTATCCGGTACACAATCAGGGTCAAGTATTACTGTTTGCCCTAACGCCTCAATAACAGCTACCAAATCCGGAGCTACCGGTAATGGGAAATGGTGGGTTGGCGATGCTACCAACGTGCTTGAAGATTGGGACTACTATAATGGCAGTGTTTTAGGCAACAGTTTTACCTATACGCAAACAGGCGCTCCGGGAGTTTACCAGTTTACATCTTATGCGCATAACGACTGTGGTGTTGACTATACGAGATATGCAAGCGCTTCCGCTATAGTTGCTCCGGTGGATGCAAAGGCAATAAGCAGCAGCCAAACTATTTGCGATGGAAGTACACCTTCCGGCTTTTCAGGAGGAACACCAGATAACGGCGCCGGCACATACACGTATCAATGGCAACAATCGGCTGACAATGGCGTTACATGGTCAGACATTAATGGCGCAACAAGCAGTACCTATACCCCATCTGCATTAAATGCTTCATTATTATATAAGCGGCAGGTCACCTCGGCAGGTTGTGTTACAACCGAGGGTGAGTTGGTCAGTTGGGCATGGAACTCAGCCAACGCATGGGTAACAGGCAGTAGTATAAAGAAAACAAACACTGTTCCTGACGGGTGGGATGTAGGGGCCATATCGACGCAATCAATTACCGGTAACGGTGGGTATGTAGAAGCGACTATGGAACATACCAACAGGGCCCAAATGATTGGGTTAAGTGATAATAACCAGGTAGCGAGTTATACTTCCATTCAATTTGCCGCTTACCCTGTAAATGGAAATTTTAGCGTTTTCGAAAGCGGTGTATTCAAAGGTACGTATGGCACTTTTGCTATAGGTGATAGAATTCGTGTAGCAGTAGAGAATAACCAGGTGAAGTATTATGTAAATGGCAATCTTCGCTATACAAGTAAAGCCACACCTTTCTTCCCTCTGTATGCTGATGTTGCTTTATACAGCGGTAACACAAACGGCGGTTATGGTTATTGCGCAGGTTTTAAATATGTAAGAATATTTAATCCGGTTAAAATAAGTGTAAAGGCCGTACCTGTTATTCCTGCAATAACCGGTAACCAAACTATTTGCGGGGGCGGTACCACGCAATTTTCAGTACCCTTTACAAACCCCACCGGAGGAAGCAGCATCACAACATCAGGAGGTTATAGAATCCACCAATTTACTGCCAACGATAATTTTGTAACTGCCCAGCCATTGGATTTAGAGGTATTGGTAGTTGGAGGAGGAGGCGGTGGTGGAAGTAATATAGGTGGTGGCGGTGGCGGCGGAGGAGTTGTTTATAAAACTTCGCATCCTGTAACTGCTAACACTTATGCGGTTGTAGTGGGCTCCGGTGGCGCATCGAACACCAACGGAAGTGCATCATCGTTTAATAGTATTATCGGTGCTGGCGGTGGCAAGGGCGGATTATTTCCCGACGTAAATGGTGGTGATGGAGGATCTGGTGGTGGTGCTGGTGGTAGTAATGCCACCCCCAATGTATTCCCTTTCTTAACCGGAGGGACCTCATCTGGTAACAGCCTGGGTTCTGGTGGGTCAGGGACTATCTATGGCGGTAAAGGCGGTGCGTTGGTAGATTGGCGCAATGCTTTGACCAATACATCAGGTGCCGGAGGCGGAGGGGCCGGCGCCAATGCCCTTGATGTTACGTCGTCTGGAACAACCGATAACCGCAATGGCGGTAAAGGAGTTCAGCTAAATATTACCGGCACCAGTTATTATTACGCGGCGGGTGGCGGAGCCGGAACGTATAGCGGCATTACCGGTGGAAATGGTGGCTTAGGCGGTGGTGGGGGTGGCGCGTCAAACGGAGGTGCCGGCGGGGCAGCTGGCACCGGTGGTTCTGCTAATGGTGTTAACGGAGGTTCCGGCGCCAATACAGCCGGAGGTAAAGGAGCAGATAACACCGGTAGCGGCGGAGGAGGGGGAACTTACAGCGGCGGGGCTGGAGGACAGGGGGGGACAGGTATTGTCATTATACGGTACCCAATAATTACTGCCGGCACTTGGTCAAGCGACAACACAGCAATCGCCGCGGTAAGTCCCTCTGGTCTGGTTACTGCCTCCTCTGTTAATTCAGGAACAACCACCATACGTTATTCAGTAACGCTTAATGGTTGTACTACTGAAGTTAACCGTGCTGTAACAGTTATAAATGCAGGCGTTGCTTCTACCGGTAATCTTACTCAGCCTGCTGATATTTGTGGTACAGCCACAACATCTGTTAGTATTGGCTCAACCACCAACGCCACCGCACCGGGCAATGCCACATTAAATCTGGCATGGTATTATACCCCGCCCTCGGGAGGTGCGCCTCAATTGCTTATAGGACAAACCGGTCAGACTTTGAACGGTGTCAGTCTTGCTTTAAACCAAACAGGCAACTGGGTATTTGAAAGACGCGCAACCACCGATTGTAGCAATACACCACAGACGGCCTCGATAACACTTAAAGTAGTCAATAACAGCGCTGCAACAGCTGGTACGTTGGCGCAGCCTGGTAATGTTTGCGGTATAAATACAACTACCGTATCTATAGCATCGGCTGTTAATGCGAGTGCCCCGGGAAATGCAACGTTGAATATAACTTGGTACTATACTCCTCCATCAGGAGGTCCGGCCCAATTGCTGGTTGGTCAGACCGGACAAGCATTAAGTGGCGCAACCCTTGCCTTAAACCAAGCAGGTGACTGGATATTTGAAAGAAGAGCAAGCACTGACTGTAACACAGCCACGCAGACCGCCACTGTTATTCTGAAAGTGATTGACAACGGAAATGCATTGCCGGGTAGTCTTTCTCAACCATCCGATGTTTGTGGCACAAATAATACATCTGTTAGTATCGGATCAAATGGCAACGCAAGCGCACCAGGCAATGCCACGCTGAACCTGGCTTGGTATTACACACCGCCATCGGGAGGTACAGCGCAATTACTTTCAGGACAAACCGGTCAAACTTTAAACGGAGTAACCCTTGCCTTAAACCAAGCAGGTGACTGGTTATTTGAAAGACGCGCAACCACTGATTGCAACAACACCCCACAGACGGCCTCAATAACGCTTAAAGTAGTCAATAACAGCGCTGCAACAGCTGGTACGTTGGCGCAGCCTGGTAATGTTTGCGGTATAAATACAACTACCGTATCTATAGCATCGGCTGTTAATGCGAGTGCCCCGGGAAATGCAACGTTGAATATAACTTGGTACTATACTCCTCCATCAGGAGGTCCGGCCCAATTGCTGGTTGGTCAGACCGGACAAGCATTAAGTGGCGCAACCCTTGCCTTAAACCAAGCAGGTGACTGGTCATTTGAAAGAAGAGCAAGCACCGATTGTAACAACACCCCACAGACGGCCTCAATAACGCTTAAAGTAGTCAATAACAGCGCTGCAACAGCTGGTACGTTGGCGCAGCCTGGTAATGTTTGCGGTATAAATACAACTACCGTATCTATAGCATCGGCTGTTAATGCGAGTGCGCCTGGTAATGCAACCTTAAATTTAACGTGGTATTTTGTAACGCCATCAGGTGGAACAGCTCAGCTACTCACAGGTCAAACGGGCCAGTCGCTGAGTGGCGCGAGTCTTGCGTTAAATCAAACCGGTGACTGGATCTTTGAAAGAAGGGCAACTACAGATTGCAACGCGAACATTCAAACAGCCACCATAACACTGCACGTAATAAATAGCGGAGCGGCCAATGCAGGTACCTTGACTCAACCGGCTGATATTTGCGGAATAAGTACAACAACAGTCAGTATTGGCTCAACGCTCAATGCCTCAGCAACCGGTAATGCAAATCTGAATATCTCATGGTATTATACTCCTCCGGGTGGCATCGCTACGCAATTAACGGGACAAACCGGACAAACACTGAATAATGTTCCGCTTAATTTGAATCAAACAGGAAACTGGGTATTTGAAAGAAGAGCTACAAGCGATTGCAATGGATCTCCGCAAACAGCACAAGTAACTTTTGCCGTTAAACCAATACCCGCTGGTACTGTGTCTTCCTTCAGCAATCCCACAACCTGCAGCGGAACAGACGGAACTATCATTCTAAGCGGATTTAATGCCACCACAACTTACAGCGTAATATATAATCGTAATAGCTTTTCGCAAGGGCCATTTAATATAGCAACCAATGGTTCCGGTAGCCTGACAATACAGAATCTGAATGCAGGGACGTATTCCTCACTTACAGTCACATTAAATGGCTGTCAATCATCAGTTATACCAACGCCTTCACTTAGCGACCCAGCGACCCCATCTCCTCCAACGGCAGGAAGTAACAGTCCGGCTTGCGATGGCTCCTCCATCAATTTAAATGCAAACGGACAGGCCGGCGCTGTTTATAGTTGGTATCGAAGTTCTGGTCCTTTTGTCTCTAACGACCAAAACCCTGTTATTACTGGTGCAAACGGTACCATGAGCGACGATTATTGCGTTACCCAAAGCGTGGCCAACTGTGTGTCACAACCTTCCTGCGTTACCGTAGTAGTCACTGCGTGTGGCTATGTTTGGACCGGGAACGGCAGCGACCATTTATGGACAAATGCCGGCAACTGGAATACTACAGTACCTCCCAACTCATGTTTGTCGAATGTTACTATTCCTCTGGTTAGTAATTACCCCGTGTTGTCTGCCAATGTTAATGTTGGCAATGTCCAATTAGACGATGGCGCCACTTTAGATTTGGCGGGTAATACTTTTAACACCTGTGGCGATTGGACAGGAGGTACCAACACTTTGTCGTCAGTGGTCGGAGCTGGTAGTGTTACCTTATCGGGTAGTACTGCGCAACTCATTAGCGGCAAAACACTCTTTCAAACGTTGCGATTAAATAATAGTGCAGGCGTAACCATGAGCAGCACTAGCGCAGTAGATATTTACACTGCCCTTGAACTGCAAAATGGGGTATTCCACACCGGAAGTGGTGGCAACAATGGCATACTTACTTTTAAGAGTACTTCACCTACCCAGGCTGCGGTATTGGATAACTTTAGCTCGGGCATGTCTGGAACTTTTGACATTAGCGGAAGTGTAGGCATAGTAAAAGTAGAAAGAGCTTATGTGGCCACCAGTGCTAACAGCTATAACCAGCATTTCTTCGGTTCATCGGTAGATGGACCTGCCTTGTCACAATTTGGAACAAACAGCCTATCATCCGGACCGGTAACACCTACTAACAATTGCGATGAGACCCAATTGCAAAGTGGTTCGTTATATGGTAGCGTAATGAGCTACAACCAAAATAACGTTACAGCGTGCTCATTGGCAGGGTGGTATGTAGAGGCGGCTACCTCTCTCGCTGTTAATGGCAAAGGCTACACTGTAGCCAAAACAGGCGCGGGTGTTTTAACACTGACTGGTAAACCAAACTTGAATACCAGCGGCTACCCTCAAACTAATCTTTCTAACGGCGGCTGGCAACACACCTCTCTGCAGGGCCGTCAAATGCGTTCAGGTTGGCAACTTGTATCTAATCCCTACATAGCGGAACTGGACATTGCTAACATAACAGTAGACCCGAGCATGATGTCTCAGGTACAAGTTTGGAACGCGCAGAGTGGTAGCTATGTGTCATATATTATGAATGATCCTCTTTATCCGCATATCTATATTGCACCGGGCCAAGCTTTTTTTGTCCGTAAATCGGGCACAGGAGGTGGAGGCACTTTTAATATACCTGGCAATGCCCGCAGGCGCAATACCGGCGTACCTTTCTACCAACAACAATTAAGCGAACATCTATTTTTGAATGCTGTTAATCAAAATACAGGATTAGAAGATAATACAGTAATAGGATTTGCAGCTAATGCCACCGACCAGTTTGACGACCGCTTTGACGCCAACAAAATAGCGGGTTCGCTTACCCGGCACACTCTCTATAGCGTCAACAACGGCACTTGGATGAGCGTTAACACACTCAATTCCATTGCCCAGACCAGCACGGTAGATGTAGGCTTTGAGCCTGGGATTAACGGCAGTTACACCCTTCAATTTAACGGCTTGGGAAGCTTTGATCCTACAAGCTACATAACACTTGAAGATAAGAACTTAAACATTTTTTACGACGTAAGAAACGGCAGTTATGATTTTACCTCTGATGCAACAGACGATTGGAATCGGTTTGTGTTACACTTTACACCGGCAGTGCAAATTGCAACTACCAATCAGGATTGTAATAATGCCGGAAGTATTACAGCTATTCAACCAGGTGCGGCCAGCTGGAACTACACACTAACGACATTAACTAACGACACCTTGGAAAGTGGCATACTAAACGATAGTAGTAGCATTAACCTAAATGTTGATGCCGGAACGTATATCCTTACGCTTACTGATAACAATAATTATACGGTTGTTAAAACGATTGCCGTTAGCGGTACGCAACCGGTAACCGCGGGCTTTACTTCATCTGCCACAGCAGTAGAAACAAGCGTAGATATTACTTTCAACAGCACTACTGCCAATGCCACGAACTACTATTGGGATTTTGGGGATGGCACAACGGGAACTGGTCAAACATATTCACACAGCTATGGCGACACCGGTACCTATACCGTTACTTTGATAGTAATTAGTAATGATGGTTGTAGTTCAACTGCGTCACAAATAATTACAGTTACTCAAACAATAGCAGGCATAGCCACTACTATTCTTAATCAGCAAACAATCAATATATGGAGTTTTGATAACCGGGTTTACGTTGATTTTGGAAGACAAACAAAAGTAGATGCTGCCATTGAAATATACAACTTGCTTGGACAGGAAATGGTTAATGAGAAGTTTGCTAAAAACCCGCTTTATAGTAAGGCATTTAATAATCTGGATGCAACCTATGTAATAGTAAAAGCGAGGAATGAGGGACAGATCAAAGTTAAGCGAGTGTTTATCACTGGCAGGTAAAAGGATTGCTTCGGGTTAAAAGCACATTACTTCAAATCTGTTTCAAAACTAACAGACTTTGTTAGGTGAGAAATAAATATGAAGACTACGTATGCTAAATTTTTATAGTGTAATTGTTTGCTTATAGGGCGGTGGTAAACGTATCAGGACTAATCTTTGTAGCAATCCGTTAAAATCCACCATATGAAAAAAATATACGTTCTGCTTCTAAGTCCTCTTTTCCTTGTTTCGGCCTTCGGTCAAAATGTAGGTATTGGAACAAATGCACCGACATATAAATTAGATGTGGTAGGCGACGTAAACGTAAATGCTGGCAATGGCTACCGGGTAAATGGAAGTGCCGGAGCGGGTCAGTACCTAAGAGGAGACGGTACGCGGTTCACACCTAATACTATCCAACCCACCGATGTACCTTCTGGTAGTGGATATTATATATGGAACGGCACTGCCCTGCAAACGGGCGATTTTCGTATTAGTGGTAACGGTTCCCTAGGCACTATGAGTATTGGTAGTGTCACACCTAATAGCTCTGCCATATTAGATATAGCCTCCGGAAATAAAGGCGTTTCATTTCCTAACATAGACTTACAGTCTTCTAACGATGCTAATACTATTGCTTCTCCCAAAAAGGGCTTAGTTGTGTATAATACAGGCGTCACGCTATCGCCTAGTGGACTCTACATAAATGTTGGGACACCGGCTCTACCCAATTGGCAGAAACTGAGCGACGCAAGTGGGACCGTTGGTAGTGTAAGCGCCGTTGCTCCCTTGCAAAATACAGGCACCGCATCAAATGCTGTAATAGAACTTACCGGAACCGTGCCTATCAGCAAGGGCGGAACAGGTTTAGGTTTAGGAGCAGTTGCTAACGGCCAAATATTGGTCGGTAACGGGACCGGTTTTACAACAAACGTTATCGGGGGTACAACTAACCAAATTGGTGTAAATAACGGAACAGGCAGTATCACTCTTACTACCCCACAGGATATTGCCACCACGTCCAACGTGGCCTTTAATAAGGTCACATTAAATACCGCAACGGACATTAACTCACTTGAGGCAGGACGCAGTATTAAAATTGGAGGAACCTCGCAAAGTGCTGCGGCAGCAGGGGCAGGAGCCTTAAGATACAACAGCGGAAATATAGAATATAGTGATGGCACAAACTGGAAAACTGCCAATACCAATGCCAGCGGCGATTTTATAAAGAACCAAACAAGTCAACAAAATCCAGCCGATTTTAACATTAGCGGAAGTGGAAAGGCAGCTAATGGCTATACATGGGGAAGTGGTAAGGGGGCACTAAGTACAGACCAGGGTTCAAGCATTGAAATTGGTGGTAGCGGACAGCCCTATATTGATTTTGACAACAGCACCGGCGATTTTGATGCCAGGATACAGCTTACAGGGGATGACGAACTTCTTTTTGACGGAACAAACGTCGGAATCGGTAATGCACCAGGTACTACACGTTTATTTTTAAAAGGCGATGGAACCAATCCTATTTTTAGCGCTGTGGACAATACTAATGTAGTAAAGGTATATATTGACCCTGCAGGCAAAGTGGGCATTAATACCAGTTCCCCTAATACTTCATTAGATGTAAGAACCACCGAAGCAATTCAGTTTCCTTCGGGAAGCACGCTGCAACGCCCTTCTGCACCACAAGCGGGCTTTACCCGCTACAATAGCGATAACAAAGCGATTGAATATTATGATGGTGCCCAATGGGTAAGCGCTAATCAAACACAGGTGGCAATTGGAACCATAACTCCTTATGGTGGAATTACTGCTCCAAATGGATGGTTAATTTGCAATGGCGCTGCAGTAAGTCGTACTACTTACAGCGAACTGTTTGCTGCCATAGGTATTACGTATGGTTCGGGTGACGGCTCAACTACTTTTAACTTGCCAGATTTGCAAGGGAAAACTGCCTTTGGTTTAGGTGCAGCACCTTTTAATATACTGGGAAGCTCTGGTGGCGGAACTTCAGTTACACCGACATTAAATTCTTCGGCACTTACTGTAGATATTGCTGCAACTACCACTACCTTACCTAACCATGTGCACACGGTGCCTGCACACTCGCATGGTTTTAGTTTGGCCACTGGTGCAACAAATACCGGTAGTGAAGGCGCACATACGCATAATTGGGGAGGGCATTGGAGTATAGATGATTCAAATTCTTTTTTAAATGATAACGGTGATGGAGCTAACGGAAACACTTTAAGCGATAATATTTTTTGGTGGGGGCATCCAACTTATCCGGCAACGAATTATTATGATTTACCGGGTGCAGCTATCTCAGCTGGCAGTCATACTCATACAGCTACGCATGATATTACAGTTCCTTACGATAACGATAGCGATGGTGGCATTAGTAATGCCGGAATGAGCTACGAAAGTACAGATGGCACAAAGAACGGGAACAATCCAACAGAAGGTGGTGTTACCATCGCCGCGGCAGGGGCACATACCCATGCTGTTCGCATGTATTCGCATAAACACTGGATTAAACAACGTGCCACTACTGCCGGCAGCGCACACTTGCATAGCATACCCGTGCTTACAGTAACCGGCACTGTAGGGACCGCCGGAACTAGTGGTGATGCTATTTTTAACAGTGGTAATCCTACTACCAATCCTACTATTTCTATTGACCCTTCACCTGCATCTGTAACAGGCACCATAACTTCTTCTGCTGTTAGCACTACAAATCCTTACCAGGTAGTTAACTACATAATTAAGGCTACCAATACCAGCACCGCTTCCATTGTTGCGGTTAATATTGGTAGCGGTAGTTTAGGACAAACACTTTATAATAACGGTACTGCGTGGACACCCACCAGCAATTTATACAATGCAGGAAATTACATAGGTATTGGAACCACCAATCCAACAGCAGGGTTACTGCATATTGTTGAAAACAGCAGTTCTGCTACTCAAACAGGTTTAACTATTGACGAATCGGATATTGGTAATGCATTAGCCATAAACGAAAGCGGAAATGGCACGGCTTTGCTGATAAATGGAAACGATGCCGGGGCCGCAATCAATGCTACAGTTTCGGGCGCTGTAACTAATACGGCAACCGGCTATATCTTGGCAGACAATCGGACTTCATCCTCAACAGTTAATAAAACGGGGCTTTCTGTATCTTCAACAGGCTCATGGACCGGATCCGGAACCACGAACACAGGTATTGCAGTGGATGTTAGCGGTGGATTAACAAATTATGCAGCAGTGTTAACCGGAGGTAACGTAGGCATCGGAACGGCCGCTCCCGCCGCACTTTTTTCAGTTGGCAGTGGCAGTAATTTTCAGGTTAATAGTTCGGGCGCAATTGCCGCTGCAACAGGAATTACATCTTCCGGTTCAATTACATTTAGTGGTTTAAACACCAGCGGGCTGGTTAAAACAGCAACCACCAGCGGTTTGCTAAGCATTGGACAGGCGGGTAGCGCAGACATAGCCAACCTGGCTATTACCGATGCAAAAGTTAATGATGTTGCCTGGGGGAAAGTAACCGGCAAGCCAACTACACTATCAGGTTTTGGCGTTACAGACGGAGTGCAATTACAGGGCAGTAGCCCTGGTAGCGCTCAAACAGGTAATTATAATATTTCGGGTACCGGTATAGTGGCCACCCGCTTGGGCGTTGGGGCCACAACAAGCCCTGGTTTCGCCCTTGATGTAGTGGGTCGTTCAAGATTCAGAACTGGCGGTGGTACAGCTGGCTTTTGGTTAAGTAACGCAGCTAATACAGCAGATAACGCTTTTATCGGCATGGTGGATGACAATAATGTGGGGTTATTCGGAGCTGGCGGAGCAAGTTGGGGATTATCAATGAATGTAAATAACGCAGCCATCACTGCTTCTGGATTAATTACTGCATCCAATATTAATCAGGCGCCCATCCTTTCAACTAAGTCGAATGCCTCGCGATTTACCACCACCGCCTTAGCTACGTGGTATTATACAGGGGAATCCATAACGATCACTGTTCCCAGCGGTCCTAATAGAAAATACCGCATACATATGAGGCAAATGGGTATAAACAGCGCAACCTCCAACGCTGGTGGCGGAATGATTCTCTTCCTATCTAATAGCAGCTCTTCGGTTGCAACCGGTCCTACAGGTCTTGGAACTCCTTATGTTTCAATTCCCGCTGGCGCCTGGCAGTCCTTCAGTTGCGAGGGCTATCTGGATCTTGCCCCAGGCACTTATACCTACTATGTTTGGGTGTATGCTATTGCCAATAACGTAACTTTGGCAAACGCTACCGGCGACTCATGGAGCTACTGTACCGTAATGGCTTATCCGATGTAATTGGATATTATGGGTGATAAAAAAATGCGATAGGGCCATTTTTTTATTTCTCCGCAAAAGCCCAGTATCTAATGGTAATTCACTGGTTAAAGCCAGTCTATAACTACTTTTCGTATTTATTGTTCGAAAACCTTCCAGGTGCCTGCTAATTTTCCATTGCGTATTGTATAAATATTGCCAAACTCCATCATCACCTCCTCACTCTGCGTAGGTCGAAGAAAAATATAATCGTCAATGTTTAAGCCGGTTGTGGTTGAACCATTTACAATCTGTTGGTTCGAACTGAATCCATACAATGAATTATCCCGTAAACCTTTCGGTTCGTAATGTTTTGCTTTCCATCTGCCGCCATACATAAAGTATGTTTCTTGCAGGTTGGGATTCCACCATTGTAATAAAGGCTCTAAAAATTCAAGAAATGGGATTTTGGTCCCCTTGATTTTTTTCAGCACTGGTGTAGCAATGAAAATCGCCGGTCCGTGATTTTTTAGAGTAGCAACATCGAAATCTGAAGGCAATAATAACCCCGAGCCTGCTGACAGGTCGTTTAGCAATGTATCCGTATCATATAACTGGTAGGTTTTGCTACCGGCACCGTTAAAAGTTAGCTGCTTCGAAAATAAACCCGGAAATTTCCCTTTCCCATAACTCACAAATTCATTGTATTTATTGATTACGGCATTATATGCGCCACGCGGACTACCTAAAGGAAAAAATACTTCAGGCACATGGGCGTCATAACCCATAAAACCTGTAAATGATAAATGTTTTGAATCACTTGAAATTAAATTCAACAGTTCATCTAGTTGCTCCGCCTGTTCTAGTCCACCTCTATGAAGCCCTACGTCAATTTCTATATTGATTTGCAGATGTAAATTATTTTGTTGAGCAAATTTTTGATATTGTATCAGCCTCTCTTTGCTATCAATTAACCATTGGATTTGCATACCGGGGTTAAAGGCGCTTGAATCCGGAAGATTTTGATAAAAAGTTGCCAGTGCATTTAATGGCATTGGTTTTCCCAACAATAAGTCTATATCGGGTCTTTGCCTTACCCAGGCGTTTAAAAACGGCTGATGGAAACACATGACGCGATTGGTTGCCGTTTGCTGCATTATATAACGTAGTAAAGGAAAACTTGGCAGGGATTTATCTACGGCCCGATAATGCTTGGGAGAATGTATGTGTCTTTTTAGTTCTGCGATATTGGAATCTAACCTATCCAAATCAATAATAATCACTGGTCTTCCGGGTCCGTGGCTCTTCAACTCCTGATTTAATAAACTGAAATATGGAGAGTATTGCTTACCCTCATTTTTCGGTTTAAATATAAAAGCCAGCAAAAACGCAACGCCAACTAAAAGGCATAACCAGCGCACCCATATTTTTTTCATTCTATAAAAATGGCAGTTTTTATAAGTAAACAATAGCCCGAACTCCTTTGTCATTAAATATGAATACTACGAATAAGCGACTTTTTACAACTCGTCAACCTGCAATAATTTTACTTTCAAAAAAATAAAACCGCTCTGCTAATATGAAAGCCAAAATTTTATCCTGTTGCCTTATTTTCTACTTTTTGCAGATGGCATTACTGGCGCAATCCCCCAATTTAATGAATTACCAGGCGGTAGTGCGGAATGCGGCGGGTAATCCGGTGGCCGCCAATACACCGGTTAAACTGCGAATTTCAATTCATGACCTTACCGGTACCGGCACTGTTGTTTACACGGAGGTAATAAGCACAACTACCAATCAGTTTGGTCTGGTTAACGTTCAAATCGGTGCATTAAATAATCTCTCCACGGTAAACTGGGGGGGAGGCGCCAAATATCTACAGGTAGAAACCGACATAAATAATACTGGAACATATAGCGATATGGGAACCTCGCAGTTAATAAGCGTACCTTATGCGCTTTATGCAGCTAATAGCAATGCGGGGCCACAAGGAGCAACAGGTGCTATTGGCCCGCAGGGACCTACCGGTATTGGAGCCACCGGCCCCCAGGGATTGCAAGGCATTACAGGCCCTCAAGGACCAACGGGGCCAACGGGTGCTGGCGGCGGAGCTACTGGTCCTACTGGACCCACCGGTGCTGATGGAAGTACTGGGCCACAGGGAGCGACGGGAATAAATGGCGCAACCGGAGCACAAGGACCTGTGGGAATTACCGGCCCTGCCGGCATTCAAGGTATAGCAGGCAATAACGGAGTTACCGGTCCGCAAGGGCCCGCGGGCTTAGACGGCATTACTGGACCCCAGGGCCCAACAGGAATAACCGGACCACAGGGTATAGCAGGAGTTGACGGAGCTACCGGTGCCACAGGACCAACCGGCTTACAAGGGGCTACCGGTGCTGATGGAGTTACCGGATCGCAGGGTGTAACCGGAGCAACCGGGCCTCAGGGAATTACAGGCCCTACGGGTCTTCAGGGACCATCTGGCGTAAATGGAGCAACCGGAGCAACCGGTCCGCAGGGAGCAACCGGCCTCGCTGGCTCCAGTGCATTTTGCGCAGGCGCAGCACTTAACTATGTTACCAAATTTTCTACCTCAACCGAAATTTGCAACAGCGTAATGTATGATGATGGCACTAACGTCGGTGTGGGGGTAATTCCCGGTTATAAGTTTGATGTTGGTGGAAGGGGGCGTTTCCGCCAGTCGGGTAGTATGGGCACATCTAATAATGGGCAGTTGGAAATTTCGAATGCAGGAACAGGGGAAGCTTATATTGTTTTTCATAGAGAGGGAGCGTGGGGGGCGCATTTCGGGTTAGATGCAGATAGCTGGTTTAGTACCCGAGGGTGGAGTGCTGGAAATACTGGCTATACAAGTTTTAAAACCGGGGCTGTTGCGTCTTACGGCCAGGCAAGTTTTCTGTTCCAGGGAGGGCAAACAGATGGGTCTAATAACGTTGTTTTAAGAAATGATGGCACAAGTTGCTATCTATATCCATGGGGGACTCCCAATGCAGGAAGCAACCTCTATGTTGGTGCAGGCGCGGTTGTCAATCTAAGGGTAAATGGCCGGCTTCAATCATATGGAGGAAGCGCCTATCTGGATGGTAGCGGTTGGATCCCAACATTTAGCAACAATAATGGAGAGTTGTTTAAAGCATCTGATGTTCCGGCTGGACAAAAACCTATTTTTATTCGCCGATTTAATTTCAGTAGCGCGGATAACGTAAGTTATAACACCAACTACTCTGACGTTACTTACTCAGCTGTGCTGGCCGGAGCAGACAGCGATGGCGATGGTACGCAGGTGGAAGGAACACGGTTCTATATGTATCGCTCAGGTGGTACCTGGTGGATACGATTTGACAACCGTAATCAAACAGATAATCTCAATTTTGTGGACGTGATGTTTATTGAGCGTTACCTCACAAACGATACCAGATAGCCTGCATAGCATGCCACAACTAAGAAAAATACCAGCGTCTTTTTTCTATTGCTTGAAATTCTATCCGGGATGAAAAGGCTGATATTTCTTTTGCCTTTTCTCTCGTCAGTTGCATTGTTTGGGCAAATTTCAATACTCGATGCAACCTCATTTCATAAAGCGGGCTATGGAATTGAGTTTGGAGCATTGGAGAATACTGCAACACCCGATAGCGGCGGATTACTCACTTTTTTTGTAATGAATCAAAACATCGCATTTGCGGATGATTCAATAAGTGAGGTTAAAGTTTCCTGGAATGGCGTTTATGCAACACCGTATTTATGGTGGTGGCCGCGTAAAATTAGTTACAACCAATTTTGTGGGGTGCAGCTTAAAGGACTACAGTCCCCCTTGGCTGAATCTGATACGATACTTATAGAGGTAATAAGTAAAAAGGGATTTTCTGCGACACAAACGTTTGTCAATGAAACGCCGGATGTCAAATTGGTGAATCTGATCCCTTCACAAGACAGACGAATGCTTTATGTCTATCTCCGCAATGATGGTGCTGCTCCTTATTCGCCGCTGTATTTTAATCTCAATGGCTTAGTATTTGTTCAAGGAGACACTTTCAGCACTCTAACGATAGAGGCTTTAAATAATTGGCAACCGCTGGCTCCGGGTGGAATAGGAATTTATAAAATTGTGCTCCCCTCTGCATTGCCGGAGCTTACTCCGCTAATGCTGTATGTACGTTGCCGCAATAATTTAAACCAACAAATTCAGACGGTATCAACTTTGCAAAGGCTTATCAAGGCGGAATTCCCATTAGGTACTTGGAATTCATCACTTTTCAATGCCGGAAACGAAGAAGGCAGGAAACTTTTGCGTCATCTGCCTATAAATTCCGTGTTTGGACCGGGTAATTTTTCATTGATGCAAAATGCTTATGACGATTATAAAATGAGAGTAGTTTATGAACCTTCCTTTGATAGTTCAGGAGCCTTCAGTTTTGCAACCGGAGCAGCAAACGTTGCAGCAAAAGCAAATAAGGAAACCATTCATTTTTGGAATGTGGATGATGAACCTGATTTAAACGGAAAAGATTTAAATCAGGAGATTTTAAAAAATGCCGCTTATTGGTTGAATGACACCAACACCCCCAGCTATGTAAATCTTGCAGTTCAAAAAAAGTTTCAGCGCTATGGTTTCTTTTCAGATGTGGTTAGTATGGATCACTATAGCGACGACGGACCGCCCAATGCTATTCCATTTCCGTGGTGGTATACCACTAAAGGCAGTGTCAGGGAAGCCATTGAATACACCGATCAACTTAAATGGAACACCGAACCCAAAAGGATGACAACCTGGTGCCAGTTAGCTGCCGATACATGGGGCGCTGGCCATCAGGCCGAAGACTTCATAGTTAATTTTCAGTTTTGGAGCCATGTTAGCAGCGGAGCGAAGGGCATACATTATTTTGTTGCTACCCCCAATACCAAAGCAGATTACCCCTTGCAATGGGCCGAGGCTATTCAATCTACACAGCAATTAAATACTATAAAAAATTTATGCTTGTATGGCGAAAGCTGGAAGGGCGCAGTAGTTAATAGCGGCCAAGTATTAGCAAGAGCATTAGTGGGTGAGGATGCTATCACTATCGTTATACTTAACAACTCAATTGATTATACTTTAAATGATGTATTTAATCACGATTGGACTGCCTCAATTACACCGGTTAGCTACATTATAGATGTAACCGTGCCGGATTGGATTCCATTAGAACAGTTTTATGAAGCCACTGCAAACGGTAAAAGTGGTATAACATCCATAACGAATATTGCAGGAAGAACCTATCGTATTGCCGGTATAATTAACGAAAAGAGCCAAACCTTTGTTATAGGTAAAAATGATACTCAGGCACCTGATGCTTGTACAGGCCTAACCTGGGTTGATGTGGAAGCACCAAATAATGCTACTCTTTCCTGGAATGAGCCGTTTGATAATTTCGGAGTTAAGGGTTATTACATAATGGCCAACAATTCTATTATAGATTCAACCAGGTCGCCTATTTGGAGTCTCGACGGCAAGTTTTCAGCATGCAGTTATAGCAACTGGCAGTTGGCCGCGTATGACGATGCAGGTAATGTAAGTTCTTATGCTTCGGTAGCGGACCCTACGATTTCCGGCACTGGTTCGATCATCATTATTGGACAGCCAGCAGATTCCATAGCCAATGCCGGTTCGAATGTTTCGTTTATTGTAAATGATACGGGTGCTTTGTATGTCAACTATCAATGGCAGGTTGACCCAGGTAACGGCATTTGGACAGACCTAATAAATGATTTGACCTACTCAGGAGTTTATACAAACGAATTGATTGTTTATGCGACTCAGCACAACAATGGCTTTAAATACAGGTGCACACTTTCGATTGGTTGTTCCGGAAATACATTGACAAGCAACATTGCCAATCTTATTGTAATAGGTAGTGTAGATATTGAGACCGTAAATGCTGACAGGTTTACAATTTCTCCTAACCCCGCCAAAAGCTGGTTCGTTCTGGATTATAGTTTAACCGATGAAAATACAATCGCTTATATTTTTGACGTTAGTGGGAGAAAGCTAGTTTCGGTACCACTTCCCAGGCAGAAAACCAATGTCAATATTAGTGCCCTTGCTACAGGTGTTTATTTTATTACTGTGGAGCGTAACGGATTAGTTCTTGCTCCTCAAAAATTAATCAAGTATTAATGCTATCTAATTTCGTAAAAAATCACTCAACAGCCATTGCCTTATTTCTTTTTACGCTGCCATTCTATAGCTTTTCCCAGGTTAACCCAGCTAATGTTACCATAGTGCGCGATAGTTTTGGTGTGCCACATATTTACGGGCACACCGACGCCGAGGCTGCTTATGGCCTGGCCTGGGCGCACAGTGAAGATGATTTTAAAGATATACAGCAAAATTTACTTGCTGCTAAAGGTATGCTTGGCCAGGTTATTGGCAAAGAAGGTGTGTTATTTGATTTTGGGTTGAAGTTCTTTGGAATAGATACGTTGGTGGATAACAACTACGAGCGCGCTATTTCTAACGGCTTTAAAAAAGTACTGGAAGGTTACATACAGGGAGTTAATGATTATGCATTAAAACACCCGGAAGAAGTTTTGTTGCAAAAGGCGCTGCCCTTTAAGCCGCAGGATATGGTGAAAGGTTCCACGCTTACCCTCACTTTGTTTGCCGGTGCGGGCATGGCGCTGAAATCCATAAAAGAGAATCATATTGAATTGCTTCATCAGCCCAACGAAGTAGGATCAAATTCCATGGCTATTTCACCTTCCCGCACAGAGGATGGGAAAGGATGGCTTTTGGTTAATTCGCATCAGCCTATAGAAGGCCGATTTGCATGGTATGAAGCGCACATTAAAAGCGATGAAGGTTGGGATATAATTGGCGGGCTGTTTCCCGGCGGTACAACAATATTTGTAGGTTCAAATCAGCACCTTGGCTGGGCGCACACAACCAATTACCACACCTTTGGCAATATTTACAAACTTCAGCACCGTGGTAATAAATATCTGTATGACGGAACCTGGAAAAAATTCCAGGTGAAAACGGCGCATCTTAAATTGAAGTTGGGGGGTATTAAATTAGCTATAGGCAAAAAGATTCGCACCTGCGAATATGGGCCCGTGTTCCAATCTCCCTACGGCTGGTATGCCATTGATTTTCCGGGAGCAAAAGATTTACGTGCTACCGAACAATGGTATCGCATGAACAAGGCCAATAATTTTAAGGAGTTTGAACAGGCCCTTAAAATGGAAGCGATTCCCCTATTTAATATCATGTATGCGGATGTGGATGGAAATATTTTTTATGAAAGTGGCTTTCAGATGCCCTTGCGCGATAGTACATTAAACTGGCACCAACCGGTGGAGGGCATCAGCTCAAAATTTAAGTGTAGTGGCCTGGTGCCCTATAACTGCAAGCCTTCAATGCTCAACCCCGGATGCGGATATTTGTTTAGCTGTAACCAAACGCAGTATTGCATCAGTGGTAAGGATTGTGAGTGGCATGGCAACTATCCCGGCATTCAGTTGTTTAATTACAACCGGGGCGAACGCTTTAACGAATTACTAGGAAGCATAAAAACAAAATTTAGCTGGAACGACTTTTTACGGGTAAAATTTGACAAGCACTACTCTAAGGAAGCAAGCTATGCCCGGAATTTTAAAACTGCTTTTGAATTGAGTGAAGAAAAATACCCCGACATTTCGGACGCTTTAAAAAAACTGAAGCACTGGGATTTTAGCGGCGACCCCGATAACCGCGATGCTGCGCTGCCAATGATAATGCATGAAAAGCTAATGAAGGAGTGGAAGGTGCCCTTTGCATTTTTGATGATTAAGAAGGAGCCCCTGCAGGAGAAAGACCTGGTAAGCGCCATCCGCTATGCGAAAAAGTTTATGACAGAGCATTATGGAACATTGGATATTAAGTTGGGGGATGTGCAAAGGCTTATACGGGGAAATGTGAGTTTTCCTGCCGGTGGTTTACGCGAGGTTCCCCGCGCTGCCGATCCTAAATTATATGACAAAGCCAATGGTATTTGGCGCATTAACAGCGGCGACGGCTATATTCAAATGAACCGGTATTCGAAATCGGGTGTAGAGGTAAATTCAATTAATGCTTACGGTACATCTTCGCACCCGGAAAGCAAACATTACACCGACCAGATGGAGTTGTTCAGTAAAGAACAATTTAAGCCTATGACGTTTGATTGGGAAAAAATTAAAAAAACGGCAGAAAAAATTTACCAGCCCGGTCAGTAGCTGAGATTTTATTATAAAATGGTTTAATCAGACAACCCTCTTACCCATGAAAATTTTAAAAATCGTAATCCTCCTAATTGCAACAGCTGGTGTGCTGGTCGGCACATACTTCTTTGGGCTCAAAGGCGGTAGTAACCTGGTACGCAACGGCATAATGGCTAACTATCCTACCGTGAAAAATGTAGTGCAAAGCGCCGATGTAGAAATTGACAGTGCACTTAATTTTTCAATTAAACCGGAGGACGATTCCCTTTTGTATGGTTTAATAAAAGAGAATAGCAAGGGTGATTCGCTCCAAATTTCCATTCCCTTTTACGTGCGCTATGGTGTTGATCTTTCTGTTCGCAATTTCAGAGTATTTAAAGATGATAAAGGTGACGCCGAAGTATGGCTGCCTGCAGTTACCTTACGCTACTGTGAATTAAAATTTGACCGGATGATAGTAAATGGAAAACCGGCAACTGGCACGGCGGCTGCACACAAGGCCTTGTATGATTACCTGATTCCCCGGTTTGAAAAAAACAGAAAGAATCAAGAAGCTGCAAAGCTAAACGTTACCAGGGCGATGATGTATTATTTTATGCCTTACAAATTTGGGTTAACCCTATATATAGGCGATGAACAACAATCGTTGCCTTTGCTACCTGGTGTAAATCAAACTGTTGATGACGCCGTTAAAGAAGCTTACAGCAATAAATAAAAACAGATCGTCATACTCGTAATAACAATTTATTAACCGAAAGGTTCAGTTAGCCGCGGTTAACAGGGCTTAAAATAATCGCGGCAAAAAAAGACCAGAACGTTTTTTGTATTCGGCAAACTCCGGGTAGCGGGATAGCGATTTGTCTTTCTTTAGCATGTTTGGAATAAACACAAAAGCAAAAAACAAGAGGATGGGCAGATAGCCAACCCAATGCATACTCAGCATGGCGAAACCTACGTAAATCATAAATTCCCCCAGGTAATTGGTGTTACGGCAACGTGCGAAAAAGCCATCCGTAATTAAGCCCTTTTTGTATTGAAGCGTATAATGTTTTTGCGCATCGCTGCCAAAGTGAAGTACTGTTCCAATTAAGTTTAAAACGGTAGCTAAACAAATAATGTAGGCAGGCGGCTCCATACGGTAGCTAATTAAAATCCAGCCCGGAACCCAATAAAGGCATAAAGCCAGAAACCCTACAAGGGCATACCATAATGGCACTACTTCTTCCCACTGCTTATCGGGGTAGGTCCGGTCTTTAAATAACCACAGTAAACCATAACTGCCGTGCAAGGCCAGGTATGCCCAGGCGCCGTAGCTAAAGTTACTATAAACAAACATTAGCATTAGCACATAAATGGCGGTGGTGCCTTTATGCAGATTAATAGCATAATTCAGCTTCATTCAATATGTTTTTGATTACGGGGCAAATATAAAATAGAACATATTTTCCACAATAATTTTATTTTTAGAACAAAGTTTCTAAAATTGCATTAAAATAGATAGGTATGGCTAGTGCAGAAACACGGGAAAAGATAATGCAGTCGGCTGTTCATTTATTCAATACCAAAGGTGTTGCGGATGTTACCCTCCGTGATATTTCTGATAAAGCCGGTATAAGCATAGGCAACCTGGCTTATCACTTCAAAAACAAAGACTCTATAATCCTTGGTTTATATAGTCAAATGGAAGAAGAAAGAAACGCTATTCTTTCCAAAGTGCAGTTCATCCCTTCCTTCGAAAATATCCACAATCAGGTTCTGCCTATTCTTGAGTTGAGTTTGAAATACAAATTCTTTTATGTGAGTACGCTCTACCTGGTGCGGGCTTACCCCTCTATTGCAAAGCTGCATCGCGAATATATTTCCAACCACATTGCATATGTAAGAGCCATGCTCGACTATTCTGTTGGCGTGGGCAACTTACAAACAGAAACAGTTCAGGGTTATTACGACCGGCTTGCAGAAGTAGTATGGTCTACTTTACACTTTTGGCTGTTACAGGAGGAGATAAGGGGCAGTAAAAAGCACAATATTCAGGAAGCCCGGAAGGTGATGTGGGAATTGGTATATCCCCATCTTACAGAAAAAGGAAGGAAAAAAATTTCGAACCTGATGAGTGAGAAAAATATGAATAAATCTCTGTTGAGTTCACCCAGAAAAAAGATGCTGGTATGAACATTATTTCGAGTAATGTAAATACACATAGCGACCAGTATAAGGAAAACTACCAGAGCATGCTTAAACTGGTGGAAGACCTGCAATCCAAATACAAGGAGGCCCTTTACCAGGGCAAGGAGCGCCACATTGAGAAGGCAAAAGCCCAGGGTAAACATACAGCCCGTGAGCGTATAGAGTTGTTATTAGATGACCATAGCCCTTTTATGGAACTGCTTCCTTTTGCTGGCTTGCAAGATAAAAATAGCGAAGGTGGTACATCGTCGGTAGGCGGTATTGGTCTGGTACACGGAAGACTGATAATGGTTATCTCAAATGTAGGAACTAATAAAGGAGGTGCTGTAAACCTTGCGACGCTTAACAAGAGTATGCGCTTGAGTGAAATTGCTGCGGAAAATGATTTGCCGGTTATAAGCATGGTTGAGAGCGCCGGTGCAGACTTAACGGAGCAGGCCAAAATTTTCAATTATGGTGGCGCTTCTTTTCGCGATATTACCAAGCGTTCCAAGGCAGGAATTGCCAGTATTTCTATCGTTTTGGGAAACGCCACAGCGGGAGGAGCCTATGTTCCGGGTATGAGCGACTACTCCATTTTTGTAAAAAATAATGCCAAGGTATTTTTAGCGGGTCCACCGCTGGTTAAAATGGCTACTAACGAGGTAGTAGACGACGAAAGCCTTGGAGGTGCAGAGATGCATTCCCGGATTTCTGGTGTAAGCGATTACCTGGCTGAAGACGAAGTTGACGGTATTCGCATTGCCCGGGATATAGTTAGCCGCTTAAAGGCAGCTAACGTTCACTATGTTCCCACAAAAAAAATTGAACCCCCAAAATACAGCAGTAATGAGCTTTTGGGAATTGTATCGGCAGAAGTTAAAAGGCCCTTTGACGCGCGCGAGCTTATTGCCCGCATTGTAGACGGTTCTGAATTTAGCGAGTTTAAACCGGAATGGGGTAATACCCTGGTTACCGGTTGGGCCGAAATTCACGGCTACCCGGTAGGTATTATTGCTAATAACGGTGTGCTGTTTTCGGAAAGCGCTAATAAAGGCGCACACTTTATACAATTATGCAACCGCAACCTTACGCCCATTCTGTTTTTGCAAAACATTACCGGTTTTATGGTTGGCCGCAAGTATGAAGAGGGCGGCATTATAAAACATGGTGCAAAAATGATTAACGCCGTAAGCAACAGCGAGGTGCCGGCCATTACTGTAATGATTGGAGCCAGCTACGGAGCCGGTAATTACGCCATGAATGGCCGTGCGTACAATCCCCGCTTTTTGTTCAGCTACCCGAATGCCAAAATTGCTGTAATGGGGCCCGAGCAATTGAGTGGTGTTATGGAAATGGTACAGCGCCAGGCTGTGGAGCGCATGGGCGGTACTTATGATGAAGAACAGGCTAAGGTATTACGCCAACATTTGATGAGCGAAGTGCAGAAGACTTCAAGTTCATGGTATTCCAGTTCGCAACTTTGGGATGACGGAATTATCGACCCTCGCGAAACCCGTAATTACCTCGGTTTCTGTCTTGCAGTAGTAAATAATAAACCGGTGGCCAGCAGCAACGGTTACGGGGTTTTCAGAATGTAAAAAATGAGCAGCATGATTAAAAGCATACTAATAGCCAACAGAGGGGAAATTGCGTGCCGCGTAATTCGCACCTGCCGTGCCTTGGGTATTCGCTCCATAGCTGTTTTTAGCGATGCAGACAGAAATGCTCCGCATGTAAAATTAGCGGATACGGCGGTTTATATTGGTAGCAGTGAGGTGAAATCATCTTACTTAAACGTAGATGCGCTGATTGAAGCCGCAAAAATATCCGGCGCAGATGCAGTGCATCCCGGCTATGGTTTTTTAAGTGAAAACGAAGATTTTGCCCGCCGCCTTGAAGTTGAAAAGCTGGTCTTTATTGGTCCCAATGCCAATGCCATAGAATGGATGGGCAGTAAAAGTAAAGCTAAAGAAATTGCCTCGCAGCACAGCGTGCCGCTGGTGCCGGGCTACCGCGGAGAAAACCAGGAATTGCAAACTTTTATTAAGTCGGCAAGCGAAGTGGGCTATCCGGTACTGTTGAAAGCGGCCGCAGGTGGTGGTGGAAAAGGTATGCGGATTATAAACGCAGAAAGCGGGATGGAGGAAGGTTTCCAATCTGCAAAGCGTGAAGCGATGAACGCATTTGGAGATGATGAATTGCTGCTTGAAAAATACTTTCCTTCTTCACGCCATATCGAGATTCAGATTTTTGGTGATAAACATGGCAATGCAATTTATCTGCTTGAACGGGAGTGCAGCATTCAGCGCAGGTATCAAAAAATATTTGAGGAAAGCCCTTCACCTGTATTGGATGATGCTACCCGTAAGCAAATGGGTGAGGCTGCAGTACGGCTGGCAAAGGCTTTAAACTACGATAATGCGGGAACGGTAGAATTTATCTGGAGCGAGGGTAAGTTTTATTTTTTGGAAGTAAATACAAGGTTGCAGGTAGAACATCCCGTTACAGAAGCTATCACTGGTCTTGATTTGGTAAAACTACAAATTGAAGTTGCATCCGGATTGCCCTTGCCTGTTAAGCAACAGGATATAAAAGCGAATGGTTACGCGCTGGAATGCCGCCTATATGCCGAAGATGTAAACAATAATTTTTTACCCACCACAGGCAAAGTGCTGGCATGGGAAACACCCGCCCTGGAAGGCTTGCGCTACGACAGTGGAATTGAAACCGGAAGCGAGATTTCGATTTACTACGACCCGATGATCTCTAAGGTAATCGCGCATGGCAGCAACCGAGAGGAGGCTATTCGTAAAATGGAGTATGCATTGCGGCATTTGGTTTGTTTGGGTACCACTACCAATCACTCATTTTTGCTTCATACAATCCAGCATCCACTTTTCCGGCAAGGAAACTACGACACGCACTTTATTGCCAATCACCTAAATCCGCAGGAAAGTGATGCGCACACGGAACAACAAGTAAATCTAGCGCTGGTAGCTTGTGTTTTAACTAAATGGAACGAAGAACAAGAGCGAAGAACCCTGTTAAAGGAACTTCCGTCGGGTTGGAGGAATAACTTTTTTGCCCCGGAGCAATACACCTTTGACCATAAAGGGAAGGAATACACCGTTGCTTTTACGCTTAGCGACAAAGATTTTGTTTTTAAACTGAAGAACGAAACCCCGGAGGTAAAGTTGTTTAGCGCTGCCAATGGCCGGTTATCGGCACTTATACAAAAGCAACTGCATAATTTTTTTGTAGTTAATAATGGTGAGCAATATTTTATTCAACACGAAGAATTCTCACAGATAACACTATTGCTTAAAAGCAAGTTACCGGCTAAGGCAAAAGAGATTGCCAAAGGTGGTTATACTTCACCAATGCCGGCAAATGTTATAAAGGTTATGGTTAAGGCTGGAGATATAGTGAAAAATGGTCAGTCCCTATTGGTGCTTTCTTCCATGAAAATGGAAAACACTATTGCGAGTGCTGACGAAGGTGTGGTGGAAGAAGTGTATGTGGCAGACGGCGAAAACATAGAAGCCGGCAAAATGTTATTGAAAATAAAATCCGAATAACTAACTCTTTAAAATTTCTGTTTGCATGCCCGTAAAAAAGACCGTTATCACTGCTGCCCTTACCGGGGTTTTAGCCAACCGCAGCCAATGCCCCTACATTCCGTACACACCGGTGGAAATTGCAGAGGAAGCCAGGCGCGCAACCGATGCAGGAGCATCCATACTGCATATACACGCCCGGAAGCCGGATGGGCTACCTGCGTATGACATAGAAACATACAAGCAGATTGGCGAAGAAGTCAGAAAAAAAGTGACAAATGCTATTCTTAACTATTCTACAGGAGCTATAGGTATATCGCAGCAGGAAAGGATACATCATGTTACAGCGCTTAAGCCCGAAATGGCGGCCTTGAACATGGGTAGTATGAACTATGGAATTTACTCGGCAAAGGCAAAAGAATTTTACCACGACTTTGTATTTCAAAACCCATTCAGCGATATCAAATTCTTTCTTGAAAAAATGAAGGAAGCCGGCACGCTGCCCGAGATGGAGGTATTTGACAACGGACATATCAATAACGCGAATCCGTTTATAGATATGGGTTTACTACCAAAGCCTTATGTAATGAGTTTTGTGTTGGGCGTGTTAGGAGGAATTCCCGCAACTACTCAAAACCTGATGCACCAGATTGCCAGCGTTCCGCAAGGAACCCATTGGCAGGTAATTACAATTAGCCGTAAGCAATGGGCAATGGCCGCAGTTGCTTTAAGTGTTGGTGGAAACTTCCGCGTAGGTCTGGAAGATAATTTTTACCTGCCCAATGGTGAAATGGCAAAAAGTAATGGCGAGTTGGTTGATGCTGCTGCGAACCTTACAAGAATGTTAGGAAGCGAACCCGCAACTATACAGGAAACCCGTGCCTTGCTTGGATTGCCGCAACTTTAAAAAATAAAAAATAAAAGAGTATTAATATGAGCAGCTATTATTTTACAGAGGAACATGAACTTTTTCGCCAGGGCCTTAAAGAGTTTTTACAAAAAGAGGTAGTTCCATTCATAGATGAGTGGGAAGAGCAACAACGTATTCCCAAAGAAATCTGGAAGAAATTCGGCGAGATGGGATACCTGGGGCTCAACTACAGCGAACAATATGGCGGCTCAGATGTCGATTTTTGGTATTCGGTAGTTTTTTGCGAGGAAATAGCAAAGCTATGGAGTGGTGGTTTCGCTGTTACCCCCATGGTAATTCAGTACATGAGTACTCCCTACATTTATAAACACGGCTCAGAATTTTTAAAGAAAAAATACCTGGTGCCTGCCATTAAGGGCGAGTTGGTTAGCAGTATTGGTATAACAGAACCAGGCGCCGGTAGTGATGTACAGAATATTAAAACCCGGGCAATACGCGAGGGAGACCATTATGTTGTTAATGGCTCAAAAACATTTATTACCAATGCCGTTTACGGCGATTACATTGTAACGGTTGTAAAAACCGATACATCCAAGGGCTTTGAAGGCGTTAGCCTGCTGGTTATTGACCGTAATGCACCCGGTGTATCTGCCAAAAAGTTAAAGAAGCTTGGCTGGCACGCATCAGATACCGCCGAGTTGTTTTTCGACAATGTGAAAGTTCCCGTAGAAAATTTAATTGGTGAAGAGGGGCAAGGGTTTATTTATCTGATGGGTGGCTTACAATTAGAACGATTAAGCGGGGCCGTTTCGGCTATTGCGGGCTGCGAAAATGCGATGGAATATACCTTGCAGTATATGAGTGAGCGTAATGCATTTGGCCGTTCAATTGACAGATTTCAGGTATTACGCCACCGTATGGCGCAGCTTGCTTCTGAAATTGAATGCACTAAACATTTTGTTTATCACTGCTGCCGCCTGCATAATGATAGCCAATATGCTGTAAAGGAAAGCAGCATGGCTAAACTTCTTGCAACAGAGTTGAGTGATAAAGTAGCTTATCAATGCCTTCAGCATTTTGGCGGCTACGGTTATATGGAAGAATACAAAATGGCACGCATGTACCGCGATAGCCGCATACTTACCATAGGCGGCGGTAGCAGCGAGATTATGCGTGAGATTATTGCAAAAATGATTATCGACGACAAGAAATACGAAAACAAGGGCCTGACTATCAGCTATAGTAAAACTGAAAAGAAAGAAACCGATGCTCCATTATTATCTAACACTAAAAACCAAACAACTATGCCATTCGATGAATTACTGGAACAACTAAAAGTAAAGTCTGCAAACGCGCCTGCACTGGGTAAAACCCTGAAATTTGATTTCGGCGGTAGCTACATTTTTGTTGATGGAACTGGCGCCGGCAATGTGGTGACGGCTGAGAATAAAGACGCAGATTGTACTATCGCTATTACGCTGGAGGATCTAATTGCAATTTCCAATGGAACCCTGAATGCCATGAACGCTTTTATGGGTGGGAAAATAAAAGTTACCGGCGATATGGGCGTAGGCATGAAACTGCAGTCGCTCTTCAAATAAGCCCATGCGGATAATGCATAGTGGTGAAACAATTCTCTATAACAAATACAAACTTTACAGCTGTATGAAAAAACTAGTACAAACAACGCTTTTACTTTGCGTTTCACTTCTTGCATTATCGCAATACACGGTTGGCGATAAAACCATAACCTATACTGATGCGGCCCGAAGTAACAGAAGCGTAGGTGTGCAGTTTCGCTTTCCCGGCACTAATACAGCTGTGGCTTCGGGGCAATTTCCTTTCGTTGTATTTGCGCATGGATTTAGTATGGACCAAAGCCCTTATTATCCCTATGCAGATTCGCTTGCCAAACGCGGGTATATAGTAGGGCTACTTACCACGGAAACGGGACTTTCACCCAGTCACACCAATTTTGCTCAGGATATTCTGTTTGTGTACGACAAACTTATTGCAGAGAACAGCAACAACGCTTCGTTCTTTTTTCAGCATGTAGTTGCCAAAGGGGCCATAGGTGGTCACTCCATGGGGGGCGGCAGTACCGTACTTTCAGCGCAATTCGGCAATCCCGAGGTGTGCTGCTTTACTTTTGCCGCTGCTACTACTAACCCATCTTCAATATCGGCAGCGCACTTAATGACCAAGCCGTATTTATCGTTTGGGGGAAGTTCAGATTGCATAGCACCGGTCAATACCAATCAACAGCCAATGTATGATTCCTCGGGTTCATCCTGCAAATTTCTCATAAACATTACCAACGGTCTACATTGCCAATATGGAAACGCCAACAGTGCGTGTAGCTTGGGCGAAGGTTTTTCCGGATGTGCCAGTTCACCCCTTACCCGTCAGCAGCAAATAGATAAAACCCTGCTGTTTTTGATACCATACCTCGATTATTATTTAAAAGGCGATTGCAATGCCTGGACAACCTTTGAAAGCAGGTATACCGGCAACACCGTCGATGTAAAGCAGCGGAATTGTACCAATTCCATCCCTGCAAATCCTTCTATTTCCGGTAATAATTTTTTCTGCGCAGGAAACTCAACAACACTTACAGCTAATCCTTCGGGATTTCAATATTTATGGAATGACAATAGCACTGCCAACACACTTAACACAAATGCGCCAGGGATTTATTCAGTGGTGGTAGGCAATGGAACTTGTTCTTTACCGGCAATATCGGTTAGTGTCACACAAAATTTGCCGCCGGCTGTTCCGTCTGCAATCGTTTCCGTTGATAGTGTTTGCTCCGGCAGTCCGAATGTTGCAATTTCTGTTGCGAACGATCCGCTTGCAACTACTTATAACTGGAATTTGCCGGCAGGCTGGAATATTACCAGTGGCGCTAATACAAACAGCATTCAGGTAAATGCCGGAAGTAATGGCGGAACAGTAAGTGTTACAGCAGAAAATAGTTGTGGACCTTCATCGGCGTCTTCAAAGCAGATAGCGGTTTTGGCAACCGCGCTGGGTAATCCGGGAACAATTATTTCAGCTGATACAGTTTGTTCCGGCATAGCTAATGTCAGTCTTTCTGTTGCCGCCGATCCCGGTGCAACATCATACAATTGGACTTTGCCGGGCGGTTGGAATATCACCAACGGAGTTAATACAAATAATATTCAGGTAACCTCCGGAACCAGCAGTGGAATAGTTAGCGTTACCGCGCAAAATATTTGTGCAACTTCCTCTTCTTCTTCAAAATTGTTAACGGTTGTGCCATCTAACCTTGGTGTGCCCGGTACAATAACAGGCAATGATACTTTATGTGCAGGCCAACAGGCTCAGTTCAGTATTTCCGCAGTTGCCGGTGCCGCATCTTACCTTTGGAACATCCCGGCAGGATGGAACATTACTTCTTCTCCGGATTCTTCCTTTGTCGAAACTATTGCATCCTCAGCTGGCGGAAACATTACCGTTTCCGCTGTTAACCAATGCGGCCAGAGTGTTCCTTCTTCGTTTACGGTGGCGGTTCTCTCGGCCCCATCACTTACTGGTGAAATTATTGGTATTGATACGTTTTGCACTGGAAGCAACTTGGGCGCTAATTATAGCTTAAGTGCCATCCCTGCCGGCGACAATATTTTTCATTGGTCAGCACCTTTAGATTGGCAATTTGTAACCGATAGCAATTCAGCTTCCCCTGTTGTTAATGTTAGTTCAACTGGTACACTTGCAGTATATGTCTCCAATGTTTGCGGAAATAGTAACTCACTTAGCCTGGATGCATACGTGGTTGATACCCCAATAGCTCAGATAAATATTTCATCAAATACACTGGTGGCTGCACCGAACGGCGTAGGGTATAGCTATAGATGGTACTTAAATAGCCAGTTGATATCAGGTGCAATAGACAGTTTTTATGTTCCTCTTCAAAGTGGCAACTATTCGGTGCTAGTTACTAACCCATACGGTTGTAGCGGTGTTTCCCCCGAAACTGTTTTCGTTTACAATGATATAACGGTGATTTTAAGAGAAGATTTCACAATTTATCCGAATCCGAATACAGGCAGCGATGTCGTAATTGAAGGCAATTTAGTAGCAGGATCCGTCGTAAAAATATATAGCGCCATAGGGCAATTGGTTAAAGAAGCAAAACTGAATAACGCTAAAAATATAATTGCTGTAAGAGGATTCAGTAGTGGCATTTACCTGGTAACGGTGGATGCCCTTGGCGTTACGAAAAGATTAGTCATAGAATAAATCTGGTTTGCCAAATCTCGTTTATAGTTCTGGCATATTAATTAGCCAAATGGAAGCGTTAAGGAGTATTTGGAAGACTGAAATAGAATGTTGCGCCCTTACCAGGAGCGGAAGTGGCCCATAATTTTCCTCCATGCCTTCCAATTATTCTCCGAACCATTGCCAAACCAACACCAGAACCCTCAAACTCTTTCAAATCATGCAGTCGGTAAAAAAGACTGTATAGCATTTGCTCATATTTCATGTCGAAGCCAATACCATTATCCCTGATAGAGTATACAACATTACCCTTCTCTTCGAATGAACTAATCTCTATCATTGGATAGTCACTTTTCTTCGAATACTTCACTGCGTTCGCTAGTAGGTGATAAAATACTTTTATCATCATAAAAGCGTCACCTTTAGATGATTTTAAAGGGTTTAACCTTATAGAGGCGGTGTGCTTTAGGTCCGTGCTTATTTCATTTAATGCACTTTGGGCTATGGATGTCATGTCAAGAGTACTAAATACAAGTTCCGTTTTACCCAATTTAGAAAACAGCAACATTTCGCTCATTAGATGATTCAGGCGGCTACTGTATTCCTGTATAGAATCCAGCAGTTCAATCGCTTCGTCATTCAGCAAGTTTTCATACTTCTTCTCAATAATTTTTGTGTAACCTGAAATTATTCGCAAGGGGCTTTTTAAATCGTGGGCCAAAGAAAATTTGAAACCTTCAATCTCTTCGTTAGCGGCGGTGACTTCAGCCTTCAATGTATCTAATTCATGTTTTAATGCCTGGTTTTGCAGTAGCAGAGGTTCGTTATTGCTAGTCGTGGATTTAATCTCTCGAAGGCTTAATAAAAAAGATGCAATTGTAAGGCTTGAAATCTTTAAGAGTATGTCCACACATATTTCTTTCGCTTCTGTATTATCTAATCTCAGGGGCACCCGGAAGGGGTTCAAACTTACCGTACTTGGACCTCTAAGAAGGCCATTAACATTCTCTCGCCACAGGTGCACATAATATTCGGGCAAAAGCGCTGTAAAAGGTTGGCCCGCTAATTTATCAGCTGGTATGCCCAATAGCATCTCCGCCGCAGAGTTAGCAAAGCAGATTTTCCCTTCTTTGTTTAGTCCCAGAAGGGCATCTGGCAGTGCATTTATTACCCGCAGTTCATTTTCCTGCTGTGCCTGGCCTCCTGCAGTCATTCCATTTGGTGAGTCGGTCATTCCTTGTATCAACTTTTATCCGAACGCATAAGCCCGGAGCCTTGCGGGTTTGGTCTGCTCGAAATATTTAATCAAATCTCCTACGGCTTTAACTTTCTCAACCCTTTCATCTGGAATAGAAATACCGAATTCTTTTTCAAGTAACGTTATTGCCTCTAAAATATCCAGCGAATCCGCGCCTAAGTCCTCTTTTAATTTTGTATCGTAGGTTAAAAGCCGCACCTCAATGCCCAGCGCATCCGCGATTATTCTTTTTGTTTTTTGTGCAACAGTTTCCATAAAGCAAAAATTTTGGTTTTTGTAAACGGAAAGGAGAAGGGGAGATTGGAGAAATCTCCCCTTTCCTGGACACCCCTTAAGAAATTGGAATAACCCGGGCCGGTTTTGCTTTAGCTTCAGGAGCTTTGGGCAAAGTAATAAACAAGATGCCGTCAGCGTATTTGGCTGTAATTTTTTCACCGCTTACTTGTTTCTCGGCTAATGTGAACGAACGCACGAAAGACTGATAGCTGTATTCACGCCGTAAGTAGTTATCGCTCTTGTGTTCATTATCGTGTTTTGTTTCGGCAGAAATAACAAGGCGGTTGTTTTCAAGTTCAACCTTAAAATCGTTCTTATTCATGCCTGGTGCAGCTACTGTAATTTCGTAGTTGTCGTTGGTTTCACAAATGTTAACCGACGGCACGGTAATTAATTCTTGTACTGTATCGCTACTACCTGGCCAATTGAACCAGCTTTTAATAAAAGGGTCGCTGAAGAGGGATGGCAATTCGGGAAACAAGGCTCCGTTATTGCGCTTTACTAAAGTTGTCATAGTTTTAAATTTTAGTAGTTAAACAATAATGTTTTGAACCTGATTTTAATCGCGCGATCGCAGCGAATTCATCAATCTGCATGCCGATGATATTTTTCACGGAAAAAATTTCAGTTTGAATGAAAAAATGGCACAAAAATTTTATAAAATTTATTTACGGCTGAAATAATTTCAGCACGTACCTGCATCTGCTTAATCCTGGGGCGGCAAGGGAGGGAGGTTGTTATAATTGGTGTGCTTTACACGGGTCCTAAAACTTTCGCGCTTATTAAGGGGAATAAAGTTAGGCACGTATGCGGAAGTGGCGTTAATTCGGGGTACAGGTTTGTTATAACTTTTAATTGAATCAACGGCCATCGGTAAAATGCCCATTTCATTCATGTTAGTCTGAATAAATCCTTCAAGAAAAAAAGCCTGGTAGGGATCTGCGGCCAGAGCAATCTTTTCAAAGCCCAACTTCTTTGCTAAAAGCCAGCTGTAATAAACATTTTCTTTGCCATGTTCAGCTTTTGTTTCACTAAAAACATTTTTACCGGGTATTCCCATGGCTATGGCCGTCAACCTCATTACTTCGCCTTCCGTATATGGAGAGTAGCAAGCAGCGCCAGAAAAGATGATATTTTTTGTTATCCCCTGATCATACAGTTTTTGGGCCCAGATTATCCGGGCATTAAATCCATTCTTAAGCTGTGTCGTGGTGTCGAAAGCAATACCTGGCACTATAACAACATCGTAAGGCGCCTTGCTAATATGGGCTGCATATGTCCTTTGTGCAATTTTCCGGACATTACAGCTGCTTATAAAAACTAAAAATGTAATAATTAAAAACGAACGAAACATTATCTTGGTAATCTGGGTTTGTCATAAATAATTTGTCGGTATCCATAAAAATCTAATCAAAAACGCCCACTATTATACCGTCGCTACCCGATTTTAAGTTGGGTATGTTAAGGCTACGACCATTAAATCTCAATGGAATACTGTGCGGCGTAGCTGTTTGAAAATAAACGTCCCGAGCGGTAAGAAAGCTATTAAGTAGGCCAAATAAACCTGGCACGGTGAAATCACTTTGCTGATTATTGTTGCCATCATATAAGAACATAGCAATAACTGTGTTGGCAGCGGGTGTAATAGCTGTAGTTGATACAACTATATTATCGACCGAAAGCGAATCGCGGCCGGCAACAGTTGCCTGGCTGGCTGTGAACACCGCCAAAACGCTTTGATTATCATCGTTGGAAAGGCCTGCCAGTAATGAACCCGCCAGTCCGCTTGTGGGTATAGTGCGCAAATACACCAATGGATTATTATGTGTAAAGCCCTCCCGGTAATAATGGATCACACGCGCACCCGAAGTATTTGGATTTACTTCAAACTCATACCTGGTGCTTGTTTTAATTCTTTGAGGTCCCCACAAGCCTTTATTATCTGCCGTTAAGCTATAATCTGCACTAGAATGTAATCGGGACCCATCATCCGGATTTACCTCAAAGATTTTAATAGAAGCCCCAGGCAATGGAGCGTTTTCTCCTAAAGTGAGTGCTTTGCCTGAAACTGAAATTTCATTTTCGGAAGTAATGATTGATCTAGAAGGTACGGTTCCATTATTAAAGAACTTATAAAGTTCAATAAAAGTTTGTTCGCAGGTGGCTACCTGATAATGATCAGTGCCGTTAAGCGTAATATTGGAGGCACCCGTAATAGTAGTAGACCCTGCTACCGCGTCGTCCGGCGATGAGATATTCAGCGTTGGTACCTCATCATTCACACCGGCAGGCGAACTCTGCGAACTACTACCTATATGAACATAATGAGCCACTTTTTTTGCACGGATAGTATCATCGCAGTAGCTATATCCATAACTACCGCCTGCAGAATGTCCTACTAAATCCACCTGGGTTGCACCGGTGTTTGCCAAAACGGAATCTATAAACGCATCAAGAGCCGCTTGATCATTGCCACCGCCAACACTATTCCAATCGTAAGCATAAAGCAAACTGTCACAGTACCCATTCGATGTAAATCGCATCACCTGGTTAGCCCATGTGTCGCCTGAAGCCAGGAAACCGTGAATGAAAATTACCGGGCGTGGAGCCTGGCACTTATTCCCGGATGGCGGCGGTATTACCTGCTTTTCCTTACCGCATTGTGTAAAAGCAAAAAGAAATAGGGTAATAATCGCAAGTATAAGCCTTGGTTTATTCAAAAAATGCATTCTCATAGTAATCGGGTTTATAATCAAATATGTTTCTTTAAATAAGCCCAGGAATAATAATTTCTCAGCCTATCACTTTATCGACTTTAATCCATTCGCCTAAATTTAGATAATAAGCGCGCGATTTAAAGTAAACAAGGAAAACGGAACTTCCTGAAGACCTAAAATTTTGTTTTTTCGACATGAAGCACTCAAAAATAAGTGTTGGGGAGCCTGGCTTTTTTAAACGATCATTGTTTTACAGCCTGATAAAGTGGTAAAATAACTGCAACCGTGCTATCAAACTACCCGGTAACAAGTTGCGACTTACGCAACTAATTTTCATAAAATCATATATAAGAATACTGCATCACTTGGTTACCAGATTATTCAGCTGTGCAAGAAAAAGGGCATCTTAGAATACTACGGATAGCGCTTTTTTAATTCTTAACTAAACTTTTCTTACTGTTGGCTTTAGGCCTTTTTAACCTTTTAAAAAATGGCGGACCACATCGCGCTTGTGATTATCACTAAAGCTGCCAGGATAAAGTTCAGTGATTTTGTTGCTATCCCAACCATCTCTCTAATCAAATCTTCCACTTCTCTCAATTCGGAATTTCATGGACTAACAATCCCGACAGAATCACAAAGCACTCTGGTTAATTCCCGGGTGCTTTTTTTATGCCAAATTGCGGCCCTACGAAAAAAGCAGTTTGAAATAAAACGCCGGACTTTTTAACCGCGCGCGCATATCCAGATCTTCAAACATGCAGGATATTGTTTCGCTTAATAATTTATTGCTGTTTGCCTTCTTTACCACAAAGTTGAACAGCCATGGGAAGTTTACCAGTTGCTGCATGCGGTAGCTCAATTGTAATTCACTCCAAAGTCGGTGATAAAGTTCCTCGTCGTACTGCTTCATGACACTTGAAGAGAAATTATTTTGCTGCAAGCATCGTTCAGCCTGACTGGCGGCATAGTAACCGCTGAACATGGCATTGCCAATTCCCTCACCGGTAAAAGGGTCAATAAGCATGGCTGCATCGCCGCAGAGCATGTAGTTGTCACCTGACAGTGCTCTTTTTTTTGAGCCAAGGGGAAGCCCGAACAACTTTACTTCGCCAATTTGTTCGGCTGCGGCAAACCGTTCTTTTAAAACAGCATTGTTTTGCAGAATAGATTCAAACGATTTTTTGAGATTGTTTTTTTTCTCCCTCATTTTATCGGCCCGCATGCCAACGCCGATATTTGCATAGCCACCGGGTAAAGGGAAAATCCAGAAATACCCCGGAAGAAATTCTTTCAAAAAGTGCAGCTCTATAAAGTTTTCTGCATCCAGGCCCTTTACGTCTTTATAGTATGCGCGCAGGCCGAAGCAATTGTGCTCCGGTTCGGTTTTTAAGCCCGCTATATTTTTAGTGAAGGTAGAGTAAGCTCCGTCGCAGGCTATTACCAGTTTTGTCTGAAATGTTTTGCCATCTTTTGATTCGGCGTAAATTCCCTCCGCACTTCTTTCGTATTGGCGTATTTCAGTTTCTTCTAACAACTTTATGAGCGGTTCAGCCTTTACTTTTTCAACCAGCCAGTTGTCAAAATCCAGGCGTTTTGAAATAAATCCTGGTGCCGATGCTTTTTCTTTTTTGGTTTGAAAAGGTACCCGCAGGGCCTGGCTGTTCGGCGCCACAAACGTTACACCCCACGAACCAAGAAATCTTTCATTACCGGCAAGTTCTTCTACCAGTCGTTTATCCAGTTTATTCAATACTTCAACTGATTTGCCGCTTAAGGCATCACCGCAAATCTTATCACGTGGAAATTTTTCTTTGTCAACAAGGATTGATGCAATCCCCTTTTTTGCCAGAAACAGAGCCGCACAACAACCGGCCGGACCGGCGCCGATAATGAGAACATCTGTTTGTGTGGAGGTCATTTGAAAATTCTCCTTTAGGGGTGTTAAAAGGAGGTTCCCATCCGGAGATAAATGCCCATGCCAGTATATTGGGAAGGGATTACAGTTCCCAGCAGGTTTGAGGAGCCAAGTGCAAAGTCAAAATATTTCCAGCGCTTGGCGAACTCAACGCCGAGGTTAAACCAGCTATAGCCGCCGCCACCACCGGTTACCGAGAACACCATGTCGGGTTTAATAAAGTAGTTGGCTTTTACGTAACCATAAGCGTAATACTTAGGCAGGTTGCGGTACATTAAACCAAACGTAAGCACCAGTTTTTGGTGTAGCAGGCTTTTTGAAAAAGCGATAGAAGCATTGAAAGGAACGAACAACGAATACTGATTATTGCTTTTGGTTGGCAGATAGGAGCGAACCGCGCTATCCAGGTTCAAGGTATCAAACGTGGCTGGGCCAAAATGTAACAGGTCCGGAATTACAATGCCGCGGAACTCAATATCCTTTACCGCACTGTAGTTAACCGGCGTTTTACGGAACATCATATAACCCACGTCCGAAACATCGATACTCAGTTTCCAGTCGTTCTTATTCATAAAGCCTAGGTGGAAGTCACCTGAGCAACCTACGCCGTTGCGCTGAAAGAAGGTATTGGCACCCTCACGGGCGGTATTAAAGCTCAGGTCGTAATGCACACGTATGGTATCACCATCTTCCGATGTATAAATGGAAGCGGCATTTGTTGTTATATCCTGCTGGTTAATTACCTGCAAAAAAGAAATGCCTACTCCAACATCCATCTGGTATTTGCCGTAGTCTATTTTCTTTTTAATGCCGCCGGTGTACTGATTGTAAATAAAGTTCTCCACCCGTGTGTTGCTGAGGTCGGCGGTTTGGCCGGCAAACCGTGCATTGCCATAAAACAGCAACTCAAACATATCCTTACTGGCAATTACATTGCGAAACTGGCGGTGGTTGTAGCTGAAAAAAACCTCACCATCCCATTTCTTAAAATAGTGGCGGATGCTCCAACCGGTTTTCAGGTTATCCTCAAATTTTAGGTTGGTTTTAATGTTGCGGTCAATCCTGTCTTTCATGGCGCGGGTTATTTCGTGCCTGAAAAGAAGCGCGTAAACAAAGTTCATCGGGGCATTGCTGCTGTTGGCTGCGTAGTCGAAGTCAACTAATATACGGTTGCTGGCACCGGGCCTTATTTCGTCGTTAAAAAGGCTATTGATGGAAGCAGACGTGTAATTGAAAACACCCGGGCTGGTAACGGGGTATTGCTTCACATCCAGCGTTACCGGCTCCGCAACGTGCAGGCTGTCTTGCGCTAAAACAACAAAACAATTCAGTACCGCTATTGCCAGTAAAAGTTTTCTCATTTCGCCGTAAACTTAATCACAGAATCGGTAATCAAAAATGGGTTTGCACTTTGTAGTTAAACTGTGCGGTAAAGGTAATATCAAGGTTGTAATCGCTGTAAATTTTTAAATGCTGACCATTGCAGGTTGTGCTATTGCTGGCTGTGGAGAAATCTGCAATAATAACCGCGCGTTTGGCTCGTTTCAGGTTCGTCATACGCTCCTCAGTTACGTACAATGGAATTTTAGTCTTCTTGAAATCCTGCACCCTGCAGTTGCCATCTAAATCGCCGGGGGCTACATGTATATCGCCGGTAATGGTATCAACCGGCATCCAGTTATCATCGTAAGCTATCATTGTCAGTACGGCTTCAATCGGGAATTTATTTTTTGCAATCAGGTTAATAACGCCATCCTTAATACCGGCTACGTTGGTATTGGTATTGCTTAAATCAAAACTAAACGTATCGCGGAGCGTCAGGTGGTTGGCAATTATTGAAAGCGGAATTTCGGCGTTGAGGTTCAGTTTTAAAGCGCTTTCCAGGTAAGCAAAATCGCGGTACTGCTGCGTATTACCCGCAATGTTGGTTCTTACATCCACGTTATACTTTAGCTTATTTGGCAGAATGCCCAGTAGATCCTTGATGTTGGAATTGCTGCCATTTACCGGAAAATTATTAGGTGCAGGAGTAAGCGGAAAATCAGTTGCTCTGTTAATGGTAAGCGGCTGACCGATAATAGAACCGGTAAGTGCACGGGTGCCGTTGTTGCGGCTTTCGGCTACAAGGCTGTTTATTTTAACCAGCCCGTCAACGCCAATGCCATTCTCCACGCTAACATTCATGTTCACATCCTGCAAATCGATGGAGCCGCTTTGGAACATGTTTAGGAAGTCGAAATTCGCACTATCAACTTGCAAAATGGTATCTCTTCCTGCGTAGCCTTTAATGTAATTGGGTGCTACTTCGGTTATTTCATAAACGATGTGCAGACTATCGGACGTAGTGATGTGCCGGGTAATGCCACTGTAATCAATATGGGCTCGTATGCCTTGCGTATAGGTGTTAAACTTAGTTCCATCCACCCCGGTCAAATTAATAGCAATCCCAGACATATCAATAAGGGTATCTATTGTGACTACACCACCCACCGGTGCGGCAGGTACAGTCGTATATTCCTTGAGTGGCCGGCCTGCCCTGTCATACGCTCCAACCAAAGTATATTCCAGGTATAATTTTTCTTCAATTGAACTGGTGATATAAATATGAAGGAAACCAGAGCGGGCATCTACGTAGGTTAGCTTTCTGTCGCCTATCTGCTGAGTGACTTCTCCCACCGTATTCACCACATCCTGGCCGGGGAATTTTGCCCAGGCTTCCGAAACGTGTAAATCGTGAATAAATATTCTAACCAGGAAAAAATTAGCAGTATCGATAAGAACGTTGGCGCCCCCACTACCCGGAGTGCTAACGTTGGTCATCTGAAAATCAAGGCCGTTTGTTATCCGTACGTTATGAACCGGGATTTGCAAGAATTCCGAATCTCCGGGGAGTATAGTATGTGTTATGGATTGCGTTGCAATTACTGAGTGGTCCGCAGAATTTGATAAAACACAGGTAGCGCTGCTAATGGGTACCGGTAAATGATTGACAGCCCAAATGTCAATAACACCTGAGGTAATAACGGCGCTATCGAAATAAGTGGTAGCGTCAAAATGAAAACTGCCGGGGCTAAAATTGTTTAAGGCAGGTATTGGCTGCATGGTCCCGTTATTATCAATAATAAAGTGGCCCAATACGGCAGTAGCACCGCCTTGTTGTATCATACTGTTTGCCATAAAACCAAGAGAGATGGAGAAGTTGGGGCTTTGGTTTGGCAACAGCAAGCTATCAAGGGTAAATTTTTGACCCAGTGCGGTATCCGGAATCCGTATTAAACGGTCAGCAAGGCTGAATTGAAACAGGTTAGACTTGAAGGCAAGTGTTAAGGAGTTGTCGGAATTGGTTTTAAGATTGGCTGTATCCTTAACTATATTTTGAAGCGACAGATTGGTGGTGGCGATTGGAACCAGCATTTCTGTATCCCAATTTGTTTTCGCTTCTTTTTTACAGGAAGCAATAATCAGAAAAGAGGCCACACATAGTAATACAATCGCTTTTATGCGGGTAGTGTTTTCCATAGGAGGTCTAAAATAGGAAAAACGGAGGATTCAAACCTTTATTTTGCAAGTCTGATTAATAGTCAGAGTTATAGAGATGTAACATTAGAAATTGCAATATTCTGCCAGTTAGTAGTACAACCTGCACTTTACCACTTGCAGTAATCCTTCGACCAAAAATATCCGGGCCCTGATCCGTCAAAACTTAACTGATTATCACATAATCCGATGCGTGCACCTCCGTTATTTCCTAACGTGTAGTGAAGTATCAATCCATGAAATGAACCCGAAGTATCAATTAACAGGCTATAACGAGTAACACTTGAGCTGTCTTTGGAATTAATTATCACCGTTCTATCCGGTAAAAATTCAAAAATGGGCTCAGGGCCATGGGCATAGCATGTAAACGAATTATCACTAATTCCACCAGGCCCAGGCTGTCCTGCAAAATCTCTTCTCAAATACCATTTCCCTACAATCAAGTGGTATCCAAGCGTTGTATCTCCATTTTCTATGCAAACCTCAGATGGGAATTCGCGTTCCCCGCATTTTTTCTGGCAACTAGAGAAGGAAACGATAACCGCCAAAATAAAGATTGCCTTTTGCATGTGCTTTAGATAAAACAAGCTATCAATCCGAAAAAATATATTTTACTACTTATTATATTCCTGAGTCCAAATAGCCATAAAGACGCCGTTATAAGAATACCTTGTAAGCTGCAGATAATTGTCGCAAACGGTAACGGAGCCACCGGTTACTCCGTCAGAAGTAATAGTAAGGTCATTAGGTGCGTATACAGAACCGATGGAAAGTTTATAGTGCGCCAACCTTGGACTTCCATCCGTATTTTCAATTAAGGTTGTATCCGTAAGAAATTCAAGAGTTGATTTCGGCGCATCGCCATAACACTGGGTAGTGCTTTTAGGGAAGCCATCATTTTCCAATCTTAAATTCCATTTGCCAAGTATTAAATGGTAAGCAAGCGTACTGTCTGTGCCTGCACAAATTTCCCTTGAAAATTTGCCTGGGTCACATTTCTTTTTGCAAGAAACAAAACAAAGTAATAGGGCTAAAGGCAGAACTACCTTATACATAAGCCCTAAGCTAAAATAATTTACGCAGTAGCCGCAATATTAAGCGGTTGCAGCTTTCTTCTCCTCCTTCACCAGAAACCCGCTAAAGTCAATTCCGTTTTTCACCTTTTGCTTGGTTAAGGCCAGTTCAACAACCTCGTCCATAGTTTTTACAAAATGGAATTTCATGCCTTTGATGTAGTCGGCATTTATCTGCTCCACATCTTTTTCGTTGCGGGCGCACATGATAATTTCTTTCAGGCCTGCGCGCTTGGCGGCGAGTATTTTTTCTTTAATACCGCCTACGGGCATTACTTTGCCGCGCAGGGTAATCTCACCGGTCATGGCAAGAAAAGGTTTAACACGGCGCTGGGTAAACAAAGAAGCTAACGAAGTAAGTATGGTTATACCGGCGCTAGGACCATCTTTAGGCACGGCGCCTTCCGGAAAGTGCAAGTGCACATTTACCTTAGCGAAAATGTCGGGATTGATGCCCATTTTTTCAGCGTTGGCCTTAAGGAAGGTTACAGCAGTGGTCGCCGATTCCTTCATTACGTCGCCCAGGTTACCGGTCATGGTAAGGTTACCGGTGCCTTTGCTAAGCGTTGATTCGATAAAAAGGATGTCTCCTCCTACCGGTGTCCATGCCAGGCCTACGGAAACGCCCGGAATGTTTTCCTCCGTGTAAATGCTTTTATCAAATTTCTCTGGCCCGAGTATTTTACCCAGGTCTTCGCTTTTAAGTGACGGCGAGTATCTTTCTTTCAGTGCCACTTTTTTCGCTACGTTGCGCATGATAGATGCGAGCTGTCTGTCCAGTTCGCGCACTCCACTTTCCTTGGTGTATTCCTCAATCATGCGGTCCAGCACCTTGTCGCTTATCTGCACTTGCTTGGCTTTCAGGCCGTGGTTGGCAAGCTGGCGCGGCAGCAGGTGCTTCTTTGCAATTTCCAGCTTCTCTTCAACCGAGTAGCCTTCAATTGGTATTATCTCCATCCGGTCACGTAAAGCAGGCTGAATGGTTTGAAGCGAGTTAGCGGTGGCAATAAACAACACCTTACTTAAGTCGTATTCCAGTTCAAGATAGTTATCGTAAAAGGCGTTGTTTTGCTCGGGGTCTAAAACCTCAAGCAATGCAGAACTAGGATCACCTTTATAATCGCTGCCTACTTTATCAATCTCATCCAGTATAAATACGGCGTTGGAACTGCCTGCTTTCTTAAGGCTTTGAATAATACGCCCAGGCATGGCGCCGATATAGGTTTTGCGGTGTCCGCGGATTTCAGCTTCATCATGCAAACCACCAAGGGCAATACGCACATATTTGCGGTCAAGCGCACGGGCAATGCTTTGCCCCAACGAGGTTTTACCTACTCCCGGAGGGCCTACTAAACACAAAATGGGGCTTTTTAAATCGCCTTTCAGCTTAAGCACCGCAAGGTATTCCAGAATGCGTTCTTTCACTTTATCGATGCCGTACTGGTCGTTGTCGAGGACTTTCTTCGCATTTTTAATATCAAAGTTATCCTTGGTATAAACGCCCCATGGTAATTCAAGAATCAAGTCCACATAATTCAACACCACGCTGTACTCGGCGGCTGCCGGATTCATGCGCTGCAGTTTATCCAGCTCTTTATTTACTTGTTCTTTCGCTTTAAGCGGAAGATTCATTTTTTCCGCCTTTTCGCGCAGGCGCTGAACATCCTTATCGCTGCTGTTCATGCCCAGCTCATCCTGTATGGTTTTAAGCTGTTGAGAAAGGAAGTAATCGCGCTGCTGCTTATCAATTTCCTGGCGCACCTTGCCCTGAATCTGGTTTTTCATTTCCAGCATCTGTATTTCCTTATTCAGGTGCTCCAGCACAAAGCGCACACGCTCCTTCATATCGGCTATTTCCAGCAAAGCCTGTTTTTCGGCAATGGAAATGTTCAGGTTGGATGAAATGAAATGGGTAAGGGTAACCGGGTTACTTATATTTTTTAAGACAATGCTCGCCTCGCTGGGAATCTGGGGGTTTAGCTTGATAATATTTGCTGCAAGGTCCTTAACACTAAGCATGCTGGCATCAAATTCCTTATCGTTTACCGGGATAATATCGTGCAATACCTCAATTCCGGCCTTTATAAATGGCTCAGATTGAATCAGTTCCCGTGTCATAAACCGGGTGCGGCCCTGAATAATAGCGGTTGTGGAGCCATCCGGCATTTTAATCATGCGCAGTATCTGGGCCACGGTCCCTACCCTGTAAATGTCCTTAAACTCAGGTTCTTCTATGCTTGCGTCAATTTGACCGACTACTCCAATCAATTTATTAGCTTTATATGCCTCTTTGACTGCTACAATACTTTTATCGCGGCCTACCGTTATAGGTAAAACTACCCCGGGAAACAGAATTGTGTTACGTAGGGGAAGCACGGGCAAAACAGCGGGTATATCGAGTTTTTTACCATCCAGAGACTCTTCTTCGGGTAAAATGGGCAAAAAATCCACCTCCTCATCGGTGCCGGATTGTTGCAAAAAGTCCATCATATCTTTCTTCTCCATTCTATTGATATTGAATTACAAATTTACAGAGTAATTGCTTAAGTCAATTGGGGTGCCAAAGGGTTTTAGAGGAAAAAATGGCAAAATTAGTCGGCAGTCAGCAGTTAGCAGCCGGCAGGGTTTTGCCCCAAAACTTTGAATTCGAGTCATTATCGTGCCAAATACTGGTTTTCAAGTCACAACGCTTAAAATTGCTGACTGCCGACTGCGAATTGCAGACTTTTTCATTTGGTTTTTATGTTCCATCTGTTATATTTGCGCTCCCAAATTTTAAAGACATGTACGCAATAGTAGAAATAGCAGGACAGCAGTTTAAGGCCGAGGCCGGAAAGAAATTATACGTTCACCGCCTTGAAGGCAATGCCGGCGACGCTATATCGTTCGACCGCGTGCTTTTAACTGACGACAATGGCACGGTAAGCGTTGGCACCCCAACTGTATCGGGTGTTAAGGTTAACGCCAAAATAGTTGAGCACCTAAAGGACGACAAAGTGATTATCTACAAAAAGAAGAGAAGAAAGACTTACGAGAAGACGCAGGGTCACCGTCAGTCGTTAACACAAATCTCTATCGAGAGTATTGCGTAATTAATCCAAATTTCAATAAGCAATTATCAATCTATAAGTCATGGCACATAAAAAAGGTGAAGGTAAAGTAAAGAACGGACGCGACAGTCACAGTAAACGTTTAGGCATTAAAATCTTCGGTGGCGATGCTGCTAATCCCGGTAACATTATCGTGCGCCAGCGCGGTACTAACTACCACCCTGGTAAAGGCGTAATGATTGGTAAAGACCATACCATCTTCGCAGTTATTGAAGGCGTAGTTAAGTTCACCAAAGGAAAGAACGACCGCCGTTTTGTGCACGTAGTTACTGCTGAAGCATAATACCACCCTTAACCCCTAAAGGGGGATAATAGAAAGACAAAATTCAAAGCCTCTGCAAAATGCAGAGGCTTTATTTTTTAGGTCACCGCTACATTTTTTCTGTTCACCGCAATTAACGTGTTAATGGCTTCAAACAAATGCTAAACACACAAGATTGAGAACTTTCACCCGTTATATTCGTAACATACAAACTGACTAATAACCGGCTTATGATAACAACCGAGAAGGGCTTTTTAAGAGGGACGATTTTGGCAGGTATTGTTGCGGTTGCAGCATTGTTTATTTCAGCTACCAATCCCATAACAACAGATAGGGTAGAACCGGTAACTGAGGCTCCCATTTACGACAAACTGCATTTGCGCGAAATGGGCCTTAATCCCCTCGCGTTTCAACTGGCACTTAATGGCTATAATAAGCTCAAGAGCCAGGGCCTTGTTTCCAAGAATATCATTTCCATCTGCGATTTCACTCAATCATCCGCCAATAAGCGTTTATATGTAATAGACCTTACAAAAGGCGAGTTACTATTTAATACCTTGGTGGCACACGGAAGAAACACGGGTGAAGAATTTGCGCGCTTTTTCAGTAACGAACCGGAATCGCATAAAAGCAGCCTTGGTTTTTATGCTACCAGCCAAACTTACGAAGGCGAACACGGCCTTAGCCTTAAATTGAAAGGCGAGGAGCCGGGCTTTAACGATAAAGCAGAAGACCGCGCCATAGTAATGCATGCAGCAGAGTATGTGAACGAGGGTTTTATCAACCAGTTTGGCCGCTTAGGAAGAAGTTTTGGTTGCCCTTCAGTACCGGTTGAGTTGCACAAACAGATAATTAATACCATAAAGGACGGAAGCTGCCTTTTTATTTATTATCCTGATAAAAGGTATTTGAGTTCATCAAGGTTATTGCGATAAGGTTCGGACCCCATCACCAATGGTGGTTTCATAAATGGCGCAGTCCAATCCTGTTACCTGTTTATATTTTTTGCCTACGACATTTTTTAATTCTTCGATAGCGCTTTGATGCACAATGGCAATGGCGCATCCGCCAAAACCGGCGCCGGTCATGCGTGCACCCAGACAGCCTTTAACTTCTTGCGCTGCTTCGGCGAGAGTGTCTAATTCCAGGCCTGTAACCTCGTAATCATTTTTCAACGAAGCATGCGATGCATTCATTAACCGGCCAAAGGTGGAAAGGTCATTCACCTCCAGCACCTTTGCGGACTCCTTCACTCTCAGATTCTCGCTTATTACATGACGAGCACGTTTTCTAAGATTTTCACTGGTCAACACATCAATCCAATGCATTTCGGTGTCTGCCAGGTTTACCACATCCGAATTCACCGTTTGAATTTTGTGTAAGGCTTCTTCGCACTCCACTTTGCGTTCATTGTATTTTGAGTGAATCAGCGAGCGTGGTTTCTTGGTGTCCATAATCACTAACCGGTAATCGCCTAATTCAATTGGAATGTACTCATGCTCAACTTTAGCGCAGTCAAGTAGCAGGGCATTATCCTTTTTGCCAAGTGCTACTGAGTATTGATCCATAATGCCGCACTTAACCCCAATAAATTCGTTCTCCACCTGCTTGCAGAAAGTTGCGAGCCATTTTTTTGCGCCCTCTGTTTTTGTCGAACTTTCCGGCATTAAAGCAAATGCGGTAAGCACTTCTACTGCGGCTGAAGATGAAAGCCCCGAGCCTTCGGGTAAATTGCTATCATAAACTATTTCGCAGGCGGGTATTTCGTAGCCTTCCTTTTTTAAGCCTGCGATAATACCGAGTGGATAGTTAGTCCAATCGTTGGCTGGATTGAACTCAATAGGGTCCTCAATAAAAACTTCCTTACTGAAAGAATGCGTAGCTGAACGCAGGATAATTTTATTGTCGTTGCGAGGTGTGAGAGTTGCTTTGACACCCAAGGCAATAGCTGCAGGTAAAACCAGGCCACCGTTATAGTCTAAATGCTCGCCAATAAGGTTTACCCTTCCGGGTGCAAAGAATTCTTTTGTCATGAAGGCATCAGATTAATTTTCTAAGAATCGCTGCGCACTCATCCACATCCAGCGGATTAGCCGCAGCGCCTGCACCCATTTCACTGCCGGCGTACCATTTTATTTTGTCTTTAGCCCGAAGGGGAGGGTAAAACTCAATATGAAAAGCAAAGTACTTTTTTGCATCTGCATATTTTTTTTCGTTTACAGGTGTTTGGTGAAGGCACATCATATAAGGAAAAGGCCTGTCGTAAATTTTATCGAAAGCGCGGGTTAATTTTTTTAGCAGTTCAGCCAAATCCTTTTTCTCGTTCAGTGTAAACTGTGTAATGTTTCCTTTCAGCTTCTTGTTTGCGACAAATACACCGAACGGGTAATCGGTAAAATAGGGTATGTAGGCTATAAAACTTTTGTTTTCATAAACCACGCGGTTCTTGTGTTTCTTCTCGGCCGCGTTTAAATCAGCAAACAGGTTGCGCTTGTTTTGCTGATAATACTTTTTGCAGTTATTCAGCTCTTCGCGGATCTTAGCGGGTATAAACGAGTAAGCATACAACTGTCCGTGAGGGTGCGGAATGGTTACACCTACCTCCTCACCGCGGTTCTCAAATTCAAAAATGTATTTAACGCGCTTGTCTTTGCTCAGAACCTTAAAACGTTCGTTCCACAACTCTACAATCTTCAAAACATGCGCATCGCTTAGTTGGTAAAGCTGTTTGTTGTGCTCAGGCGAGTATAAAATCACTTCGCACTTGCCTACTGCTTCTGCCTTACGAAAAATGCCTTTTGGGTTCTTGGTTCCTGGTTCCTGGTTCTGCAACGACATTGCAGGAAAATCATTGTCATAAGCCAGCACATCGTAGTTTGGTAATGCTTTATTCTGTGATGGACAAAACGGACAATAATCTTTAGGCAGGTGCGGGCGGTGCTGTCGGTTAGTGGCCACAAGGGTCCATGTATCGAGCAACGGGTTCCATCTGAATTCGGGCATGGGGCAAATATGCAGATTGGCAACGGTATTTTTTATTTTCACCGCTACATGAAAATTCTTCTTCTCCGTTTCTCATCCATAGGGGATATTGTGCTTACCACCCCTGTAATCCGGTGTCTGAAGAAGAAGTTCCCCGAAGCCGAAATTCACTATGCCACAAAAAAGCAGTTTCAATCCATTGTTCAGTATAACTCCTATGTAAGCAAGGTTCATTTGCTGGGGGATTCATTAGCCGACTTAGCGGCTGAATTGAAAAAAGAGAAATTCGATTATGTGATAGACCTGCATCATAATCAACGCACTTTATTGCTTAAACTGGTGCTAGGGGTAAAATCATTTTCGTTCGATAAAATCAATTTTGAAAAATGGCTGATGGTTAACTTTAAGATTAATCGCCTGCCCGCTAAGCATATAGTTGACCGTTACCTGGAAACCTGTAAAACGCTCGGGGTTGAAAATGATGGTGAGGGCCTGGATTACTTTATTTCACCAAACCACGAAGTTGATTTGAATTCGCTTCCCGAAAACTTTCGCAATGGATACGTGGGCTGGGTGATAGGAGCGAAGCAAAACACCAAGAAGTTTCCTATCGATAAAATTGTTCGTGTGCTTAACTCTATCAATTATCCGGTTGTTCTGTTAGGTGGAAAAGAGGATGAGGCCGCAGGCAATGAAATTATTGCAGCGACGGAAGACGTTGAAAGTTCATTTAATGCAGCGGGTAAGTTTTCGCTTAACCAATCAGCCTCTTTAGTTAAGCAGGCCAGGCTTATTGTCAGTAACGATACCGGCTTGATGCACATAGCAGCTGCCTTCAAAAAGCCACTCATTTCGCTTTGGGGTAATACCATTCCTCAATTCGGTATGTACCTTTCCAGCACAGTGGGATCCGAAGCTTGGAATTCACGTGACTTGAAGTCGCGGC
>JADMIO011429216.1_pt1 | contig 90294 bp, 87 predicted proteins | sample 8958161 | NCBI WGS metagenome assembly JADMIO01 (sample SAMN16585339, study PRJNA669376) | soil metagenome | isolation source: Crop rotation soil | place: USA: Cullars Rotation, Alabama | collected 2011
CCGCGACTTCAAGTCACGTGAATTCCAAGCTTCGGATCCCACTGTGCTGGAAAGGCGTTCAGAGCTCATGTGCTGGCGCTTCATATAGGACGCGGGAAGCGGCGTCACTGACGCGCCCTTTACAACCGCATCCACCACCCATTCCCAGGGCGATGCGCAGCATCGAGCCCGGGACCCGTAGCCCCAAGTGCTGGGCGTTTGAGCGCGCTGTTGGGCAGTAGCGTTTATGGGTCCCGGACTGCGCTGCGCGCATCCGGGAATGGGTGGGAGTTGTACGATTTGCGCTAACGCGACTCCGCCGCGTTTTCACGAGAAACACGTGAACAGCGTCTTCACCAGTTTCGCGTGAAACGCCGCATGGATATTGGCTTTTTGAGCTTGCGCTATTTGCCGATGCAAAAGCTTGAGAAGATCTCGTCGAGCAGATCTTCGACATCAATGCGGCCCGTCAGACGGCCAATCGCATGCGCGGCGACGCGCACGTCTTCCGCCGCGAATTCTGGCCCGCGCGAGAGCATGGGAATGGCGCGCTCCAGCGCGGCCCGCGCCTCTTCTACCAAACGCCGATGACGAGCCCGGGTGAGCACTGGCGCCTCTTCTCGGCCGAGGACGTCGGCGACGCGCCGAGTTAGCAGGGAGAGTAATTCTGGCATGGCCTCACCGGTCAGCGCAGAGACGCCGAAGACGCCGTATTCGCCATAAGCCGCTGAGGTGCGAAGCAGGTCGGCCTTGGTCTGAACGAGCAGATCGTTGGGCTGCAAGGTCGCCATCAAGGAAGCGGGCGGCTCGGCGCCCGCCTCGACCACACCCAGACGCAGGTCGGCCTCCTCAGCCCGCGCCAGCGCGCGACGGACGCCCTCGGCCTCGATCGCATCCGCCGCCTCGCGCAGGCCTGCCGTGTCAGCGATCCAGACCGGGTAGCCCGCCAACACTAGGCGCACCTCAACCACGTCGCGGGTCGTGCCTGGGATGTCGCTGACGATGGCGGCCTCGCGCTGGGCCAGCGCATTCAGTAGGCTCGACTTGCCGGCGTTGGGTGGGCCGATGATGGCGATGCGATAGCCGTCGCGGATGCGCTCGCCGCGGTGGGCGTCATCGAGGTGGCGGCCCATGTCCGCAGCGAGCGAGGCAAGCAGCGGACCGGCGCGCTGGGCCAGGGCGTCGGGCAACTCCTCGTCCGGAAAATCGATCTCGGCTTCGATCAAGGCCGCCGCCTCGATCAGGCGCGCGCGCCAGTCGTCATAGACCGCGCTCAGGGCCCCGCGCCGCTGCCGCAGAGCCTGGCGGCGCTGCGCCTCGGTCTCGGCGTCCACGAGATCGGCAAGCCCTTCAGCTTCGGCCAAATCCAGCTTGCCGTTCTCGAACGCACGGCGCGTGAATTCACCCGGCTCTGCGAGCCGCGTGCCGCTGACCGAAAGCGTCGCATCAATGATCGCAGCGACCACCGCTGGTCCGCCATGGACGTGCAGTTCGGCGACGTCTTCGCCGGTAAAACTCGCGGGCTTCGGAAACCAAAGCGCGATGCCATCATCAAGCGAAAGCCCGCTATTTGGCGCGCAAAACGCCATGCGCGTGGCGTGACGTGGTTTCGGCAAATCGCGATCGCTCAAGGCGCGCAGCACGTCGCCAGAAGCGGGCCCAGACACGCGGATCACCGCGACGCCGGCGCGGCCAGCGCCGCTCGCCAAGGCGACAATGGTGTCCGGTTTCATGTGAAAAGCTCTAAAGGCCGATTAGGGCTTTTCACGTGGAGCCGAAGCGGCCGCGGCGCCGCTCGCAGCCGAGGTCATCAGCTTCACAAATGCGTCCTGCGCTTGGGTGCCGACGCTCATCCACGAGCTCATCAGGCTCTCGCCGGACATCATTTTCAGATTGGCCTCCATGCGCTTGCCCATCTCAGCAACCAGCTGATCGTTGATCGGCGTGACATCTGGCAGGCCCATGAAGCGGCGGGCTTCCTCGGGCGAGCACTCCACGTTGACGGTGAACTTCATTGATCCAATTCCTGTCGCGCAGATGGCGCGTGCTGGGTCTATAACGCGCGACAACGGCGGCGGACAGCCAAGGAGATACCGATGGGTGACTGGACCAACATCAAGGGCAAGGACGGCGAGTTCAAAGCCTACGTCGCCAAGCCCGAAGGCCAAGCCAAAGGAACGGTCGTCGTCATCCAGGAAATCTTTGGCGTGAACGCGGTCATGCGCGGCAAGTGCGATTGGCTGGCGCGAGAAGGTTTCTGGGCGCTGGCGCCCGATCTGTTCTGGCGCATCAAGCCGGGCATCGAGCTCACCGACCAAACCGATGGCGAGTGGAAGCAGGCAATCGACTACATGAACCAGCTCGACAAGAACGCCGCCACCGAGGACGTGCAGGCAACCATCACTGCCGCGCGCGGCTACGGCGCCAAGAAGGTCGGCTGCATGGGCTATTGCATGGGCGGCTACATCGCGTTCCTGGCGGCCTGCCGGACCGACACCGATGCGAGCGTCGCGTATCATGGCGGCGGCATCCATACAGCGTTGGGCGAGGCTGGCGGGATCAAGAAACCCGTGCTGCTGCACAACCCGATGAAAGACAGCTTCATCCCAGTCGAGGCGCTCAACACCATCCGTGAGACGCTCAAGTCCAATCCGCTGGTGACGATCTACGAATACGCCGAGCAGGACCACGCGTTCACGCGCGAAGGCGGCGCGCACTACGACGAAGCCGCCAAGCGCTTGGCGGACGGCCGCACCATCGACTTCCTGACCAAGAACCTCGCGTCGTGAAGCGGGCGGTGGTCGCGCTGGCGTTGGCGCTGGCGGCGTGTGGGCAGGGCGCGGGCGTATCGACGCCCTCGTCGTCAAACCTCGATACAATGGCTTCCCACGTCACGCTGGCGCCAACCGACCTGCCCGCCTTCTTCGATTGCTTGCGCCAGCGCCACTTCACGGCCGTCATCGCGCATCGCGGCGGCGCAATGCCTGGTTACGCCGAGAACGCGATCGCGACGCTCCAGCACACATTGGCGCGCGCGCCCGTTTTTATGGAGGTCGATGTCGCCGCGACAAGCGATGATGTCTTGGTGCTCATGCACGACGACACTGTCGATCGCACGACCAACGGCACGGGTGCCGTCGACCGACTGGCAGCAGCGCAGTTCGCGGTGCTCAAGCTCCGCGATGACGGCGGCCAGGTCCTAGACGCGCACCCTCCGACTTTGCGGGAGGCGTTGGATTGGGCCTACGGCAACACCATTCTGGCGCTCGACGTAAAGCCGGGCGTCTCCTACGAGGATGTGGCGCGCGCCGTGAACGATGCACACGCCATGAATCGGGTGGTGTTTATCACCTACAGCGTCGCTGGCGCCGCCCGGCTCCACCACGTTGCTCCGGAGGCGATGTTGTTCGTCACCATCAAGAGCGAGAGCGACCTGGACGATCTCGTCCGCCGCGGCGTCGATCTCGCGCATGCCGTCGCATGGACTGGCACGGACGAGCCGAACGCAGCGCTCAACATCGCGCTCAATCAGCGCGGCGTGGAAGTCGAGTTCGGTACGCTCGGCGGCCACACGTCCTGGGACGCTCGCTTCGCCAACGAGGGCCGCGAGCAGTACGCCGCGTTTGCCGACACCGGCCTGCAGCTGATCTCCACGGGCCGGCCGCGCGAGGCGCTGGCCGATCTCGACGCGCACGACAATGTCGAAGGCTATGGCCCGCTTCAGTGCGTAACCACGGATTGATCGCCACAGCTCTGCGCCTAACTGAGAAGTTCGAGGTGAAGCGATGAAGGCAGTTCGGATCGAGGCGCATGGCGGGCCTGAAGTCATTCACGTGGAGGACGTGGCGACACCTGCGCCAAGCCCCGGCGAGATCCGCGTGAAGAACGTCGCGAGCGGCATCAACTTCATTGACACCTACCATCGTACCGGCTTGTACAAAATCCCGCTGCCAACGGGATTAGGCCAAGAGGGCGCAGGTGTTGTCGATGCGATCGGCGAAGGCGTGAGCGCATTCAGGGTTGGCGATCGCGTTGGCTATTGCTCCGGACCGATTGGTGCGTACGCCGAGCAGCACGTCATCAAAGCCGATCGTGCGGTGCGTCTGCCGGAGTCAATTTCGTACGACATCGCCGCGGCCTCGCTGCTCAAAGGCATGACTGCGCGTTATCTTCTCAGAAAGACGTTTCGCGTGGAACGTGGCAATGCAATTGTCGTGCACGCGGCCGCCGGCGGGGTTGGTCAGATTCTTGTACAATGGGGCGTGCATCTCGGCGCCGATGTGATTGCGACTGTTGGCCATGAAGCCAAGGCTGAGATCGCGACATCGCTTGGTGCGCAGCATGTCCTGGTGACAGGGCGTGACGACGTTCCGAAGCGCGTGCGCGAAATCACGGGCGGGATTGGCGCGCACGTCGTGTATGACGGCGTGGGCAAGGACACGTTCGCGATGTCGCTCGATTGTCTGCGTCCGCTCGGCATGATGGCGATCTTCGGCAATGCGTCCGGCGCCGTGCCGCCGTTCAATCCGCTGGTGCTTTCGCAGAAGGGGTCGCTGTTTCTAACGCGTCCAACGCTCGGGCATTACATCTCCACGCGGGCAATGCTGGATGAAACCGCGGCGGACTTGTTCGCGGTCATGGAGAGTGGGGCCGTGAAGATTGCTCCGCCGACGCAGTACAAGCTCGCCGATGCTGCGCAAGCGCACCGCGATCTTGAAGCGCGCAAAACCACCGGCAGCTTGGTGCTGATCCCGTAGCTACTTCACCGCGGCGGCGCGCTGATAGGCGGGGCGTTGCCAGAGGCCTTCGACGTAGGTCTTGATACCCGCCGGCATCTCATCGGCGATGCCGGCGAACTTCGCGCCCGTTGCGATGTAGGCGACGGAGATGTCGGCTGCAGTGAAGCGGTTGGCGGCGACGTACGGGCGGCCCTCCAATTTGTCGGCCACGAACTGGAGGCGTTTGAGGATGGCGCTCTTCAGATAGGTCGCGGTCCAGTTTTGCTTTTGATCGTCGGGCGCCATGAAGCGCGTGCCGACGAGGGGATTGCCATAGGCGGCGATGCCGGCTTCGCCGAACAGCAGGAATTGCAGATAGTCGGCGTAGCCCGGCTCGTTCGGTTTCACCTCAAGATCGGTCGGGCCGTACTTGGCCATGATGTAGATCATCATCGCCACCGACTCGATCATGGTGACATCGCCATCTTGCAGGACCGGCACAGTACGCAGCGGATTGACGGCTTTGAATTCGTCGCTCGGCTTCATGAACGAGGCTTCCGCCGTCTCGTACGGCACACCCATTTCCTCGCACAGCCACAGCACCCGCAGCGAACGCGCGCCTTGTGAGTGATAGATTTTCAGCATGGGCGTCCCTCCGATTAGAGGAGGCGTAGCACTCCAACCCGACACGAACCACCACCCATGCCCGCGGGGCAAGTCCGGGACCCACCCGCGCCGCGCCTCCAAGCATTTATGTTTATGGGTCCCGGGCTCGATGCTTCGCATCGCCCCGGGAATGGGTGTGAGCTTACGTGTTCATGCTCTGGAAGAAGTCTTCGTTGTTCTTCGAGCCTTTGAGCTTATCGAGCAAGAACTCGATCGCGTCCTGGGTGCCCATCGGTGAGAGGATGCGGCGGAGCACGTACATCTTCTGCAGATGCTCTTTCGGCGTGATGAGCTCGTCCTTCCGCGTACCGGACTTGAGCACGTCGATGGCCGGGAAGATGCGGCGGTCAGCGACCTTGCGGTCGAGCTGAAGTTCGCTGTTACCCGTGCCTTTGAACTCTTCGAAGATGACTTCGTCCATGCGCGAGCCGGTATCGATGAGGGCCGTCGCAATGATGGTGAGCGAGCCGCCTTCTTCGAGATTGCGCGCCGCGCCGAAGAAGCGCTTCGGACGTTGCAGCGCGTTGGCGTCGACACCGCCGGTCAGCACCTTGCCGGAAGAGGGCACCACGGTGTTGTAGGCGCGGCCGAGGCGGGTGACGGAGTCCAGCAGGATAACGACGTCCTTGCCGTGTTCTGCGAGGCGCTTGGCCTTCTCGATCACCATTTCCGCAACCGCGACGTGGCGCGTCGCCGGTTCGTCGAACGTGGAGGAAATGACTTCGCCCTTCACCGTGCGCTGCATGTCGGTGACTTCTTCAGGACGCTCGTCGATCAGCAGCACCATCAGGAAAACTTCCGGATGATTGGCTTCGATCGCCTTGGCGATGTTCTGCATGATGACGGTCTTACCCGTCCGCGGCTGCGCGACGATCAGTGAACGTTGGCCTTTGCCGATCGGGGCGACGATGTCGATGATGCGGCCGGTTTTGTCTTTCAGCGTCGGATCTTCGATTTCCATCTTCAGACGCTCGGTCGGGTAGAGCGGCGTCAGATTGTCGAAGTGGACTTTGTGGCGGACGCGGTCCGGATCCTCAAAGTTGATGGTGTTGACCTTGGTCAGCGCGAAATAGCGTTCGCCATCCTTCGGCGCTTTGATCTGGCCTTCGACGGTATCGCCGGTGCGCAGGCCGAATTTGCGGATCTGCTGCGGCGAGACGTAAATGTCGTCCGGGCCAGGCAGGTAGTTCGATTGCGGCGAGCGCAGAAAGCCGAAGCCGTCGGACAGAATTTCGATCACGCCGCTGCCGCCGATTTCGACGCCGCGTTCCGCGACCTGTTTGAGGATCGCGAACAGCATATCCTGCGTGCGCAATTGATTGGCGCCCTCGATCTCAAGCGATTCCGCGAGCGCGAGGATTTCAGTGGGGGGCTTGCGCTTCAGCTCTTGCAGCGTGAGCGAGGTGAGCCCTTCGAGTGCTTGTTCTTCAGTCATAAATATCTCGGGAAGACGGAGCCACGCGTGACGAGGCGAGGGCAGGCCGTCAGTTGGAAGGTTGTTTCGGCGGTAAGGAATTTTATGGAGCGCCGCCGGCACCGGACGCATTGGGAATGCGCAGGGCCAGCCACACCACAAGCCGCCGGGTTCGTCAAGGAGAGGCCGCTTAGAAGGGTTCCACTGTTGCCAGCAGGACCACCACGATAGCGACGAGGAACGGGACTTCGCTCATACGCCGCCAGAACTTCTCGGAATGGCGGCGCTCGCCTTTGGCGAGCTTACGCCCTTCGCCGATCAGATAGCCGTGGTAAGCGGAGAGACCGAGCACCAGCGCCAGCTTGAGCCAGAACCAGTGGGGCACATGCGCCAGAACCTCCGGCAGCGGCCCGCTCCAGTCAGGCACCATGTAGGTAGCGAATAAAAATATTCCAAACGTCCAAGCCAAAATCATGCTGGGCATGACGATGATAAAGCGCAGCGACCGTGACGCGGCGATCATCCTGGCTTCGAGTTCGCCGCCCGGCTGCGAGCCGGTTTGGTAGGCGTAAAAACGCGGCAGCATCAGCAGGCCGGCTACCCACGCGATGTCGGCGATGATGTGCAGGCCGCGCGCCAAATCGTAGCTGATCAGGTGCTCCATCACTCACTCACCTTTTGGAGCTTTGCGCACAGAGCCCGAATTGAGCTGGGCAGAGGCGGCCTCCGTTTTCCGATTGCAGCCCGCCCGGCGTCTTGAGCGCAAGTTCCACCAAATCAGCCAAGGCGTCGATGAAGCGCGGCGCCGCACCTAGCGCCGGAGCGCGGACATAGAAGAGCACACCGGCGCCCTTGGCGAGTTGAGCGTACTCAATATCCAGCTCGACCAGGGTTTCGACGTGCTCCGAAACGAAGGCGATGGGTGAGACAATCACCCCGACTTTGTCGCGCCCCGCATTGCGGACCTCAGCCTCGGTCGAAGGGCCTAGCCATTCGAGCGGTCCGACGCGAGATTGATAACAAAGCCGTGTGTCCCAATCGCCGGGGAGGGCCTCGATAACGGCGGCAACGCTTTTCTCGACCTGCCACTGATAACTGTCACCGGCCGCAACAACGCGCTTCGGCAGGCCATGCGCTGAAAACAGGATGCGCGGATTGGGCGGCGATCCGTTGTCCCGCCAAGCCTGCACGATGGCGTCGGCATGTGCGCGCGCGAACTGCGCGCCGGCTGGATAGCAGCAGATGGTGGAGGCGGGGAGGTCAGATGCTTGCTTCCATGCTTTCAATGATGACGCTGTCGTTGTGGTTGAGAATTGCGGATAGAGCGGCAGCAGAATTGCGTCGGTCGCACCCCATTGTTCGGCGGCACGCGCAGCATCCTTGGTGAACGGCTTCCAATAGCGCATCGCCGGGAAACACTTGAAGCTGACATTGGCGACCCGCTGCCGGATCGCGGCTTCGATGGCGTCGGCCTGTTTCACGGTTTCCGGCAGGATCGGCGAACCGCCGCCCATCAGCATGTAATTGTCGCGCGCGAACTTAGCGCGAGAGCGCGAGATGAATTGCGCCAAGAGCCAACGCATGGGCTGCGGCGCGCTAATGATGGCCTTGTCGTTGAACAGATTGAACAAGAACGGCTGCACGGCCGCCTGTGAATCCGGGCCGCCAAGATTGAAGAGGATGATCGCGACCCTGCGCGAGGTCATGATGCGCAGATTGCTTTTCTCGTCCGCATCCGGATCAGAGAAGGGCGGTCGATCATCCTCAAGAGGAATGGCGCTCACGCTGCGCCCTTAACCAGTCGCACCAACTCGGCGACATTTTCCGGTGTGGCTTCCGGCGTGATGCCGTGACCGAGATTGAAAATGTGCGGCCCGCCCTTGAATGCAGCCAGCACCTCGCGCACGCCTTGCTCAAGAGACTTCCCGCCGGCGACCAGCAATTGTGGATCGAGGTTGCCTTGCAGCGGCATGTTAGCCGGCGCTTGCTGCCGCGCGAACGAAGCCGGCGTTTGGTAATCCACACCGAGCGCCGTCACGCCAGTTTCCCGCGCATAGCGCCCCAGATGCGCGCCCGCGCCTCGCGGAAAGCCGATGATCGGTGCGGTGACGCCGAGGGCGCGGAGACGTTTCACGAGTTGGCTGGTGGGCTTGATAATCAGCCGTTCGAACATCGGCGTCGGCAAGTCTTGTGACCAGCTTTCGAATATCTGCAAACAATCGGCGCCGGCGTTCGCCTGCGCTTGCAGGTGCAATGCCGACATTTCAACTAACGTCGCGAGCAGTCGGTCGACATCGTCGCCACGTGTGTATGCACCGAGCCGAGCTGCATCCTTATCACCACCGCGGCCTTGCAGCATGTACGTGGCGACTGTCCATGGTCCGCCGCAAAAGCCTATCAGCGCCACATTCTTGTCAAGCTGACGCTTAATGCGCTCCACGGTTTCATAGACCGGCGCCAAGCGCTGCATCGCTCGCGCCGGCTCTTCGAAGCGCCAACTTGCTTCACTCAACAGTGGTTCAAGGCGCGGACCTTCGCCTTCGACAAACCACACCTTCCGGCCAAGGGCATCGGGCACGACGAGAATGTCAGAGAACAGAATGGCGGCGTCCAACGGGAAGCGTCGCAGAGGCTGCATCACCGCCTCTGTCGCGAGAGAAGGGGAGTAACAGAAATCCAGGAAGCTTTTGGCTCTGTTCCGGAGCTCACGATATTCCGGAAGATAACGCCCGGCTTGGCGCATGATCCAAACCGGAGGGGGATCGACCCTTTCTCCGTTCAGAACACGCATGAGAGCGGGTATGCTCTCGCGATCACCCATGCCTCTCACCTTCCCTAACTTAAGTTCTGAAAATCCGTTTATTGGGACTCGTTGTTGTAGGGAAACTGAAAGCGGGACAATTCTGCTCTCCACAGGATGTCCACTGAGTCCCTCAAACAGGTGTGGCGGTGAAATCCGTTTCAGCCGAAGAGGTTGGGGTCGGTTTTCAGAGCGGGTGATTCCCTGTGTTGCCGAAACGCCGCTTGTGGAGAGAGGTGGAGGGAATCGCTAACGAGGAGAAGGAAACCCTTCTTTGGGGAGCCTTGTTTGGCGCATCGCCGTGTTTAACCCCCGGCGCCTCACAGCTTGTCCACACTCGCATGCCGCCTGATATGGAGAGGCGATGATCCGCGAACCGATCAGCACCTATTTCAATGTCCACCTGGTTTCCGACTCGACCGGGGAGACCTTGGCCGGAGTTATGCGCGCCACCTGCGCGCAGTTCGACAATATCCTGCCCGTGGAACACTCCTACTTCCTCGTCCGATCCGTGCGCCAGCTGGAGCGGGTGCTGAAAGAGATCGAAGCAGCGCCTGGCGTGGTGATGTTCACGCTCTCGAACCTGGATCACCGCACGTTGCTCGAAAGCCGCTGCGCCGAGCTGGGCATGCCGTGTGTGGCGGTGCTGGACCCGGTGCTGGATGTGACGTCGCGGTACCTGGGGCAGGAGCTGAACCACAAGGTCGGCGCGTCGCGAAAGCTGAACGCGGAGTATTTCAAACGCATCGATGCGTTGGATTTCGCGATGTACCATGACGACGGCCAGCAGGTGGTCGAGCTGCGTGATGCCGATGTGATCCTGGTCGGCGTCAGCCGCACGTCGAAGACACCCACCAGCGTCTATCTTGCCCACCGCGGCGTAAAGGCAGCCAATGTGCCGTTCGTGCCCAACGTGCCGCTGCCACCGGAATTGTTCGAGGCAAACCACCCCCTTGTGGTTGGCCTCACCATTTCCGCGGACCGCTTGGTGCATGTACGACGTAACCGGCTGGCAGCGATGAAAGAGACGCGTGCCGGCAGTTACACGGACGAAGATGAAGTGCGCCGCGAAGTGATGGACGCGCAGAAGCTCTTCGAGAAGGAGGCTTGGCCGACGATAGATGTATCGCGCCGCTCGATCGAGGAGACCGCCGCTGCGGTTTTGAATTTGCTCGCCGAACATCGGGGCGCTGCAGCGTGACCTTGATCTTGGCGTCTGCGAGCAGTGCACGTCGGCACATGCTTGAGGCCGCGGGCCTGACTTTTACCGTCGTGCCGTCGCTGGCGAACGAAGAGACCGCCAAGGCAACCTACCGCGCCGGCGGGATGAAGCCGGCAGCGCAGGCCGAAGCGCTAGCTGAGCTGAAGGCGCTTTCGGTATCTGGCGAAAGGGAAGGGCTGGTGATTGGCGCCGATCAGATGCTCGCCACAGACGGACAGGTGCTGGACAAGCCGAGGGACGTCGCTGAGGCGCGCCGTCATCTCGAAACACTGCGCGGCAAGACCCATGAATTGCTGACGGCGGTTGTTGTTTCACGAGGCAAGCAAATCGCCTGGCGGCACGTGGACGTTCCCCGCCTCACAATGCGCAACTTCTCCGACGCCTTCTTGGATGACTACCTGAAGCGCGTGGGCGACGACACCTTGCGGTCCGTTGGCGCCTATCAGCTGGAGGGCTTGGGCGCGCAATTGTTCGAGCGCGTCGAGGGCGACCATTTCTCAGTGCTTGGTTTGCCTTTGTTGCCGCTGCTGGCTTTCCTGCGTGAGCAGGGGATTGCGTCGCGATGACGATTTCCGGCGCCACGCGCGTACTGGTTCTGCTCGGCGATCCCGTCGCGCACTCGTTGTCGCCGTTGATGCACAATGCGTGGATCGCCGATCACGGATTTGACGCGGTGTACATTGCGGTGCCGCTCAAAACTGAAGGCGCGGTTGCTGCGATCCGCGCGCTGAAACCGTTCGGCTTCGCGGGCGCCAATGTGACGGTTCCGCACAAGGAAGCCGCCGCGGCCGCCGCCGATAGACGAGAGGCCGAAGTTGCGAACGTGCTACGCTGGGAGGCGGATGGCACGCTTTCCGCGTTCAACACCGACGGCCCCGGTTTCATTGACGCCTTAGCGGAAGTCGCGCCCGACTGGCGCGCCCGCGTGAAGCGTGTGCTTATGGTGGGGGCGGGGGGCGCGGCGCAGGCGATAGCCCGGACGCTATCGCCGCATGTCGATACGATCCATTTCGTCAACCGCACTGGCGCTCGTGCGGATGCGGCGGCGTTGGCAATCCCCAACGGACGCGCTTTGCGATGGGACGACCTCGAACGCGGCTTTGGTGCAGCCGATCTGATCGTGCAGGCAACCTCGCTCGGCATGAGTGGAAATCCCGATTTTGAGTGGCCCACCGCGAATATCCGCACCGGCGCAATCGTTGCCGACATCGTCTATCGCCCGCTTGAAACCAGCCTCTTACGCGGCGCCCGTGCGCGCGGCCTCACCACCATCGACGGTCTTGGCATGCTGATTTTCCAAGGTGCGCGTTCGTTTGAGCACTGGTTCGGCATTCTGCCCGATACAGCGAAGGCGCGGGCGCGCCTGATGGCGGCGCTGGCATGATTGTCATCGGCCTCACGGGCTCTATCGGCATGGGCAAGTCGACCGTCGCCAAGATGTTCGATGAAGAGGGGGCGCCTTCGTTCAATTCCGACGATGCGGTGCACGCGCTTTATGCAAAGGGCGGCGCGGCGGTTGGGCCGGTCAGCGCCGCTTTTCCGTCGGCGCTGCGTGACGGCGCAATCGATCGCGCGGCGCTGTCTACCGCGGTGATCGACAAACCGGACGAGATCAAGAAGCTCGAAGCCATCGTGCACCCATTGGTGCGGCAAGCGCAGGCGGCGTTCCTCGAGAAGCATCGCGCAGATGGCAAGCGCGCGGTCGTGCTAGACATTCCGTTACTGTTTGAGTCCAAAGCCGCGCACGCCTTCGGCAAGATCGTGGTCGTCTCAGCGCCGGCAGATGTTCAGCGCGCGCGTGTGCTCGCTCGACCGGGCATGACCGAGGAGAAGTTCAACTTCATTCTCTCCCGCCAAGTGCCGGACGCCGAGAAGCGCGCCCGCGCGGATTTTGTCATCGATACCGCGCAATCGCTCGAAGACACCCGCAAACAAGTCCGCGCCGTGCTGGACGCGATCGGCGAACAGGGTTAGCCGGGCGGCAAATGCGCGAGATCGTCTTCGATACGGAAACCACGGGCCTCGACCCGATCAATCCCGATATGCCTGACCGCATTGTGGAAATCGGCATGGTCGAGCTGATGGGCCTTGAGCGCACTGGACGCGAGCTGCACATCTATCTCAATCCAGAGCGCAGCGTGCCGGAGGAGGTAGTCCGCGTGCACGGGTTGACGCGGGACTTCCTCGAGAAGCACGAGAAGTTCTCGGTTGTCGCCGATGAGATTCTCGATTTCATCGGCGATGCGCCGCTGGTCGCGCACAACGCCGCGTTCGATCAGGCCTTCATTTGTGCTGAATTGCGGCGCTGCGGTCGTGACATCATCGCGGCCGAGCGCTTCGTCGACACGATGGTGATTGCGCGCAAAAAGTTTCCTGGCGCATCGTGCTCGCTCGATGCGTTGGCGCGGCGCTACCAGCTCGATCGCTACGGCTTCGACCTCGCGGCGCGCAAAGGGCCGGGCGGGCACGGCGCGCTCGTCGACTCTCGCATCCTCGCTGAAGTCTATTTGCAGCTGAAGGGCGGACGCGAACAGGCGCTGGTGTTCGAGGACGTCACCGCCGCGGCCCAACAATCCGAAGCCGCCGAACAGGTGATCCGCTACGTCCCACGCGCGCAGCGCCCGACGCCATTGCCGCCGCGCATCAGCGAAGATGAAGCGGCCGCGCACGCGGCGTTTGTAGCCGGCCTGGGCGCACAAGCTCTGTGGCTGAAAGTCGGAAGCTAGAAGCCCGACGCCTGCAGCGGAACATCGCCGCGCTCTTGGCGCTGCTTCAGTTCGTCCCAGTAGAGCGGCGTGAAGTCGATCGGGTTGATCATTACCGGCGGATACCCGCCTTCACGCGTGACATCGGCGAGCTTGGCGCGCGCAAACGGAAACAGCAGGCGCGGACATTCGATCCAGAGCGTCGGTTCGACATCCTCGGCGCGCATGTTCACGAATTGGAAGAGGCCGGAGTACACCACGTCTGCCGAAAACATCGCCGTCTCGCCCCGGCGCGCCTGCAGATTGATGTGCAGGTCCGCTTCCCAGGCTTCGTTGTTTGAACCGACCGGCCGCGATTTGACCTCGACGCCCATGTCCAGCTGCGGCGGTGTGTCATAGGTGTCGCCGGCGACGCCGCCGAGTTGATTGCGAAATGACAGCTCTTTCAGGAACTGCGAGAGCACCCGAATTTGCGGCGATTCTGGCGAAACTGGTCCGGTTTGGCCCGCAGTCTGCGTGTCCATGCGCCAACTCGTTCTGAATTCCCGCCCCCAGAGGCGGGCTAACATGGCTGAGGAGGTGCGGCAACCTTGCTGGCGAAGCGCCCCTGTTAGCACTATCTTGCGCATGAGCTAAGGCCAGGGAGCGCCGACTTGGATCAAGACCTGATCTTCATGGCCGTGGTGGGCTTCTTCGCCGCGTTCGTGCTTTTCAAGCTCTATACCGTGTTGGGCCGCCGCACCGGCGCCGAGCCGCCGCCGCAGCCGGTCACGCCGCAAGGCTTGGCCCCTGGCGCGCCGCGCATGGCCTTCGCGCCTGGCGCTCTTAGGGGCGCAGCCGTTGGCGATGGGGTGATGGCGATCATCCGGGCGGATCCTGGATTCGATATGGAGCGCTTTATGGCTGGCGCACGCGCTGGTTATGAGCAGATCGTCAATGCGTTCGCGAAGGGCGATCGCGAAGCACTGCGTCGCCTGCTGACGCAAAAAGTGTTTGACGCTTACTCAGCCGCCATTACGGCGCGTGAGAGCAAGGGCGAGAAGGGGCCGGAACTCCTGCGCGTGAAGTCCGCCGAAGCGTTGAGCGCGGAGCTCGAAGGCGAGACGGCGCGGGTGGTGGTGAAGTTCGAGTCTGAACTCGCTGAGGGCGCGGTTGGCGTGCGCGACGCGCGCGAAAAGTGGACGTTCGAGCGCAGTGTGCGCTCGCCCGATCCGAATTGGCGTCTGGCGCGCGTCGCCGCCGCTTGAGCAAGTCCAAACGCGATCTCACCAGTGACGAAAAGCGGCTTTGGCGCGAGGTTGCCAAATCCGTAAAGGCGCGCCGGCCGCTGCCCGGCGCCGACGACGATGCGCCGCCTCATCGAGCCAAAGCGAACGCCAGCCGATCGCAGAACCCAGAAGCCCCGTCGCCGAGACCAACAGTGCGGGTCAAAGCTGTTGCGCCACCCGCAAATCGCGGGGCCGAACGCAAGGTCCGCCGGGGCCAGCTTGAAATCGATGCAAAGCTCGACCTGCACGGCCACACGCAGGACCGTGCGCAAGCGGCGCTGGAGCGATTCGTGCGCGCCGCCCACGCGCGCGGCGACCGGACGGTGATTGTTATCACCGGTGTTGGCCGAGGCGGCGAGGGGATCATTAAGCGGCGGTTCACCGATTGGATCGCGGAGCCGCGTTTGCGGGCGCTCATCGCCGGCTATGCGCCCGCGCATCGCGTACACGGGGGCGGTGGCGCTTTCTATGTGTTTCTAAAGCGCGCGACAGAGGGCTCGCGTTAGCATCTATGCAACACAGATCGCCAAAGCATTGATGTACAAAATGTGCGTTTGGTCACGCGCGTTCAGCGCATTCTAACCAAATCGGCGGAATTCTTCGCGTGCGCGTGCCCGCACGCCCGGAGAATCCATGCCGTCGATCGCGAACTTCCTGCCGCTGCGCCGCCCACGTGGGTTGGCTGCGCGCGCCGTGATCTTCTCGACCGGACTGCTGGTCGTCACAGCGCTCCTGTCGGCGGCGACGATCGTGTTTGGCGCCGATCGAGAGAGCGAACGGGCGCAGATTCACGTCACCAGCGAGCTGACCGCGCACCTGGCCACTGTCTCCGCCAATCTGATGGCCGCAGGCGACATCCGCGAATTGCAGCAGGTCACCGACATCGCCGCATCGCGCCGAGAAGTGCGCAGGCTCATCGTCCGGGATGAGCGAGGCAAGCTCGTCGCCGCGAGCGGCGGCAGCGCAAGCGATGTTCGCGCTGCTGACCAGCTCAGTGCGCGCGTATTCGCTAGCGGACGGCCCGCCTATTTGCGCACCGCTGACGACGGGCTGGCGCTGGCGGCGCCAATCCTTCGCGACGGCGTACGCATCGGCGTCGCGGTGATGATGTGGAATGGCGATGCATATCGCTTCAACGCTCTACCAGCATTGGCGCCCTTCGCTCTGATCCTGTTGTGCCTGACGATGGCGGCCGTCCCGATTACTGCGCGCGTCGTGCGCAACGCGATCGCGCCTCTCGGCAAACTGGCGCAATTCGCGGAGCAAGTGGGGGAGGGCCAGGCGCCGCCGCCGGTGGACGTGCATACGGGCGACGAGTTCGAAACCCTCGCCACCGCCTTCGGCAATATGACCTCGCGTCTCGATGCTTCGATGCGGCGCATTCAGGAGATCGCGTTTGTCGATCCCGCCACGCAGCTGCCGAACAATGATCGGTTCGCGCGCGAGGTGGATTTCTTTATCCTGCGCGGCAAGGGCGAGGCTGGGGCTATTGCGATATTCGAGCTTACCCGCCTGCCGAAGCTCATGCATACGCTTGATCCGAGTTCTTCGCGCGAGTTTCTGCGCGTGCTGGCGGATCGTTTCACCAATGCGGTGCGCACAGTCGACAAAATCGTTCGCCTGCGGGGCCAGAACGACGCCGCGGCGATGCCAGCGCGCATTGGCGTGGTGGAGTTTGGCGTGTTCGCGCCACAATTGACATCGCCCGCGGACGCGGCTCGTTTCGCGCAGCACCTCAACGCCGCGCTCAACCAGCCGTTTGAATGGCGTGGTCACAAGCTCACCCTTGGTGCTTGTTGCGGCGTGGCGCTTGCACCGCGCGACGGCAAGGACGCCGACACGGTCATCCGCCACGCGCGTATGGCGCTCGTCGCCGCTCAAAATGCACCGGGCCGGCTGAAGGTTTTCACGCAATCACTCGACCGCGAAGCCGTGGCGCGGCTGACGCTGGAGCGCGAAATGCGCGGTGCGCTCGATCGCAACGAGTTTCGCGCTTATTTTCAACCTAAGATCAATCTGGCGACTGGGCGCGTCGAAGCGTGTGAGGCGTTGGCGCGCTGGATCCGGCCGGACCGCACGATCATTAGTCCGGGTCGCTTTATTCCCGTCGCGGAAGAGAGCGGGCTGATTGGGCCGCTCTCGGATGCGATTATGCGCGAGGCCTGCTGGAAGGCGGCGGCATGGGCGCGTGCAGGGCATCCGGCGAAGGTTGCCGTGAATGTATCGGCGCTGCAGTTCCGCAGCGACCGCTTCGCGGAGGGGGTCCTGCGCATCGTGCAGCACGCTGGCCTGCGGCCCGACCACCTGGAACTCGAAATTACCGAGACTGTGGTCATGGAAGATCCAGAACGCGCGTTGCGTGTGATCAAGCCGTTGCGCGACGCCGGCGTACGCTTGGCGATCGACGATTTCGGCTGCGGCCACTCCAATCTGGCGGCGCTCTCGAAGCTGCCGTTTGACGTTATTAAGATCGACCAGCAATTCGTGCGCGCGCTGGAACGCGGCGATGGCTACGCCGCGGGGATCGTCGAAATGATTCTGGCGCTCGCTCGAACGCTCGATATGGAAGTCGTGGCCGAAGGCGTAGAGCGGCGAGAGGAAATGGAATTCATGGCCGCCCGCGGGTGTCATTGGGCGCAAGGTTTCCTCTATGGCGCGGCGGTATCGGCGCCCGAATTCGCAGAGATCTTGCGCCAGCAGTCGGGCGAGGAAGTCGCGGCCGAAGACGCCGCTTGATTGCGCGGGCTGAGTTCGCCACATCAGGCGCATGAGCGACGCGCAAAGCTGGCACGGCACCACAATCCTGTGTGTACGCAAGGGCGGCAAAGTCGTCATCGCCGGCGATGGACAAGTCTCGGCGGGCGCGACGATCCTCAAGGGCAACGCGCGCAAGGTCCGCAAGCTTGGCGACGGCGGCGTGATTGTCGGCTTCGCCGGCGCGACGGCGGACGCGTTCGCGCTGTTCGAACGGCTCGAGCAGAAGCTGGAACGTTTCCCAAGCCAACTGGCGCGCGCTTGTGTTGAGCTTGCCAAGGATTGGCGGACCGACCGTGCGTTGCGGCGTCTCGACGCAATGCTAATCGTGGCTGACGCGAAGGAGACGTTCCTGCTGACCGGGGCCGGCGATGTGCTTGATCCAGAGCACTCGGTGATCGCCGTGGGTTCGGGCGGCAACTATGCGTTGGCGGCGGCGCGGGCGCTCTATGATGTCATGGACGACGCCGAGGCCATCGCCCGCAAGGCGATGGACATCGCCGCAGATATTTGCGTTTACACCAACCGAAGCCTGACGGTGGAAGCGCTGCAGTCAAAATAACGGCCTTGCGTGATTGCTGCACGCCCCTAAGTCATGGGCCATGGCCTATTTCTCGCCGCGCGAAATCGTCTCCGAGTTGGATCGCTACATCGTCGGGCAGGGCGATGCTAAGCGGGCCGTCGCCATAGCATTGCGCAATCGCTGGCGTCGCAAGCAATTGCCGGATGAGCTGCGGGAAGAAGTAACGCCCAAGAATATTCTGATGATTGGTCCCACCGGTGTCGGCAAGACGGAGATCGCCCGTCGCTTGGCCAAGCTTGCCGGCGCACCCTTTCTCAAAGTGGAAGCGACCAAATTCACGGAGGTCGGCTACGTGGGGCGCGACGTTGAGCAGATCGTCCGCGATCTTGTGGAAGCGTCGATCGCCTTGGTGCGCGAGCGCCGCCGTCGCGAAGTGCGCGCTCGTGCGGAAGCGAATGCGGAAGAGCGGTTACTCGACGCGCTGGTCGGGCAGGGCGCGCAGGCGAATACACGCGAGTCGTTCCGCAAGCGCTTGCGCGCGGGCGAGTTGGGAGAGTCAGCGATTGAGATTGAACTCGAAGACGCGAGCAATCCGCTGAGCAATGTTGAAGTGCCTGGGCAGCCTGGCTTGGGCGTCGTCAACCTGGGCGATATTTTTGGCAAGGCGTTCTCGCGCCGCAGTAAACGCTTGCGCACGACCGTGGATGAGGCGCGCGAGCCGCTGGTGCGCGAGGAGAGCGACAAGTTGCTGGATCAAGACGCGGTGCTGAAGGAGTCGCTGGCACTGGCGGCCGAAGACGGGATCGTCTTCATCGATGAAATCGACAAGATCGCCTCGCGCTCGGAACGCGCTGGCGGAGGCGACGTCAGCCGTGAGGGCGTGCAGCGCGATCTGCTGCCGCTGATCGAGGGCACCGTGGTCGCGACAAAACACGGGCCGGTGAAGACAGACCACATCCTGTTCATAGCGTCTGGCGCTTTTCACATCGCCAAGCCGTCAGACTTGCTGCCTGAGTTGCAGGGACGCTTGCCGATCCGCGTGGAGTTGCAGGCGCTGACGCGCGAGGACTTCCGCCGCATTCTCACTGAGCCGGAAGCAAGCCTCGTGAAACAGTACACAGCGCTCATGCGCACCGAGGGCGTCGGCTTGGAGATTGGCGAAGAGGCGGTTGAAGCGATCGCCGCCATCGCCGCTGATGTTAACGCCAGCGTGGAAAACATCGGCGCACGGCGCTTGCATACGGTGATGGAACGGCTGCTGGATGACATCAGCTTCAGCGCCGCGGACCGCAATGGCGAGACCGTCCGCATCGACGCGGACTATGTGCGCAAGCACGTCGGCGATCTGGCTAAGAACACCGATCTGTCGCGATTCATTCTCTAGACGCGCATTCCCTGCTTCAGCGCGAGCGCGCGCAAATTGGTCTCAGGACGCGGCCCGAGGTGCGAAATGACCTCTGATGCAGCGAGCGATGCCAGCGCGCCACATTCGGCCAGACTGCGGCCTTTGGCGTAGCCAAACAGAAAACCGGCGGCGTACTGATCGCCGGCGCCGGTGGTGTCCACGAGTTTGGCGATCGGCGCGGCGGCAACCTCCACCGTTTCGCCATTGGCGGCGATGAGCGATCCTTGCTCGGAGCGCGTGACGATGACGACCGGGCAGGCGCTGCGCGCCTGCGCGAGCGCGTCTCCGAGATCCGAAGTTTCAAACAGCGAGAGAATCTCAGATTCATTGCTGAATAGAATGTCGACGTGCCCAGACACAAGGTGACGGAAGCTTATGCGGTGACGATCGACGCAGAAGGTGTCCGACAGTGTGAGCGCCACCTTGCGCGCGCCGCCGCGCGCCACTTCTGCGGCGTGCACGAACGCAGCCTTGGCTTCGTCGCGGTCGAACAGATACCCCTCAAGAAACAACGTCGCGCCGCTTCTGATGAGGTCAGCGTCGATATCGGCGATATCCAGCAACGTTGATGCACCGAGATAGGTATTCATCGATCGCTGGCCGTCGGGCGTAACCGCGATCAGGCTGCGTGCTGTGCCGGGCGGAGCCTTGCGCGGCGGTGTGGCGAAGCCGACGCCTGCACCGCGGAACTCGCGCGTAAACAAGGCGCCCAGGGGGTCGTCAGCGACCTTGCCGATATAGGCAGTGGCGCCGCCAAAGCTTGCAATGCCCGTAACGGTGTTGGCGGCGGAGCCGCCTGCGGCGACCGTCGGGTCGGTGAAGAGCGCCGTGAGGTGATCTGCGCGCGCTTCGTCGATCAGCGTCATCGCCCCCTTCTGAATTCCCTCTCGCTCAAGCAACGCATCCGGCGTGGGTTTCAGAATATCAATGATGGCGTTGCCGACCGCGACGACGTCGTATTTTGCACTCATAAGCGGCGTTAAAGCGCGCTCTCACGGCGGTGACAAGCGTTGCGGTGTGGTGATTCGACGGGCATGGTCCAGGGCATGCGGATTTTGCTCTCTTCTCTCTTTGCGATCATGCTGAGCGCTTGCGCCAGCACCGCGACGCCGCCGCCCGCGACGGCGCCGGCGACCGTCGCGACAGCAACTGCGCCAACCACGCCTTCTCGCATCGGCCAATTGCTGGCGGCAGCGGGGAGACCGAACGCGCCAACTCAGGCCGATATCGAGCGGGCGATGGGCGCTGCTGACATCACCCGCCACGATGGCGCGGGTGTCGCGCTCACGTATCGCCTTGACCATTGCGCGCTGTTGCTTGTGTTCAGCGCCGACGCACAAAACCAGATGCGCCTGTCGGATGCGCATCCGAGCGCGCGCAATGCTGGCGAAGCATCGCCGACGGTTGAGCAATGTGCTGCCGAGGCGACGGCGCGCCACTCCTGATGCACAAGGTCGCTTACCTGACAGGACGCAGCTACCGCGGAAGGGCGCTTGCGTCAGGTCAGGTCCCCGAGCTCGAGAGCAAAAGCTATGAATTGATTGCTGCCGCGGGAGCTGCGCTGGGCATCTCTTTCGAAGTGGCGTTCTGGGACGATCCGGCGCTCCCGCAACGCCGATTTGACCTCGCAGTGATCCGCACCACCTGGGACTATCACGAACGGCCGCAACAATTTCTCGATCAGCTGAGTGCATTCGAAGCGGCGGGTTTGCCGGTGCACAATACGCCGGAGGTCGTGCGCTGGAATTTCCGCAAGACCTATTTGAAGGAGTTGGGACCGTCGGCGATTGAAACTGTTTGGGTCGACAAGGTTGAGGCGCATGTCGTGGCGCAAGCGTTCGACGCGCTCGATGCAACCGAGATCGTGGTGAAGCCGCAGGTCGGAGCGGGCTCGATCGATACCGTGCGCTTGAAACGCAATGCGTGGAGCGAGGCGGACTTGTTGGGTGCGCCGAGAGGGGCGGCGATGATCCAGCCCTATCTTTCGGCGATTGAGACGGAAGGGGAGCGTTCGCTGTTTTGGTTTGGCGGCGTGTATTCGCACGCGATCCGCAAAGTGCCGGCCCATGGCGATTGGCGCGCGAATATTCCCGGCCAGACACGATTTGTCGCGGAGGCGCCACCGGCTGCGGCGATGGCGGCAGCTGAATCGGCGCGTGCGCGTGCGCCGAAGGATCTCTTGTATGTGCGCATCGACTTGGTGCTTGGCGACGATGGGCAGTGGCGGGTGATCGAGATCGAGGCGATCGAGCCTTATCTCTTTTTGGATTTTGCGCCCGAAGGCGCGCGCGCCTTGGTGGGCGCGATCACCAAGGTCTTAGGCTGATACAAGCAGATATCGGCGATGACGCAGCGCGGGCACTCCGGCTTGCGCGCCAGGCACACGTAACGTCCGTGCAAGATGAGCCAGTGATGCGCGCCGTGAAGGTATTTTTCCGGCGTGATTTTCATCAGCTGAGTCTCAACCTCGGCCGGAGTCTTGCCGTCGGCGAGGCCGGTGCGGTTGGCGACGCGGAAGACGTGCGTGTCGACCGCGATCGTGCCTTCGCCGAAAATTTCCATCAGCACCACGTTCGCGGTCTTGCGGCCGACGCCGGGGAGGGCTTCGAGCGCGTCGCGATCGTGCGGGACTTTGCTCTCGTGCCTTTCGATCAGTTCCTTTGATAGCGCGATGACGTTTTTGGCCTTGTTGCGCCACAGACCGATGGTTTGAATGCGCTTGCCGAGCGCGGCCTCGCCAAGCTTCACCATTTTCTCGGGCGTATCGACCGTTTTGAACAAGTCGCGCGTGGCGCGGTTGACGCCCGCGTCGGTGGCTTGCGCCGAGAGCACCACGGCGACCAGCAGCGTGTAGGGATTGACGTATTCCAGCTCAGTCTTCGGGTCTGGGCGGACGGCGGCGAGGCGTTCGTAGAGCTGTTCCGCTTTGGCTTTGGTCAAGCGTTTGGTCACGTGTCGGCGTCCCTTGGCGGCGGCGAAGTTTGGGCTAGTGTTTAGGACCATGGCGCCACGTTGGGAACGCGCGGCCGAGCCGCCGATGCTCGAAGGCAAAGTCTATCTTGATACGGAGTTGCGACCGTACCGGAGCTTGAGTGCGCAAGCGTTCAAACTGATGCTGATCGTGGTGATCGCCATAAATGCGGTCGTGGGCGTCGTGTTTATGTTGCATGGCGCGGCGCCGGTGGCGGGGTTCTGCGGGCTCGATGTGCTGGCGTTGTGGATCGCGTTTCGCGTGAACTATGAGGCGGCGCGTCAGGTGGAGCGGGTGCGACTGACGCCGCTTGCCATGCATGTTGAGCGGCGCGATCCGCACGGGCGGGCGAGGCATTGGGTGCTGAACCCGGTGTGGGCGCGTGTGCAGCAGGAAAGCATCGGCGTTTCGGTGTGGAGCGGCGGGCAGGCGCTGACCATTGGCGCGTTCCTGCCGCCGGATGAGCGCGCGGAATTCGCCAAGACGCTTGGCGCTGCGCTCTATCGTGCGAAACGCGGCTCTTAGAGCTCAAGCACGTCTTTCATGGTGTAAAGTCCGGGTGGCTTGCTTGCGGCCCAAGCAGCGGCGGCGAGGGCGCCATCGGCGAAGAGCGCACGATCGAGGGCTTTGTGCGAAAGCATTAGTGTTTCGCGCGCGCTGGCGAAAAGCACATCATGCTCGCCGATGATGTCGCCACTGCGGATGGACTCGATTCCGATCTCGCTGGCGGCGCGGTGGTGGGTGGCGGCGGCGTTGGCCAACATGAGCGCGGTGCCGGAGGGCGCGTCGACTTTGCGGCTGTGATGCGCTTCGGTGATTTTGATATCCCACGCAGGGCTCAGCCGCGCGGCGGTTTGTTGCACAAGCGCGGCGAGCAGATTCACACCGAGACTGAAATTGCCGGAATAGACAATGGCGATGCGCTTGGCGGCTCCGGCGACGCGCGCGTTTTGCGCGGCATTCAGGCCGGTCGTCCCGATGATGGCGGCGCGGACTTTGGTTTGCGACAGCGCATCGAGCGCGGCGATGGTGGCGTCGGGCGTGGTGAAATCGATCCAGACATCGGTGTTGGCCGCCGCCGTCTGCACTGCGGTTCCGCGCGTCGTCGTGCCGGCGATGGCGAAGCGTGAGTCTTTGCCAGCGGCAGCAAGCAGGGCCGCGCCCATGCGGCCGTTAGCGCCGGCGATGGCGAGTGAGATCGTCATGAAGCGAACCTTGAGCCGCGCCGGGCCGCTCGTCTAGCGCGTCGGCGGTTCGGTGGTCTCGAAGACCTTTTTGATGGTCTCGAAGAAGCCTTGCGTTTGCGGGTGGGCTTCCTCGCCGCAATCCTTGGCGAACTCTTCCAGCAGTTTGCGCTGTTTGGCGGTGAGGTTCACCGGCGTTTCCACCAAGAGCTCGACGTGCAGGTCGCCGCGATCGCGCGAGTTGAGGCGCGGCATGCCTTTGCCTTTGACGCGGAAGCGGCGCCCTGTTTGCGCGCCGGCGGGAATGGTGACCTTGGCGCGCTCGCCGTCGATGGTGGGAATTTCCATTTCGCCGCCGAGCGCTGCTTTGCACATCGGCGCGGGCGCGCGGCAGAAGAGATCCATGCCGCTGCGCTCGAATAGCTGGTGCGGCTTCACCGATAGGAAGAGATAGAGGTCGCCCGGCGGGCCGCCGCGTTGGCCGCCGTCGCCTTCGCCAGAGAGGCGGATGCGCGTGCCGTCTTCAACGCCGGGTGGGATTTTCACCGAGAGCGTGCGTTCTTTGTGGGTGAGGCCGCGGCCGCCGCAGCTTTTGCACGGCGTCTTGATCGATTGGCCGCGCCCGTGACAGCCGGGGCAGGTGCGCACGATGCGGAACATGCCTTGGCTGGCGCGCACTTGGCCGGCGCCATTGCAGGTCTTGCAGGTTTCCAGCGGCGCGCGGCCTTCCGATCCGGTGCCGCCACAGGGCTCGCAGGTTTGCGCGCGTGGCGCGACGATTTCACGTTCGGTGCCGCGGAAAGCTTGTTCGAGCGTGATTTCCAGATCGTAGCGCAGGTCAGCGCCGCGTTCGGGGCCGTTGTGCGAACGGCCGCGGCCCCCGGCGAACATATCCTCGAAGCCGCCACCGAAAATCTCGTTGAAGAGATCGGAGAAGTCGGTGAAGCCCGCAGCGCCTGGTCCGCCTGGCCCGCCAGCGCCCTGGAACGCAGCTTTGCCATAGCGATCGTAGGCGGCGCGCTTCTGCGGATCTGACAAGACCGAATAAGCCTCGCCAATTTCCTTGAACTTCTCTTCGGAAACTTTGCACCCGGGGTTTTGATCCGGGTGCAGTTTCATCGCGAGCTTACGGAAAGCTGACTTGATGGTGGTCGCATCAGCGTCGCGGGCGACGCCGAGGATCTCGTAGTAGTCACGATCAGTCATGCGCACACGCCCAACGCATGATCATCTCCAGGCTCTAAGCGCTTTTCTTACTGTTGCCGTCGACTTCCTCGAAGTCGGCGTCAACTACGCCTTCCTGGTTAGGCTTGGCCTCGCCTTCAGCGCCGCCAGCCGAGCCTTGGGCTTGGCCGCCATAGAGCGCTTCGCCGATCTTCATCGACGCTTGCACCAGGGCCTGCGTGGCCGAAGCGATTTCGGCGGTGTTTTCGCCGCCAAGCGCCGTCTTCAGCGCTGCTATGGCGCCTTCGATGTTGGACTTGTCGGCGGCGGGGACCTTGTCGCCGTTTTCCGAAAGCTGCTTTTCGGTGGCGTGCACCAGGGCCTCGCCTTGGTTCTTGGCTTCGACCAGCTCGCGGCGGGACTTGTCTTCGCCGGCGTGCTCTTCGGCTTCGCGCACCATGCGCTTGATGTCGTCTTCGCTCAGACCGCCCGACGGCTGGATCTGCATGCGCTGTTCTTTGTTGGTCGCCTTGTCCTTGGCGCTGACGGCGACGATGCCGTTAGCGTCGATGTCGAAGGTGACCTCGATCTGCGGCAGGCCGCGCGGGGCAGGCGGGATGCCGACCAGATCGAACTGGCCGAGAGGACGGTTGTCCTGCGCCATTTCCCGCTCGCCTTGGAAGACGCGGATGGTGACGGCGTTTTGGTTGTCCTCGGCGGTTGAGAAAATCTGGCTCTTCTTGGTGGGGATCGTCGTGTTGCGTTCGATCAGGCGTGTGAACACGCCGCCGAGCGTTTCGATGCCGAGCGAGAGCGGGGTGACGTCGAGCAGGACGACGTTCTTCACGTCGCCTTGCAGCACGCCGGCTTGGATGGCGGCGCCGACGGCGACCACTTCATCCGGGTTGACGCCCTTGTGCGGCTCGCGGCCGAAAAATTCTTTCACGACCTGTTGGATCTTCGGCATGCGGGTCATGCCGCCGACCAGCACGACTTCCTTGATGTCGCTCGCCGAGAGGCCGGCGTCTTTCAGGGCCGACTTGCAGGGACCAAGCGTCTTCTGCACCAGGTCCTCGACCAGGCTTTCGTACTTGGCGCGCGTCAGCTTCATGTTGAGGTGGACGGGACCGGACGCGTTGGCGCTGATGAACGGCACGGAGATGTCGAAGTCCGAGCGCGAAGAAAGCTCTTTCTTGGCTTGCTCGGAGACTTCTTTCAGCCGCTGCAGCGCCAGCTTGTCTTGGCGCAGATCGATGCCGTTCTGCTTTTTGAACTCGTCAGCGATGTAGTTGAGGATGCGCAGGTCGAAGTCTTCGCCGCCGAGGAAGGTGTCGCCGTTGGTGGAGCGCACTTCGAACACGCCGTCGCCGATCTCCAGGATCGAGACGTCGAATGTGCCGCCGCCAAGGTCATAGACGGCGATGGTCTTGTTCTGCCCGGCCTTGTCGAGGCCGTAGGCGAGGGCGGCCGCCGTCGGTTCGTTGATGATGCGCAGCACTTCCAGGCCGGCGATCTTGCCGGCGTCCTTGGTGGCTTGGCGCTGGGCGTCGTTGAAGTAGGCCGGGACAGTGATGACGGCCTGCGTCACCTGCTCGCCGAGATAGTCTTCGGCCGTCTGCTTCATCTTCTGCAGCACGAACGCCGAAATTTCCGACGGCGCATATTGCTTGTCGCGACCTTTGATCCAGGCGTCGCCGTTTGGACCCTTGACGATCTTGTACGGGACGAGGTCGGTGTCCTTCTTGGTGATCGGGTCGTCGAAGGAGCGGCCGATCAGGCGCTTCACTGCTGTGAAGGTGTATTCAGGGTTGGTGATGCCCTGGCGTACGGCCTGCACGCCGATCAGGCGCTCACCACTTTCGGTGAACGCAACCACGGAGGGCGTGGTGTTCGAGCCTTCGGAATTGACGATGACTTTGGGCTGCCCGCCTTCCATCACGGCGACGCACGAATTGGTCGTGCCCAAATCGATCCCGATGACTTTTCCCATCTCTACGTCCTCACTCCTTCTAGGCGACGTGTCTCTTCTTCATGGACCCATCAAACTGGCGTCCCGAAAGCGCGCGTCCCTTACAATTCAACACCGATTGCCGGCGAGAGGCCCCCGTTGCGCTCCCTCGGCGATTTCACGTCATGTGGTGTATCCGACACGGTGCGCAAGCCTGGCGAGGCCACTATCCGCATTCGGCCAAGGGGAATAGTCGTCGCAGGAAAACCACGTAGGTCCAAGGCGGAACAAAAAAGAAACCGAATACCTAGATAGGCGCTTCTGAGATGTCACCGCGGCCCGCCTCCGATCTTGACGGTTTCCGGCTTTGGCCGGGCCTGCTCGATCGCGCCGCGCAGGAGGCTTTGCGCGATATGGTGTTTGCGCGGATGCGGGAGGGGCCGCTCTACATTCCGCGCATGCCGAAATCGGGTCAACCGATGCGCGTGCGGATGACCAACTTTGGCCCGCTGGGCTGGGTGACCGACAAAGAGCAGGGTTATCGGTATCAGGCCACGCACCCGGAGACAGGAAAGCCCTGGCCGGACATGCCGCCGCAAGTGCTGGAGCTTTGGAGCGCGCTCTCGGGCTACGACGCGCCGCCCGAAGCGTGCCTCGTCAACTTGTACGAAGGCGATGCGCGCATGGGGCTGCACGTCGACAGTGACGAGCAGGCTTGGGATGCGCCGGTGCTCTCGATCTCACTGGGCGACACTGCGCTCTTCCGCATCGGCGGATCGCTGCGTTCGGACCCGACACGCAGCGTCCGGCTCACATCTGGCGACGTGTGCATGCTCGGCGGCGCGGCGCGCCGGGCCTATCACGGTGTGGACCGCATACTGCCCGGCACGTCGCGCTTGTTGCCTAAGGGTGGGCGGTTGAACTTGACGGTGCGGCGGGTGACTGTGCCGGCGGCGTAGCGCTCGGCGCGCTCGACGGCGTTTGGTGCATCACCACGAAATCAGGACGCCATCCCGGCGGCGGACCGCCTGGGCCCATCGGGATATCGCCCAGCGCCATGTGATGCGCCTTCCAAACCATCGACATGTGAATGCGGTCGTAGCCCGAGGGATGATCGTAGAAGAACCATTCCTCAAGCGGCGAGGGCTCCATCTTGCGGTATTCCGACAAGAGCAGCGCCGATTCCGCAAAACCGTCCGGCTCACGCGCGGCGTTCAAGCCGAACATATCGGCTTGGTGCTCGTGGAAGCGGGTTATGTTGTTTTGGATTGGTGTGGCGATCAGGAACACAAAACCGATGATCGAGAACAGGAGCGGCATGCCCGCAGGATCAGAGATGCCCCGAATCCCCCAGCGTTCGCCGGCGCTGAGCTTATTGAACAACCAATTTGCCAACGCAAAGACGACGACGATCAGCAGCGTGAACATCGCCATCAGCGATGTCGTGTGATCGAGCACGTAGTGGCCGATCTCGTGACCGAGCACGGCGCGCACGCCGCCAGGCGATTCGCGATTGATCAGATTGTCCGCCATGGAAATGCGCGTGGTGCCTGCAAAGCCCGATACGTTGGCGGTGACGCGGTTCGATTGCCGAGAGACATCGAACACGTAAACGTTGTCAGCAGGTACGCCATTCGCCTGCGCCATTTGCAGGACGCTGGTTTTGAGCGTGCCTTCCTGCATCGGCGTGTAGTGATTGAAGATCGGCGCAATATAAACCGGCGCGAGCATGCTGGTGAACAGGACGAACACAAGCGTCGCCACCGTGCCCCAGATCCACCAATTTTTCTTCGCGACGGCGATGATCAGATAAAGCACGCCGATCGCCAGCGAGCCGATGACTAGGCTGATGCCGAAGCCTTGCAGGTATTCGGTGAACCACTGGCCGAAGGTCTGGCGCGAAAGGCCGTAATCGTGCTCGCGCACGAAGCCGAGCCAATAGTCCCACGGAAAACTGACGAGCCCAACGATCGAGTAAAAGAGCGCGAAGAGGATGACGACGAAGAAATAGACCTTCACCGTCTTCTCGAGCCAGGTCCGTACGTTTTGCGCCCATCCGAGCTGCAGCACGGCGAATGCGACGATGAAGCCGATGATGGGGCCGACAAACTGCGTCCAGTAGCCGCCTTCGAAGTAGGAGTCTGAGCGTGCCCGCGCTGCCGGGTCCATGGTGTTGAGCCACGCGCGTGTGGCTTGATCTGGATCGAACGGCAGTGCGGTTGCGGCGGTGCTCGCGTGTTCTGACGCTGCTTGCGCAAGTGCTGGGCTCGCAATGGCGAGGCCGGCGGCCGCAAGCGCGGCCCAACGTAAAAGCTTCATCTGAGATCCCCCGAAAGAACTCGCCTTCAGACTGCGCCCAGCCCATATCGCTCTGCAAGGGGATGCCGCCCGCGCGGTGTCCGGATGCGACGGAGGAACGCTCATGCGCCTGGATACGCCGTTCGGAAATATTGAGCCTTCGCGCCGCACCATCACCGCGTCGCTGTTTTTCGCTGGCTATGCTGCAGCTGCGTTGTCGGCGCAGGCCGATCCGATCCACACGCCGGAAGAGGGGCTCGTCATTGCGGACATCCACGTTCGCGGCGCCAATGACTACAGCTTGCCGGCCTATGTAGCTCGCCCGCAGGGCGAAGGGCGACATCCTGCGGTGATCGTCGTCAACGAGGTGTTCGGCATCCACGACTACATCAAGGACATCTGCCGCCGCCTAGCGCATGCAGGCTTCGTCGCGATTGCGCCGGACTACTTTGATCGCGCCGGCGATCCGGCGCCGCTGACGGACATGAATGCAGTCATCGAGATCGTGCGCACGGCGACCTACGAGCAGGTGATGCTCGACACTGCCGGCGCCATTGATTGGCTGAAGCAACAGAATTTCTGCAAGGCCAACGCCATAGGTATTACCGGTTATTGCTGGGGCGGCGCGGTCGTGTGGCTCGCCGCAGCGCGCTTTCATGACATCAAAGCCGGCGTCGCGTGGTACGGGCATATTACCGGGCCTGACACGCCGGCCGCCAACGATCCGCACCGCCCATGGCCGATCAACATCGCAGGGGACTTGCGCACGCCGGTGCTCGGGCTCTACGGCGCGCAAGATCAGGGAATCACCGTTGCAAGTGTGGAGCAGATGCGGACAGCGCTGAACGCTCACGGCGATCCTAGTCACTCGGAAATCGTCATCTATCCTGACGCAGGGCATGGTTTTCACGCCGATTATCGCGCGTCGTACAACGAGCACGATGCGCAAGATGGCTGGGCGCGTTTGCTTGCATGGTTCCGCACGCACGGCGTTGCGTGACGCGGCGAGAACGTTGCGAAAATAGGTGTGTTGTGGTAAGGAAAATCGTCACGCCGGGTCCGGCGCGGCTTTCCGACTTTCGATTCCCTCATCGCCCTTTGCCGCGTGACGGCGCCGCCGCGATTGCCAGAACCGCAGGCCGGACTTTCAGTCTGTTGATCTTAAAAGCAGGGCTTCGGCCCAGAGGATCCTCGCATGCGTTATCGCAAACTCGGCCGCACCGGCCTCGTTGTCTCGGAAATCTGCCTCGGCACCATGACGTTTGGCGGCGATGGTTTTTGGAAAGTCATCGGCGCGTTGCCGCAGAACGAAGTCAATGCGCTGGTGAAGAGCGCGTTCGACAAGGGCGTCACCTTCATCGACACGGCCAACGTGTACTCGAACGGGTTGTCGGAGCAGGTGACAGGTCAGGCGATCAAGTCTTTGCCGCGCGATGAGCTGGTCATCGCCACCAAAGTGTTCGGCCGCATGGGCGCTTACGGCGCGGCGGACACGCCGGAAGCAACGCGCCGCGCCGAGAACCTCAATCTCTGGGGTTTGTCACGCAAGCACATCATGGATTCGATCGACGCCAGCCTAAAGCGCTTGGACGTTGATTACATCGATCTTTATCAGGTGCACTCGTTCGATCCGGCGACGCCGCTGGAGGAAACGCTCGAGGCGCTCGATGACGTCGTGACGGCTGGCAAGGCACGCTACATCGGGCTCTGCAACTACGCAGCCTGGCAAATCGCCAAGGCGCTGGGCATCTCCGCGCAAAAGCAGATCGCGCGCTATGAATCGCTGCAGATGTACTATTCGATCGCCGGGCGCGACTTGGAGCGTGAGGTTGTTCCGCTGGCGAAGGATCAAGAGTTAGCGATCCTGCCGTGGAGCCCGCTCGCCGGCGGCTTTCTCTCCGGGAAATACACGCGCAACACCGCCCCCACCGAGGGCGCGCGCCGCGTCGCGTTTGATTTTCCACCGGTCGATAAGGAGAAGGCTTACGACATCATCGACGTGATGAAGGAGATTGGCGACGCGCGCAAAGTCTCGGTCGCGCAAGTCGCGCTGTCGTGGCTGCTGCATCAGAAGCATGTCACCAGCGTCATTATCGGCGCTAAGAACGAGCAGCAATTGGCGGACAATCTCGCCGCGACGACCGTCGAACTCTCAAGTGACGATTTGAAGAAGCTCGACGAAGTGTCGAAGCTGAAGCCGGAATATCCGGGCTGGATGTTGCAGCGCCAAGGCGGGGAGCGGCTGACAGGCTTGTCGTAAGTTCATTTGCTCGAAAAAGAAGCGGCGGCGTCGCATGACGCCGCCGCGATTGTTTCAGCTTTGATCTCTCAGTGGCGGATCGAGATCTTGTAGTCGCCCGTTGTCCCGCCGAGACCGCTGGCTTGCAGATAGAAGGTGCCCGCTTCGGTCGGGCGGAAACTTAGCAACGCGTTGCGGCCGGCGCCGCCGTCGTCGTTGCTGGTCACGCGCTCGCCGGACTCGTTGAGAACAGCCAAGAATGGATCAGCCAACGGGTGATCGCCGTGGCCTGTGACCTCGATCGTGTAGCGCGTGTTCGCCTGTAGCTCGACGCGATAGTCATCGAGATCGCCTGCCATCTCGATACGGCTGATGCGATCATCGCCAGCAGCCGCATCGAGTGTTTCGTCGGTTGCGGTATTGCCGGGCACATCTGTGTCGGTTGCGGTGATTGTGTAGTGGCCCGTTCCGTGATCGCCGGCCGACGAAACGGCGGCGTAGTATGTGCCTCCAGTCGCCGACGCGAAGTTCAGATACGCATTCTTGCCGGTGCCGCCGTCGTCGTCGCTGGCGACCGGTTTGCCGTCAGAATCGTAGAGCGTCAGCATCGGGTCGGTGAGCCCATCAGTTTCTGCACTCACCACGTTGAAGCGATAGGGGCGGCCTTCGACCAGGGTGATCTGGAACCAATCGCTATCGCCATCCGCATTGATGACGCTCGTGCGGCCTTCATCGCCAGCCGTCAGTTGGTCGGCGGTGTCGACAGTGTTGCCGATTTCACCGGGCGTCAGCGTGACCGTGTACGTGCCGGCCGCGTCGTCGCCAAAGCCGCGGACTTCGACGTAATAGTCGCCCGCCGCAGTTGCTTGATACTCCAGAAGCGAATTCAGGCCCGGCCCACCATCGTCGTCGCGCGCGACTTCGGCGCCGTCGGGGCCGTGCAGAACAACGAGCGGATCGGCGAGGGCGCCCGCGCCGTCGCCGCTGTCAACGGCAACGCGGAAGGCTTGGCCTGCCGTGAGGGTCAGTTTGTACCAATCGGAATCCCCGGCAGGAGAAAGTGTCGCCTGACGCGTATCACCGTCAGCGGCGAGGACAGCGTCAGTCGCGTTGCTGTTGGGAATGTCGCCGCGCTCTGAGCTCAGCGTGTAGCCGCCCGTGGCGTTTTCATCGAATGAGGTGGCTTCGATGAAATAATTGCCGGTCGTTGGCGCGGTGAACTCGAGATACGAGTTGAGGCCTTCGCCGCCATCGTCGTCGGTGGCGATCTCTTGGCCGGCCGCATCGTGAATTTTCAGAACTGGATCGGCGAGCGGGCTACCGCTGGCGCCGTTGAGCATGAAACGGTAGGATTCGCCACCGTTCAGGCGCACGCGGTACCAATCGTGGTCGCTGGGATAGCCAATGTCCGCATTGATTGGCCGGCCGAGCGTCAGGCTCCCGGCCGAGCGCGCATCGCCACCCGCGGAATCCGGCGGCAGATCCTCGGTTTTGAGCGTGAGCGTGTACGTGCCGGTGCTGGTGTCATCGTAGGAATGCGCCTCGACGAACACATCGCCATTGCTTTGCGGCACGAAATCCAACGCTGAGTTCAAGCCGTCGGCGCTGTCGTCATTCGAAGCAAGCTCGTTGCCGTCGCGATCGACGACACGGAGCAGGGGATCATGCAGGGCGCCATCGCCGTCGCCGCCCACCAGCGTTAGCCGGTACATATGACCGCGGCTGGCGCTCATGCGGAACACATCGACATCGCTTTCATAGTCAAGAGAGCCGGCGACCGGTGTGTCGGACTGTAGCCGCGCGCGCGTGGTGCGGTCGTTGCCGACGGCGTCCGGCGGCAACGCAGATTGCGTCACCGTGAGATGATAGGCGCCGCTGACATCGTCGCTGTAGCCACGCGCCTCGACGAAAACATCTCCCGTTTGAGAAGGAACATAGGAGAGAGCCGCGTTCAGCGAGCCGTTGGCGTCGTCGTTGAAGGCAAGCTGCGTCGTGCCGTCGGCTGCGTAAACGGTGACGAACGGATCGAGCGTTTGTCCGTCCGCGCCGGCCACGCCGTCGAGCGCGATGGCGTAACGTTGGCCGGCCTCAACGTGCAGGCGGTACCAATCCTTATCGGCGGCGGGATTGATCTGTCCGTCAACGGCCTGGCCTGGCGTCAACGTGGCGGTTGTGTGGGCGTCGCCTGCTTGGTCAGCATCCTGCGACCACGAGCTCGGCGCGACGCCAAGCATCAGCGCCGCTGCTGCGACGCCGAGAACGAATTTACCCCGCATGTGAACCACTCCCTCTCTCGCTGAGGTCTTGGTTACCGGGTTGTTATTGTGGCGCAAAGGCGAAAAGCGGGCGGAAGCGCGTCAGGCCGCGCGATTTGCGCAAATCGTGCGAATGAAAACGGATGGCTACGTGTGGCCGCCGTTACAAGATCACACTTTGATATCGACCGTCGGCGCTTCTGCGCGACCAGACGATACCGCGACAATGGCGGGACGCAGGGTGCGATCGGCGAGGACAAAGCCGACTTGCATGACTTCGACGACGCTGCCTGACGGAGCATCGGAGGCAATGTGCGCGATGGCCTGATGCACGTTGGGGTCGAACTGCTCGCCCTTGACGCCCACCGGCTTCAGGCCGTGGCGCGCGAATGCTTCAATCAGAGAGCGCTCGGTCAGCTCCAGGCCTGTCAGCAAATTCTTGGAGGCATCGTCAGCGGACTCGCGCCACTGCGGCGGCACCGCGGCGATCGCGCGTGTCAACGTATCGGCGACAGGGAGCAGATCCCGGGCGAAGCGGTCGATCCCATAAGCGCGCGCTTCCTGCGATTGACGCTCGGCGCGGCGGCGCGTGTTTTCGACCTCCGCCAAGGCGCGCAGCAATTCATCGCGCGTCTTGGCGAGCTCCGCCTCAAACGGACTGGCTTCGGCTTCCGATTCCGGATTCGACGTCGAATTGGCGTCGTTGTTCATACGTTTCCTCTTCCACTTCACCGATCTTGCCCCCGGCCGTCGAGCATGCGGCCGACGACTCGGGCAGTGTAATCCACTACCGGGATTACGCGCGCATAATTGAGCCGGGTCGGGCCGATGACGCCCAGCGCACCAACCACCCGTCTCTCGGCATTCATATAGGGCGCAACGATCAGGCTCGACCCCGACAGCGAAAAAAGAGGGTTCTCCGAGCCGATAAACACACGCACCGCCTCACCGGCCTTGGCGAGGTCCAGCACCTGGATGAGTTCCCGTGTCTTTTCCAGGTCGTCGAAGAGGCGCCGGGCGCGTTCCAGGTCGGCCACCGCTTGCGGGTCCTGCAGCAGATTGGCGCGGCCGCGCACAATCAGCGAGCGTCCGAGTGTCGGGTCTTCGCCCGACCATTCCACGAGCCCGCTCTCGATCAAGGACGCAGCGGCGCGGTCGAGGGCGCTGCGGTCCTGCGTGAGGGCGTCGCCGGCGGCGGCGCGCGCTTCGCTTAGAGTCTTGCCCTTGAAGCGCGCGTTCAGATAATTGGCCGCTTCGACGAGCGCGCCCGGCGGCAGGTCAGGCGGCGTGGGGATGATGCGGTTCTCGATCTGGTTGTCTTCGAACACCAGGACAAGCAGCGCCTGGCCGGGACCGATGCCGACGATTTCGGCATGTCGCACCGGCGCGTCGCGCTCCGGCGTCACAACAAGGCCGGCGCCGCCTGCCAGGCCCGAAAGCAGATCCGACGCGGCGCCGAGGACGTCCTGCGGATGCGCGCCTGCACGCGCGATCTGCGCATCGATCTCGCGCTTTTCGTCGTCGCGCACGTCGCCCAGCTGCAGCAGGCTATCAACGAAGAAGCGGAGACCGAGTTGTGTGGGCTGGCGTCCGGCCATCGCGTGCGGCGCTTCCAACAGACCGAGCGCCACCAAGTCGGCCATGGTGTTGCGAATCGAAGCAGGGGAGAGGCCAACGGCGCCGAGGCGCGAGAGTGTGCGCGATCCGACAGGCTCACCGGTGGTGAGATACGTTTCCACGATCTCGCGGAAGATTTCCCGCGCGCGGCCGTCGAGAACCGAAAGATCGGTGGAGGCGGGAGGTTGCGCCATGAGCCTCTAGGTAGCGAACACGGATTGGTGCGCAAGCATCAGGGCTTTTTCGCCTTCTGGCGAACCACCGGCGTCGGCATGACGCGCCGCAGGTATTCGTCAAATTTCGGCACCGTGAAGCCGACAAAGCCGCGCTCCGGCGAGTAAGCCATGCCCTTGCGAATGAGGAGCTCGCGGATTGGCGCCGATTGCGTGGGAGACAGGCCCATAACGTCAGCCACCGCCGTCGAGTTGGCGGGGGCAGGCCCGAGTTCCGCCATGGCGCGGGCATAGGCTTTCTCACGTTCGGTAAGGCGGGCGAGACGGACCTTGAAGATGTTCTCATCCAGCGCGGCGACGGCGCGTTCGCTGGCTTGCTTGGCATGCGCCAGCGTGACCGGCGAGGCTGGCGCAACGTCCCAGCAATGCTCGCCCCACACTTGCAGAAAGAACGGATAGCCGCCGGTTTGCTCGACAATGAAATCGAGCGCGTCGGCGTTGAATTTTACTCCGTCGCGCAGCGCGGGCGCGGCGAGCGCTTGGCGCGCGCTGGCGGCGTCAAGTGCGCCGATGGGCGGGTAGTCGAACAGCCGCTCAGCGTAGGATTTCGCGTCGCCGGCAAGTTTCGCCAATTGCGGCAGGCCGCCGCCGAACAACAACACCGGCAGCTGGCGCTGTGAGATTTTATGCAGCGCCATGATGAGCGCGCCGAGGTCGGATTTCTGGATGTATTGGATCTCATCGATCAGCAGCACGACGGCAGTATCGCGTTTCTTTGCGGCTTCGCCGATGGCGAGGAAGAGTTCGGTCAGATCGACGACGAGATCGCCGGTAGCCTTCGCGTTGGCGACGCCGAACTCCAATTCGCCCATCTGCACTCTGAAAGCGCTGACGAATGCCCGGAACACGCTGAAGGCATTTTGCATGTCCACGCCCGCTTTCTTGATGCGGTCGAGCCGCAGAAGGATGCGGTGCAGCTGCGGTGCGAGCTGATGGGCCAGCGGCTTGGTTGCGTCGGTCTCCAGCATCGCCGTCTGACAGCCAAGGCTTTCGGCGATCTGCTCGAACTCGTTCAGCAAGACGGTTTTGCCGACGCCTCGGAGCCCCAGCATGATGAAGCTCTTAGCGGGCCTACCGGCCTGAGCGCGCTCGATCGCCAGTCTGGCTTGTTTGATCAGGGAGTCGCGGCCCGCCAGTTCGGGAGGAGGGGCGCCGGCGCCAGGGTTGTAAGGATTGTGGGCAGACTTCACGGCGCTTTATCTCGGGTTTACGCAAATTTACTGCGGTGAACAGTAAATTAAGATAAAAATCGAAAGTTCGAGATACCGAGATTCTCTGGCGCTCCATACGGCTTTTATCCTCATTTACGGTATTTTGCCGTAAATAGGAGTCCGGGGGGCCGCCCCATTGATCGGCTCATATCGAATTTATCCCCATTTATTGCCATTGACCGTAAATATCGTATAGAGCGGTATGCTCGACTTCGGCCGACATTTCCGCCATGGCGACCCCCCAACAAGGAGCTCCCATGCGTCCCTCCGGCCGCGCACCTGACCAGCTGCGCGACATCACTCTCGAAACCAGCGTCTCCCGGTATGCGGAAGGCTCGTGCCTCGCCAAGTTCGGGCAAACCCATGTGCTCTGCACGGCGACGGTTGAGACTGGCGTGCCGGGCTGGCTGAAGGGACAGGGCCGCGGCTGGGTCACCGGCGAATACGGCATGCTGCCGCGCGCCACACACACGCGCGGACGCCGCGAAGCCGCGCAAGGCAAGCAATCGGGGCGAACGCAGGAGATTCAGCGGCTGATCGGGCGGTCCTTGCGCTCGGTGGTCGACCTCAAAGTTCTAGGTGATCGAACGGTCACGCTCGATTGTGATGTGATCCAGGCCGATGGCGGCACGCGCACCGCAGCGATCACCGGCGCGTGGGTGGCGCTGGCGAAGGCGTGCAAATATCTCGTCGATGAGAAGGTGCTCAAGGAAACCCCGGTAAAAGGCCAGGTGGCGGCAATCTCCTGCGGCGTATTTGAAGCCGTGCCGGTGCTCGATCTCGACTACGCTGAAGACTCCAACGCTGAAGTGGACTCGAATTTCGTACTTTCCGGCGATGGCCGCCTAATCGAGGTGCAGGCCACAGGGGAGCACCGTCCGTTCAGCGACGACGAGTTCGCCGCGATGATTGCGCTGGCAAAGGCGGGTTGCGGCCGATTGTTCGAAATGCAGAAGTCGACCGTCGCCTAACGCAGGTGCGAAATCGACCAACGCCGCTGCGCCTGCGACGCGATGCGGCTGGCGAGCGTGAAGACCGCTGATATAGCTCACTCCTGGGACCAACCAGAACGGGTGGGATTATGCGTTTGTCGCGTCGGGACATGATGGTGAGTGCGGCCGCGGCCGGTGTGATGGCGAGCGCTCCAGCGCTTGCGCAGGCGACTGGCGATGCAGACACCCGTCTGCTGGTGCTGTTTGACCGCTTTGCCGACGACATCCTCAATCATTCACCGGAAACTGCCACAGGCCTTGGCCTCGACAAAGGCGACAATCGGCGTCTGAAGCACAGGCTTTCCGATCGTTCGCTCGGCGCGCTCGCGTACGATCGCTCCGCCTGCCAGACGCGCATCCGCGCCATGAAGCAGATCGACCGCGCATCGCTCAGCAGCGCCAACCAAATCCGTTATGACGCGGTTGAATACGCGTTCCAGCTCGGCGCCGATGGCGGCAAGTTTGGCTACGGGATCAACACGTTCGGCGCGGCCATGGGCGAAAGCGCTGGGCCGTACATTGTCAGTCAGCAGGGCGGCGCGCTGGTTGGCATTCCGGAGTTTCTGAATTCTCAGCACAAGATCGCGAACGCCGACGATTGCGAAGCCTATCTCGACCGGCTGGCGCAATTTCCGCGTCAGCTCGATCAAGAGACCGCCTGCATCCGTCACGACGCCGCGCGCGATGTGACGCCGCCGGATTTCATTCTCGATACGACGCTAACGCAGGCGCGGGCGATGCGCGGGCAGATCGCCGCTAACACGCAGATGGTGCAGTCCTTGGCGACGCGCGCCGCGGCGCTGCACATCGACGGCGCGTGGTCATCACGCGCGGCGCACATCGTCGAGACGCAGGTGTACCCGGCCGTCAATCGCCAGATCGCGGCGCTGCAGAGCTTGCGCGCCGGCGCGAGCCACGATGCTGGTGTGTGGAAGTTGCCGGATGGCGAAGCTTACTACGATTGGCTGCTGAAGGTCGGCACTTCGACACCGATGACGCCCGACGAGGTTCACCAGCTTGGCTTAACGCAAGGCGCGCAGATCGACGCCGAGATGGACGGCATCCTCAAGGCGCACGGGCTGCGCAATGGTGGCGTTGGCGAGCGCATGTCGCAGCTGACGCGCGATCCGCGCTTCCTGAAGCCGAATACCGACGCCGGGCGGCGCGAGGTGATGCAGTATCTTGAAGGCCGCATCGCCGCCGTGCGGCCGATGCTGGCGCGCGTCTCGCGCATGCACCTGAACGCGCCCGTCGAAGTACGCCGCGTGCCAGTGGATATTCAGGATGGCGCTGGCCTCGGCTATATGAATTTCGCCTCGCTCGATGGCTCGCGCCCGGCGATCTACTACATCAATCTGAAGGACACAGCGCTCTGGCCGCTGTGGACATTGCCGACGCTTACAGCGCACGAGACCATTCCTGGTCACGCCTGGCAGGGCGCTTATCTTGCCGAACATCACAGCGAGATTCCGCTGATGATGTCGCTGATGGGGTTCAATGCTTTCGTCGAAGGCTGGGCGCTCTATGCGGAACAACTGGTGGACGAACTCGGCTATTACGACGGCGACGATTTCGGCCGCCTTGGCTATCTGCAAGCGATGCGTTTCCGCGCGGCGCGGCTGGTGGTCGATACCGGTCTTCATGCCAAACGCTGGTCGCGCGAGCAGGCGATCCAATCGCTGATCGATCAAACCGGACGCGCGCCCGGCGCGGCGCAAAGCGAAATCGATCGCTACGTCTCAACGCCGGGGCAAGCGTGCGGTTACAAGGTCGGGCATACAGAGATCGTGCGGCTGCGCGCGCACGCGCAGCAGGCGCTGGGGTCGAAGTACGATGTGCGCGATTTCGATGACTGTGTCGTACAGACGGGCGGCGTGCCGCTAACGGTGCTGGCGACGGCGGTGGACGCCTACATCGCCGGCAAACAGAGCTAGCTGTCCGCGGCTTCGGTCTCCGCCTCTTCGGTCTCGTCGCTGGCGGCCGCTTCGAAACTCAAAATGTCGCCGGGCTGGCACTGCAGCACGCGACATAAAGCGTTCAGCGTGGAGAAGCGGATGGCCTTGGCTTTGCCAGTCTTCAGGATCGAGAGGTTGGCGAGGGTCACGCCGACCCGCTCGCTGAGATCGGTCAACGACATGCGCCGTTCGAGCAGGATGCGATCGAGGGTGACGCGGATCGCCATCAGATCGTCAGCTCCTGCTCAGCTTTCATACGCGCGCCTTCGCGGAAGACTTCAGCCAAGACGACCAGAATGAGGATCGACGCCCATGTGCTCAGATCGATACTCAGCTTCACCTGCGCGTTTTGCATGAGGGGCCCGCCGAACTGCGCAAGGAGGAAACCGGTGAACACAAGCAACAGATAACGCGCCACTTCTATGCCAAGCATGGTCATCCAGATCGCGCGCAGATGGGTTGCGTTTTCTTTGGCGAACGGCTGGCCGGAGCAGAAACTGTCGAAGAGCTTGCGAAGGCGCCAAACGATCATCAGCCCGCCGGCTATAGCCACTGCTCCGATGAAGATCGCGGCGAGGAAAACCGGCCAAGCGGGCGCGCCCGGCGGCAGCACGATGTCGCTGTCGCGCATGTTCAGGTGAATGCCGCCGCTCGGTGAGAAGAAGCCGTGGAGATCGACGATGCCGGCGCTATCGAGCGCAAAGGCCGCAGTCATGGCGAAGAGAAGCGCCGCGGCTACCCAGAGCACAGCCCAGGCAATCACCAGGCCGACCCGGATGATTTCAGCGATTGAGCCTTTGCCGAGGGCGCGCATGAACCATATCCGCCAATCCAGACCATCCTGACCGGACTTTATTGATAAACGATATAGACCTTCGGGCGGGCCGTCAAACAAGTGTCGCGATGCCTCGTCTCAGCGGCCGTTTGGTCGTCGCCAGCCACAATCAGGGGAAGGTCCGCGAGATCGGCGCGCTGCTCGCCCCGCTTAGGGTGTCGGCGGTCTCGGCGGCTGAGCTCGGTTTGCCCGAGCCCGAGGAGACGGAAAATACCTTCGCCGGTAATGCCGCTCTCAAAGCTGTCGCCGCAGCGCAGGGCAGTGGGCTGCCTTCGTTGGCCGATGATTCTGGTTTGGAGGTGTTCGCGCTCGGCCGCGCACCGGGCGTCTATTCCGCGCGCTGGGGCGGGGAGGCGCGCGACTTCAACATGGCGATGAAAAGGGTGTGGGACGAACTCACCACGAAAGGCGCCACGGATTTCGCGGCGCGCTTCGTCTGCGTGCTGGCGCTGGCGCAACCTGACGGCGGCGTCGAAACTTACGAAGGCGAAGCACGCGGTCACATCGTCTGGCCGATGCGGGGTGCGATGGGCTTTGGCTACGATCCGATTTTTGTACCCGATGGGCACACGCAAACCTTCGGTGAGATGACGCCGGAAGAAAAGCTGCCGCTGACGCATCGCCAGCGCGCGTTTGAGAAGTTGCTCGCAGCACACCGATGAGCAGCTTCGGCATCTATGTGCACTGGCCCTACTGCGCGACCGTATGCCCGTATTGCGACTTCAACGTTTATCGCGCCCGCGGCGCCGACAACGCACCGTTGCTCGCGGCGATAGAGGCCGATATGGCCGCGCACGCCACGCGCTTCGGTAAACGCGAAGCGGCGAGCTTGTTCTTTGGCGGCGGCACGCCGTCACTGTTGCGTGGCGAGGAAATCGTTCGCTTGATCGATGCTGCGTCGCGATCGTTTGTGCTTGCCACCGATTGCGAAATAACCCTGGAAGCCAATCCGGAGGATGCCGGGCTGTTTGCGGAGCAGGCCGCCGCAGGGATCAATCGCTTTTCGATCGGCATGCAGGCGCTTGATGACGACGCGCTCAAGGCACTGGGTCGCAAGCATGATGCGGCCGCGGCGCTGCGCGCCGTTGAAACCGCTGCGGCCACGGGCGCCCGCGTCTCGCTTGATCTGATTTATGCCCGGGAAGGGCAGAGCGTTGCGGATTGGCGTGCAGAGCTGACGCAAGCGCTGGCGCTGCCCGCTGAACACTTGTCGCTCTATCAGTTGACCATCGAGCCCGGCACGGCGTTCGACCGCCGTGTCGCGCGCGGCAAACTCACGCCGCCGGATGCCGAGCTTGCCGCCGCCCACTACGAGGCGACGCAGGAGATTTGCGACGCGGCGGGCGTACCGGCGTACGAGATTTCTAATCACGCGCGCACGGAAGCCGCGCGCGCACGCCACAATACGATCTATTGGCGCGGTGGCGATTGGATCGGCATTGGCCCCGGTGCGCACGGCCGCATCACGCATGACGGCGCGCGCATTGCCACTGAAGCGCAGCGCCGGCCCGCCGACTACATCGATGCTGTCAGCGAACACGGCATAGGCTGGATCAGCGAGACGCAGCTGACGCCGGCGCAGGCGGCCGACGAATTATTGTTGATGGGGCTGCGTGTCGAGGACGGCGTCGATCGCCGTCGCTACGCCGATTTGCTGGGACGCGATTTCAACCCCAACGCACTCGGCTGGCTCAGCGCGCAAGGGCTCATCGCGTTTGATGACGCGCGCGTCCGGCTGACCCGCGCCGGGCGCATTGTCGCCAACACCATTGCTGCTGAACTGAGCTTCGCCAATGACTAGCCGCGCGCGGCGGGGAAACGCTGCGGCGCAGGGTCGAGCACGCCGACATCGTTGGCGCGCACCTCGATGATGGCCAGCCCACGCTCGATGCCGCCGTTGGCGCTGAAGCGAAACAGCCCGTCGGATCCGCCGAAGCCTTCCGGATTCTCGATTGCGCCGCGGTTAATCGCGTCCGAGCGCCCATTGCGTGACAAGTACGAGACGAGCGACACCGCGTCATAGGACAAGCTGGCCAGCCGGGTCGGGCTCGTGCCGAACATGCTGGTGTAAGTGGTTTCAAAGCCCGTGCGCGCGTTGGGATCGGAGGCCACGTACCAGCCTCCCGCCAGCGTTGGCTCACGCTGCGCGTCTCCCGCCCAGGCGCTGGTGCCGAGGAAGCGCACTTGATGCTGGTCGATGCCGCTGCGGACGAGCGAAGTGCCGATGGCGCGCAGCGGTGTGCCGTTGTCGGCGATCAGGATGGCTTGCGCCGGCGAGGTGCGAAGCTGCGTGGCGATCGCGGTTGCGGCTGCGGCCGCCTCTGCATCGTTGCGATTGTAGAGCTGCGACGCAACGATGGTTACGCCGCTCGCTTGCGCCTGCTGCTGCAGCGCTTGCTGCACGCGCTGGCCGTACTCGTTGGCGGGCGCGAGCAGAGCGATGGTGTGGATGCCGCGTGCGGCGGCGAAGGACACCAGCCGTTCGATCTCGTCCTCGAGCTGGAAGCTGAGCAGATAGACGCCGTTGCCGGCGACCGTGCGATCGGAGGAAAAGCCGATCACCGGGATGTTCTGATTGCGCACGGCTTCGCCGGCGCCTTGCACGCCTTCGCGCAACACCGGCCCGATGATGACGTCTGCGCCATCGCTGGCTAGGGCGCGCGCGGCGGCGCTGGCGGAGGCCTCATCCGCGCCAGCGTCGCGCGGGATCAGCAGCGTGTTTTGGTCGCCGTGATCGAACAGCGCCAGTTCCGCGGCGTTGTAGAGCGCGCTGGCGTCCTGCGGGCGCGACGAGAATGGCAACAGCAAGCCAATGCGCACGATCGGCCGGTTTTGCATGAACGGCGGCGTCACCCCTTCGCGAGTGGTCACTTGTGAGCCTGGCGGCGGTGGCGGCGCGGGCGGGGGGGCATGCGTGCCCGGCCCGGGGGTTGGGGTGGTGGCGCACGCAGCCATGAAAGCAGCGAGGCTCAAGGCCGCGCCCAGCTTTAGCTTGGAAACACTTGGCGCGCCCGCCATCGGCGACGATGATTGCCGCTCAGTCATGACCAATCCCTCGGATCCTTCGGGGCGCGACCGTATCGGCGCCCGTTCGCCCAGTCCACCGCCGGAAGCGGGCCTTTATGTGGTGGCCACGCCCATCGGCAATCTGCGCGACATCACCTTGCGGGCATTGGATATTTTGGGCAGCGTCCACCGCGTCTATGCAGAGGATACGCGCGTCACCCGGAAACTTCTGGATGCGTACGGATTGAAGCCGAAGCTCGCCGCCTATCACGATCACAGCGGCGAAGGTGCACGCGACGAAATTCTCGCCGCCCTCGCCGGAGGCGAGAGCGTTGCGCTGATCTCAGACGCCGGCACGCCGCTGATTTCCGACCCAGGCTTCAAGCTCGTGCGCGCAGCCGCTGAGGCGGGCTATCGCGTGTTTCCAGTTCCCGGCGCGTCAGCCTTACTCGCTGGACTGGTGACCGCAGCGTTGCCAACCGATCGCTTCTTGTTTGCGGGATTCCTGCCCAGCAAGGCCAATGCGCGGCGCGAAGCACTGCAGGCGGTCAGCGCGATCGATGCGACCTTAGTGTTCTACGAAACTGGGCCGCGCTTAGCCGAGAGCTTGGCCGATATGGCCGCCGCGTTCGGTGCGCGGCAGGCGGCCGTCGCGCGCGAACTTACGAAGATGTTCGAAGAAACCCGCCGCGCTACGCTTGACGCGCTTGCGGCGCACTACGCGGAAGACGGCGCACCGAAAGGCGAGATCGTGGTTGTGGTGGCGCCACCGCTGGAAGCGCCGGAGACGAGCGATGAGTCGCTTGATGCCTACCTCGTCGATGCCTTGATGCGGCTGAGCGTGAAGGAAGCCGCGCAAGCGGCGGCCGCGGAGCTCCGCGTTTCGCGCAATCGTGCTTATGCACGCGCGCTGGTGCTGAAGGGCGGGGCGTGAAACGTCAGGCCGCCGAGCGCCGCGGGCGCGTCGCAGAATGGATCGCGGCGCTGTGGCTGATTGGTAAAGGCTATCGCATCCTCGGCATGCGCTGCCGCACGCCCTATGGCGAGGTCGATATCGCCGCCTGGAAGCAAGACGTGCTGGTGATCGTCGAAGTGAAGGCGCGCCGCGACTACGACACCGCCATCTTCGCGGTGACGCCCAAATCGCAGGAGCGGATCGCCCACGCTGCGCAAGCGTTGGCGGGCCGTTGGCGGCTGATGCACGCGCCCATTCGTTTTGACGTGGTGGTGGTTGGGAGCGGATGGTTTCCCAAACATCAACGCGCCGCCTGGTTCGACGAAGGCCGCCGCCTCGCGTGAATTGCGTGTATCGTTAAGCGCCCCGAAACGATCCTGCGCGAGACTGCGCCAATGCGTAAACTTCTGTTCACTGTAGCAGCGATCGCCGCCTGCGCGCCCGCCGGCGGGTGCGCTGTCATGCTGCCCGTCGCGGCCGCCGGCGTCGGTATGGCCGCCGTACAGGACCGCAGCGCCGGCCAAGTGATGGATGACGCCAACGACTACACCGACGTAAAAGCGCGGCTGATGGCGGTGGACGCCGAAGGCTTTGCGCAAACCCACGTGCAGGTGTTCGCACACGATCTGCTTCTGACCGGCAGCGTGCCGGATGAAGCTCATCGCCAACAGGCGGAAATGATCGCGCGCGGCCGACGCAATTTACGAAATGTCTATGACGAACTCATCGTAGGTCAGCCGACGAGCTTTACGCGCGGCTTGCAAGACGGGGTGATGGAAACGTCCGTGCGCGCGCGCCTGCTGGCGAGCTCGCACGTGCGCGCTGTCGACATCAACATCGAGGTGTACAACGGCAACGTCTATCTTATGGGCACTGCGCGCAGCGATGCTGAGTTGCGTGAAGCCGCCGAGATTGCCAGCCGTGTCGGCGGCGTTCGTCGCGTGGTGTCGTTTATGGAAGTGATCGATCGGGCTTCGCCGAACTACTACGCTTCGGCCGCGCCGCAACCGCCGACGCCGGAGTACGCGGCAGATCAAAGCTCCACGCAAACTAGCGCGGCGCCCGCTCCAAGCGGCGCCCCGCTGGCGTCGTCTGGTTCGTACTAAACAAGCCGCTGATTTCCTGTACAAAACTCGCGCACGGTGGCCCCGGTGGCCGGCGTTCGATTTTTGTTGCCATGATGTTCTCTTAATTGTACCGTTAACGGACCGACCTGTGGATAACTAAGAGTCTTCAGATGCAGACGTGCGCCAGCGCCACGACCGTCGCGTTCGCCGGGCTTGAGGCGCGGCGCGTCGAAGTCCAGGTGCAGCTGACGGGCGGCACGTCGGCGATTGTCATCGTGGGCCTCGGCGACAAAGCCGTCTCGGAAAGTCGCGAACGCGTGCGCGCAGCCTTTGCGTCGATCGGTTTGGCGATCCCGGCCGGGCGCTTGGTGGTGAACCTCGCGCCCGCTGATCTGCCGAAAGAGGGTACGCACTACGATCTTCCCATTGCACTCGCTATGATGGCGGCGATCGGCGCGTTGCCGCATGACGCGCTCGATGGTGCGGTTTGCTTCGGTGAAGTCGGACTGGATGGCGCGCTCGCTGCAGCGCCAGGCGCCTTGCCCGCCGCGATGGCTGCGCAAGGCATGGATCATATCTTCATTTGTCCCGATGCGTGCGGTTCGGAAGCGGCGTGGAGCGGCGCTGACGTGGTTGCAGCGCCGTCGTTGCTTGCCTTGGTGAACCACTTTCGCGGCGGCGCGACATTGAAGACGCCGGAGCGCGGCGAACTGATCAGCGCGGGTGCCATCCCGGATCTGCGCGATGTCAAAGGGCAGGAGCAAGCCAAGCGCGCTTTGGAGATCGCTGCCGCTGGCGCTCACAACATTTTATTCGTGGGCCCGCCTGGCGCGGGAAAATCCATGCTGGCGCAGCGTTTGCCGGGGCTGCTGCCGCCGCTCGAATCTTCGGAATTGCTGGAAGTTTCAATGATTCATTCGGTGGCGGGGCTGTTGCAGCGCGGGCAGCTGACGCGCACCCGCCCTTTCCGCGCGCCGCATCATTCAGCATCGATGGCGGCGTTGGTGGGCGGAGGCCTGCGTGCGAAGCCGGGCGAGATATCGCTTGCCCACAACGGCGTGCTGTTTCTCGATGAACTGCCGGAGTTTTCGCAGCAAGCGCTCGATGCGCTGCGTCAGCCTTTGGAAACCGGGCAAGTGCTGATCGCCCGCGCTAATCATCACGTGGTCTATCCCGCCCGCATTCTGTTGGCGGCGGCGATGAATCCATGTCGCTGTGGTGGCGGTCCTGGCGCGGGGCAGTGCAAGCGCGGGCCGCGCTGCGCCATCGACTATCAAGCGCGGCTTTCCGGCCCGCTGCTCGATCGCATCGACATTCAGCTCGACGTGCCGCCGGTGACGGCCGCTGACCTTGGTTTGCCGCCGCCTGTCGAAGGCACCACCGAAGCCGCCGCGCGCGTGGCGAGGGCGCGCGCCGCACAGGGCGAGCGTGGCGTTGGCCTCAATGCGGTGCTCGATCTGGAAGCGCTCGAAAAAACGGCAACGCCTGATGCGCCCGGCGCGGCGCTGTTGTCGAAGGCTGCAGAGACCATGGCGCTCTCGGCGCGGGCGTATCATCGCACCATGAAAGTCGCGCGCACGATCGCCGATCTCGAAGGCGCAAGTGTCGTGCGGCGCATCCACATTGCCGAGGCGCTTAGTCTCAGGCGGCAATGGGCTGGCGCCGATGGGTCGTTGGCGAGAGTTTCTTAACCGGCGGGGCGCTTGATCGGCCGCATGCAGCAGGCCGCGCCCGCGCCGGTATTCGACGTGTTCGACGCATTGCCCGATCCCGCCGCGATTCTGGCGGCCGATGGGGTGCTGCTGCGCGCCAACAAGGCCTTTCGCACCGCGTTCAAGCATCTCGTTGGCCCACACCGCCCACCCTGGGGCAGGCATCCCGCACCAGTCGCGGAAAACGGCGTCCGCCGCTTCGATGCGCCGGCGCCGGACGGCCGCCGTTTTGAGTGGGTCGAGCAGGTGCTCACAGACGGTACGCGTCTGGTCGTGGCGCGCGACGTAACCCGTCACACCGAAACCGCCGACAATGCGTTGCGCGCCAAGACAACTTTGTTCGCGACGCTCACGCACGAACTGCGCACGCCGCTCAACGGCATTATCGGCATGACCGACTTGCTTGCGCTCGGAAAACTTGAGCCGAGCGCTGCAAGCTACGTCGCCGCCATCCGCCAGTCCGGGGAATTGCTGCTCGATCTCATCACTGAAATTCTCGACTACTCGCGCCTTGAGGCGGGCCGCGTTGCGCTGGAATCGGCGCCATTCGATCCTGAAAGCACGATGCAGGATGTGGCAGAGCTGCTCTCACCGAAAGCGCGCGGCAAGAATCTTGAACTCTCGGTCATCGTGCGCAATGGCGCGCCGACACGCGTTAGCGGCGATGACGGCCGCCTGCGTCAGATCCTATTCAATCTCGCCGGCAACGCGGTGAAGTTCACTGAGGCCGGGGGCGTCGTCATCGAGATGCTGCCGCGTCCCAATCAGCGCTTGCGCTTCAATGTGCGCGATACCGGACCGGGCGTGGCAGAGGAAAAGCAAGCCCTGATCTTCGAGGAATTCTCTCAGGCCGACGCCGGCGTCTCGCGGCGCTATGGCGGCACTGGGCTGGGGCTCGCCATCGTCAAGAAACTCGCGCGCGCCATGGGCGGGGAAGTGGGCTTGGTCAGCAAGCTCGGGCATGGCGCCAATTTCTGGGTAGAGCTGCCGCTGCCGCCGCTCGCCGATGATCGTCCACCTCCGCTATCGCTCACCGGCACCCGCGTGCGCGTGGAAACGCCCTCGCATGTGCTGGCCCAAGCGCTGCGCGCGCAAATCCTTTCGCTCGGCGGCGCCGTCGTCGCGGCGGGTGACGCGGCAGAGGTGATCCTGCTCGATTGGCGCGCAGATCTCTCCCCAGAGAGGATCGAGAGCTTACGACAAACCGCAGGCGCGGTGATTGCGCTGGTGCCGCAAGAGGAACGCAGCGCCATCGAAGCGTGTCGTCAGGCCGGCATCGTCCACTACACGCTGAAGCCGGTGCGCCGCCGCCCGCTGGCGGAGCGGATCAAAATGGCGCTTGGGCGAATGGAAGCCGCGGCGCCCGCCGTGAGCACGCAAAGCCCACCGACCGCGTCGCTCACGGGCATGCGCGTGCTGCTGGCCGATGACAATCCAATCAATGCGTTGCTCGCGCGTACACTGCTCACGCGTGAGGGATGCAGCGTTACCGTGGTGCAAGATGGCGAGGAGGCAGTCACTGCGGCGGCGGCGGCGCGCTATGATCTCATCCTGCTCGACATTCGCATGCCACGGCTCGACGGCATCGGCGCAGCACAGCGTATCAAAGCCGGCGAGGGGCTTTCCGCCAACGTGCCGATCGTGGCGCTTACGGCTGATACAGGCGATGACGAACGTAACCATGCCTTCAAAGCGGGCATGGTCGATTTCATTACCAAGCCGATCGACGCCGCGCGTCTTCTCGCTGTCGCGGCGCGCTTTACGGATGCGGCGAATGCCGCCAGGGTCGCCAGCCAGTAGCACAAGAGACATGCAATGACGGAAGCAGCCGCGCCGAAGAAGAAGCACGGTTTGCGCGAGGTGTTCGCCGCGCTTGGACAACCGCGTGTGGCTTCGATGTTGGCGTTGGGTTTTGCTTCCGGCCTACCGTTCTTGCTGACTGGCGCAACGTTTGGATTTTGGCTCGCGGATGCGGGCACGACTGCAACGGCGATCGGGTTTCTGTCGTGGGTGGGGCTTGCCTATTCGTTCAAGTATCTTTGGTCGCCGCTTGTCGACCGCCTGCCTGCGCCGTTCGTAGGCGGGCTCGGGCGCCGGCGCGGCTGGGCCGTGTTCGTGCAGCTCGTGATCGGCGCCGCGCTGGTCCTGATGGCGATCATCGGTCCGCAAGGACCCGGCGGGCTGACGACAATTGGCTTGCTGGCTCTGGTCGTCGCCTTCGCATCAGCGACGCAAGACATCGCCCTTGACGCGTGGCGGATCGAATCCGCGTCTGATCCTGATGAGCTGGGCTTATTCTCGTCGGCGTTTCAGCTGGGTTATCGCGTCGCGTTGCTGGTGAGCGATGCACTCATTTTGATTTTTGCGCAGCATCTCGGCTGGCCGATGTCTTACGTGATCATGGCGTTGCTGATGGGCGTCGGCTTGTTTGCCGCACTGCGCACGCCAGAGCCCGCGCGCGCCGACGCGGCCATCCAAGAACAGATCAAAGCCGAAGCCGCGGAAACCGCTGCGCACAAACCGCCGCCTGCGTGGCGAATCTATGCGGCCGGCCTCTGCTTCGTGCTCGCCGCTGCGTGGCTGTATTGGGCGACGCACACGCCGGGCGAGGGGGTTGATCTCGGTCGCGCCGGCCTGTTTGGCGGTGTGTTCAGCCTGGCGTTCCTCGCGGCGGGTATTTGCGCCGTCGTGCCGGCGATACGCAGCTTTGCTTGGTACATCGGCGCGGCCAGCGTCGCCGCGATTGTCGTTGCGGCGTTTTATTCAGCGATGACGGGCGTCGACTATCTCGGCGGCGCGGAAATTTTCTGGCCGGTGGTGCTTTGTGGAATTGCGTCGGCGTTCGTGGCGCCGCCGAGCGTCTATAGCGCCATCATCGGTCCGTTCGTGGCGTTCGTGCGCGCGCACGGGCGCATCGCAATTCTAATGTTGGCGATGATCAGTGTTTATCGCTTGCCGGAGTTTCTCATCGGCCCGGTTGCGGGGCCGTTCTATCACGATCTCGGGCTGAGCAAGGACATCATTGGCGGCGTGCGCGGTTCGATCGGCTTGATCGCCTCGTTCGTCGGCATCGCCGCGGGCGGTTTGTGCACGCTGCGGCTCGGCTACATGCCGACTCTGATCCTGGGCGCCGTTCTGCAGGGCATTGGCGTCGCCATGTATGCGCTGGTGGCGCACACGGGTCCTGATCTGCGCGTGTTTGCGCTGGCGATGGCGAGCGACAATTTTTGCTACGCGTTCGCAGGCGTGGCGCTTGTCACCTATATGTCGAGCCTCACCAGCCTCGGCTATACGGCCACTCAATATGCGCTGATGAGTTCCGCCTACGCGATCCTGGGAAAATTTTTGAAGGGCTTCTCGGGCGCGGTCGTCGACAATCTGACGCTGACGCACTCGCGCATGGACGCATATGCCATTTTCTACATCGGGGCAGGCGCCGTTGCGCTGCCGGCGTTGATCTTTTGCCTGATGTTGGCGTCGCGCCGCATCGTCGGCACGGCGGCCCCAACTTAGGCACCTTTTGCTTCGGCGATCTGCCCGGCCTGAAACGCGGCGAACGCTGCAAACGAGACGATATCCGAAACGGTTGCGCCGAGCGGGGCGATTTGGATCGGCTTTGCCAAGCCGCTCAACACCGGCCCCATCACCGTTGCGCCGCCTGCCGTCGCCAACAGCGTGGTGGCGATCGATGCGGAGTGGAGCGCCGGCATCACCATCACATTGGCTGCCTCGGAAAGGCGCGAGAAGGGATAGAGCTCGCGCATGTTGGGATTGAGCGCGACGTCGACGTTCATCTCGCCGTCGTACTCGAAATTCAGATCTTCGCGCCGGTCCAGCATCGACACGGCAGCGCGGATTTTCTCCGAGCGCTCCATCTCCGGATTGCCGAAATTGGAGTGAGAAAGCAGCGCCACGCGTGGCGTTGCGCCGAATTGCCGGGCGAACGCGGCTGATTGCAGCGTGATGCGCGCTAGCTCGAGTGCGTCAGGAAATTCAGCGACGGCGGTGTCGCTAATGAACAGCGTGCGGCCCTTTGAGAGCACCATTGAGGTGCCCATGGGCCGTTCGCCGCGGGCGGCGTCGATCGCCAGCAGCACATCGCTTAGCGCGGTGGCGTAGTTGCGGGTGACGCCAGTGACCATGCCGTCGGCGTGTCCAAAGGCGACGAGGCAGGCACCGAACACGTTGCGATCCTGGTTGACCAGGCGCTGTGCGTCGCGATGCAAGAGGCCGAACCTTTGCTGGCGCTTGTAAAGAAAATCTGTGTAGGCGGCGTTGTGCTCAGAGAGGCGCGCATTGATGATCTTGAGCGGCGTGTTCTCGGGCACGCCGATTTGCGCCATGTTAGCGCGCACGGTTTCTTCGCGGCCAATCAGAACGGCTTCGCCCAACCCTGCGTCCTGAAAGCTGAGCGCCGCGCGGATGACCGAGGTCTCTTCGCCTTCCGCGAACACGATTCGCTTTGGCGAGCGCCGCACCGCGGTAGTCACGCGCTGCATCATCGCCGCTGTCGGGTCGAGCCGCTGCGCCAAGCGATGGCGATAGGCCTCCATGTCCTCGATCGGCTTGCGAGCGACGCCGCTGTCCATCGCCGCTTGCGCCACGAACGGCGGAATTTCTGAAATGAGTCGCGGGTCGAACGGGGTAGGGATGATGTAGTCGGGCCCGAACTTCAGGCGCCGGCCCTGATACGCCGCAGCGACTTCGTCTGGCACATCTTCCTTCGCCAGTTGTGCGAGCGCGCGCGCCGCAGCAACCTTCATCGCTTCGTTGATGGTGCGTGCACGCACATCGAGCGCGCCGCGGAAGATGTAAGGAAAGCCGAGGACATTGTTGACCTGGTTCGGATAGTCCGAACGCCCGGTGGCGACGATGGCGTCTTTGCGCACTTCGTGCACTTCTTCCGGTGTGATCTCCGGATCGGGATTGGCCATGGCGAAGATGATCGGCTTCTTCGCCATCGACTTGACCATCTCTTGGGTGATGGCGCCGGCGACGGAAAGCCCCATCACCACGTCGGCGCCCTTCATCGCATCCGCGAGCGTGCGCGCTTTCGTGTCGACGGCATGCACGGACTTGAATTGGTCCATGCCCTTTTCGCGTCCACGATAGACAACGCCTTCGCGATCGACAGCGATGACGTTCTCATGCGGCACGCCCAGCTGCTTAATGAGGCTGATGCAGGAGAGGCCTGCGGCGCCGGCGCCGTTGACCACCACCTTAACATCCGAGAGCGCGCGCCCGGTGAGTTCGCAGGCGTTGAGCAAGCCTGCTGCGGCGATGATGGCGGTGCCGTGCTGGTCGTCGTGAAATACCGGAATATCGAGTTCGTCGCGGAGACGACTCTCGATGACGAAGCACTCCGGACTCTTGATATCCTCAAGGTTGATGCCGCCGAATGTCGGCCCGATGTTGCGGACGGTGATGATGAATTCTTCGACGTCTTGCGTGGTCACCTCGATGTCGATCGAGTCCACATCTGCGAAGCGCTTGAATAGGACGCTCTTGCCTTCCATCACCGGCTTCGAAGCCATGGCGCCGAGATTGCCCAGTCCGAGGATCGCCGTCCCGTTGGAAATCACCGCAACCAGATTGCCCTTGGCGGTGTAATCGTACGCCTTGTCCACATCCTCGGCGATCGCCTTCACAGGCGCGGCCACGCCGGGCGAATAGGCGAGCGAGAGATCGCGCTGTGTCGCCATCGGCTTGGTGGGCGCGATCGAAATCTTGCCGGCGGGCGCAACGCTATGGAAGTCGAGTGCTTCGGCGTCGGTAAAACTGCGCTTCTGATCGGGCATAGAGGTCACGCTCGGGGAAAGACGGGCGCACCCTAGCTGTGGGCGCCTTTCCGTCAATGGAAGTCGGCGACGCGGCCCGCTAAAGCTGTTGCGTGGCCGATTCCTCTTCCAGCCCGCCCCCGCGTGCGACGCCGTTCATGGCGCAGTATCTCGCGGCGAAGGCCGATCATCCCGACGCCATCCTGTTTTTCAGGATGGGCGATTTCTACGAGATGTTCTTCGAGGATGCCCAGCGTGCAGCACCTGTCATCGGCATCGCGCTGACGCAGCGTGGGCAGCATGGCGGCGCGCCAATCCCGATGGCGGGCGTGCCGTGGCATCAGGCGGAGGCATACCTCGCGAAACTCATACGTGCGGGATTCAAGGTTGCCGTCTGCGAGCAGCTCGAGGATCCGGCCGAAGCCAAGAAGCGCGGTTCCAAATCGATCGTGGCGCGCGGCGTCGTGCGCGTGGTGACGCCCGGCACTCTTACGGAAGAGGGGCTGCTGGATGCGCGCGCCGCCAACCGGCTCGCGGCATGTGTAGTGTCGAATGAAGGCGCGGCGATTGCTTGGGCGGACGTGTCAACCGGCGCGTTTGAGGTGCGCCTGGCGGCGGCGAGCGAACTTGAAGACGCCGTCGTTGCGCTGGCGCCGGCTGAGCTGCTCGCCGTCGAGAGCGATAGTGCGCGACTGACGCCCGCAGCTGAGTATGCCGGCGCGGCGCTGACGTTGCGCCCGGCGGTGAAGGCCGACGCAAAGACGGCGGCGCGGCGCATCAAGTCGGCGTTCGACGTTAGCGTGCTCGATGGTTTCGGAGACTTCACCGAAACCGAACTGTCAGCCATGGGCTTGCTGCTTGACTACATCGAGCTGACGCAGGCGGGATCGGCGCCGAAGCTGGCGCCGCCACGGCGATCGACGACTAGCGCCTTTATGGCCATCGACGCCGCAACGCGCGGCGCATTGGAAATAGAGCGTGGCACACGCAGCGGCGCGCGCGAAGGCTCGCTGCTTGCGTGCGTCGACCGCACGGTAACGGCGGCAGGAGGCAGGTTGCTGTCCGAACGTTTGGCGCAGCCTTTGACAGATGTCACAGCCATCAATGCACGCCTCGACGCTGTGGCATTCTTTGTCGAGGAGCGGGACCGGCGTCGCGGCGTGCGCGAACAATTAAAGGCCGCCGGTGATTTGGCGCGGGCGCTGACGCGATTGAGCTTAGGGCGCGGCGGCCCGCGTGATCTGGCGCAGTTGCGTGACGGCTTGGCGGCTGGCGAGCGCGCATCGGCGTTGTGCCTGGGTGTTGGCGGCGACGCGCCCCACGAGTTGGTACGCGCGGGTGAAGCGCTGAGCCTGCTTTCCGATCCGGCGTGCGCGACGCTGGTGCAGAGCCTGGAGCGTGCGCTGGCCGCGGACTTGCCGTTGCTGACGCGTGATGGCGGTTTCATTGCCGCGGGGTTTGACGCCACGCTGGATGACACACGCGCTCTGCGCGACGACAGCCGCAAAGTCATCGCCGCGTTGCAAGCAAAGTACGCCGAAGAAACCGGCATCGCCGGTCTGAAGCTGAAGCACAACAATGTGCTTGGTTATCACATTGATTGCACCACCAAGCAGGCCGAAGCGCTCCTGCGACCGCCGCTGAACGCCGTCTATATCCATCGCCAAACCAACGCCGGCTCAGTGCGCTTCACCACCAACGAGTTGGTCGAGCTGGATGCGAAGATTGCCCGTGCCGGCCAATCGGCATTGGCGCGCGAATTGGAACTGTTCAAGGATTTCGCGGCGCAAGCGACAGCATGCGAGCGCAAAATCCGCGCTGCAGCGGACGCTCTGGCTGCGCTCGATGTGGCGGCCGCGTCGGCGGAGTGGGCGGAAGAAGCCAACGCGGTGCGGCCGGAGGTGGATCAGAGTTTGGCGCTGTTGGCGGACGGCGCGCGACATCCGGTTGTGGAGGCTGGTGTGCGTCGCGAAGGGCTGGGCTTCACGCCCAACGATGCGCGCCTCGACGCGGAGGGCAAATCCGGGCCGCGCCTGCTGGTGGTCACCGGGCCGAACATGGCCGGCAAGAGCACGTACCTTCGCCAGATCGCGCTGCTGGCGATCTTGGCGCAAGCCGGATATTTCGTGCCGGCGCGCAAGCTGCGGCTTGGCGTGGTTGATCGCGTGTTTGCGCGCGTCGGCGCCTCTGACGATCTGGCGCGCGGTCGCTCGACCTTCATGACGGAGATGGTCGAAACCGCCGCGATCCTTAATCAAGCTGGTGCGCGGGCGCTGGTGGTTCTGGATGAGATCGGCCGCGGCACGGCGACGTTTGATGGCCTCGCGATCGCCTGGTCCGTCGCCGAACACCTGCACGAAGCCAACCAGTGTCGCGCCGTGTTCGCCACCCACTATCACGAGCTCACCCGGCTCGCCGACAAGCTTGAGGCCGGCGCCAACGCGCATTTGCGCGCGAAGGAATGGAAAGGCGATCTGGTGTTTCTGCACGAGGTCGCGCCGGGCGCGGCGGATCGTAGCTACGGCATTCAGGTCGCCAAACTCGCGGGCTTGCCGCGCTCGGCCATTGAGCGGGCGAAAGCGGTGCTGGCGCGGCTGGAGGCGAGCGGTGGCGGCGTGAAAGTCGAGATTGCCGACGAGTTGCCGCTGTTCGCGCAGGTTCAGGCCGAAACGCAGACAAGCGAGGTTGAAGCCAAGTTGGCCGCGATCAATCCGGACGGGTTGTCACCCAAGGAAGCGCTTGAGCTTCTCTATCAGCTCAAGGCTGTTGCTGGCTCGGCTGGTTCTGATTCTGATCGGTGAGCAGCGGCGGACGGTTGTTCACCGACTGGCGCGCTTGCTCCACGGCCATGCCGCGCGTGACAGCTTCGGAGGCGAGCGGCAGCGAGGAATCCATCGCCACATACATCATGTAAGCGCCGAGCAGGCCGCCCAGGACCAGACCCGCAACACCCCAGAGCGAGGCGGCGAACCAATAGGCGGAGGAGCGTTCGCTACGGATGCGCTGATGGAACAGCTTCTGATCCATGATGGCTTCGAGGTTGGCGCGCGCCGGGTGGTCGGTCACAAGCCCGTCGTCGACCGGATTCAACTTGATCGTGCGGCCGCGATTGTTCGCCATCGAATAGCTCCCCGGGAGTGGCTCCCGAATACCTTTTGGCTGTGCCCGCAAATTGAGGCAAGTTTTCGATCTGCTTTTTACCAAGAAGTCATTTCAGCCGCGGGACTAGTCGTTTCCCCAAAAATCCCGAACTAAAGCGCATGGTTGCACGTCTAAAACCACTTTCAGCGGACCAGGTGGTCGATGGCGTCCAACTGCGTTCGGCGTTGAGCGCGGCGTTTGCCGACCAGGGTGAGGCCGCCCGGCCCATCGTTCTTGGTTTGCTGCGGGAAGCCTTGGCGCGCGGCCGCGCCATCGCCGAGAGCCGCCTGAACGAAGGTGAGAATGGTTTGGCGGTGGCCCGCCTCATCTGCGGCGTGACCGACGAGGTCGTCGGCGCGCTCTACGACTACACGACCGTCCATATGTTTCGGGCGCGCAATCCGACCGAAGGCGAGCGCTTCGCTCTGCTTGCGGTCGGCGGCTATGGCCGGGGCGAGTTGGCGCCGTATTCGGATTTGGATCTGCTCTTCTTGCGCGCCTACAAGCCGACGCCCTTCCTGGAGAGCGTCACCGAGTACATGCTCTACATGCTGTGGGATTTGGGGCTGAAGGTTGGGCACGCGTCTCGCAACATCGAAGAATCGCTGAAGCTCGCGCGGTCTGATCATACGATCCAAACTGCGATCCTCGATGCGCGCCTCATTGCCGGCGATGCCGAACTCGCGGCGACCTTTCAAACACGATTTCGCAAGGAGGTCGCGCAGCGCGACCACACAGGGTTTGTCGCCGCGAAACTGAAGGAGCGCGACGAACGCCACCTCCGCGCCGGCGCATCGCGCTACATGGTTGAGCCGAACCTCAAGGAGGGGAAGGGCGGGCTGCGCGACCTGCACACGCTCTATTGGATGGCGCGGCATCGCTACGGGTTTACCCGCACCCAGCAGTATCTCGCGGCGGGTGTGTTCAGCCCTGAGGAAGTGGCGACCTTCCGGCGCGCGACGGAATTTTTCTGGACCGTGCGCTGCCATCTGCACTTCATCGCCGAGCGTGCGGAAGAACGTCTGACGTTCGATCTGCAGCCGGAAATCGCCAAGCGCATGGGCTTCGGCGCGCGCGGCAATCACACCGCCGTCGAGCGGTTCATGAAGCGCTATTTCCTGTTTGCACGGCAGGTGGGCATGCTCACGCGCGTGCTTTGTGCGCGGCTGGAGGCGGATCACGCCAAGCGCGCGCCTTTGGGCTTGCAACGCTTGTTGCCGACGTTTCCGGTGCTCGGAAAATCGCTCGAACCGGGCTTCCGTATCGAGGGTGGCCGCTTGAGCATTCAGTCGAAAGCAGTGCTCAATCCACCGCAAAACCTGATCCGTTTGTTCGAGATTGCCGAGCGTAATGATCTAGATGTGCACCCGGAAGCGTTGGACGAAGCCTCTCGGCGCGCACGGCAAATGCCGCCCTCCTGGCGCCGGGATGAAGCCTCGCGCAAAGCCTTTCTGAACATCATGTCCTCGCCGCGCCATCCCGGCGCAGCGCTGCGCTTGATGAACGAAGCCGGTGTGCTCGGGAAATTTGTCCCGGAGTTCGGTCGTGTCGTCGCGCAGATGCAGTTCAATATGTATCATCACTACACGGTGGATGAACACACGCTGCGCGCCATCGACGCAATTTCCGACATTGAGAAGGGCCGGCACAAAAGTGAGCACCCGCTCTCAACCGAGATTTTTCCGAAGATCATCAATCGCCGTGCGCTGTTTCTAGCCATGCTGCTGCACGACACAGGCAAGGGCGAAGGCGATCAGCAAATCGAAGGCGAAAAGGCGGCCCACGCGGCATGCGAACGCCTAGGCTTGCCTGCGGATGAAGTTGAGCTCGTGGGTTGGCTGGTGCGCCATCACCTGGTGATGAGCGATTTTGCGCAGAAGCGCGACATCGGCGACCCACGCACGGTGATGCAGTTCGCTGAAATTGTTGGCTCGGTCGAGCGCTTGCGCTTGTTGCTGGTGCTGACAGTGGCCGACATTCGCGCGGTGAGTTCGAATGTCTGGAATGACTGGAAGGGCCAGCTGCTGCGCGATCTCTATCGTCTGACGGAAGCGACGCTGCATGGCGGCCGCTCGGACGAAGAGAGCGTGCGTGCGCACCTCGCTGAAATGGCCGGCGAGGCGAAGGACAAGCTGCGTCAGTCGGAAAAGCCTGATCCTGAACTCGATGATTGGCTCGCCTCGTTGGAGGACGCCTACTGGCTCAACCACGACATGGACGCGCTCAGCTGGCATGCGCGCGAAGTGCTGCAAGCGTGTGAAGCGCGCGCGATCCCCCATGTCGCTGCGCGGGCGCGTCCCGAACAGGGCATCACTGAAGTTATCATCTACGCCGGTGACCGGCCTGGCTTGTTTGCCAGCTTGTGCGCCGCGATCACTGCGAGCGGCGGCGACATCGCCAGCGCGCGCGCTTACACGACCCGCGACAAAGGCGCGTTCGACGTCTTCTTTGTGCAGACTACGGATCGCCGCGCGTTCGGAAGCGGCAATCCGGGGCTGATGGAGGCAATGATCTCGCGGCTCACGCGCGCTGCGCTTGAGGACTTACCCGCGCCTACGCCGCAGCCCATATCGCGCCGCGCTCGGGCTTTCGCGATTGAGCCATGGGTTCGCCTCGACAATGACGTCACGCCCCAGGCGACCATCGTCGAAGCGTCCGGGCGCGACCGGCCTGGTCTGTTGGCGGAATTGGCGAAAGCGATCTCGATCGAGGGGCTGACCATTTCCAGCGCCCATATCGATACTTACGGGGAGCGCGCATCGGACGTATTCTACGTGCAGAACGAAGAAGGCGCTCAGATCCTAGCCGAAGAGCGCGGCGCGACGCTCAAGGCGGCGCTTCAAAGCGTGTTGCGGGCAGTGGAAACCGCCGCGCCTGCCGACAGCACCGACAAACCGTTGGCGGTCGCGCAGGCTTCGACCGCGCGTTAGCCGCCGCCGGCTGTGGAAGCGCGCAACGCGGCACCCGCCGAAACAGCCACTTACCTTGATTATTAACGCAACGCAGCGCAGAAGCGCTGCCCGTGACAGGCCCATCATCGACCGCCGAATCGGCGCCCGCCAAGGACGAAGGCAAGAAGGGCGGGGGCCTGATCCGCTCGTCCATGATCTATTCGGGGCTGACGCTGGTCAGCCGCTTCATGGGGTTGGCGCGCGATCTCGTCATCACCTCGCGCTTCGGCGCTTCGCAGACGATTGAGGCGGACGCCTATAACACAGCGTTCTCGTTCCCCAATCTCTTCCGTCGCATATTCGCCGAAGGCGCCTTCGCCTCAGCGTTTGTGCCCGCTTACTCGAAATCGCTTGAGCGCGACGGCGAAGAAGTCGCCGACATTCTCGCCGCCGACGCGATGGCGACATTAGCGGCGGCGACGCTTATTCTCACGATTATCGCACAGCTGACGATGCCCTGGCTGATGTACATCATCAATCCGGGCTACGCGCACGATCCCGAAAAATTCAAGCTGGCGATCCTGCTGACGCAAATTTCCATGCCGTACCTGCCGTGCATGGCGATCGCGGCGCACCTGTCGGGCGTGCTGAACGCCCGCGGGCGGTTCATTGTCTCCGGCCTGCATCCGACGTTGCTGAATGGCGTGATGTTGCTTGCCGTTGTGCCGCAGCACGATCCGCATAGCGCGGCGCTGGCGGCGACTTGGGCCATTTTGGTGGCCGGCGTGTGCCAGGCCGGGCTGCTGTGGTGGGGCGTCAACAAATCGGGGGCGCGCGTGACCTGGCGATGGCCGCGGCTCACGCCGGAGATCAAGTCGCTGATTGCTTTGGCCGTGCCGGGTTCGATTTCAGCGAGCGCCACGCAGATCAATATTTTCATATCTGGGATTCTTGCGAGCCAAATCCCCGGTGCGCGATCATGGCTGGCGACCGCCGACCGACTATACCAGCTGCCGCTGAGCTTGATCGGCGTCGCCGTTGGCGTCGCCTTGTTGCCGCGGCTATCGCGCACCGTGCACAGCGGAGATCACAAAGGCGCCCAAGACGCGATGGACGGCGCCTTGATCTTTTGCCTGGCGCTGACGTTGCCTGCCGCCGCGGCCCTGATGGCGATCCCGGAATATCTCATTGACGGCATTTGGCGGCGCGGTGAGTTCACGGCTTTTGACGCGCAGCAAACGGGCCACGCACTCTTCTTCTACGGCATCGGCGTGCCAGCGTTCGTGCTGAACCGCATTCTGCAAACAGCGTTCTTCGCCCGCCAAGACACCAAAACACCAATGCGGTTCGCGCTGATCTCCGTGGCGCTGAACATCATCCTCGGCATCGCGCTGTTCAACACGGAGCTGAAGTTCGCGGGCATCGCTGCCGCAACCGCGATCGCGGCCTGGGTCAATGTGATTCAAATGCTGGTGACGCTCTCGAACCGCGAGCACTACGGGGTCACGCGGGAGACCTGGTCGAAAATCATCCGCACTTTGTTGGCGAGCGCGCTCATGGGCGCAGCGCTGTACATGGGCCAGCTGTTTCGGCCGCAGCTCGAGGCGCCATTGGCGCACTTCCATTTCTTCGGTCTGGGGGCCAAGGAAATTGTGGTGCTCAGCCTCTGCCTGGTAGGTGCAGCGCTCTATCCATTTGTGCTCTTCGCCTTTGGCGGGTTGTCGATGGGCGATCTTCGCGCCGCACTACGGCGGACGCCGCGAAAGAGCGGGGAAGAGCCGCCGCCTGACTTGCCGGTGGTCTAAGGCTCGGCTAAGTCCGCTCCCATGAACGCGAAGACGAACACTTGGCGATGGCGGCGCTGACCTGACGCCCGTTCCGCGCGCGGCCGCGCGCCTGTTCGTTTTTCTGTTCCGGAGTTTCCTATGACCGACGCCCCGCAGCCCCAATACAAGGGCCCGCAACGCGTGTTCTCGGGCATGCAGCCGACCAACGGGCTGCATCTCGGCAATTATCTCGGCGCGCTGGTGAAGTTCGTGGCGCTGCAGGAGCGCTTTTCCTCTTGCGTGTATTGCGTCGTCGACCAGCACGCGATCACCGCGGATCACGATCCCAAACAGCTCGCCGCCAATTCGCGCGACGTCGCCGCCGCCTATCTCGCCGCCGGCGTCGACCCGAAGAAATCGATCGTGTTCGTGCAATCAGCGGTGCGCGAGCACACGGAGCTCACCTGGGTCTTCAACTGCGTGGCGCGCATGGGTTGGGTCGAGCGCATGACTCAGTTCAAGGACAAAGCTGGCAAACACGAAGAGCGCGTCAGCGTTGGCTTGTTCGATTATCCCGTGCTGATGGCGGCTGACATCCTTCTCTACAAAGCCACGCACGTGCCGGTCGGAGAGGATCAGAAGCAGCACCTCGAGCTCTCGCGCGACATCGCCCAGAAGTTCAACAACGATTTCGGCGTACCCGACTTCTTCCCATTGCCGGAGCCGCTGATTCAAGGACCGGGCGCGCGCATTATGAGTTTGCGCGACGGGACGAAGAAGATGTCCAAGTCTGATCCGTCGGACATGAGCCGTATCAACATGGTCGATGACGCCGATACAATTCTGCAGAAGATCAAGAAGGCTACCACCGATCCGAACCCGCTGCCGGAGAGTGCCGAAGGTCTGAAGGGTAGGGCCGAGGTCGAGAATCTGGTCGGCATTTATTCGGCGGCGTCAGGCCGCTCAGTGGACGATGTGCTCGCCGAATTCGGCGGAAAAGGCTTCGGCGTGTTCAAGCCGGCGCTGGCGGAGGTGCTCGCGGCAAAACTTTCGCCGATCGCCGCAGAGATGCGCCGCTACAACGCCGATCCTGCCGCGTTGGACGCAATCCTCAAGGATGGCGCCGACCGCGCGCGCGCCATCGCTGCGCCGATCATGGACGAGGTGCGCAAGGTCGTCGGGTTCTGGCGTGCTTGAAGCCAACCTCACTTTGCGTCAGCATATACCCGAATGAGTGAAAGCCCTGCGTGCCTGGTTGTGGCCGACGAGAGCTCGGAGTTTCCGGCCGCGCTCACTTATGCTGCGCAGCTTGCCAAGATCAGTGGCTGGCGCCTGGTCATGCTGCGTGTGGTGGAGAAGGCGGACCCAGCGCCTTGGGCGTCGATCACCGATGAGATGCGGCGCCAAGCGCTCGACGCTGGCGAGTCGCTTACCCAGCGTTTCGCCGCCGATGTATGGGCGGCCTCTGGCATCACCGCGGAGCGTGTGATGCGCGAAGGCGATCTGAAGCCGGAGGTGCGCAAGCTGGTCGACGAAGATGGGTCGATTAAGCTTGTGGTGCTGGCTTCAGCCAGCGGCGCCGGGGGACCAGGACCGCTAGTGTCATCGCTCGCGAAAGGCCCGGGGCTTGGTACGCGTGCGGTTCCGGTGCTGGTGGTGCCGGGCTCGCTCAGTACCGATGAAATCCGTGACTTGGCGCTATCCCTGATCGCCAAGAGCGGCGAACCGTCGGCTTGACCGTCCAGGCCTGAAGGCCCACCTCAGCCCCATGTTCATTCAGACTGAATCGACGCCGAATCCGCGCACGCTGAAATTCTTGCCAGGCCGCGACGTGCTGGGTGGCGGCAGCCGGGATTATGCCGATCCAGAGGCAGCCACAGACTCTCCGCTCGCACAGGCCGTGTTTGCCGTCGATGGCGTCGAGCGCGTTTACCTTAGCGGCGATTTCCTCACCGTGACCAAGGCTGAAGGCATCGAATGGCCGCATCTGAAGCCGCATGTACTGGCAGCGATCATGGACCACTTCACGTCCGGGCGGCCTGTCCTGGTCGATGCCGCAGAAGGGAAGGGCGATAGCGAGGAAGCTGACATCGCCTACGAAGGCGAAGCCGCCGACATCGTGAAGGAGATCAAAGAGATCATCGACGCGCGCGTCCGCCCGGCTGTCGCGCGCGACGGCGGCGACATCACTTTCCACTCCTGGGATCACGAACACGGCGTGGTGAAGCTCAACATGCGCGGCTCCTGCGCGGGATGTCCGTCTTCAACGCTCACCTTGAAACAGGGCATCGAAAACATGCTTCGCCATTATGTTCCCGAAGTTACGCGCGTGGAGCAGGTGATGTGAGTGCAGCCGGCGTTGTTTTCGCCTGCGACACTACCCTCGATGCTTGCTCGGTCGCGTTGCTGCGCGGCGAGGAGGCCTGGGCGCTCTCCGAGCCAATGCAGCGTGGCCAGGCCGAGCGTCTGGCGCCGATGGCCGCGGAGGTTCTGGCGCAAGCGAAGCTGAGTTGGGCTGACGTCCAACGCATCGTCGTAACAACTGGTCCTGGCTCGTTTACAGGCGTCCGTGTTGGGCTCTCGTTTGCGCGCGCGCTTGCGCTTGCGCTCAAGACTCCGTGCATCGGCGTCTCGACCCTTGAAGCGTTGGCCTTGGAGCGTGGTGCTGAGGGCTTGCGTGGTGCACTGATTGAAACGCCCGGCGCGTCATATCTGGCGCTGTATCGCCATGGCGCGCCGCTCGTCCCGCCGTGTCCGATCGAGCGCGGCGAACATTCTGTTCTGATAAGATCCATGGTGGACGACGCGGCGGTTTCATTGCGTGGTCCCGGCGAGGTTTGCGATCCGGCCGACCTTGCGCGCTATGGTGCAACCCTTGATCCCGGCATGTACGCGCCGGACCCACTTTACCTTCGTGCGCCGCATGTCACTTTGCCGGGCGCGTCATGATCGAAGCGGTCGGCCTTGAAGCCGCTGCGCTCATGGCGTCGCTTCATGCGCAGGCGTTTCCGCGGCCGTGGAGCGCCGAGGAGATCGCCAAGCTCTTGGCCAACCCCGCAGTGTTCGCGCTCGTCTCCGGCAAAACCCAAGCGCAAGGTTTCGCCATGGGTTGGACCGCGGCGGGCGACGCGGAGCTTCTCACCGTGGCGGTTGTTCCCGAAGCACGCCGGCGCGGTTTGGGCGCGGCTCTGGTCACCGCTGCCGGCGTAGCCGCGCTGGTGCGCGGCGCGGCGAGCATGCATCTCGAGGTCGCGGAGGATAACGAAGGCGCGCGAGCGCTCTATGCCAAGCTCGGGTATAAAGAGGCAGGCCGGCGTCACGCCTATTACGCGGGCGAACGCGGGCCAATCGACGCGATTGTCATGCGCCGCACGCTGCCGCGGCCGATTGTTTGAGGCTCTCGCCGGTGGACGCCCGCGCCGCCCAGGTTTATTGAACCCTCGCAACTGAGGACATTATGGATCGGATCGAAAAGCTCTGCGTCGACAAAGGCATGCGCATGACCGAGCAGCGCCGCGTGATCGCGCGCGTGATCTCGACCAGCCACGATCATCCTGACGTCGAAGAGCTGCATCGCCGCGCCGCCGCCATTGACGCGGGCATTTCCATCGCCACCGTTTATCGCACCGTGCGCCTGTTCGAAGAGGCGGGCATTCTTGAGCGGCACGACTTCCGCGACGGCCGCTCGCGCTACGAAGAAATGCCAGAGGCCCACCACGACCATTTGATCGATATGAAGACAGGGAAGGTGGTCGAGTTCGTCGATCCGGAAATCGAGCGCCTGCAGCACGAGATCGCCAAGCGGTTGGGCTACAAGCTCGTCGACCATCGACTTGAGCTCTACGGTTTGCCGCTCGATGATAAATCCAAGGCAGGCAAGCGCTAGGTATGGCTGACCAAAAGCCCGCGCCGAAGCGTCTCTTTATGGAGACGTACGGTTGCCAGATGAACGTGTACGATTCCGAGCGCATGCGCGATGTGCTGGCGCCGTTCGGCTACGTCCAAACTGAGCGGCCCGACGACGCGGATCTGGTTATTCTCAACACCTGCCATATCCGCGAAAAGGCGAGCGAGAAGGTCTATTCCGAAATCGGTCGCTTGCGCGCGCACAAGCAGCGCCGCGGTCGCGAAGGCAAGGCGACGATGATCGCGATTGCGGGGTGTGTTGCGCAGGCCGAGGGCGAGGAAATTCGCCGTCGCGCGCCGGAGGTTGATCTGGTTGTCGGGCCGCAAGCCTACCACAAGCTGCCGGAGCTGATCGCGCGCGTGTCGCGGCAAAGCGGTGAGCGGCTGGCGGCAGATTTCACGCCGCAGGAAAAGTTCGATGCGTTGCCGGCGCGGGCGCCCGATGGCGTCAGCGCCTTCATATCGGTGCAGGAAGGTTGCGATAAGTTCTGCACGTTCTGCGTCGTGCCATATACGCGCGGCGCTGAATATTCGCGCCCGCTAGACGCTATTGTTGCCGAAGCACGCGCGCTCGCAGAGCAGGGCGTCCGCGAAATCACGCTACTCGGGCAAAACGTGAACGCCTATCACGGCGAAGGGCCGGGCGGCGTCACCACATCGTTTGCGGATCTGCTGAGCGCGCTGGCGCGCGTCGAGGGCATCGTGCGGTTGCGCTACACCACCTCGCACCCGATCGAAATGAGCGACGACCTGATCGCGTTGCACGGCGAAGAGCCGAAGCTTATGCCGTATCTGCATCTGCCGGTGCAATCAGGCTCCGATCGGATTTTACGCGCGATGAACCGGAAGCACGATGTAGCGCGCTACCGCGACATCATCGCACGCTTGCGCGCGATCCGTCCTGACATGGCTTTGTCTTCTGATTTCATCGTCGGGTTTCCGGGCGAGCGCGACGCCGATTTCGACGCCACGATGGAGCTGGTGGAGACGATTGGTTTCGCCGCGGCGTACTCGTTCAAATACTCGCCACGTCCAGGCACCCCCGCGGCGGTGATGGCAGGGCAGGTCGACGAGGCGGTGAAATCAGAGCGGCTGCAGCGTTTGCAGGCGCTGCTATCTTCTCAGCAAGTCGCCTTCAACCACAGCAAGATCGGCAGCGTTGTTCCTGTACTCGTCACCGGCGCCGGAAGACGCCCTGGCCAGATGTATGGCCGATCACCATATGCCCAGGCCGTGCATTTCGCCAGCGAAGCAGCCCGCCCTGGCGATGTTGTTGACGTGCGCATTGATGCGGCGTCGCAAAACTCAATTTCAGGGCAGATCGCCGCGATGGTGGACGCGTGAGCGAAAGCAAAGACTTCGAACGCACGATCAAGCTTTCCGAGCCGGGCGTGGCGCAAGCCGTGTTCGGCCCATTGCATCGTCATGTTGCGCACATCCAAGAGGCGTTCCGCGATCCGAAAGCGCCGCGTGGCGCGCCGGCCTACAGTGTGACGCTGGATGCGCAGGGTGATGAGCTGCGCGTCCGCGCGCGCAGCGTTGCGGATCTCGAGCGCGTGCAACGCATTGTCGATTCACTGGCGGAAATGGCGCGGCGTAAGGCTCGCGTGCGAGAGGGCGAAGTCCTCGCAGCAATCTCGCTCTCAGAGGGCGCCAGCGGCGGATCGCCTGGGCCTATGACCTTGCCGCAAGTCGGTGGCTTGACGCTGCGCACGCCGCGACAAGTCCACTACGTTGAAGCGCTGCGTGATGAAAACATCGACTTGATCTTCGGCGTTGGTCCGGCGGGCACCGGGAAGACGTTTCTCGCCGTGGCCGCCGCCGTCGAGGCCATGAAGCAAGAGCGGGTCGATCGGATCATCGTCACGCGCCCCGCGGTGGAAGCAGGCGAGAAGCTCGGCTATCTGCCCGGCGATCTAGCGGAAAAGGTCGATCCCTATCTGCAGCCGATCTGGGACGCGTTCCGTAGTCAGATGGGCGAAAACGACCTGAAGACGCGCCGCGAGCGCCGGCAGATCGAGGTCGCGCCGCTCGCGTTCATGCGCGGACGCACGCTCTCCAACGCCTTCGTCATCGTCGATGAAGCGCAGAATGCCACGATCCTGCAGATGAAGATGGTGCTGACGCGTTTGGGCGAAGGTTCACGCATGGTGGTGACGGGCGATCCCTCGCAGATCGATCTAGTGCGCGCCGACCAGTCCGGGCTCGCGCACGCCATCGCCATTCTCGAGAACCTCGACGGTGTCGAGGTCATCCGCTTTGCCGCGCAGGATGTCGTGCGTCACAGGCTCGTCGCACAAATCGTCGAAGCCTATCATCGTGACGAGGCGGCGCGTGGCTGACGAAGACAACGACCTAGAAGTTGACGTGCTGATCAAATCTCCGCTGTGGGAGGGCAAGCAGGACGTATTGGTCGACGCGCTGTCCGCCGCCGCAGTAGCGGAGGCCAAGCGCGGATCAGTGTCGTTGCTACTCGGCGACGACGCCACCATCGCCCGACTCAACAAGGAGTTCCGCGGCAAGGACGGCCCCACCAACGTGCTGTCGTTTCCCGCGCCGCGGGTTTCGCCTGAGTTCCTGGGCGATATCGCCCTGGCCGCCGAAACCATTGTCGAGGAAGCACAATTTCAAGGCAAACGGTTTGAAAACCATGCCGCGCATTTGGTCGTGCACGGCTTTTTGCACCTTTTGGGCTATGATCACGAGAAGGATGAGGACGCCGTGCGCATGGAAGCGCGCGAACGTGCCATTCTGGCTTCGATTGGCATCGAAGACCCGTACGCGTGAAGCCTGAAGACGGAGAACGAAGCAGCACAATGGTAGATGCGCCGGACACGGAGACTTCGCGCAAGCGCGCGGGTGTGTGGGCGCGTTTGCAGCGCATCATCACCGGTGAGCGCTTGGGCTCGGCGGCGGCGGTCGAAGAAGCGTTGCGCGACAGCGAGCAGGGCGGTGCGCCGATCGAGGAAGCGCAGAAGGACATGATCCTGCGCGCGGCGCGCTTCGATCGGCTCAAGGTCGCCGACGTTATGCGCGCGCGCGCTGAAATCGTGGCGATCGAATCTTCCGCGACGCTCGGTGAAGCTGCGCGCGCCTTTTCTGAAAGCCAGCACTCGCGCCTGCCGATCTATGGCGAGACGCTCGACGATCCGCAGGGTTTTGTGCATGTGCGCGATGTGATGTCGTTGTTGGCGCCATCCTTGGACGGGGAAGCGCAGGCCAAATTTTCGGACCGCCTGCTGTCACGCATCAAGCGCGACATCTTGTTTGTGCCACCCTCGATGACGTTGTCGACGCTGTTTCTGCGCATGCAATCGAGCCGCATTCACCTGGCGCTGGTGGTCGATGAGTATGGCGGCACCGACGGCCTTGTCTCCATGGAAGACCTGGTCGAGCAAATCGTCGGCGCCATCGACGACGAGCACGATGTGGACGCGCCCCTGGTGCAGGAGCGTCCCGGCGGGGCGTTCGACGCGGATGGGCGCGCGCCGATCGATCAGCTCGAGGCCAAGCTCGGCGCAAGCCTGGCGTTGCCGGATCATGAAGACGAATTCGACACGGCCGCCGGTCTGGCGGTCGCGCTCGCTGGGCGTCTGCCGCAGCGCGGAGAGGTTCTGCACCATCCTTCAGGCTTCGACGTCGAGATCCTTGACGCCGATCCGCGCCGCGTGAAGCGGCTGCGGTTCAAAGCCTCCGCAGGAGCTTCGCCAGCGAAGCCGATGAGCGTCGACGGCCCGCCGCCCGAGGAGTCGCGTGCGCAACGCCTGAAATAGTTGACGCGCCGAGCCCGGCGCGGTCCAACGCAGTCATGAGCACAGCCCAAAGTGACGCCGCCGCATCGCGCATCGAAGGCTGGTTTACACGGCGTACGCCGTGGCAACGCCGTGGCATCGCATTTGTCGTGGGCGCGATCGCAACGCTGGGCCACGCGCCCATACAAATAGCACCGCTCTATATCGCGGCGATCGTCGTGTTGGTTTGGCTGCTTGATCAGTCAGCGCCGCAGCCGCGGAAATTCAGATCGGCGTTTGCAATTGGTTGGTTCTTCGCGCTCGGACATCTGACCACCGGGCTCTATTGGATATCTTCTGCGTTCTTGGTCGACTCGCAGGAGTGGGGCCCGCTTTGGGGCATTCCTGCGACACTGGCGCTCGCGGGCGGGCTCGCGTTGTTTTGGGGGTTAGGCTGCGCGGTGGCGATGGCGTTGTGGACACGCGATGCGCGGCGCATCGCAGTGTTCGCGGCATGCGTGTTCATCACCGAATGGCTGCGCGGAAACATTCTAACTGGTTTGCCGTGGCTGCTCCCTGGCTACATCTGGACGCCCGGTGAGCCGGTCTCGCAGCTCGCATCTGTGTTTGGAATCTATGGGCTCACACTCGTGACTTTATTGATTGCCGCCGCACCGGCTGCGCTCGCTGACGGTCGTGCGAGTGGCGCGATGCGGTTTATGCCGACGATTGTCGCTGCTTTGGCGCTGGGCATGTCGTGGGGATGGGGCGCGGAGCGCATCGCGCGCGCGCCAGTCGATCCTCCTGGCGCGCTGCCCGTCGTGCGCGTCGCCGACGCAGGTCTCAGCCAACAGCAGAAGTGGTGTACGTATCCGACGATCGAGGAGCGCATCGACTGCGCACCGCAGCAAGAATGGCGCGTCATGCAGCGCTATCTGGCGGTAAGCGGGCCGGCTGAAGATTCGCGTACCGACATTCTGGTCTGGCCCGAAGGGGCGATACCCACGCTCAACTTCTTCGTGCTCGACAACCCAGACTTTTTGAACGCGCTCGGGCGCGGCCTTGGCGACCGCGCTTTGGTGATGGGGATCACACGTTGCGCGCCGCGCCCTGCCTGTGACGCCTTCATGCAAGGCCGCGCCGATGTGGACTCGTTACGGCTCTACAATTCCGCAGCGGTGATCGACGGTGTGAGCGGCGTCACACGCCTCGGCCAGATTTACGACAAGCATCATCTTGTACCATTTGGCGAATACATTCCGTTTTGGGGAGTACTGCGCAACTTACACATCGCACCACTTCAACAGATCGGCGCGGGCTTCATGCCAGGACCGGCTCCCACGCGGCTCATCCTACCGGGGGCGCCACCTGCGGTAGTGCTAATTTGTTACGAGTCGATCTTCCCCGGCATGTCACCACGCGGCGACGAACGACCGGGCTGGATCATCAACATCAGCAACGACGCCTGGTTTGGTGATCCAAGACTCTTTAGTGGCCCTTGGCAGCACTTTGAAATCGCCCGTTACCGTACAATCGAGGAAGGTCTCCCGATGGCGCGTGCCGCGTCCGGCGGCGTCTCGGGGATCGTGGACTCGTTTGGTCGAATAGTTCGCTCAACCTCCAGGAGAGGAGGCTATGCCGAGGCGCAACTTCCTCCCGCTCTGGTTGAAACTACTTTCGCTCGTTACGGAAATCTTCTGCTGCTTTGCATGCTTTGCTTGACGTTGGCGGTCAGGTTTCTACCACCTTGGCGCGCAACCGGGGACCGCCAGCGATGAATGATGAGCGCGCAGCCAACGCCATCGATAGAAAATTGGGCCAGCGCGTACGATCTCGTCGGCTTGAAATCGGGATGAGCCAAGAAAGGCTGGCGGAAATACTTGGTGTAACCTTCCAGCAGGTCCAGAAATACGAAAAGGGCGTCAACCGCATCGCCGCGAGCCGGATGCTGGATATTTGCGGCGCGCTCGATGTCAGCATCAGCCGCCTCTACGAGGGGCTTCAGTCGATTCGAGCGCCGGGTGCTGCCGAACCCCGCCAGGATTACGTCGAGGATGCGCTGTCGACGCCGGAAGGGGCGCAACTGATGTCTCTGTTCGCCTCGATTGAAAGCGTCCGCGTGAGACGGCGGGTCGTCGAACTCGTCAAGGTGCTCGCCGAGGAAGCCGCCGAGGCGGCAAAGCGCGGCTGAGGCGCGAGCAATTGCCTCGTTGAGGCCTTCTCAATAAGAGGGTCCGCTTGTTTCGGGCCGGTTTCGGAGAATCCGAGTGGATAGAAGTTCGTACGTCTTCACCAGCGAAAGCGTGTCTGAAGGCCACCCCGACAAAGTGGCGGACCGCGTTTCCGATACCGTTGTCGACGCCTTCATCGAGAAGGATCCCGAAGCGCGGGTAGCTTGCGAAACTTTGGTGACGACCAATCGTATCGTGCTGGCCGGCGAGGTTCGCGCCAGCAAGCCAGGCATGTCGAAGGCCGAAAGCAAGGCGTTCGCCAAGGAGATCATCGCCAGCCTGCAGCCGAAAGTGCGCGCCGCGGTGAAGGACATAGGCTACGCGCAGAAGGGCTTTCACTGGGAGAAGGCCAGGTACGCCTGCTATCTGCACGGCCAGTCGGCGCACATCGCTCAAGGCGTGGATTCAAGCGCCAACAAGGACGAGGGCGCCGGCGATCAGGGCATCATGTTCGGCTATGCGTGCAGCGAAACGCCGGAGATGATGCCGGCGACGCTGCAATATTCGCACAACATTCTGAAGCGCCTTGCCGATGCGCGTCATTCCGGTGAACGCCCTGAATTCGAGCCGGACGCTAAGAGCCAGGTCACGCTGCGATATGAAAACGGCAAGCCGGTGGAGGTCGAGCAAGTCGTTGTCTCCCACCAGCACACCAAGCGATTGGGCGCCGAAAGCTATACGTCCAAGCGCATGCGCGCGCTCGTGGAGCCTTACGTGCGCGAAGTGTTTCCCGACGGCCTCATCACCAAACGAACCAAGTGGCATGTGAATCCCACCGGCAAATTCGAGATCGGCGGTCCAGACGGCGATACCGGTCTCACCGGACGCAAGATCATCGTTGACACGTATGGCGGCGCTGCGCCGCATGGCGGCGGCGCATTTTCAGGCAAGGACCCGACCAAGGTCGATCGTTCAGCTGCGTACGCGTGCCGCTATTTGGCGAAGAACGTCGTCGCCGCCGGCTTGGCGCAGCGCTGCACCATCCAGATCAGCTACGCCATCGGCGTTGCGCGTCCCACCAGCTTCTATGTCGATCTGCATGGCGCCGACAGCGTCGACCCCGCGAAGCTTGAGAAGCTGTTGCCGGAATTGATCGGCGGGGCGACGCCGCGCGCTATCCGCACGCACTTAAAGCTCAATCGCCCGATCTATGCGCGGACCGCAGCCTACGGCCACTTCGGTCGCCAGCCCGACAATGAAGGCGGCTTCTCGTGGGAGCGTCCGGATTTGGTCGAAGAACTGCGCCGGGTTCAGTAAGGCGGAGACGTAGGTTGGCCGGAGAGCGGCTCAACGCGTGAGGTCGGTGATGCGCGTTTTCGTGACAGGCGCCAGCGGGTTCATCGGCGTTGCAGTGATCAAAGAATTGCGTGATCACGGCCACGAGGTCTTGGGTCTAGCACGCTCCGACGCATCAGCGGCCGCGATCAAGTCGTTGGGCGGCGAAGTGCTGCGTGGATCAATCGAAGATCTCGAAATACTGAGGCGCGGCGCGGCCGAGGCCGACGGTGTGATCCATCTCGCGTTCATCCATGATTTCTCGAAATTTGTAGAGAACGGTCAGATCGACAAGCGCGCCATTGAGGCCATCGGCGAGGTATTGGTGGGTACAAACAAACCCTTCGTCGTCACCTCAGGCACGGGACTGCTCGCGCCTGGACGGCTTGCGACTGAGGATGACGTTGCCCGCGACGGCGAGGGCGTTCCGCGCGTTTCCGAACCGGCGGCGTTTGCGTTTGCGCCACGCGGCGTGCGCGTTTCCGCAATCCGCTTGCCCCAAGTGCACGGTGGCGAGGGCAAGGCCGGCTTCATCGGCTACGCCTTCGAGATCGCGCGTCAGAAAGGCGTGTCGGCCTATGTCGGCGATGGCGCGAATCGCTGGCCATCGGCGCACCGGGTCGATGTCGCAAAGCTCTATCGTCTCGCGTTGGAGAAGGGCAGAGCCGGCGCCGCCTATCACGCGGTCGCCGACGAAGGCATTCCGATGCGGGAGATCGCCGAAGTGCTCGCGCGCCAGCTGAACGTCCAAGCCCAATCGATCACACAAGACGCGGCGCCGGCGCATTTTGGCTTCCTAGCCATTTTTGCGGGGCTCGACATGCCAGCGTCTAGCGCCAAGACGCGGGCGGAACTCGGATGGAAACCCACTGAGATTGGCTGTCTCGAGGACATCGGCCAGCCTGGCTATTTCAATACCTGATTGGCGGACCCGACGGACATGGCCTAGGTTCAGGCTATGTCTTCATCTCTTGGTCTTACACCTGAAGTCGTCGCCTATCTTGGCGAGGTCAATCCGCCCGAACACCCTGCGCTGACGCGCTGCCGCGAAGAAACCGCGAAGCTGCCCAACGCGCAGATGCAGATCAGTCCTGAGCAGGGCGCATTCATGCAAATCATCGCGCGCATGACCAAGGCGCAGCGCGCGTTCGAGGTCGGTGTGTTCACCGGCTATTCCTCGCTCGCCACCATGTTGGCGATGCGCGAGATGTACGGCGATCAAGCGCACCTGTTGGCGTGCGACGTTTCAGAAGAATACACCGCGAAGGCGCGCCACTATTGGAAGGAGGCCGGCATCGCGCATCTGATCGATTTGCAAATTCGCCCCGCGAACGAGACGCTCGATCAGCGCCTCGCCGCGGGCGAAGAAGGCAAATACGACCTCGGCTTTATCGACGCCGACAAAACGTCGTACGACGGCTACTACGAACGCGGCCTCAAGCTGCTGAAGCGCGGTGGCGTCATGCTGTTCGACAACGTGCTGTGGTCTGGCCGCGTGGCGCATCCCGAAAACATGACGCCCGACACCGCAGCGCTCCGCGACCTCGCTTTCAAGGCCAAGAACGATCCGCGCGTACATGCGGCGATGACCAGCATCGGTGATGGCGTGTTGATGTGCATCAAGAAATGATGGCCAAGCGCATTCTCGGCGCGCTGCTGATCCTCGGCGCCATCGTCACGGCATTCTACTGGTGGAGCTACTTCACCGGCGGCGACGTGATGACCACGCACGAGCGCTGGTACACGGCGTTCGAATCGAGCTTCCCTGTCGCCGATGGCTGGATGGCGCTGTGCATGGCCGCCGCAGGAATAGGGTTGATCGCTGACAAATCCTGGGCCTCGCCACTCGGGCTCATGGCGGGATCGGCGCTCATTTATCTCTCGGCCATGGACGTTACCTTCAACGTCAACAATGGCATGTACGCGCTGGCGGGCGCCAATGATGCGATGAAATTTGAGATTTTCATCAACGTCTCGGGCGCGATCCTCGGCGTTTGGACGCTGTTGGCCTCGTGGCCCAAATCGCGCTGAAGTGAAGCGGGTTCTACGATTGCGCCGCCGCCCCGGCGGGTCTAATCACGCGCCTTCATTTTCTTGATTCCCGGAGCACCCATGGCCCGCGCAAAGATCGCCCTTATCGGTTCTGGCATGATCGGCGGCACGCTCGCCCACATCGCCGCCCGCGAAGAGCTGGGTGATGTGGTGCTGTTCGACGTGGTCGAAGGCGTGCCGCAAGGCAAAGCGCTCGACATCGCCGAAGCGTCGCCGGTGTTCGGCCGCGATAGCGCGCTGAAGGGCGCCAACGACTATGCCGGCATCGCCGGCGCCGACGTCTGCATCGTCACCGCCGGCGTGCCGCGCAAACCCGGCATGAGTCGCGACGACCTCTTGGGCATCAATCTCAAGGTCATGAAGGCGGTGGGTGAGGGCATCGCCCAGCACGCGCCGAACGCCTTCGTCATCGTCGTCACCAATCCGCTCGACGCGATGGTGTGGGCGTTCCGACAATTTTCGAAGCTGCCGCACAACAAGGTCGTCGGCATGGCCGGCGTTCTCGACAGCGCGCGCTTCCGTTACTTCCTCGCCGAAGAGTTCAACGTCTCAGTCGAAGACGTTACCGCCTTCGTCATGGGCGGCCACGGCGACACCATGGTGCCGCTCACGCGCTACTCCACCGTCGCCGGCATCACCGTACCCGATCTGGTGAAGATGGGTTGGACCACGCAAGAAAAACTCGACCAGATCGTGCAGCGCACGCGCGATGGCGGCGCTGAAATCGTCAGGCTGCTGAAGACCGGCTCTGCGTTCTACGCGCCGGCCGAAAGCGCGATCCAGATGGCGAAGAGCTTTCTGCGCGATAAACGACGCCTGCTGCCGTGCGCCGCCAACTTGAAGGGCGAGTACGGCTTGAACGACGTCTATGTCGGCGTGCCCTGCATCATCGGTAAGAACGGCGTGGAGAAGGTGGTCGAGGTCGAACTCGGCGCCGGCGAGCGCGCCATGTTCGACAAGAGCGTCAACGCCGTGAAGGGCTTGGTCGACGCATGCAAGGGCATCGATCCGAGCGTCGGCGGCTAACTCCGTCGCGCGTTTGCACAATGCCGTCGCGCGACTCTGGCTCGCGGCGGCGATTTGTTTAGGCTGAGCGCATGAGCCTCGGCCCAACCCTCGAAACGGCGCGCCTCCGTCTGCGGCCGCCGACCCAAGATGATTTCGATGGCTTTGCGGCGATGGGCGCGGAGCCTGACACCATGCGCTTCATCGGCGGCCTGCAGGCGCGTGACGGCGCCTGGCGTGGGATGGCGACGCTCGCGGGCGCTTGGGCGCTGCTTGGCTATTCGATGTTTTCGGTGATCGAGAAGGACACCGGCCGCTGGATTGGACGTCTCGGTCCTTGGCGGCCCGGCGGCGAAGAGGGCGGTTGGCCGGGACCTGAAGTCGGTTGGGGTCTGATCGCCGCCGCGCAAGGCAAGGGCTACGCCGCCGAAGGCGCGACAGCTGCGATCGAGTGGGCCTTCGATCATCTCGGCTGGGATCACGTGATCCATTGCATCGATAAGCTGAACGCGCCGTCGATCGCGCTGGCGCTCAAGCTCGGCTCAACACTGCAGCGCGAGGACGTGCCATTGCCGGCGCCGTTCGACATGCATCGCTGTGATATTTACGGGCAAACGCGGGCGCAGTGGAAAGCCCGGCGCCGCTAAGCGCGCGCGACCACCGGATCGTCGCGAAACCATCCGGCGATCGAAAGCCGGCCCTGCGGCGCGAACGAGGACACCGGCGACACCGCATGCACACGCAAGCCGTCGAACACGGTGAGCGTATTGAAGCGCGGCAGCAACGCGCGTGAGACGTCGTTGTTGTCGTCCAAGAACATCAAGAGGCCGCCCCAGTCCGGCTGCCAGTTGCGCGAGAAGCCGATCGTGTAGGCGGCGCGGCGTTCCTTTTTGGCGCCGTCGTCGACATGGCGCGTGAGGAAGTGTCCGCGCTGATAGGAGCTGGCGAAGGCGTCGATCTTGGTCACGTTGGGGTCGCCGATGATGGCGCGCGCGAAGCCGATGAATTCCGGCGAGTTCAAAAAATTTGTGAGATCGTGGATGGGATGATCTGGGTCCCACCGGCTCAGGATCGCCTCGATCATCGGGTAAGTGAAATAAGTATAGCCGAAATTCTCGGCGGCGCGGCGGCGCAAACCGTCTTCCAGCTTGCGCCGCTCATCAGCCGACATCGCAGCGAGCTGCTCACGCGTCAGCAGAATGTTCTGCCGCGCATCGTTCTGACAGATAAGCCTCCACGGCAGCGACAGCAGCACGCGCTCCAGTTCAGCGGCAACCGCATCTTCGAAGAGCCCGGTCACCTGCACGCACTTGTCGGCCGCGTAGGTGCGCGCGAACGGGGCGGGATCGAGCGTGGGATTGAGGCGAAGCGCGGGCATGTGGCGCAAGTTCCATAGCAAAGCGGCGCCCGCGACGAAAGTTCGCCGCGCCTCTGGTCGTTCGGCGCTTGCATAGGCGGCGCTTGCCCCGTCATTTTGTCGCGGAAAAGGGGACGGCATGCGCACGATTTTCATTGGTTTGGCGGCTTTGGCTTTGGCGTCTTCGGCTGCGGCGCAGCAGCAACCAGCCGCGCCTGCGCCGGCGGCGTTGCCCGCGCAGCCGCCGGTCGCGCCGATCTCAGCGCAAATGCAGCGCACCATCGACCAGCTGCGTGAAGCAGGCCTCAGCGATGAGCGCGGCTACGCCATCGTCGGCGATCTCGTCGCGCAAATCGGACCGCGCATTTCCGGCTCGGAGCAGGAAGCGCGCGCCCGCGACTGGGCGGTGACGATGCTGCGCGCCAACGGCTTCACCAACGTGCACATCGAGACGTTTCCCGTGCCGGGCTGGCATTGGGAGCGTCAGGAAGCGACCATTGTCTCGCCGTCGCATCAGCCGCTGGTGGTTGCAGCTCTGGGCGGTTCGCCATCAACGCCGAGCGGCGGTCTCGAGGCCGAGATCGTTCGCTTCCCTGACTTGGTTTCGTTGCAGGCGGCGCCTGAGTCCGCGCTGCGCGGGAAGATCGCTTTTGTCGACGAGCACATGAGCGTCACGCAAGATGCTTCAGGCTACGGCGCCGCCGTCGTCAAACGCGGCGGTTGCCCGCGTCTTGCCGCCCCGAAGGGCGCCGTCGCGTGCATGATCCGCTCGGTTGGCACTGACACCAACCGCTTCGCGCACCAAGGCAGCGCCGGGCGCGCCGTTGCGATCCCGACCGCGAGCATGTCGCCGGCGGACGCCGACACGCTGGACGCTTTGCTGGAGCATGGCGCGGTCCGCGTGCATCTCGATATCCAAGCGGGCAATCGCGAGAACGGACAATCCGGCAACGTCATCGCCGATATTCGCGGACGTGAGAAGCCGGACGAGATCGTCCTGCTCGCCGCGCACTTGGATTCCTGGGACCTGGGGCAGGGCGCGATTGATGATGGTGCGGGCGTCGCGATTGTCACCGCCGCTGCGCGCCTCATCAATGCGCTGCCGCGGCATCCGCGCCGCACTATTCGTTTGTTGATTGCCGGCTCCGAGGAACCTGGCGGCTTGGGCGGCGATGCTTACGGGCGCGCGCATGCCAGCGAACATCACGTTATCGCCGCTGAAAGTGATCTCGGCGCTGATCGTGTCTATCGATTCAGTTCAGGCTTCAGCGACGAGGCGTTGCCGTATGCGCGCGCCTTCCAACGCGCACTCGCGCCGCTGGGCGTGGTGCCGGGCGACAACCGGGCCGATGGCGGCACCGACCTTGGCGGCGTCAAAGCCAACGGTACGCCGGTGGTCGACCTGCAACAGGATGCCTCGCGCTATTTCAATTATCACCACACCGCCAACGACACGATGGCGGCGATCGACCCCGAGCAGCTTCGTCAAAACATCGCCGCTTATGCTGTGTTTGCGTACATGGCGGCGGAGTCAGACTGGGTGTTTGGCAGCAGCGCGCCTGCCGCCGCGGCGGCGCACTAGAACCAGCCGGCCTCGCGCAGCGCGCGCACGTTCGGGCGGCTCACCGGCGCTTCGGCGCCGCCTTTCAGTGTAAGCACGACTTTGTCGCCCTCTCGTCGCGCGGTTTCCACCGCGTCGCGCGCCACCCACCAGGAGCGGTGCGTCTGCGCGCCTTCGAGGCCGTCGAGTTCGGTAATGGCGTCGCCCATGCGCATGAGAATGAGGTCGCTACCCTTGGAGGTGTGCAGACGCAGGTAGTGATCTTCTGCTGAGACGGCGTAGATCGCCGCGCCCTTCAGCTTCGGCGGCAGCCGCTCCATGAAGCGGACCTGCCGCGGCGCTGCGGCAGGTGTATTCGCCGGCAGCGCATGCGTTACCCGGCCTGGACGCGCCACCATCATCATGATCGCCGTCATCGCCGCCGACACCAGCAGCACCGGGCCTGCGAAATACTGCAGGGTCGCGGGCGTCAGCGGCATGTGGAAAAAGACGCTGGTGTAGAGCCAGATCGCGAACGTCGCCGGCACGGCGAGCACCACCGCCAGCAGCGCGCCGAACACCCACTCGTTTGCCGTCGCCCGCGGGATGCGCGCCACCAGCGCGCTGGTGAAGCGGCCGATGACACCGCCCAGCATCATCACCGGGACCCAGTAGATGAGCCGCGTCAGAAGCGGCACTTCCGCGCCGGTGAAGGCGCCGCTCACCGCCAGGAAAACACCAGCCGCCGCCGCAACGCCAAGCCCACGCACCCAGTCGCGCGCGGAATCGAGCGCAACTCGCGCTTCGCGAACCGCCGGCGGAGGCGTTTCACGCGCGGACGCAGTGTTCTCACGTACTTCCGGCTGCAGGGGCTCTCTCCGCTGGCCAAGCTCTAGCAAAGCCGAACCGGAGAAACGAGCCCATGAACGCGTCCGTCACTGTGTCCGCCCGCCGCCTAAACCTGATCAGCTGGGCGGTGCGTTTAGGCGTGGTTGTGGTGCTGGCCGTTGCGCTGGGCCCGGTGATGCCGAAGCTGATCGCCGCCGCCGCGCACGCCGGCTTCCATCCACACCCGCCAGACATGAGCCTGCTGGCTTCGGTGCCGCCGCAGGTGAAACTTCACATTGCCGCCGCGACCGTCGCGTTCGTGATCGGCTGCATCATCATGCTGCGCCCAAAAGGGAGTGGTTTCCACAAGACCTTCGGCTGGGCCTGGGTGATCGCCATGGGCGTGACCGCGATCTCGAGCTTCTTCATCACCGGGCTCAACGGCGACAAACTATCCTTCATTCACCTGATCAGCGGCTGGACGGTTGTGTCCCTGCCGATGGCAATATTCGCCATCCGTAACAAACGCGTCATGATTCACCGCCGCGCAATGACGGGCCTGTTTGTCGGCGGTTTGCTGATCGCCGGCGCGCTCACATTCCTTCCGGGCCGTCTCATGTATCAGCTTTTCTTCGGCTGAGCTGTCCGCAATTGCGGGTACCGCGCGCTCTCGAACCACCCTAGAAGCAGGCCTGCTCATGACAGGCCTGCTGCGCAACGTCGCCGCGCTTATCTTCGCGATATCGATCCTGCAGCTGTCCGGCGGGCTCCTCGGCGCACATCTGCCGCTGGCGTTTGTCACCGAAGGCCACACGCGCACCGAATACGGTCTCGTGGCGTCGGCCTACTCTGCGGGTTTCATGCTCGGCGCGATGATCGCCACGCAATTGCTGGCGCGTGTGGGCCACATTCGCGTCTATGCGGCATGCGGCGCAGTGTTCGCTGTGGCGACGCTCGGCCTGCACTTTGTCACCGATCTCTGGTCGTGGGGCATTGCCCGCATGATCGCCGGCGTCGCCGTCGCTCTAATGTTCGCGGTGATCGAAAGCTGGCTGGCGTTCTCGCTGCACGCGCGCGTGCGCGGGGAGGTGATGAGCGTGTACATGGTGATGACCAAGGCCGCGGTCGCCATCGGTCCGTTCTTTGTGTTCGGCTATGCGACGGGCTCGGTAGAGCCGTGGATCATCGCCGCGAGTTTCGCCGCGCTTTCCATCATTCCGATCTGCTTCACCTCGGCGGCGCAACCTGATCCGCCGAAGGCGCAACCCTTGGCGCTGGTCGAGCAATTCGCGACGGCGCCGGCGGCGGTGATCGCGTGCTTCGGTTCAGGTCTCATCAGCAGCGGCGTCATGGCGCTCGCGCCGCTCTACGCGGCGCAGCACTATGGCGACTCCGCCGCGGCAGAATTCTATTCCGCGGCCTATGTCGGTTCGCTGCTGTTGCAATGGCCCGCGGGGCGCGTATCGGATCGCATGGATCGGCGCCTGGTTGTTGCCGCGCTGTGCATCATCGCCACGGTGACCGCGTTTGCGTTGGCTATGTTCAGTGGACGCCTGCCGCGCTGGGAGGCGGTAACAATCTTCTTCATCTGGGGCGCGGGCGCGTTGAGCTTTTACGGCATCGCTGTGGCGCACATGGCTGACCGCGCCGAGCCCGGCAAGATCGCGCAATCCTCCGCGGGCGTGCTGTTCGTGTGGGCAGTCGGATCGGTCATAGGCCCGCTCATCATGGGGCCACTGGTGGACGTGTTTGGCGTTGGCGGCATGTTCTGGTTCGCCGGCGGCGCCGCCTTTGTCATTGCGGCTTTGATGTTCTGGCGGCGCACCACCCGCGAAGGTCCTACCGTCAAGGAAGAGTTCAGCCCGCAGATAGGGACCAGCGTGGCGGCCGGTGAAATCGCCTATGGCGACGATGCCGAGAGCGAGGCCGAGATGCGCGTCGATCAGCGCACCAGTCCATGACCTTTCAGGGCTTGGCGGGCCTGCAAACCAGCCTGTAAGACAACCCCCAACTTGAGGGCCCTCGATGAACATCCACGAATACCAAGGCAAAGCTGTCCTGAAGAGCTTCGGCGCACCGGTGCCGCGCGGCTTCCCCGCGTTCACGCCGGATGAGGCTGTTGAAGCGGCGGCGAAGCTTGGCGGTTCGGTGTGGGCGGTTAAGAGCCAGATTCACGCAGGAGGCCGCGGCAAGGGCAAGTTCAAGGAAGCCGCCGCCGGTGAAAAGGGCGGTGTGCGCATCGCCTTCAAACCGGAAGATGTCGGCGTGTTCGCGCAACAGATGCTCGGCAACACGCTGGTGACGCTGCAGACCGGCGCGCACGGCCGCGTGGTCAAGCGCATCTACATCGAAGAAGGCATCAAGATCGCCAAGGAATTCTACCTCTCTGCGCTCGTCGATCGCGAGCAGGGGCGAGTGGCGTTCGTGGTCAGCCAAGCTGGCGGCATGAACATCGAAGAAGTCGCCCACGATACGCCGGAGAAGATCACCACGGTCGGCATCGATCCGCTCGCCGGCGTACAAAAGGCCGACACTGACAAGGTCGCGGCGACGTTGGGCCTCTCAGGCGATCTCGCCACGCAATGCGAAGCGCTGATCAAGAGCCTCTACGAAGCCTTCACCAAGAGCGACATGAGCTTGCTCGAAATCAATCCGCTGATCGTCACCGAAGATAACAAGCTCATTTGCGGCGACGCGAAAGTGAGTTTCGATTCCAACGCCGCATTCCGGCACAAGGAATGGGCTGATCTGCGTGACCTCGGCGAAGAGGACGAGCGTGAGATCGAAGCGTCGAAGTATGATCTCTCCTACATCGCGCTCGACGGTGAAATCGGCTGCCTCGTCAACGGCGCCGGCCTCGCCATGGCGACGATGGACATCATCAAGCTGTTCGGCGCCGAACCCGCGAACTTCCTCGATGTCGGCGGCGGCGCTGATAAGGCCAAGGTCGAAGCGGCGTTCAAGATCATCCTCGCCGATCCGAACGTGAAGGGCATTCTGGTCAACATTTTCGGCGGCATCGCGCGGTGCGACGTGATCGCGGAAGGCGTGATCGCCGCGGTGAAGAGCGTGGGCTTGCAAGTGCCGTTGGTCGTGCGCCTGGAAGGCACCAAGGTGGAGGAAGGCAAACAGATCATCCGCGAAAGCGGACTGAATGTGATTGCGGCGGACGATCTAGAAGACGCAGCGCGGAAGATCGTGAAGGCGGTGAAGGGGTAGGCGTGGAAACGCGTCCCACTCTAACGTTGGAAGAGTTTCGCGCCGCGACAAACGACGTCGGCCAGGACGGATTCACAAGTCTTGGGTTGATCCTGAAACGCTACTTAGATAACGGCGAACCGGGTTGGGATCGTTGGGAATCCAAGACATTTCGTAGCTTCACGCGCGCGCAGCGCGCACTCGTGATCTGGAGTATGCTGGCGCGAATGTCATGCAACGCAGCGGAACGTGCGTACGCATACTTCGAGAGCCGAGTCGACGCCTCGCACTGCGGGCAGGTGTTCACGGCGATAGATTCCTTTGATTGGCCTGAGCTGAGTGAGCGTTTGCGGCGAATGTTCGCGGCTTGTATTGGTGATCCATCCAGTCCCAAAGCCGCCCACAAAGAATGGCAAAAGCGAGAACACGTCGCTCGCAAGAATATGCATGCTCAGGTCAAAAAGATCGCGCTGCAACGAAGCGGTCAGATTTTCAACGACGAACGCACTCTAGATATGTTCGCTTTGCGCTTGGCGGACGCTGGAGAGATTACTTTGCCTGCGCGGAATTTCGACGCCGCTGATGCGTTCACGAACTGGCTGAAACTACCGGAGACCAAAGCCGATTCAGTGGTGCGCGTTCGAGCTTGGATGTGGGAGCATCAGGGCGAGCTTTGTATTTTGCGTCCATCCTAGTTTTGCTGTTCCACGACCCGCTCAATCCGCTTATCCGGCACGAGCCAAATCAGCGCCACCAGCACGTAGAGCGCCCAGGCGAGCGGCGGTTGGAAGAAGGAAAGCGCAATGCCGAGTGCGTAGAACACCGGCGAAAATCTACCCTTCCAATCGTTATCGCTCGCAATCGCTTTGGCGATCGCGCTCTCGGGCCCATCGGCGCGGACCACCAGCGTCTGTAGGATCAAATACGCGAACGCCGGCAGGATCAGCGACACGCCATAGACTGCGCTCGGAATGCTCGCGCCGCCGCTTTCGCCGAGCCACGCCGTCGTGAATGGCACCAGCGACAAGCAAAACAGCAGCCCCATGTTCGCCCACAGAATGCCGCCGTTGACGCTCTTGGCCACGTACATGAAGTGGTGGTGGTTATTCCAATAAATGCCGATGTAGATGAAGCTCAGCACATAGCTCAGAAATTTCGGCGCAAGCTCCAACAACGCCGCCCATGTCGCTTCGTGCGGCGGTCGCAGCTCCAGCACCATGATGGTGATGATGATGGCGATGACGCCGTCGCTGAACGCCAGCAGCCGGTCTTTTTCCATTTCACGCCGCTCCGCGCCGGTACTAGAACGCCCCGCATAACACGCCTTCGCGCTGACGCGAGAGGCGGGGGAGGTGGACCATGATTGGCTACGTCACGCTCGGCACCAACAATCTGAAGCGCGCTTGCGAATTCTACGACGCCATCGGCATGGAAATGGGCGTCGGCCGCATGATGGACAACGAGACGTTCGTCGCCTGGGGCATTCCCGGCGGCGGCGCCGGCATCGGCCTCACCAAGCCGTTCGACGGCAACGCCGCGACCGTGGGTAACGGCGTCATGGTCGCCCTCGAAGCCAAGGATCGCGCGCAGGTGGATCGCATCCACGCGCTTGCCATGAAAATGGGCGCCAAAGACGAAGGCGCGCCCGGCGATCGCGGCGGCGGCTTCTACGCCGGCTATTTCCGCGATCCCGACGGCAACAAGCTCAACGCGTTTGTCATGGGCGGCTAGGCCGCGCCCAACAAGGCTTTCAAAGGGTTTGCATCGCGTTCGGCCTGGGTTAAGCCCAGGCCGTTCGTTTTGAGGGCTGCTCTTTGTCTATTCTCGTCAACGCCGCCACGCGGGTCATTTGCCAGGGCTTCACTGGCAAGAACGGCACCTTCCACTCCGAACAAGCCATCGCCTACGGCACCAAGATGACGGGCGGCGTCTCGCCAGGGAAAGGCGGCACGACGCATCTCAATCTCCCGGTGTTTAACACGGTGGCCGAGGCCAAGGAAAAGGCGGGCGCCGACGCAACGGTGATCTACGTGCCGCCGCCAGGCGCGGCTGCGGCGATTGAAGAAGCCATCACGGCCGAAATCCCGCTCATCGTCTGCATCACCGAAGGCATTCCGGTGCTCGACATGGTGCGCGTCAAGGCGAAGCTGGCGAAATCGAAGTCCATCCTGCTTGGCCCGAACTGCCCCGGCGTGCTGACGCCGAACGAGTGCAAGATCGGCATCATGCCAGGCTCGATCTTCAAGAAGGGCAGTGTGGGCGTCGTCTCGCGCTCCGGCACGCTGACCTACGAAGCGGTGTTCCAGACCACCAATGAAGGCCTCGGCCAAACCACCGCGGTCGGCATCGGCGGCGACCCTGTGAAGGGCATGGAATTTATCGACGTGCTCGAGCGCTTCCTCGCTGACGACGCCACCAAGTCGATCGTCATGATCGGTGAAATCGGTGGCTCGGCCGAAGAAGACGCTGCGCAATTTCTGACCGATGAAAAGAAAAAAGGCCGCTGGAAACCGGTCGTTGGCTTCATCGCCGGCCGCACTGCGCCGCCAGGGCGCCGCATGGGTCACGCCGGCGCAATCATCTCCGGCGGTAAGGGCGACGCAGAGTCAAAGATTGCCGCCATGGAAGCGGCCGGCATCAAGGTCGCGCCGCACCCGGCAGCGTTGGGGCGGACGATGAAAGAGCTGTTGAGCGCCTAATTCTTCGGCGCCGAAACGCTCTGCAGCCCTGCGTCAGTGCAAGCCTTCAATCCTTAACGAACGCACTTTAGAAGGGGCGCCGAAAGCGGCTCGCGCCTATATCTAAAGCGCCGAATCGCGACTCCGAAAGGTCAGCGCTCCCATGGCGGACGACGCCCGCAGCCTCCCAAATTCCGCTTTGCTCGAAACGAGCTTCCTCTACGGCGCAAACGCCAAATTCGTGGAGGAAATGCACGAGAAATACCTGAACGATCCAACCTCGGTCGATCTTTCCTGGCGCGCTTTCTTCCAGCAGCTGCATGACGATCCGGGCTCGGTCCGGGCCTCGGTGGCGGGACCATCCTGGTATCGCTCCGAACTGGCGCAGCCGAAGACCACCGAACTGACGGCGCTCCTGGACGGCAACTGGGCGGCGCTCACTGACCGTCTGGAGAAAAAGGCGCGCGCGCGCCTGCCGAGCGCCTCGGGCGAAGATGTTCAAGGTGCGGCCCGCGACAGCGTGCGCGCGCTGATGATGATCCGCGCCTATCGCACGCGCGGCCACCTCGCCGCCAATCTCGACCCGCTCGGCATCGAAGTGCGGGATATGCCCGCCGGTGAGTTCGATCCGGCCACGTATGGCTTCGGCGCTAACGATCTCAACCGCCCGATCTTCATTGACGGCGTGCTCGGTCTCGAGACCGCGACCATCAATCAGATGCTGGAGATTTTGAAGCGCACCTACTGCAGCACAGTCGGCGTCGAGTTCATGCACATCACCGATCCTGCCGAAAAGAGCTGGCTGCAGGAGCGCATCGAGGGGCCGGACAAGGGCGTCGCGTTTACGCCGGAAGGCAAGCGCGCGATTCTGAAGAAGCTGATCGAAGGCGAAGGCTACGAGAAATTTCTCGCCAAGCGCTATCCCGGCACCAAGCGCTTCGGCCTCGACGGCGCTGAAGCGATGCTGCCGGCGATGGAGCAGATCATCAAACGCGGCGGCGCCATGGGCGTGCAGGATATCTCGCTCGGCATGGCGCACCGCGGCCGGCTGAACATGCTCGCCGGCGTCATGGGCAAGCCATATCGTGCGATCTTTCACGAATTCCAAGGCGGTTCGGCGACGCCGGATGATGTGCTGGGCTCCGGTGACGTGAAGTACCACTTGGGCGCCTCATCGGATCGCGAGTTCGACGGCAACATCGTGCACCTTTCTCTGGCGCCCAATCCGTCTCACCTGGAGATCGTCAATCCTGTGGTGCTCGGCAAGTCGCGCGCCAAGCAGGCGCAAGGTCAGCGTTGGACGGCCGACGAGGATTTGCACGCGTTGCGCGCGCGCGTGTTGCCGCTGTTGATCCACGGCGACGCCGCGTTCGCGGGGCAGGGCGTGATTGCCGAGTGCTTCGCGCTGTCGGGTTTGCGCGGCTACCGGACTGGCGGCACGGTTCATTTCATCATCAACAATCAGATCGGGTTCACCACCGCACCGCGCTACTCGCGCTCAAGCCCGTATCCGAGCGACGTCGCGCTGATGGTGCAAGCGCCGATCTTCCATGTGAACGGCGACGATCCGGAGGCGGTGGTGTACGCGGCTAAAGTCGCCACCGAATATCGCCAGATTTTCGGCAAAGACGTCGTCGTCGATATGTTCTGCTATCGCCGCTTCGGCCATAACGAAGGCGACGATCCGACCATGACGCAGCCCTTGATGTACAAACGCATCAAGGATCAACCTTCGACGCTGACAATCTACGGCGATCGTCTCACCGGCGAGGGCACGGTCACTGCCGCCGAAGTCGAGAGCTGGAAGGACGAATTCGCGGCGTTTCTCGATCGCGAATTCGAAACCGGAAAAGCTTATCAGCCCAGCAAGGCGGATTGGCTGGATGGGGTGTGGTCAGGCTTCACGCTGCCGCAGGATGATGACCGCCGCGGCAAGACCGAGGCAGCGCGCGCGCGCCTGGTCGAAGTTGGTCGCCGCATCACCGAGATTCCCAAGAACTTCGATATGCACAAAACCGTGCATCGCGTGATCGAAGCACGTCGCAAAGCGATTGAAGATGGCCACGGCATCGATTGGGCGCTGGCCGAGCATCTCGCCTTCGGCACGCTGCTCGACGAGGGATTTCCGGTTCGCCTCTCGGGTCAGGATTCCTGTCGCGGTACTTTCAGTCAGCGGCATTCGCATTTCGTCGATCAAACTACCGAGGATCGCTACACGCCACTCAACAACATTCGGCCCGGTCAAGCGCACTACGAAGTGATCGACTCGCTGCTCTCCGAAGAAGCAGTGCTCGGCTTCGAATACGGCTACTCCACCGCAGCGCCGAAAACGCTGACGCTCTGGGAGGCGCAATTCGGCGACTTCGTGAACGGCGCACAAGTGGTGATCGACCAGTTCATCTCCTCCGGCGAACGCAAGTGGTTGCGCATGTCCGGCCTCGTGATGCTGCTGCCGCATGGCTATGAAGGGCAGGGGCCGGAACACTCGTCAGCACGTATTGAGCGCTTCCTGCAGCTCTGCGCTGAAGACAACATGCAGGTGCTGAATTGCACGACACCCGCGAATTACTTTCACGCATTGCGCCGCCAGCTGCACCGCGATTTCCGCAAGCCGCTGATCGTGTTCACGCCGAAATCGCTGCTCCGGCACAAGAAGTGTGTGTCGTCGCTCGATGAAATGGCGGAAGGCACCTCGTTTCACCGGGTGCTGTGGGACGACGCCCAACTGCACAACGGCAACACCACCGTTCAGCTCAAGGGCGACAGCGAAATCCGCCGTGTCGTGCTCTGTTCCGGCAAGGTGTACTACGATCTGTTGGACGAACGCGAAAAGCGCGGCTTGAACGACATCTACCTGCTGCGGCTGGAGCAATTCTATCCATGGCCAATGAAGTCGATTCTCGCCGAGTTGGGGCGCTTCCCGAACGCGGAAATCGTATGGTGCCAGGAAGAACCCAAGAACATGGGCGGCTGGAGCTTCGCGGAGCCGTGGCTCGAGATCTCGCTGAGCCACCTAAGCGTGAAGTCCAAGGCAGCGCGCTATGCGGGTCGTCCGGCCACGGCGTCGACTGCCGCCGGCCTGATGAAGAAGCACCTGAAGGAACTTGATCAGCTTCTTGAGGAGGCGCTGGGATGAGCAAAGTCAGCGGCTCATGCCATTGCGGCGCCGTGCGCTTCGAGGTGGAAGAACCCGAGCAAGTGCTAGATTGCAATTGCTCGCACTGCCGCCTCTACGGCGCGCTGGTCGCTTACTATCCGCAACGCGAAGTACGGTTTGAAGGCGCACCCGACACCTTCATCTACCAGTGGGGCGACCGCGATCTCGAGTTTCATCACTGCCGCACTTGCGGATGCGCAACGCACACCACGCTTGCCGGAACCAATGATGCCGAAAAGATCGCGGTGAATGCGCGGCTCATCCGCGGGTTGGATCCGCAGCGCACGCGCTTGGTGCAAAAGAACAATGGCAATGACGGTGTGTTCTGGACCAAAACAGATCAGCCGGTGCTGCCCAGCCACGACGCCTAACAACAAAACGAAGTGAACCGAAGATGACCGATATTGTTGTCCCGACCCTGGGCGAAAGCGTCAGCGAAGCGACCGTCGCCAAGTGGCTGAAGAAGGCCGGCGACGCAGTAAAGAAGGACGAGACTCTGGTCGAGCTGGAGACGGATAAGGTCTCTGTCGAGGTCTCGGCGCCGGAAGCGGGCACGCTCACGGAAATCAGCGCCAAAGAGGGGACGACGGTCACCATCGGCGCGATCCTTGGTCGGTTGGGCGCGGCCGGGGCGCAGCCTTCGGCCCAACCCGCTGTCACGCCCGCGGCCGCGCCACCGCCGCCGCCGAAACCTGTTGCACCCCCGCCCGCGCCGCCCGCCGCAACCGTGTCCGCGCCGCCGGTTGCGACGCGCGCCGCGCCGCCATCGGTGCAGCGCATTGCAGCAGAGAACAATCTCGATGTGAACGCCATGGCGGGCAGCGGCAAGGATGGCCGCCTCACCAAATCAGACGCGCTCGCAGTGCTCGAACAGCGTGCGCGCCCAGCGCCCGCGCAAGGCACAGCTGTGGCGCCACCGCGAGCGATCGGGCCGCGCGAGGAGCGTGTGCCGATGACGCGGCTCCGTCAGACTGTCGCGCGGCGCTTGAAGGAAGCGCAGAACACCGCGGCGATGCTGACCACGTTCAATGAAGCCGACATGTCGGCGATCATGGCGGCGCGCAACAAGTACAAGGATGTGTTCGAGAGACGCCACGGCGTGAAGCTCGGGTTCATGAGCTTCTTCGTGAAGGCCTGCATCGCCGCACTGAAGGAAATTCCCAACGTCAACGCCGAGATCGACAACAACGAGATCATTTACAAGAACTACTACGACATCGGCATCGCCGTCGGGACCGATAAAGGTCTTGTGGTCCCGGTGGTGCGCGATTGCGACATCAAGTCGATGGCGGAGATTGAGCAGGAAATCGGCGAACTCGGCGCCAAGGCGCGCGATGGCCATTTGAAACTGGACGATCTGCAGGGCGCGACGTTCACCATTTCAAATGGCGGTGTCTATGGCTCGCTGATGTCGACGCCGATCCTCAATGCGCCGCAATCGGGCATCCTGGGCATGCACAAGATCCAGGATCGTCCGGTCGTTGTCGACAAGCAGGTCGTGGTGCGGCCGATGATGTATTTGGCGCTGAGCTACGATCACCGCATTGTCGACGGCAAAGAAGCCGTCACTTTCCTGGTGCGTGTGAAGGAAGGCCTCGAAGATCCCGAACGGATGCTGCTCGATCTCTAAGCGGGCTTCTTCTGCTCCTTATGCAGCACGACGAGCGCCAAGCCGATCGCGCAGATCAAGACCGGCGCGGTGACGGCGAGGACGCCCGGCACAAAACTTGGGAAATTGTACGAAGGCGCAAACCACGACAGACCAAAGGCAATTCCCCACGCGCCGCACAGTAAGCGCAACCCACCGCTCTGCGCGCGAAGCGTGCGTACGGCGCCGAACGCCAGCAGGACAGCCGCCAAGAAAGGGCCGAGTGCTGCGAAGTCCCAGTGCGGGAGGTCTTGCGCCAAGCTCACGGCAATTGCCGCGGCAGCGAACAAGGCCATCCACGCGCTGATCCTGTTCATGCGAGTTCTCCCCGCGCGCATCTTTACGCGCGTCGGGAAGAACGGGAGAGGCCAATTTACGCTGCCCCGGCGTGTTCCTCCGGCATGTGTGCAGTGGTGGGCGTCTTGTAGGATTTGCGATAGCGCGCCTCGAGCCGCCGTTCCCCGGCTTCCGCGCGCGTGGCTTCCGCCGCCGCGAGCATATTCTGCGCCCGCAGGTTCTCCGCGATCTGCGCGAAATAGCGGCCTGCCGGGACGGGGCCGTCGCCGGCAATGCGGAGCTTGTTGACCTGCATCATATGCGCCTCCTCGTTTCCCATCGCCTTGATGAAGCAACGTCTTTTCGCGGCGCTTGTTGCTATTTCGTACGCGGATCGGTGTGGATAAGCCGCCCCCACTGATTGACTCGCCGCCAGGGGAAAAAGCTGACACCCGCCCGCTTCGGCGTATAAATTTGGCTGCCTGCTCGGGGGAGCGGGCGAGAGGGGACGCCATGACCATCATCCTGCGCCTGCCGGCGATATTGGCGCTGCTTGCGCTCGTTCTGATCAGTCTCATTGGCGCCGTCTTGGCGACCGTGATCTTGACGCATTTGCCCATTGATCTCTCGAGCATCCTGTCTGCGGAGCAGCGGACGCAACTTTCTCAGGTGTCTTGGGTCGAGACCTTTCCAGCACATTGGGATCCTAAGCTTAGAATTCCACGTGGACAAGTTGTCGCG
>JADMIO010826325.1_pt1 | contig 90284 bp, 74 predicted proteins | sample 8958161 | NCBI WGS metagenome assembly JADMIO01 (sample SAMN16585339, study PRJNA669376) | soil metagenome | isolation source: Crop rotation soil | place: USA: Cullars Rotation, Alabama | collected 2011
GCGACAACTTGTCCACGTGGAATTCTAAGCTTAGGATCCCAATGTGCTGGAAAGATTGGTGCGCTGACAGTTTACTCGCAATTGAGATTCTTATTAAATGCTGACCTGGGATATGATGGCAGCAACCTGGTGAAGATCGATATCCCGATTCGAAAGTCGAGTGATAAGCTACCTGCTCTCTTCAAAAATGCATTAGCCAACCAGCCGAATATTGTTAGCGTTGCTGCAAGGAATGGCGGAAGAAGCATCACCGGCATAAAAGCTAATGGGAAAAATATTACGATCGAAACAAACCGGATAGATCCGCAATTTTTGCCAACATTCAAGATTCCCATCATTGCCGGACGAAATTTTTCGGCCGATTATCCATCTGACACTACTCAATCAATCATCGTAAATGAAAGTTTTGTAAAGGAAGCTGGATGGAAGACGAATGAGGTTGTTGGCAAAATCGCGCGGTCGATGGATGATTCGAAGCACCTGTATACAATTATTGGTGTGATCAGGGATTATCATTTCACATCACTGAAAGAAAAAATTACAGCAGAAATGTTCACGATGGAACCCGCTTTCAATTATGGACAGATCTGGGTGAAGATAAAACCCACCGATGTGCCCCAAACCCTTTCGCTATTGCAAAAGACGTATAAATCCATTGTGCCCTATTTTCCATACTCGTATCAATTTATGGATGATATCAATGCGAAGAATTATGAAGCCGAAGCGAAATGGAAACAAGTGATTGGAATTGCTTCGCTATTGTTTGTGTTCATCTCATGCATTGGTTTGTTTGGGCTGGTCATTTTATCAATTGAACAACGCACGAAAGAGATTGGCATTCGAAAAGTATTAGGGGCAGCGGTGTCAAGGATATTGATTTTAATATCGAAGGATTTCGCGATACTGATCGGCATTGCATTCCTGGTAAGTATTCCGCTGGGTTACTATGCGATTTCCAAATGGCTCGAATCATTTGCTTATCGCATCAACATAACGTGGTGGATTTTTGCCATACCGGGAGTGGTGGTGATTGCAACAGCTTTCTTGACCCTGAGTTCGCAGGCAATAAGAGCTGCGATGGCGAATCCGGTGAAGAGTTTGAGGAGCGAATAGTTGCTAGTTGCTGGTTACTGGTCGCTACTATTGATGCCCGAAAGCCAAAGATAAATTTGGAACTGTATAATAGGATTTAAGAAGAATGAAAATTATTATCAATAAAATAATGAACATCCGCCCTAATAAGTAGTAACCAGTAACCAGAAACCGGTAACCTAATAGAAGAAGTTAACAAAATAAGACATCATCAACTATAAAATCGTCATCATGAAAAAGTTTTCTTTAGTGATTGTACTGTCAGCGGCAGTTTTAATTGTGAAGGCACAATTCGCCCCAGGCAAAACTCCATACATGACCAAGTCGCTGACTGGTCAAACAATTAAGAGCGCCGAAGTAGAAACATCGGGAGGAAATATCGAAGTGACCGGAGGCGCCGGCAATAATCGAATTGAGGTATTTGTGTGGCCCAACGATAGTCGTAATGCTGATAACGTTCCCAAAGAAGAATTACAAAAGCGATTGGATGAATATTACAATCTGAAAGTTGAAGTAGAGAATAATAAGTTGGTCGCAACTGCAAAGCCAAAGAAGAATAATATGGATTGGAGGAAAGGAGTAAGCGTATCATTCAAAATATTTGTAGATCAAAATATATCTACCGATTTGGCCACCAGCGGAGGCAACATCGTGCTGAAGAATCTTTCCGGCACGCAGGATTTCTCAACAAGTGGTGGAAACCTGGTAATTGAAAGCCTGACCGGCAAAATAAAAGGTCGCACTTCGGGAGGAAATATTAACCTCAGCAATGCAAAGAACGATATCGACGTGAGCACCAGTGGCGGCAACATAAAAGCAGAAAAATGTGACGGTAAGATCAAGCTTTCCACTTCGGGCGGATCATTGAAACTTTCCGGGCTTAATGGAGATATCGACGCCAGTACAAGCGGCGGGAACGTAGTAGGAAATGATATATCCGGTGACCTGTCAGCTCATACCTCTGGCGGTAATATAGATCTTAATGGTTTGAATTGCAGCCTCGAAACGTCTACCAGTGGCGGAAATATAGATGTGGAGATGCTTTCATTGAAGCAATTTGTAAGGATTAATAATTCTGGCGGCAATGTGAACCTTAGTGTTCCAAATAAAGCCATGGATCTGAGATTGACAGGCGGCACAGTAAAAACCGACAAACTGAATAATTTTAGTGGAAGCATTGAAGATGAATCGATCAAAGGAAAAGTAAACGGAGGGGGTGTACCCGTGACTGTGGATGCCGGAGGTGGAAGAATAACATTGACGGTGAAATAAAACAAGTGTTGGGTTTCGTGTTTAGGGTTTCGAGTTATTTAATTCGAACCCTGCTTCCTGAGTCGGAGCAACTCTAAACACGAAACGCCAAACGCGAAACGCTAAACGCTAAACGCGAAACTCAAAACCCGAAACTCTATATGCTCAAACAATATATCAGAATAGCGATTAGAAATCTGTTGAAGCAGAAAGGTCTCTCGTTGATTAACATCCTGGGGTTGTCAATCGGCATTGCTTGTTTCAGTTTATTCTTGCTTTATGTTTTGAACGAATTCACATTCGATCGTTTTCATAAAGACGCAGATCACATCTATCGCGTTTATCGAGCTACAGAACAAATGGGTGATCAGCCAAAGGAAGCGGACGTGTATTTGCCGATGCCAGTTGGACCCGCGATGAAGGAAGACCTCCCAGACGTTGAGGAGTATGTTCGCATGAGTGAAGCTTGGCGAGACGATTTCGTGAGAATTGGCGATAAGATCAGTCAGTTGCAGGTAACATTTGCCGACCCGAATTTTTTTACTTTCTTCTCATTCCCTTTAGCGAAAGGAAATGCTGCCAGCGTTCTATCGAACCAAAATAGCCTTGTGCTAACAGAAGAAACAGCAACCAGATTATTTGGAAGTCAGGATGCAATTGGTAAGATAGTAGAGATAAAATTGGAAGAGGAATTCGTTCCTTTCGTTGTTTCAGGAATCGCCATCGCACCGCCCGCGAATTCGAGCATTGTTTTCAAAGCAATAGGAAACTATCATTACTTGCCCAATACCAAACAGGGAAAAAGAAGTCAGAACAATTGGAACAGAGCTTCATATCCTACGTACGTTCGATTGAAAGAAGGAAGCAGACTGTCTGGCGATGTAAAATCATTATCTGTCTTCAGAAAAAAATATTATCCGAACGAAGAAGCAGAACTCAGAAAAGCAGGTTATTGGAAGGCGAATTATCCACCTATTGCGTTTCGATTGCAACCAATGAAGTCCATTCACACTAATGTCGAAATTTCAGGTGGATGGATTGAACCAGTAGCGCCGAAAACGCTGTGGATTCTGATAAGTCTTGCAGCAGGAGTGCTACTCATTGCCTGTATCAATTTCACTACCCTTTCCATTGGCAGATCTGCCGGCCGATCAAGAGAAGTTGGTATCAGGAAGGTTGTTGGTGGAAGAAGAAAGGAATTGATCACTCAGTTTCTACTGGAAGCGTTACTCCTAACAATTCTTTCAGCTGTTATTGGTATAGTATTAGGCAATTTACTTCTTCCCTTTTTCAACAGCTTGTCCGGAAGAAATTTAGTTTTTTCATTTGCACGCTATCCGGAATTATTGTGGTTGATGATCCTCTTGGTGCTGATCGTTGGTCTGATTGCTGGAAGCTATCCCGCACTAGTGCTGGCAGCCTTCAATCCAATCAATGTTCTCAAACAAAAAATTAAAGTAGGAGGATCAAATCTCTTTACGCGCTCATTAGTGACTTTCCAATTTGTATTATCAGTTGGTTTAATCATTTCAACGCTGGTGATTTTGCAGCAGCTGAATTATATGCGATCACGCAACCCGGGATTTAATAAAGAGAATGTGATTATGGTGGACGCATCCGGAACAGATTCAAAAAAAGTATTCCCGATTTTCAAACAAGCAGCTAATAGTATTCCGCAGGTCGCTAGTATTTCGGGCGCAGAACTGGGATTGGGTGAAGGAACGGGATGGAGTAGAAGTGGGTTTGATTATAAAGGAAAGCAAAAGCAGGTGTTCGAATACCACGTGGATGAAAACTACATTCCATTATTGAATATGCAATTGCTCTCAGGCAGAAATTTTGACGCACAAATTTCATCGGATACCGTTAATTCCGTGATCGTAAATGAAGCAATGGTGACGGATATGGGATGGACGCTAAACAATGCTGTAGGTCAGCGGTTGACGGGGTATTCCGAAGATGAGCAACACACACCCATCGTAATTGGAGTGGTGAAGAATTTTAATTTCCTCACCATGAAAGAAAAAATTCAGCCGCAAATGTTTCAACATTTCGCGACCTACACTCCTTTCAGATATTTTGTAAAACTCAAGCCAGGTAATCCGCATGATGCTTTATCTAAATTGGAAGCAGCATGGAAGACGGCTGAACCTGAGTTGCCATTTAATTTCAGCTTTCTTGACGAAAGGTTAAATCGCTTTTACGCTGCAGAAGCAAGGTGGAGTAATATTGTGGGATGGGCCGGTGGTATTTCTATTTTCCTTGCATGTCTTGGATTATTAGGACTGGCCTCACTTTCAGTGGTGAACAGGACTAAAGAGATCGGCATCAGGAAAGTTTTAGGAGCTTCAGTTACGGGAATTGTTGGATTGATCAGTAAAGAGTTTTTGAAACTGGTGATCATTGCTTTTGTGATTGCTGTTCCCATTGCATGGTATTTCATGAATAAATGGCTACAGGACTTTGAGTATAGAATCAATCTTACCGCATGGATCTTTATCCTTGCGGGTATAGTAGCCGTAATGATTGCGTTAGTCACGGTGGGAACCCAAGCATTGAAAGCGGCGTTGAGTAATCCGGTACAGGCATTGAGGAATGAGTGAAAGGCACAAGGTACAAGGCACAAGGCACAAGAAAGGTCCAAATTAAAAGTACCAAGAAGCAAGGCAAGGGAGAAAGGCCGTTGCAGCTGGCATCCGATATCTGGCATCCAGTATCGTGCGGCGTCAAAGATTAACAACAAACAAGTAACAATTCAAATATGTTAGAACTACAACACATCTCAAAATGGTATAGCGTAGGCGGAACAAGGACCTTTATATTGAAGGACATCAACCTGCGTGTGGCCGAGGGACAATTCATTTCAATTATGGGTCCGTCGGGTTCCGGTAAGTCAACACTCCTGAATATTATAGGCATGCTCGATGAAGCATCGGAGGGCGAATACTTTTTTATGGGAGAGCCTGTGCATACGTTTAAGGAAAAGCAACGTTCGCAATTATACAAACAACATATCGGATTCGTATTTCAGGCGTATCACCTGATTGATGAGTTGACGGTTTATGAGAACATTGAAACGCCACTCATTTATCAGAACATAAAAGGTGCTGAGCGAAAAGCGATGGTGGCGGATATGCTCGACAGATTTCAAATTGTTGGAAAGAAAGATTTATTTCCCACGCAGCTTTCAGGTGGACAGCAGCAATTAGTAGGAATTGCCAGAGCGCTGATTGCAAAACCAAAATTGCTCCTGGCAGATGAACCTACGGGCAACCTGAACTCCAAACAGGGAGAGGAGATTATGGAGCTGTTCAAAAAAATAAATGAAGAAGACGGCGTAACCATTATACAGGTGACGCATTCGGATAAGAATGCATCCTATGGATCACATATTGTAAACCTACTCGATGGCAGAATTGAACGTTCAACCAATCCCATCGCGTTGTAAATAAAAATCAGAAGGAATTATGATCTCAAGAAAATTGTTTTGGTGCAGTTTAGTGTGCTTATTCGTACAATTGGAAACCAGTGCACAACAGAAAGCGGCTGTAATTACTTTGCAACGCGCCGTTGAAACGGCGATTACTAACAACCTGGATGTAAGACAAAGCGGACTACAACAGGAAATTGCGGAAGCGTATTTAAAACAATCGCGCGCGAGTCTCTTGCCAACATTCAATGGCACCATTGATCATACCTGGAATAAGGGCCGAAGCTTGGACTTCAATAATAATTATGTGAACCAGGAAAACACTACAGCCTATTATAGTTTAAATGGAAACCTCACCCTCTTTAATGGACTTCGCTTATTGAATACATTAAAGAGTAATCAATTTGCTTTTGAGGCTACTACAATGGAATGGCAACAGAGCAAGGACAGAGTGATGCTGGACGTTATACTTGCTTACCTGGACATTCTCTCCAGTACGGATCTCCTGGCACAGGCGTACAGGCAGGCAGATGTAACACAAAAACAAATTGATCGATTGGAAGTATTGAATAAGGAAGGCGCTATCAAGCCATCTGATTTGTATGATGTGCGCGGACAAATGGGAGAAAATAAAGTGAATATCATCAACAGTCAAAATAATCTGAACGCGGCCAAACTTAGGCTCGCTCAATTGATGGCAGTTCCTTATGATGAGAATTTGGAAGTAGAGCGATTAACTGCTGATCAATTTGATATGAATTACAACGCAACTGTAGATTCTATTTACGAGGTGGCCTTGCAACAACTGGCATTAGTGAAGGGAACAGAATTGAGAAAGAAGAGTGCGGAGAAAGCAGTGCAGGCTGCAAAAGGAAGCTTATATCCAACTATTGGCTTGGGTGCAGGATACAATACGCAATATTTCAGTACTGCGCGTGATACTGCCTCCAACAAAATTTCTTATGGAAATCAGCTGAGCAACAACTATAACACCTACGCGGGTCTTGGAATTAACATACCGATATTGAATGGATTCAGGAGTCGCACGCAAGTAACACTTGCAAAGATTTCTCTGAAGAATGCAAACTTTATTGTAGAAAACACGCAAATTCAGTTGAAGCAAGCCATTGAACGCGATCATTTAAATATGGAAGCAGCACTCAGTCGGTACCAGGCGTTAGTTGACCAGGTGAATGCTTTAACAGAATCATTCAGAGCTGCGGAGATCCGATTCAATTCCGGCGTAGGTACTTCAATTGACTACCTTACGGTAAAAGCAACGCTTGATCGCGCAACTGCAAACCTGATCATCGCGAGATATGATTATGTCTTAAGGACGAAGATTTTGGATTATTATCAGGCGAAGCCGTTGTGGTAAGCCCCCTGGCTGCGCACCCCGACAGCGGTCGGAGACCCCGATAGATATCGGGGTCGGCGGTCGCGAATGACGGCAATCGCGAAGCGATTGCTTCATCAAATCGAGTACGAAAACCTAAGAGATTTTACACTTGTTCCGTCTTCGCTTTTAGTGTATGCAATTCGTGTATCGTCGAAGGGGCGGGAATGATTAAACTGCGAACTTCGAAAACTGTGGCGCGGAAAACGCAATTCTAAACCAAGCAGTAAAGTTTTCTGGCTGTTGTTGCAATTCTGAAGCAATCTGGTCAAGCGTTTCATATCGATAGGACATAACCTCATCGGCGTTGGGAATAATTTCTCCGGAATATCTTCCAACAAATACGTGATCAAACTCGTGTTCCACCAAACCGTTTTGAAATTCCGCTCTATAAGTGAAGGTGAAGAGAGGCGTTAATTTGGTTTCAAATCCCATTTCCTCCTTCAGTCTTTTCCTTGCTGATTGAAGTGTATCTTCTCCGGGATGTGGATGACTGCAACATGTATTGGTCCACAAACCTGGACTGTGATATTTTGTCAATGCGCGCTGTTGCAGTAACATTCTGCCTTGTTCATCAAAGATAAATACGCTGAACGCGCGATGTAATACTCCTAGTCGATGGGCTTCCATCTTCTCCATTTCGCCTATTGGCTCATCGCGTTCATTTAGTAATATCAATTTTGACACTCAGTTTTTGCGGCAGCATTATGTGATTGCCTGAAAGGCAATATACTTGAAAGGTCCGATCTTTTTGGTTTTACAACTGAGGATTCTTCAGCTTTCCACCATCGAGGAGTTGTTGAATGATCGGCATGAGTTGAGGTGACTGCTGAAGTAATTCGAGATGGCGTTGATGGTGGAGATCTGTACCGAGGAAATCGATATAGTTTTTTTTGAGAAGGTATTGCGAAACTTCGAGGCAGGGCTTTCCATAATGGCCTGCCAGTGACAATAGGTTCACGGCGAACAGGCACCCGTCCGACTTCAACTGATCCATCACTTTCTTATTGCCTGCCCAATACACATATCGCTCGGGATGAGCTAACACGGGCTGATAGCCTCTTAGCTCTAATTGAAAAATTTTTTCTTTATAATCGACGGGCGGCGCGATAAATGAAAATTCAAAGAGCACGAGTTGTCCGGAAATGCAGAAGAGTGGATCGGGGCGCTTAATCAAATGATCAAACCCATCGTCAAGCAAATATTCTGCAGCAGGCGTCACTGGAAAATTTACAGTTGAAAGACTTGTTTCGCGCTTCAATTTTTGATATGCACTATCGATTGTTGAACGCGTATTCGGATACACATCCGCCATAATGTGGGGCGTAGTCACGAACCGCTCGTACCCAAGATTCGTCAAACCTTGAATGAGCATATCAGAAGTTGGCACATCGGGAGAGCCGTCATCAATGCCCGGAAGCAAGTGACTATGCATGTCAGTGCGCAACGCGCTTAGATCAATTTCTTTTGATTTCGATTTTTTAAAAAAGGAAAACATGGATCAGGCTACTACGCTTGCTGATTGTACATATTGTTTATAAACTTTCCTCAATCCATCCTCCAGATTGATTTTTGCAATCCAACCGAGAGCCGAAAGTTTGCTTATGTCTAACAATTTACGTGGTGTTCCATCTGGTTTCGAGGTGTCGTGCTCAATTTTTCCTGTGTAACCAACTACGTTCTTGATAACTGCAGCAAGCTCATTGATGGTAAGGTCTTTTCCTGTGCCAACATTCACCAATCCTTGTTCGTCATAATTCTTCATGAGAAAAACACTGGCGTCTGCCAGATCATCCACGTGAAGAAACTCGCGACGCGGTTCACCGGTTCCCCATAATGTCACAGAGGATTGATTGTTGACTTTTGCTTCATGAATTTTTCTCAATAGTGCTGCAATGACATGCGAAGTTTTGAGATCGTAGTTGTCGTTAGGCCCGTAAAGGTTGGTGGGCATGACGGAAATAAAATTGCAACCGTATTGATCGCGGTAGGCATCACACATCTTGATTCCCGCGATTTTTGCAATGGCGTATGGTTCGTTCGTATACTCTAATGGACCTGTCAACAGGTATTCTTCTTTAATCGGCTGAGGCGCCATCCTTGGATAAATACAAGAGGATCCAAGAAACAATAACTTTTTTGTTTGTGCGATGTACGCGCCATGGATTACGTTATTCTGAATGCAGATATTATCGTAAATAAATTCGGCGCGATAAGTGTTGTTGGCCACAATACCGCCGACTTTTGCTGCGGCCAGGAAAACATAATCGGGTTTTTCCTTTTCAAGAAACTCAAGCGTTTTCTGTTGATTGCGCAGATCAAGTTCCGCCGATGTGCGCATCAGCAAATTTTGATATCCTTCTTCTGTAAGCTTTCTCACAATAGCCGAACCAGCCATGCCTCGATGCCCTGCGATGTATATTTTGTCTTGCTTGTTCATTCTATTCCTGGTTATTTTCGTAGACCGAGACGTTTAAGCGGCGATCATCGGACTAATCGTCAGACCGAGGCGGTCAGACGATGAACGGTCAGACGGAGGCCGTCAGACCGGGATCTATCGTTACTCGTACTGATTCTTTATTGTGAAGCCAGATTCTTTCAGGATTTTTTCTCTTCTGAAAACATCGAGATCGGCTTCTACCATTTCTCTTACAAGCGCATTAAGATCATATTTCGGTTTCCATCCCAATTGCTTGTTTGCTTTTGAAGGATTCCCTATCAACAGGTCAACTTCTGTTGGCCGGTAATATCGGGGATCAACCGCCAATACTTCTTTACCGGTTTCGAGTTGGAAATCAGGATTAGTGCACGCAGCAATTAAGGCTACTTCTTTTTCATTCTTGCCTTTGAACTCCAGTTCAACTCCTACTTCTGCAAATGCCATGCGCACAAAGTCTCTGACTGAAGTAGTGATACCTGTGGCAATTACATAGTCTTCAGGTTTTTCCTGTTGCAGCATTAACCACATTGCTTCTATATAATCTTTCGCGTGACCCCAGTCACGTTTTGCATCGAGGTTACCCAAATAAATCTTGTCTTGTAATCCCATCGCGATTTTTGCCACACCCCTGGTGATCTTTCTTGTTACAAAAGTTTCACCGCGCAATGGTGATTCATGATTGAAGAGAATTCCATTCACGGCATACATTCCATAAGCCTCCCGGTAATTCACCGTGATCCAGTAAGCATACAATTTTGCCACCGCATAAGGTGAACGCGGATAAAAAGGCGTACGCTCAGACTGTGGAACTTCCTGAACCAATCCGTATAATTCTGAAGTGGAAGCCTGGTAAATTTTTGTTTTCTTGGTGAGACCCAGCAAACGAACAGCCTCCAGTAAACGCAAAGTGCCTAGACCATCAGCATTGCCCGTGTATTCCGGCGTTTCAAAGCTCACCTTCACATGACTCTGTGCAGCCAGGTTATAAATTTCATCGGGCTGAACTTCCTGAATGATTCGAATTAGATTCGTTGAATCAGTCAGATCACCGTAATGCAAACTGAAGTGGACATTTTTTTCGTGTGGATCCTGATACAGGTGATCGATCCGCTCTGTATTGAAAAGAGAACTTCTTCTTTTGATACCGTGAACCTCATATCCCTTTGCCAGCAAGAAATCACTTAGGTAAGCGCCATCCTGTCCCGTTACCCCGGTAATCAATGCAACTTTACTCATACACTAATTTTCCTTTTTGGTAAATCCTTGAATATTTTGAACGTTAATTGGCTCTTTGGAAATACAACCACCCAGAATGTTAGAAAGATAATCTGAACGTCGGTCCAAAAAGACTGGTGCTTTTGATACCAAAGTTCCAATTCTCCTTTGTAGGGAGCAATTATTCTTTCATAAAACTCCTGGGGCGGAATTCTTGTCATGGACATCAATTCTTCTTCGTCCCTAAATACAATTGATCCTATTCCGGTGATGCCGGGCTTGCAATTGTATACGTTGTATTGAATGTCCCTTGGATAGGCTTTAAAAGTTTTATCCACTAGTGGTCGCGGTCCAACAATACTCATATTGCCAAGCAACACATTAAACACCTGTGGAATCTCATTGATCTTTGTCTTTCTTAAAAACTTCCCCATGGGCGTCAATCTCGGATCATTTCTCAGGGTAATCAAACCGGTCCCCATATTAGGACTATCCTTCAACATGGTCGCAAATTTAAGTATGTTGAAATACCGATTGCGCAATCCGATCCTTTTTTGGGTATAGAAGATGTACCCTTCGCCTGTAAGACTAAGGCCCAACATAATTGGTAATAGCAAGGGGCTGAGCAGAATGATGACAATTGCAGATAAGAAAATATCAAAAAGCCTTTTTGAGACTGAGTAGAAGGTAACCCGTTGCTGGGCTTTGCCTCCCTTTTTGACATAGAGATTTGAGATCTCGGTTTCCCGTGATATTGGATCGTTCACCATAGGTAGGGTTTTTAACCGTTACATTTTCTGGTCGAGATTCAAACCAGTTTCCACGTGCTGGAAAGTTGGCAGAAGCTCGTTCAAGGTCCGGACAATATCTTCTTTTGCAATATCCTTACTGAAAAGATTTTCAAGCACAGATATTACTTTATTCAATTCCTTTTTACTTCTTCTTGGTGCATTACTCACAACGCCGAGAGAAACGAATCTGTCAAGATCAAGTGTTTCTTCGTCGGTATAAAATTCTTCATAGAGTTTTTCACCTGAAGTATCAGATTCAAAAAAATATACGGGATATTTCTTCCCTTTAAGTGCCACAGCTTTTTCCCGCGCTTCGTTTTCCGACGTGCATTCATGAACATCAAATCCCGTTGCTTCTAAAAAATTAACCGCGATATCCTTAAATGGTATCAGATCTTTTTCAGGCCGCAGCTTTGGAAAAAAGATTTCGCCTGAGTTACCTAACATGCAAGCCAATAAACAAATCTCACCTGATTCACGTGGTGAAACAAAATATCGCTTCACATCTGCCGGACATGAAAGCGGTTGCTGTTTCATCATGCGCTCAATAAATCCCGCAAGCAAGCTGCCATTAGAGAATGCGACGTTTGCAAATCTGGCAGTGGTGATCTTGATATCGTCTGCGTAAGCAAGAATTACTTCTTCCATTAATTTCTTACTCGCACCCATAATGTTAACTGGATTAGCAGCTTTATCAGTGGATACGCAAAAGAAATGTTGCGGAGGAGTGTTTAACAGTTGATCGAGAAATCGCTTCGCACGAATCACGTTGTTTTCGATCATTGCCTCAATCGAAAAAATATCTTTCTCACTTCTTACGTGCTTATGCGCCGCAAAATTGGCAACAATATGAAACGGACCTTCCTTTCGGAAAATCTTGTCAAATACGCGGTCACCAAAATTTACCGGGTAGGATTTAAAATCTTTGGGAAGTTCAATATCAGACCTGCTCCTGCAATCGCGAACCAGTTCCGTTAGCCCGTTTTCATTGATATCCACTACCACCAACTTCCCGGGCTTAAATGGAAGCATCGCTTTGATATAGGAGGAACCAATAGTTCCTGCTCCGCCTACAACAAGCACTGAACGGCCTTCGATAGCCTCCCTAAGCTGATTGTGGTTAGTTTGGAGGTCATTTTTAAGAAGGCTGTCTTTTCTTCCCGTTATTTTATCGGAAATAAATTGCTCTACATTAAAGAGGCCATTCATATCTGGTTCGTGTCTTTCCTCTAAACGTTTCATCTTATTTTTTATTAAAGGCGGCACGAAGATTTCCTTCATTTGGTACCTGTAGATACCAATTCACCATCTGCCTTATGCCTTCTTCAGTACTCACCGGAGGAGTAAAGGCGAGGACCTTGTTGGTGTTACTATTATCAATGACAAAGGACCCGAAAAGTCGATTGAACAGTTTGGGGCTCACGCTTTTAAGTATGTTTCTACCTACTGAAGGAACGGTTACCAGCCCAGCCCTCTTTTTCATGGATCCACGAATGAGAGACATCAATTTTCCCGTACTCAGAGGTTGACGGTCCCCGGCAACAAAGGTGCCTGAGGCGCCGGTTTCAATGATGCGGTTGATCAAGGCTACCAGGTTATCGATAAACACCATGCTTCGCTGATTGGCATCTCCGCCAAAAGGAAGTGGAATATTTTTTTCCGCAAGTCTAAGAAACCGGATCATATTGCCTTTTACCCGGGGGCCATATACCAGTGGTGGCCGTACTATGGCAACTTTAAATTGATCCGACTCAATGGAACGAAGGTATTCCTCCGCCATCAATTTGCTCTTCCCATATGCGTCCGTGGGTTTGCATTCAGAATCTTCGTTCACGAATAAGTCATTCTTGTCGCCGTATACTTTAACACTACTCACGAAAACGAACAACGGGACTCCTTGTCTCTTTGCCTGATCGGCAAGAGCCTTCGTCATTTCGAAATTTACGTGGAAATAAATACTGTCCTCGATTGCTTTCATCTGGTGCGCCTTTCCTGCGAGGTGCAGAACCGCGCCAACATTAACTAAGTCGAGATCCTCGATTAAAAAATCCCTCAATGATAATTTGTGGAAAGTATATTTAGCTGAATTGTATTCCAGGAATCTGCTTCCTACGAAACCACTTGTTCCTGTAATGGCAAGCTTCATCTTCCTATTGCTGGCTTTATGTATTCAAACACTTTGGAAAGATATTTAAAGGAAAGCACCAGCATATTTGTTTTTACGCCGTTCTCCCTGCAAGCCTTGATGATTTCTTTGTTGAGTATATACCTGCTGAAGAAATTTTTATTGCTGACGCCTCCGGTTCTCATATAAACAATCACCTTATTAAGGTAACTGGTTTTGATATTTTTGTTCATGAAGAAGCGCATTAGCAATTCAAAGTCGGCGGCAATTTTATAATCGAGTTGATAAAATCCTAGTTCCTCAAAGCAACTGCGCTTCGCATAGAACGAAGGATGCGCTGGCATATAGCCTTTCGCAAATTTTCTGGGGTGAAATTTTTTAGACGAATAGTAGCGTACAATCTTTCTAAGATTTTCCGGCCTTACAAACGCGATATCTCCGTATACTGCGTCAACTTTTTTTTCTTCGAACGCTTTTACAATTGAACTGATAACGGTAGGATCGGGAAAGAAGTCATCGGAATTCAAAATACCCACAATGTCTCCCGTACTCATGCGAATGCCTTTATTGATGGCATCATACAAGCCCTGGTCTTCCTCACTTACATATTGTGCAACGTGAGGATAGGACGCAATGATATCAATAGTAGAATCACTGGATCTTCCATCAACCAGAATGTGTTCGATGTTAGGATAGTCCTGCATTTTCACAGAGTCCAACGTATCCTTCACGGTGGCAGCACTATTATATGTTGTTGTTACGATAGAAACCTTCATGATGCTTTGCCCCTGTGGGGCAAGAATTAAATCGTTACAATTCTTTTCTACCGACCCTTTGCCCCTAGGGGCAGGAATCACGAAACCTCAAACTTCAAATGCAGACGCTTGCGGTCTGCATCCCGACCGGCTAAAGCCGCGTCGGGACCTCAAACCTCAAACATTATTCGTTCTTTCAATCACACAATTTTCGAGCACAAGCATATCCATATTCGTCCTTAAAAAACATTCGAGTGCGTCCTTTGGAGAATTGACGATAGGTTCATTTTCATTGAATGAGGTATTCAGCAAAATAGGAACTCCTGTCTTTTTCCGGAATGCTTCAATCAATGCATAATACCTCGGTGTAACTTCTTTGTCCACGGTTTGTAATCTGCCAGTACCATCAGCATGCGTAACGGCTGGAATGGCATCTCTTTTTTCCTTCCTGATTGGAAATACCTTTTCCATAAAGGGAACTTCATCGTTCACTTCAAAATATTCGTTCACGTATTCTTTCAATATGGAAGGGGCAAAGGGGCGAAAACTTTCCCTTCGCTTGATCTTTGCATTCAACAAATCCTTTGCATCTTTTCTCCTTGGGTCAGCGATAATAGATCGTGCTCCAAGCGCACGCGGACCAAATTCTGCTCGTCCATTAAACCATCCAATCACGCCTGCCTCCGCCAAACGGTTGGCGACTTTTTCATATAATTCCGCATCGGAGTATTTGTGATACGATATATTTCTCGACTTCAGGTATTGTTCTATTTCATCATTAGTAAACCTGCTACCCGTATACGCTGTCCAAATAGGCGTGGCCCTCGGCTTATCTAGTAGCTGATTGTAAACATACAGTGCGGCTCCCATTGAAATGCCGGCGTCGTGCCCGGCAGAAGGAACGTACACGTTCTTGAATGGAGTGTTTCGCGTTATTTTTCCATTGGCTACCGAATTCTGCGCAACGCCGCCTGCAATGCAAACATTTTCCAATCCTGTTCTCTTATGCAGATGAGCAAGGATATGAAAAATCAGTGTTTCAGTAAATCGCTGAACGGAGGCGGCCAGATCTTTGTGATACTGACTCAACGGTTCATCTTTCGCGCGTGCTTTACCAAATTCTTTTTCCATTTCATCAGTGAACAACGGCGCCACTTTCGGCATATGGTCCTCACCATAAGAGATAATTCCGCTTTTCGCAGATCTGAAATATTTCAAGTCAAGTTCAAAAAGACCATTATCAGTAAACCTGATCACTTTCGTTAATTGATCAACATATTTCGGTTCACCATATGGCGCCAATCCCATCACTTTATATTCATCACCATAATGCGGGAATCCTAATAGTTGGGTGAAGGCCGTGTAAAAAATCCCAACGGAGTGTGGGAAGTCAACTGAATCCAATACTTCAATCTTATTTCCCTTTCCGATACCAACCATAGTGGTAGTGAAATCACCCGAACCATCAATTGACACTACTGCAGCCTCTTCAAAAGGAGAAGCGAAAAAAGCAGAAGCAAGGTGAGAGCGATGATGCTCTACTTGTCTAAGTTTTTCCTTGATTTCCTTTTTGGAAACAGAAGGATCAATTTTGTGAAATTCTTCTTCGAGTGATGAAACTTTTCGGGCGTTCTTTACTCTATCCAGGACAGCGTTCCATCCGCCACCAGGATTCTTGAGGAGGAACAACAATTTCTTTTCGAGTTTCGCTTTTGGATCGCGACCAATTGCAATTTCGTCTACTTCTTTTAGAGTGATGCCAGCCTCGCGCAAGCAAAATTCAACGGCCATCGAGGGAAACCCTGCCCAGTGTTTTACTCTTCTGAACCTTTCCTCTTCCGTTGCCGCTATCATCTTACCATCTTTGAAAATGGCTGCAGATGAATCGGCGTGATACGCGTTTAGTCCTAAAATATACATTGATAAATCTCTTATTCGCTATCTGCATACTTTCCCTTCATTGGAAAAGTTCCAGGTATCGTTTTTTATTGTTAGAATTTTCCAGGTAATGGTGCGCGAATTGCCAGGCACCCATGCACCACTCGTTCAGCTCTTCTCTCGACATTCCAGCAAAACGCTCAATGGCCGTTGAAAATTTTCCCAGCTCCCCTAAATCAAGGTCCCAACCTGCTTTATGCCGGGAAAGATCCCTCCAGGGAGTTTGGTCACTGATGATAACCGGCCGGCCGGCAGCCAGCGCCTCAAAAATAGCATGTCCAAAGTTTTCACCCTGCGTTGGAAGCACAAATACGTGGTGCTCCTTCACCAGTTCTTCAACCTGGTGATGGGCCAATTCTCCTTTCCACTGTACTTTGATATGAGGCGGCAAATTCTTTATAAAATGCTCGCACTTTTCCCAATAGGCCCGATCCTCCATTGAAGCAACAATGGTAAGATCAATTGTTGACTTCACACTACCAAGCGCCTCCAACAACAAGTGAAGATTCTTGATTGGATGCAATCTGCCTACAAATATCAATTTTAATTTTCCCGCAAGTTTTTCTACCGGAAGTGCAAGCTGCGCCTGATGGCCTGGCAAATTGGAAAGGACCATCGCCGGAACGTCGCCAAAATATTTTTTGACGTCTTTCAATTCTGTTTCATCGGTGCAATGAAAAAATATATTTCTGTGTAAGCCTGCAAATCGAAATGAACTTAAAAAGATCTGTTTCTTCTTTTTCTTGAACTGAACTGCGGTGGACTTCAGCATACCTCTTGGCGCTAGGATAAACCGCGCATTGCTTCCATTCATCTTCTTCGCCAGCAAAGGATAAAGAGAAAAATATTTCGAGAACATGCTGTTGAGGTAAACGATGTCGGGCTGAATTTTCCTGATCATTCCTTTGATTGAAGAAAAGGAAAGCCATTCAGGCGATGCATAGAAGACATGGAAACCAGAAGGTGTTTCTATCCATTTGTCTTGTTCTATATTCTTATATGGTGTGGTTTCATTCAGGTCCCGATCAGTAGTAAGTACATAAATATCAAGATCGTCTTTTAGATGCTCCGCAAAATTTACACAGGAACGAATGGGTCCACCTGCTTTGAATCCAGGCGCAAACCAATCTGTCATCACTAAAACTTTCTTTTTCTCAGTTGACATTGTTCTTTTGCAGCCAGTGTTCAAGTATCACAAAAAGCCAAAGTTCCATCCAACGTACTCCTCCGTCACCTTTCAAGAATTGCTGCCATCGCTCCTTTAATTCATTTCCTCTAATGAATGAGCGCTCGCTAATCGAATTAATCCTATCCTCGCAAAATGTTTTCAAATCCTGCTTCATCCAAACACTCCACGGAAACAGGAATCCCTGCTTTTTGCGATGAACGATTTCAGGCGGCAGTAAGTCTCCCAGTGATTCTACCAACAGGCTCTTAGGGTAAGTAGGATATTTCCATTTATCAGGGATGTTCAAAACAAACTCCACCAGTTCATGATCAAAGAAAGGCTCACGCACTTCCAAAGTAACGGCCATGCTCATCTGATCAGTGTCCTTCAATAATGTGTGCTGCGTATAACCGAGGTATTCTGCGATGGAAACCTGGCTAAGAAATGGAAAACTGTTTATTGCCTGGTGTTGTTTCTGCAATTGATCTGAGATAAGATTACCCGCATGAAAGGAGTGGGTAGTGAGCTTGCTGATCATTCGCGGCGAAAGAATTTGCCGGAACACTGGATAACATTCTTCAATTGACACAGACTCCGTTTGTAGAAGTTGCCTGATCCGATCCTTCTGAACATTTCCATTCAACCCAACCAAACCGGCACCCAGCTTGCGAAGCGGCTTGATGAACTTCCACCAGTTTTCTCTTTGCTTCAACTTGTAGTACCTCGCAAAGAACGGATAGCCCGCAAATAATTCATCACCTCCTACTCCTGATAACGCAACGGTAAGTCCGCTTTGCCTGATTTGTTTTGATACAACATATGTGTTTACACCATCACCACTTGGTGTATCCATGCTATCGAGAGCATTGTTCAATTCATCCAAAAAAATGGTTGGATGTAAACGAACGGAGTTATGTCGCGTATTGAATTTTTTGGCAACAAGCGAAGCGTATTCACTCTCGTCAAAATCTTTTTCTTCAAAGCCGATATTAAATGTATTAACAGGTCCCTGACTCGCCTGCGCCATTAATGCAACCACTGCACTGGAATCAATTCCCCCGGATAAGAATGCACCGAGTGGTACATCACTGATCAATCTTCGTTCAACGGATTGCTGCAATAATCTCCTTATTTCATGTTGAACGTTGGCGCGATTGTCAAAATCAAAATCGACCTTGCTATCTGTTACATCCCAATATTTTTTTATATCAACTTTACCTGCGGCGATTTTCAGGTAAGCACCAGCTTCAAGTTGATAAACGTTCTCAATGATGGAATGTGGGAAAGGAACTGATTGAAACTCGAGAAAATCATCAACGGCGCGCTGATTTAATTTCGGCGGAACAATATGAGATTGTATCAATGCCCGTACCTCTGATGCGAAGAGGAAATATTCTTCATTCTGAAAATAATATAGGGGCTTCACGCCCATCCGGTCCCGCGCAATAAACAACTCGTGGGTGTGTTTGTCCCAGATCACAAACACATACATGCCCGCCAATCGTTGAACACAATCGGCGCCCCATTTCTGATATGCGGCAAGAATGACTTCTGAATCACTATTGGTTTGAAATGGATAGCCACTTATTTGAGCTTTGACTTCGCGGAAGTTGTAAATCTCTCCGTTAAAAATGAGCACATATCGTCCGGAAGGATCAAACATGGGCTGATTGGCGGTTGTGGAAAGATCAATAATGGAAAGTCTTCTGTGCCCTAATGCAATCTCGCCCTGGATATAAAAACCATCCGCATCAGGGCCACGATGTGCCATGCAGTTGGACATCCTGTGGATCATTGAAGCATCCACAGCATTTTTCTTTAGATTAAGTATTCCTGAAAGCCCACACATAATTCGGTTTTCGGTTTTCTGTTTTCAGTTTTCGGTTTCGGGATCAACTACAAACGGTAAACCGTAAACTGTAAACCTAAAATTTCCTATGCCCGGCGGTAAACCATTGGCTTACCAGTATTGCTAGTAAGCGTTTTACTTACTGCATTACGTTTCTTGGCATAGCGCCGAACAATTCTGTACCATGAATAAAGGTAGAGGGAAAGCATTATATAATAGAGAATGCGGTATTTCCGCAAAAAGAAGACGCGAATAGACATTTCGCTGGTAGCTTCTTTGCCGATGGTATGATTGAGAATGAATTTAAGTCCGGGAAGAATGACTGGAATTTTTTCCCAGTTTGTGTACCGAACATCACTATAAGCATATTCCCGCTTATAATTCTCCGGTAATTGATTCTTATAGTAATCCCAATCGGAGTGCACATCCTGAAAGCTTGCAAGTGTTCCATCCTTCCTAACGAATGCCAGGTTGAATGAAGGATCCAATACTACCCAACCTTTTTTTGTTTTTGCCTCTAGGATAATATGTCCTCCCCAGGTTTCATCCACTTTCATTTGCGCAATACGGATCGTAAACCCTATATCCTTGAGAATACTGCCCAACACCAACGCATAACTTCCGCAAGCGCCTTTCCCAGTCATTAAATCATTGGTGAGTGGTTGAAGAATTCCGGTGTAACCTTCGTTGATTTCTTCAGGGCCGAAAACTATGACTCGTCTTTCTTCCAGATAATGCGTGAGTCGCAACCCGCCAATCAAGAGACTATCTTCTGAATTGTATTTGGAATATTGTCGCTTCACATTACTGGAGAGCGCACCTACAATGCTGTGCTCATATGCATCGTGCATGTAGAAGAGTAAGGCGGCAGCTAGTAAAAATCCATTTAGTACGAACAGGAAGTACCTGTTCAGGAAAACACGGCCTACCAACTTGACATTGGACTTTAGATCTTTCATAAGACGGCTGGGTGGATATTGTGACTAAAAACGCTGAAACAAGGCTTTTTAGTCTAATTATGGGAGTATGTGGAGAAAATATTCCCCACGTCCCTATGCACCAGCCGCTACTTCTCTGTATAAGTCAAGATATTGGGAAGCAATATGATCGGGGTCGAATCGCTTCACATTTTCGAAGCCATCCTTCACTAATTTATTCCGGTATTCATCATCCTGGATAATTTTCAAAATACCGGCTCTGACAGATTTCACATCGAACGGATCTACCAGGCATGCTGCATTACCGGCTACTTCGGGCATAGAATATAGACTGGAGCTAATCACCGGCCGTCCAATGGCTTGCCCTTCCAGAATGGGCATTCCAAACCCTTCATATGTGGACGCCAATGCAATGATGTCCGCTTCTTCATATCGCCTGATCATTTCATCATCGGATAAGCCAGAACGATATTCATATTTAATTCCGAATGACTGCAAAAGTTTTTCGTATTCATCCTGCTGCTTTCCTATGATCTCTAATACACATGGAATCCCTTTTAGCGCTTCAATCAGTCGCGGGATATTTTTATTGTGAGCAGTGCCCACTTGCAAAATTCGCGGCTCGTTTTTATTGAATGGTTTTTCTTTTTTTTGAAAGCGATTGGAAATTGCCACATAGATCACCCGAATCTTATTCGGATCACAGTTCACGTGCTTCAGAATTTCCTTTTTTGTAGAATCAGAAATTGCAGTCAGGTAACGCGCCCTACGAGCCGGTATGGCGAGCCAGAATAATCTTAATACTTTGTATTTGATTCCCGTGGCTGTATTGAGATGCACACAATCAAGAATCGTTTGGATGGTTCGCTTACGACGGAGAAATAATCCCAAATAATTGATATCACCGGTAACGTGATTTACGTCCGACTGTCGAAACGCAGCTTCCACGCAATTATAGATTCGCTTAAAAAAACCGCTGCTTTCATAAGTTGAAAAAGCCACTTTAGAACGAATCCTTCCATTCAATCTCTTCCTCACGTCGTCGAAAATAAATTCCACGCTGTAATTACCAACACCTCTTGGTTTTCGATGAAAAAAAGTTACAGAGGGACTAGGCTCTTTTGGCGACATAATTCCGCTTTTCCTCTTCTATTAATTTATCCAGGACTGTAAAGAAGTCCATGTCGTAATGCCAATTTAATTTTTGTCTTGCCTTTTCGCTGGAGCCGTAAATGTCTTCAATATCAGTAGGTCGCAATAACTGTGTATTAACCCTGATTTTAGAACGGTCGATTTTCAATTTGTCGAATACATATTCCACAACATCTTTCAGCCACACTGATCTTCCTGATGCAATCACATAATCTTCTGGGGCTTCCTGCTGAAGCATCAACCACATGGCTTCCACATATTTTTCCGACCAACCAAAATCGCGCTTGATATTCAGATTTCCCAATTCAAGGTATTCCTGTTGGCCATGCAGAATGTTGATGGCTGACCGAATCACTTTCTTAACAAAGAAATTTTCACCACGCAAATAAGATTCATGGTTGAATAAAATTCCGCAACAGGCATAAAGGTTATATGATTCCCGATAGTTAACTGTTATATGATGCGCGGCAATTTTCGATATGGCATAAGGACTTAAAGGATGAAGTTTCGAATCCTCTTTAATAGGAAGTTGGTCTACGGTTCCGAACATCTCACTTGTGGAGGCCTGATAAAATTTCATCTCTCCATTCAATAACCTAATTGCTTCAAGAATATTGACAACCGAATTAATATTGAATTGTATGGTACCAATTGGTTGTTGAAAAGAAAGCCCAACTGAACTTTGTGCAGCCAGATTATAAATTTCCCGAGGCCGCTCCTGGCTCAGGACTTTGATCACCTGTGAAAGATCAGTGAGGTCACATTCCTGTATGCGCACGCTATCTTTTACGCCGAGGTAAGCCAGGCGATTAAGGTTAGCACTGCTTCTTGAACGCACAAGTCCGGTAACGTCATAACCCTTTTCAATAAGCAGCTTGCCTAAGTATGCTCCATCCTGACCGGTGATGCCAGTAATTAGAGCCGACTTGTTATTACGCATTCGGTTGAGCCATTAAAATTTGAGGATCCACTTTTGCAATTTCGGAAACACCCACCTGGCCAGAATATAGAACGTAAAAAATCCTGTAACCAACCTTCCGACGAGAAATAAACCATCGTTTTCAAAGGACATAAAAACCTTTAGCACCACATTGATTATAGCAAATTTCAAAAACAGATTGACCTTCTTTTGAAGATAAAAATTGCGATATATCAAACCAACAGCGAGGCCAATAACAGCGATGGGGAAAAACATTCCGAACGGACCAAAATCAACATAGGCATCGGGAAAATAGCCCAGGCTAAATGCTGCTCCCTGGTTGTGACCGGCGAATTTCCTACCGGTGAACTTACTTGTCTTGACGGATGCATCAAAGATCCCTTTATCAGGAAATAAAAGCCTCGGCTTAAGAACGTTTATCACGTTATCATACCAAACATCACCGTTCTGGTAGGGTGTAACGGCAGGCACGCGCTCCATGGCCAACGCAAAATGCAGAACATATTGAAGCCGGTACAAGCTCATGCTAGTCGCCAGCTCAAAGTCCGCCCATTTTAATTTCTGGAATTGTTCTCCAAGCTTCATATACGCCTGCTCGCGACTTACACTTACTGTTTGACTTCTCCTACCCTGGCTCAAGAAATTTCGATAGTCTCCCTTAATAACGCTCCAGGAAAGAAACAGCGGAACGAGGATAAGGAATATGGCAGATAGTCGTATAAACTGCTTGAACTTAACATTTACAGTGAACGTTATTGCGAGAATGATGACGTAAAAAATAACTTCTTTGAAGGAAGAGAAATAAGAATAGAAGCCGCTTCCAAACTCATACAATACAATATAGAGCAGGTATATCCGGTTCTTTTTCTTAATCCAGATTACATAGCCATACCAAAGCAGGAAGATCCATTTAAAATCTGCAATACTTACTAATATTTGTGCAAAGCCACTGGTGCTACCAAGCACAAATCCGATGGACGTTAGGAAAACTGTAGAAACAATATAAAGAACCAGCAATTTTTTTTCATTCACCTTCATGGCCTCGGTCTGCATATATTCAATCGTGGGCATCCCGAGCTTCTTTACAATAATGTGAATGATGAAAGCCATAAGAAGCAATCCGATGCAACTCAGGATCAGCGCGTCCGCCGCTCTCGGTGATAGATAATTGATATCATACCCGCCAAAATTCATCCACAGCACAAAGGTCAACACCTGCACCCATTGCATCACGAGGGAAAAACAGATAATTCCGGGTAAACGCTGAAAAAATAATAGTCTCACAATAAGCAGTACTGTGACAAAACAAATAAACAAGTAAACCCCATTATTTAAACCCAGGCTTAGTAGCGTAATAAAGCACAAGAATGCCCAAATGTAGGTGGAGAGCCGAACGCTCTTTATCGCCTCAAATAATCTAAACCGACGTGGTACTGTTAGTTCCAACTCTTCTATTTTTTATCGATCACCATTTTATAGAAGACCTTCTATGGCCTCTGCCTGCTTCTCGAAGGTCCAGTTCGCGATTATTTCCCTGGATCTTTTACCCATTTCCAATAGATCGCTGTTGTTCATCATTTGAAGTTTCTCAACCAGGTCAACCAGATTGCCAGATTCAAACACAAAACCATTTGATCCATTCTGAACGAGGTCTACAGCACAGCCAACCTTACTGCTCACGATTACCCCCATTCCACAGGCCATGGCCTCATTAACGGACAAGCCCCATGTTTCTGACATGGATGGCAAACAAAATATCTTTCCCAAACGATAAACGGCCGGAATTCTGCGCTGATTCTGAAAAGGTAAAAAGTGAATGTTGGGATTTTGTGTAGCCATCGCTTTCAGTTCTTCCTCGTGCTCTCCGTTTCCCACAAGAATCAACTTCCATCCGTTTCTTTCCACCTGGCCAAACGCATTGATCAAGAGGTCGAGATTCTTAAGCCGCTGAAACTTGCCAAGGTAAACGATATTTCGGGAATCCTTGTCGATGCCGAGTTGGTCCATTAACTCTTCCCGATAGGACGTATACGAGTTGCTATCGTCAAAAAATCGTTCATTGTCAATAGCATGGGGAGCAAATGCCAGTTGATGCTCCTTTAACCCATGCTTCAGAAAATATTCCTTGTTGTTTTTACCAACATACAGAGCGAAGTCCACGTGAGAATATATCCATTTTAAAAAAAGCCGCCTCAACACTTGCTTGATTCCAGTTCGTTCGCCAAGTAGCGTAGAGTCCCCTCGAAAAAGGACTTTTACCCTTCCCTTGAAATGATGCATGGCCCTCAAATGACTCCAATAATTCCAACCATAAATCAACACCGCATCTGCATTCCATTTTTCAATTTCTCCAATCAAGGTTGGGTTCTTCACGTCCCAAAAACCTTTCCTATGATCTCCGTTATTCGATAAAAATGTATGATCGTAGCCATCTACTAACGGAATATCCCAATTAAATGATTTACCAAATCCTACATCGAAACCTTCCGCACCCTTTTCCCAGGTATAAAAAACCTTCACAGTTATATTACCTCGGTTCGTCAGAAGTTTGAACAGCGGTGCATTGTATTGGACGGGATGTGTGGTAATTATTGCCAGTTTCGTCATGGCGCGCTTTCTATCACTATCGGATCAAAATCTCATTTCATTTTTAAAAGTGCGACCGAGTCTCTTAAACTTCTTAATCCAGCCGTTTCCATATCCCACAATATCCATTGGCGTTTTAGAAAGCAGATAAACAGCGGCCGCGTCGATATACTGAACATCAGTATATCCTATATTTCTAAAATCTTTGATCGTCCAGTGTGATACATGATTTTCAAATTCACTTTCATAAAGAATCTGTTTAAAGAAAGCGACCGGAGTAGAAATAATGATGATACTGTCTTTGCTAAGAAAATGCTCAAGCATTTTCAAAGCTCTTTCTTTGTCAATATGTTCAATGATGTCGAGCATCAGGATCAACTCATACACTGGCAGTTTTTGATAGATTTCAAGAACATCTCCAAAGTAAATTTGATTGTAAAACTGGTTAAGGTGCGGAAGCATCAAATCTGGATCTACTTCAACTGCATCAACCAAAATCCTACTTTGCTCCTTCATCGACTTTGAGGGGTCAATTTTCCGAGTATTGTCTATCCCCACGTATTCGTGGATTAGAAAACCATACTTTCCAAATCCTTTTCCAATATCAAGCACCCGACTTGGTTTGATCTTTTGCAGTAGCCATATTAACGAAGGAATCTGGGAGGCAAATGAAGACGCCATTTATCAAATATTGATTTATTTAAGTACCGATTAAAATTTTCGTGGATACACAAATAAATGCTCGCCGGCACGTGACAAGCCGGTTAAAAGTTAGCACTTGTTTTCTTATGCAGCTTGCATTGCGGAATTGCGATTGGAGATATCCTCAGCCTTAGAAGCGATATAAAGCAATTGGTATCCGAAAAAGCCTTTTGAGATTTTTGCAAGGATATTGAAACATTTTTTTCTAAAAGATAGAGGGAGAACTCTCTTAAGAAGAGAGTTAAACGGCAATTCTCCGGTAATTGGAACTGAAGCAAAGTTCACCACAAAGCCGTGGGATTCCAATAATTGTTTAGCCGTTTTGAAAGTATACCATCTGAAATGGGTATAATCCCAAAGTCCATGTTCTTGATAGTTAAAATTGCCTAGAGCCAGTTGAATTCGGGCTTTATAATGCATGATATTGGGCAACGCCACGACCAGTGTGCCATTTTCAGCCAACACTTTTTTTATGTCCGCCAGTAATTTATCAGGATAGCAAATATGTTCAAGAACATGAGAGCATACCACCACGTCGTATTTACATGAAATTTGCTGAGGCAAACCCTTTTCAAGATTATATAAATAGCCAGACCTTAAGAATGGTTTGGCCTGGTCTAATTCCGCATCGGAAATAGTAATACCGTCCACGATAACACCACGTTCATGCAAATTGCTAGCGAGGCTTCCGCCACCGCAACCAACGTCCAATACATATTTTGCGTCAGCGCGAATCAAATCTAGCACGTCAGGATTGCCTGCATCAAAATATATCTTTTTACTGATATTATGTCTTGTTGGATGTGTTAATGCAACAGTCATCAGCTTTTCATTTAAAAGTAAAATGGGTCCGAAAGTTCTACTCCCTGAATGGCCATTCTTCATTTAAACGTTGCGCTTCGATTTTTATTGATTGGAGTCCAATTTCCTCAGATCAACGTAGAAAATACTTTGTACCTGGGCGATGAGTTTATCCTTTCTTCGATCAATTTCTGATTCTTTATGTATATCGTGTTCCCCTCGCCGAAGTTATTGAGGCGGGATAACTGCCGGCTAAATGGTTCATAACTGAACGGAGCAAATCCAAATGACAATATAAATTGATGAATTTCTTCTTCATTAACGCCGTACCGTCTGCAACTCCCGTTCAATTCAATGATTAACGCTTGCAAGGAATCATTTCGAAGAATATTTTTTGCTCCTTTCAAAGCTTCCAATTCAAATCCTTCGACATCCATTTTCATTAGCAATGGAATTTGATCTTTACATATCTCATCTAAAGTGGAAACCTGCACCTCTATTGCATTCTGGTGCTGTTCGCCTTCGGTGATAACATGATTTACGGTGTCGTGATCCCTTGTGAATTTGAGTGTAGCCGCCGCGGATCCAACACCTCCATTTACCAGTTTCACCAACTGTTCAATGTTATTGATGGAGATATTATTTTTCAGATGTGTGAAAGTTGATGGAACTGGCTCGATGGCGATGGACTTTGACCCGGCAACTGCCGAAGCTAATACGGCATATGAACCAATATTCGCCCCTACATCAGCAAATACATCGTTTTGTCGCAACACATGAAGCGTAAAGGCCATATCCTCGAACTCATGTAATCCTGCATAAATGTTACCGGTTGCGCCAGCCATGCCCTGTTGCACAATCAATTTACTGCCGCCTACAAATGGAAAAACTACTGGTACAGAAAGAAACCTGCTACCTAGTTGCCATTTAATAAAACGTTTCAACGCCGCCCACTTATTTTTTGAGCTAAGGGGATGTGTGAAGATGAATTTAAGAATGTTATACAGCTTTCTCATATGCCTGTTCAAGCACTTTTGCTAATTGTTCTGTTACTTTTTGAGCGGAATATTGCTCCAGCATGGAATGTTTCACATGTGCAGGATTCCAATTCCGAAGCAAAACGATATACTCTGCAAATTTGTTGGCAAATTGACTACGGATTTTTTCAATTTCCTGCTCTCCATTAAAGTCGAGTACCACTCCTGCCCCGGAATTTTGAATGATTCCCACAGCGCTGCTAGCGGAATGAAGCACCGACATGATTGGCTTAGCTGACAATACCGCCTGGTAAACTTTGGAGGGTGTATAATGCGGCTGAACACTTCCGAAAATGAATATCCCTGATGAGGCTTCCAGGTGAATCAATGCATCCATGTAAGGAATGCGATTCGGATATTCAAATACCTGCTTTTCCCATATTCCCCATTTTTCCGCTATTGGTTTCATGTAGCCTTGCGGATCATTGGCAGAAATGTAGGTACCAATGAAATGGAATTCTACGTCATCAAAGACGGCAGCATTTTCGGATATGGATTGAAATACTGCACTAATAACCGGAAGTGCCGGTGGCCACATAGTGCCTGCATAAACCATCTGGATCTTTCCGGTTTTTTTTTTAAACAGGTAAGGTTCAAGTCTCAGATTGCTCACTTTCTGGTGATCTTCCTTTTCACCGCCTACAGGCATGGCACCAAAAACGGAAGTTTTTTTCAAATGAGGATATCTTTCGGCCACACCCTGGTAGTAACCTTCCGCCACGCCAGTGATCAAGCTTGCTCTCTTTACCGCAAAAGGCTCGAGCATGCGGGCTATCTTAGTACTCCACCACGCCCTGGAAAATTTTTTGTCGGACCCGGGAAATTTATGGACCCATGGATCCATATAATCAATTCCATATGGCACACCTGTTCTCCAGTGAACCAATCTTCCCAGCAATGCCGTATAAAAAGAAGGAATAATGATAAATAAGAAATCAATTTTCTCTTCTTTCACCAGCTTGACTGCTTTTGAGTACAGTTGAAAAAAAGCTCTCAGACCAAGATCACCGATTAACCTGATCTTGGATAATTTAAAGGCATTCGCTTTTTCCACCCTTAAGTCGGGCGGCAACAATTTTAGAATATTAACATCCGGAGGCTCTTCGTAATATTTTTCATCGACAGTTAGTACAATAGGTTGCCATCCAAAAGTATGCAGGTGCTGAGCAAACAACCTGCTTCTGTGAATGCCAGCTAAATTAGAAGGAGGAAAATGAGAGGTAATGATGAGAATTTTCTTCATTGCTTGCTCACAATTGTTGACCAGGCTTGTTTGATTTTATTTGATTCCACATCCCAACTGAATTGATTAGCCAACTCATACCGCTTAACGCGATCGCGTCGTATCGATGGCAGTCGTTCAAACATATTTTTTAGCGCGATTAGTACTTTGTCAGAATTTTGTTGCACCACCTCGCCTACAAACGAATATTGTTTAATAAAATCTACCTGCGCAGGCGTATCTGTTGCCAATACAAATAATCCCGCTTGCGCATAGGCAATTAGTTTGTTCGATAAAGCCAGCTGCTTATTTAGATCAGCGGCGCTCAGTTCCAATGCAAGTCCAATATCGAATTGACTAAGGGTTACATGAAGCTTTTTTTGATCCATTGCGTCGAGTATCGTAATGGATGGTTCGATTGAAGCTAATCGTTCCTTAATGGATTCGTGTTGTCTTCCAATCAGTGTCAATTCGCAAAATGAAGAAAGCGCCGGCCAGGAGTCCAGGATGAATTCCAATCCGCGACCCGTACTAATATTTTGAGAAAACCAAATCAGTCGCATCTTAGGAGCGGTGATATCTGGTGGAACGGAAAATTCGTCCGATGCAAAAGAATTATTAACGGGAAAAATATTTGCTAGATCAGGTATCATGACTTTAACCTGGCGTGTAATGAGGTTTGAGCCACACGATACATACGCCGCTTTTGGCAGAAGCTCTTTCATTAGCAACTCTCTTCTCTTTTTTTCATTGTCAACGTCATTTAGAATTGTTTCGCCAGGATGAAAGTCCTCAACATCAAAACCAAAAGCGCAGTGAAATTTTTTTGAGGCAACATAAGCCGGATAAAGAGTGGCCAGGTTGTGGCCAACTACAAGATCGAATTGTTTATTGCTCAATTTTTTGATCGCATTTAGTAGAGAAGCTGATCTTTTGGTATGTGCAACCGTAGAAAGTAAAATAGAAGTCTTTTTGAATTTCCATCCAACGCGCGCCAATTTTTCAAGGATAGAAAAATACAACCAGGAGATGTAATCTTTGCGCGTCGCATCAACATATCTGTAACAAAAATTGTTGATGGTTTTGACCAGCTTTTTGTCATTGTCGTCGCCCCACATGCCCAACCAAAATCCGATGAAGGTGATTTCATATCCTCGCGATTCGGCAAGCCTGATCTCCTTGTATATTCTAGGGTTAACGGAAAGGTTGGATGACGTGAGGAACAGGATTCGTTTTTTCAAATGGTCAGGGTTACTGGGAGCTGAAAACAGGAAAAAGTTCAGGTAGTAGTTGCCTTCATGGCCGTTTGTTGGGTGGGAGGCAAATCTTCGAAGAGAAAATCATTTGCTTTTTTTATTTTAATTCCAGCCAACCTGCCAAGTTTAAGGTATATCCATCTCATAGAAAGTAAGAATACATTGTCCATATCTCCAAGTTCCTTATAAAAACTGCGAGCAATCTTCCACTTTCCTCGCTTCGCTGATTGAAGCATGAAACTAAAGTACAATGGATTCTTTCTCCACCTTATGTTTTTACGACCAAAGGCTTTTGATTGTTCATCCACCCTATCAAATAAATTTTTGAATATCCTTCGTTCTTCACGCATGTGCAGGATATAGTGCTCAGGCGCCCTGCTTAATTGCCTGGTGTGTACGCGCTGACATACCAGTTTCTCTTTGATCATTCCGATATCATACTTTTCAGTAAGTTTCACCCACATGTCAAAATCCGCGGCAATGGTCATGCTTTCATCGAAATAACCCACCTCGGCAAGTTTTTCTTTGACAATGGTAACATTACAGATGTTGCCTGCAATTGAACCCGTATACAACGCAATTCTATCGTGCAGCGCACGCGGAATAAATTCTGGTGTAACATCATTGAAGTCTCGGGTAATCACAGTGCCGTTTTCATCTATAACTTCAAAAGCAGAATAGCTAAATGAGATAGCAGGATATTTCTTATGAAAGGCAACTGTTTCCCTGAGACAAGCAGGATTCATGACGTCGTCCTGGCTCCAAATCTTGATCAATCGCGCATCTGCTTGTTTGCATAAAAAATTAAGTGTACCGAATAATCCTTTATTCTGCTTGTTACGATAAAGACTAATACGGGGATCATTCAATGTGTTCAGATAGTCCCAGGATCCATCGGTGGAATGATCATCGCAAATAAGGAAAACAAAATCCTTGTATTGTTGTTGCAATACGGATTGAATGTTCGCTTCAAGGTATCGCAGACCATTGTATACGGGCAGCACTACAGCAATCTCACTCATGAAAAAGATTCGGTAACTAATTTTTTTTCAGGTACTGTACGCGGTTCACCACGCAGTCCAGCTATGAATGTTTCTATTTTGGCAATTTGTTTGTCGTAACTGTTGTCCAGGGCTAATTGTTTTCTATCCTGTTGGCGCGAAACTGTGTTATAGGAATCAATATTATTCTTTACACCGGCAAACAGTTCAAGAAATTCCGACACGCCACCTTTGCTCATTTCGATCAACTTACTTCCTTCGTAATTCGAGAGGTATGTGCTCACCAATACTTTTCCAGCAGCCATATACTCAAGCACCTTATGACTGTTATCACTTTGGTAAGTTGGAGTAGCCTTATAGCAAATCAGGTTGATATCAAAACCGTCCAATAGCGCTGCTACCTCTGGTTGGGTTTTGGCGCCATAGAGGATTACATTTTTTGCTTCCTTTAAAAATGAAAAGAACCGGTTCGACTCACTATCCTCTGCAGTTCCAAGGTTATTGTCACTCGCGCCATATGGGCCCACCAGGTGAAATTCAACATCCGTATTGTTTTGGATCAGCTCTATCAAAAGATTTCGGTCAAGGCTTTCAATGCATAGGTTCCCGATATAGCCGGCCCTTAGTGGTTTATTGTTTTTTGATTGCGGTGGTCGTAATGCAAGCTGCACAAAATTCTCAGCCACTCCGTGCGATACTACCAATTTAGGCGCATCCGGGTTCTGATATTGATCGGCAATTTTTGCAGAAATGGTGACCAGCACATCCGCTTTTTTATGGGCCATCTCTTTCCTGATCTGATCCACTGGTTGAAATATGGTGAAGGCCGGATGAAAAGCAGAAAGGTCGCCGTATTCATAAGAGGAGTTGAAATCCCAAATGATGTCGGGCTTAAGTGCAAGCGCTTTAGAAATATATTTTAGGTACAGGTTCATTAAATACCCATACAGCTTCTTCGCGTGAAATTTCAATGCAAGTGGAAATGGTGGCCTGAATTCAACGATCTTCAAATTAGAATAGCCTGATTCACGAACTGAAAATTTCCCTGGCAACAAACCGGCGCGCACTGAATTAAAAAAATAAACTTCGTTCCTTCTTCTCGCTAGCGCTATTGCATAATTATGTTTGGAGATAAAAATTTTACCCCACGGTTCGGGCGACAGCACAACGATGCGTTTGCCTCTTAATTCGGTTATATGTTTAGTTTGAAGTTTGATGTTTGAGGTTTACAGTTTGTTTTTTGTCGTTTGTCGTTTGTCGATTGATGTGCGGAAAGCTCACGGCTAATGGCTAATAGCTATTGCCTCGCTGAAGCATACATCTTCTCAATGATTTCAACAACCTTCAGGCCTTCAAGTGCATTGGTGGTGATGGGTGCACGTCCTTTCAAAACGTCAACTACGTTTTCAAATATGTAGTGGTGATTCGCGGCTGATCCTTTGTATTGGCCATAGTCATTAGGAGGATTTGAAGGCGGAAGTTCCGGCATTTCATAGTCCTTGATGTTGCAATACTCTACCTGGTTCATGTATTGTCCCCCTAATTTCACGGTCCCTTTTTCTGCGATGATAGTGATACTGCTCTCCAAATTTTCGTTCCAAACAGAAGTCGAGAAATTAAAGGATCCCATTCCACCATTTACAAATTCAAAGTTGATGAAACCAGAGTCTTCGAATTCCGTCAGTTGTTTGTGATTGAAATCATTCATCCGTGCACGAATATTATTGATATCGCCAAACAACCAATACATGATATCAACGAAGTGTGAGAACTGAGTGTACAGCGTACCTCCATCCAGTCTCTTCACGCCATGCCAATTGCCTTTTTTATAATAACGATCGTCGCGGTTCCAGAAACAATTGATCTGCACGAGAAAGATCTCACCTAAAATTCCTTTCGCAATTACTTCCTTCAACCATTGACTGGGAGGTGAATATCTGTTTTGCATCACGCAAAACACTTGCTTATGATAATGTAACGCTTCAAAAATTATTTTTTCACAACCGTTCTTTGTAAGGGCCATCGGTTTTTCAATCACTACGTGATGGCCTGCCCTGATTCCCTGCAAAGCATGTTCTTCATGTAATCCGTTGGGAGTAGCGATCGAAAGAACATCAAAGTCAGTTTGCTTGGTCAAGAGGTCGCCAATAGAAGAATAAAATGGAACGTCCGCCTGTTCAATGCGCAGTTCTTGCTTACTTCTGGTATCGCACAATCCCACGAGTTCGCATTCGGCATTGTTCATGATCATTGCCGCGTGTCGCTTTCCAATGTGACCGCAACCTGCTACGGCAAATCGGATTTTTTGTTGGTCCATCAACTAACTCTTTTTACCTGGTTATTTTCCAGAATATATTGCTGGCCGCTTTCTTTGCAAACGGCCTTGTTCTTAAAATCAAATTCCAACCGATGTCCATATTCACTCACCCATCCCAATTGTTTTGCCGGGTTGCCCACCATCAATCCGTACGCGGGAACAGGCTTTGTAATAACGGCTCCAGCTCCAATCATTGCATACATCCCAATTTCATTTCCACAAATCACAGTTGCATTTGCGCCTATACTGGCACCTTTTCTCACTAACGTTTGCTGATACTCATTTTTTCTAACGATTGCACTTCGCGGGTTAATGACATTCGTGAATACCATGGACGGTCCTAGAAATACATCGTCCTCGCAAATTACACCCGTATAAATAGAGACATTATTTTGAACCTTAACATTGGTCCCTAGCGTAACGCCAGGTGACACCACTACATTTTGTCCCAGGTTACAACCTTCGCCAATCGCGCATCCCTTCATGATATGACTGAAGTGCCAGATTTTGGTGCCGTCACCAATGGTACATCCTTCGTCAATCACTGCAGTGGGATGAGCGTAATAAGGTAGTGTTGAATTCAAATTCACGAAGTGGCGAGAAAAAATGTATTTGAAATGCAGCTATTGTTTTCGTTCAAATAGACTGCGATAAATTTTCTTCACCGGTTTCAATATCGGATACCTTTCATCGATAGGCTTCTCATAATCGAAATCGTAGTGCGAGCGGATCGGCAGCTTCATGAATTGCTCGAATTGCTCATGCGTCAAACGCAATTTCTTCAGCACATATTCATAATCTTCATTCAATTGTTTTTCCGGATATATTGGGTTCTTTAATTCCTCCATCGCCTCGGCCTTGCTAATTTGTCCGCCAAAAATGAGGTCCGATAAATGCGCTTTTCTTTTATCGATCTTAAATTTAACAGGCAAAATGTATCCCTGGTAAAAGCGTGTCCAGATGGATTCATAATGCTTACCACCATAATCTCTCCAATTCAACTCGGCTTGTATGAATTGTTTAACGTCACTCTTGTTATAAGGAACATAATGTAAAAGAGAAATCGATTCAAGGCCTTTCAATCTTTGAATATATCGTTTCACTTTCACGTCCATCAACGGAAACGTTTTCAGTGGAATACTGCCGTACTTCTCATGAATGGATTGAATGTTGATATGATCTCTCTTAGGATGGATCCAAGATTTCGGAAGTGTGTTTTCCGTGTTTACGTTGGTTCCATTCAAAATGAAAGGAATGTTATACTTATGCGCCAACTTGTACGTGATGGCATAAATGGCGTGATCAGTCACCAGTTCAATATCCACAACGGATGCTTTAATGAACGACATCTGCAGATCCCGAAACTCTTCCCAATCAATAACGTGAGTGTATAACTCTATGCCAAGCTTGTTGACAATATTTTCAATGTTCTGAACCGCGAGCTCAGAATCCCATCCGTTATCGAGGTGAACCGCAAGCGGGCGAAGACCGAGTTGCTTGGTGAGATACGCAAGGTAAGTGCTGTCTACTCCGCCGCTTAATCCGATCAAGCAGTCATATTGCCTGTTCTTGCTTTTGTCTTTGATCCTATTAATAACAGCTTCCAGCGCTTCCTTTCTTTCGCCGGGATCAGGGATAGACGCAATCGCGTCAAGGTATTCATAATAGTAATTGCAGATTCCTTTTTCATCAAAGCGAATATTTGAATCAGCAATGGTATCCATCACACTCACGCTACATTGACGGTAAGGTCCGTGATTGAGGGTGCGATCCTTCTTCAACATTTCTTCGTCATAATAATGGCCACTCTCTATCACCTTATTTCTAGTAAGCATAATTCAAATTCTGTTTAGACTTCACTTCCTACACGCATATTGCTCCCCACCGGAATACCTTCCTTTAATAACGTTTTTGTTTCTGTTTTCGCATCCAGGATACTTCTCAGGCCCGGTTCCAATTCGATAGGGTAAAGGACATAGTCACAATTGTCGAGATCACCATGAACGCCTATCTCGGATATTTTAGTGAGGCTTATCTCCTCTTTCTTATTCACCCTGCTGATTTGATAGTTCCAGGAATTTAAAAGCTGCTCTATTCCCCGCTGCCGATCCATCCTGAACTCATTGTCGGCCTTATAAACAGGAAGGATCTCCACTAGAATGACTGGCTGACACTTCATAATCCATTCTCCCAAAGTCTTCAGCACCTCTAATTCCGCACCTTCCACATCGATTTTCAAAATGCAATGGCCAATTTCAGGAAGCAGGGAATGAAGATGGCGATACTCAAAAACCGGCACGTAGTTAAAGTGATCTACGCTCTCCGCCGGCCTGAAATTATCGATAATGGAAGCTGTGGAATCCGTTTCATCGGAATAAAAGAAATTCAATTTCAACACGCCCGACTGGTCGCTTACACCAACCGGAATAAGTTTGCAATTCTTGATGTTATTGAGCTTAATCAATTCCTGGACATAATGAACGCATACCGGGTTAGGTTCAAAACCTATGTAGTTCACGTTTTTATTTACCGCATAGGTTTTAAGGAGGGTCTGACCAACGTTTACTCCCACATCAACAAATGCCCCCGTGAAAAATGGTTTGAGTTTCTCAAGGAGCCTCGTCATCCAAGGCTCCGACATAAATAAGTTATCGAAGCCAAGTCCCCCGTGTACCGGTATTTTGTATGATTGCCCATTCACTTCAATAGTTGAAGTGAGGTTCAAATAGCGGAGAAATTTAAACTTTCTAAGGGTCCTGATAAATAAATGCTGCGTATTCATATCTGCAGGTATTGATACAATTTTTCCTTGAGATCGATTTGCTTTGGGTAGCTGATCAACACTGCATTGTGGGGTCGTTGAAATACGAACATGCTGCCGGCCGATACTGCTGAGGCTTTCCCGTCGAGAATTGCTTTTTTGAAATCCTCAATGCTTCCCGCGCCGCCGCAAGCTACTACTGGAATGTTGACCGAAGTGCTGATCGATTTGAGCAATTCAAGATCATATCCTTTGTAGGTTCCGTCCCTTTCAATGCTGTTTAATAGGATTTCACCGGCTCCCCTCGATTCACACTGTTTAGCAAAAACTATGGGATCAAGCCCGGTATTATTGGATCCGTTGTCCGTATATACTTTATATTTTCCCAGGAAATTCTTCTTTACGTCAATACTTGCCACCACACTCTGGGACCCGAAACTATTTGCAATTTCAGTAATTAGCTCTGGTTTACTATACGCAGATTTATTCAGTACCACCTTTTCAATTCCACTAAAAAGAATCTGTTTAACCTGCTCCAAGGTAGTAATTCCTCCTCCATAACTCAATGGCATGAAGGCTTCCCCTGCAATTTCAGCTATTCTTGCGATATCGGGACCACGATGTTCGGCGCTCGCCGAAATATCAAGAATACCTAATTCGTCCACCTCCTTCTCATTAAAGATCTTTACCGCATTGATGGGATCGCCTACGTATTTATGATTCCTAAACTGGATGGATTTAACCAGTCCTAGATTTTTGATCAACAGAACGGGTATGACCCGGACTCGTTTCAAGAATATTATTTTAACCTCGCAATGATAGTTCCGTGCGCATCTCCCAATAACTGTTCTTTTCCGTTCCAGAGTAGATCAGCATACGAATGGCGCATTTCTTCAAGAATTTCATATCCTGCTTCCTCCAGATATTTCTTGTAGTTATGGATAATCATCACTGATCCGTAAGGGACAGCTTCCTTTGGCATATTGTCAAAATCAAAGTACTGCATTTCGGTTCTGCTGAGTGCGATGTTTTCATAGGTAGCGATATATTTAATGCCATTCTGAGCGCAAGCTTTATAAATCAATTTAAGTTGCTCCGGGTAGATCAAGGTCGCAGTTCTTGAATGGAACAATAGACTGTTGTCTCTGATGGGCAACTTGGGAAGAACATCTAAAATGTCACCAGCGATGAATTCAAGATTGTGATCTTGATACGCAGCATCATTAAGGCTCTTGGTTGATTTTTCACGATCAAGGCCAAAGAATTTAATATTAGGGAACTTAACGGAGAGCTTGTAAAGTGGACTTGCACAAAAAGTTCCAAAGTCGATCACATTCTTGATTTCAGAATGGTCCTTGATCATTCTTTCCATAACATGCTCTATCATGTACGCCAGATTTCCCCATCCATGCTGATAACGATTAAGGAAATTGAAAGAATAGTACAAAATGTTCCAATAGGCTCCTGCACTTTCTTCATTGTAATAATCCCCCACCTTGCTTTCGTCTGTCTTTGGCCTCTCCAATAGTTTATGTTCAAGGGCGTTTCTAAGTTCCTCGTCAAATGCAGGCAAATTTTTTGACGAGGTTCCAGCGATATCATACGTTCTTACACTTTCCTTAAAGGCCGGATCGATAGTATTAAGTACTCCATTTGCTTCTTTAGTTCGAAATGTTCGATAATAAGAGGAAGCAAGGCAAAGTTGTAAGGCAGAATTCCCAGGGTTCTTGTCAAGGCTTTCCTTTATGAGTTGTATCGCCGTTTCCTCCTTAGGATCAAGGAGAACGGCCGTTCTGTATGCGAAAAGATAATTGAGTGGGGTTGGATACTTTCTCGCGTTTTCACTAAAACACTGGTAGGCGTCCTGTAGGTTTCCATTAACGTATAATGCTGTACCAAAAAGGTTTGCATATAATTCTTGGTTGGTGATTAATGAGCGAACGTAGGGTTGGGAAATGATGTCTATGAACCGGGGCTCTCTACATATTGCTTCTGCAAGTGATACCGTAGCTTGTTCTCTTTCAGATAAAGACTTCAACGAATTGAAATCTGCAACAATCTTTTTCCATTGTTGCATGGGGATTTCTGAAATATAGCTGATAGTGAAAGCGGTTTGCCCGATTTGCACTGTCATGCTTGGGATAATGTTGTTTTCTTTTAGGGCAATAATGCTCTTCTTTTGCAAATTTTTGAACCTCCTGATCTTTTCAATTTTTTCCTCAGGAAGAAACTTCTTAATAAGTGATCCAACCATGGGCGACTAAAAATTTTTTTGAAAATTAGAATATAGCTGCAAGCCGAATTTATGACTTTTCTCCGGGTGAAACTGAACTCCCTGGATATTTCCGCGTTGAACCGAAGCCACAAAGCGGTAACCATAATCCGCAGTGGCGCTTACAAATTCAGGATCCGTTTCAAGGTGATAAGAGTGGACAAAATAAAACCGCGGCTCCATGATGTCTTTGTACAGGGGTTGTGCTGGTCGGGGGGCTACATCTGTCCAACTCATATGAGGGATTTTGTATCCGGCGGGCAGCATATTAGATCGAAATCGGACTACCCGACCTTCAATCCATCCAAGCCCGCGCTCCGATCCTTCTTCGCTGCTTTCCATTAGCATTTGACAGCCAACACATACACCCAATACCGGCACATTCTCAGCGGAGACTCTTTTTTCAATTATGGGCCTAAGACCAGACGCATTGAACTCTTTCATGCAGTGATCGAAGTGACCAATTCCCGGTAGAATGATTTTTGAAGCCTGTTTAATCTTTTCCGGGTCAGAGGTAATACTCGATTCTACGCCTGCCTTCTTAAACATGTTTTGTATAGAGGCCAAGTTGCCGATTCCATAGTTGACAATGGCTATCATTTAATACCCGCTATGTTTTTCCGAATCGTGATTATTAAGATGCCGACTAAAATAAACGAAATGATCCCTTTTATTATCACTGGCCACTCTACCGCAAAATATAAAGTCACGAAACCTGTTACGAATAGAAGCAACCAGCTGTAGGGTCTGTAATTTTCGGAAGATAACTTCTTAAAAACTTTGAGTTGATATCCAGCAACACCAAGAAATAAAAGCGAAACAAAAGTTGTTACGATTGCCGTTTTATATCCCCAGATAGGCATAAACACTAGATTCAATATGAAATTGATAGCCCCTGCAGTAAACGAGATCTTCCACAATTGTTCAGTTCTTCCTGCAAAACCTAGCAAATTCACAGAGCCCCAATAGAGAGGCCGATAGCTATAACTAAAAACAATAAGCGCAGTGATTAAGTACGCATTTGCAAGTTCCTTGTTGGAGATAAGCAGGTGTAACAGTTCTTTAGCCCACATGCCCACAGTAAAGAGTCCGATTATAAATAAGAATTGCAAAACAAAAATTAATTTTCTCGCATCATGCTCTTTCTTGTCAGCAAGCAACTTCAGATGAATCGGGCTAAGCGCCATACCCATTGCTTCACCCCCCACCTCTGCATAATTTCCGAACGTATATCCAAAATTATACGCGCCGATTTGGGTAATTGGAATCTTAAATATATTCATCACCAGCCTATCCGATACATTCAACAAGTAGGATGAATAGTCGTGCGGAATGGTGGGCAAAGCCACCATCAAGTGGGATTTAAAAAACGGCCTGGGTTTCACAAACAAGGGTCTGAGTTTTTCTTTAATGTGCACCGGATAAAATAGCATTGCAAACGCACAAAACCCACCAGCGAAAGAAGAAATTGCCCAACCCATATACCCAAGCTTCAGATAAACTATAGTATAAAGATTCAATAGAATGGTTACGGTTCCGGAAACAGCAGTAATCAAAGCTATATAACCTGCCTGTTGTCGAAATTGAAAAAGTCGAAACCCAAACGTGCTGGTAACGTCAAAAAATAATGCGCTAAAACTTAGTAGAAGTATGATCCAGACCCTATTGTTTATAGGTACCGCAGCCGGCATGACGAACCAAAGGACCACGGCTTGAATTAAAACAAAAACGGCGATCCAGGAATAAAGAAGTCCCATAAATAATTGCCAGAAAAACTTCCAACGTAGTTTATTCTTGAAATAAACATTCACAATCACCTGGGTCATCCCTAACAATCTTAACCCTGAGAAGAAACCGGTATAGGCGCCAACAATTCCCCATATGCCATAGTCAACTGGAGTCAGATATTTAGTTAACACAGGAAGAAGAACAACTGAAATAATCCTGGGAACTTGAGGACCAATTGCAAAAAGAAAAGTGTTTTTAAAAAGTCTAAGTAACAATCAGAGGTATAATTTTACTAGCGGTACGAATAATAAGACTAGCATAAACGTGCATCTATAGAGTAATTATTGTTTAGTTCAATTTTTCCTGTGAAAAGGCTGATTCAATGAATCGGCGACAATTAGATTGATAATTTCTTGCATAAAGTTCGTTCCCTTGTAGAAACGCCTTTTCCTGCCAGTCTTTATAAAATTTGTCATCAGTTAGTGCGCGGTCGATTAGCTCACTTAAAAAATTAAGATTATCAATAGACACAACCTTGATTGACGGTTCAAGGGTTGTTTCGTGAAACAACGAATGGATTCCTAGAGGTGAAGTAGGCAATCCGATGGTTACAGCAGGTTTACCAAATGTTATGCTTTCCAATAATACGGTAGAATCAAAACCTATCATTAAACGGCATTCATTGATTAGTGAAAAAATGTCAACTTCTTTTTCGACGATTTCTACCTTTCCTGCACTATTCTTTTCTAAATCTTTGTAACCAGCAATGTGCGCAGCATTTTCAAGGGGATGCAATTTCAAAATTATCTTCGCACCATTTTTTAAATGCGGTGTAAGCGCCTGCACCACGGTCTTCATCTCTTCAAAAACCGTCCATTGAGTAGGCAATAAAAGTGTGGTCGATATGTTCCCGTTAATTGGCTCTTTATATTTCATTCTATTCAAATCCACGCGTTTGCTTCCTAACACAACAATCTCCTTGTCGCTCCAAAATCCATTTGCTATTAATATCTTCTTGTGAAACTCGCCAAATACGCCAACCCAATTTGGAATTACCATTTTTCCTTTGAGCGGTAACATGCTCTTAGAATATGTGTATTGTGGATGAAATTTATCAATTAGGCCATGTTGAAGGTCTAGACTAGGAATGGCGAGATGAACGGTAGCTGCAAGAAATGCACTTCCGGGTTGTTCCGAACTAATAATAAGTGCGGGCAACTTTTTTTTGAGAAAAATCTTTGAAACCCTGTATTCAGCTTCAAAAAGGCTAAATATGTTTTTAATCGAATTCAGATCCAACGCGTCTATCAATTGTTGCTCCCTGAATACTTTACCTAACAATTGGGCAATTTCACGCGAAATTCCATCATATTTTTTTCGATCATTAAAAATTTGCGCATATGCAAGTCCGGCATTCTTAAGTCGATCGAGATTGAAGTTTTTTGGCACTGCCGACGGCTGTCTGAATTCGCCATTTATTGATTTTTCTGCATAGAAATAGGATTGAACTATGTTATCGCATATCCAACCGTCAACGATAAAATTGAAGTAGTCACCGTTTTCGTTCTTTGCCAACTTGTCAACTGAAAACGCATAAAAAAGGACGTGATTTCGTTCTCGACTTTTTGAAGTAAATAACACGCTCAAAAGGTCTTTGAGGATTTGGAAACGCATCCGAATTTTTGATACCAAATCTTTGACGAACGAGTGTTTAGATTCAGAAGAAGACGCCACTGAAACCTTTGAAACGAGGTTGAAGAAAAGAGGTGTCTTTACTATTTGCCATGCGTTAAAACCTAAAAATGATAGGCTGCTTATTTCCTCAAAATGCTTTTCCTCCACTTCGGCAAAATATCTCGAAACAGTGGTCCAAGAGATTGTCGACATTCAATCGCTACAGTTTATGAGCCTCTTAAGATTTGGAATTGATTGTGATTTATGAAATAGCACGCTCGTACAACTTGTCGAGCAATCCTGTACCGGCAACATTGTGCTTCAGTGCCCAAACCCCTTTCTCATCCTTTCCCCAAATATGAGGTGAGCGCCAGCTGTCTACAACTTCCCAGAAATATCTCTCTGTTATATCGCAGTATTCAACAAAGGTCTTAAAATGTTTTGCCGGAAATTCACCGTCGAATTTTTTAACCAGGGCAATTCCTTCTTCTCTGGTGATATGCTTATCACGAATCTCGTGAGCAGTATCAGATGTACAGCGGCCAATACCGAATTTTATAAATCCGAGGTAGTAATGAAAACCATCCAGCTTGTCATCGAGCGAAGCATACTTTGAGTACGTCCCTTCACTTCTCACCGGATTTGCCTGGAATCCTGTGTTCTCAACACAGTAATAATAATTTTCTTGTGGAATCCATTGATGGTAGTAACCATAGAAATGAAGTTCCATTCCTAGTTTTTCAAGCGCCTCCATGGGGGGAGCAAGATAGGGAGCCAATTCTTTTTCAGTAATACCATGCTCAACCAGATCAGACGGATCGATGCCCGAAAAATAATGCTTCTTATGATCGGTTTTATAATCACGCGTAGGACTAAATGCATTTTTCATATCCCCTCCATATTCAACCTCTCCATTTTCTCCATACATCACCAGCGGAATCTGATACCTGTGAGCAATTTGCATGGGGAAATTAGTCTGCCCATAAATAAAAGGTTGAAATGGATCGCCAAGGATGTCAAAAAAAAGTTTGGTGAGTTTCCGATGTGTTTTGCCTGGAGGAGTTCCGAGGACATTGGCAAGATCACCAACTCTTGACATGTTATGAAGATTCTGCCATCCAATTTCCGTATATAGGTGAGGTGCCCATGTAACTGTCAATGGCGTCATGCCATATCTGTGCTTCAATTCATGTGCAATATATGAGGCATCTTTTCCACCGCTACATGGAACGATTACATCATAACTTCCATCCTGTAAACGAAAGCGATCGAGCAGCGCTACCAACTGGTCTTCTCTCTCCTTCCAATTGATTTTAGTGTCTTTGAATTCTGCATATCTGCAAGCTGAACATACGCCTTCTTCATCGAAAATAATTCTTGGCCGCTGGTTCGAAACGGTACACTTCTTACAAAACTTTATTTCGGAGGGAAGGTTATAGCGTACCTGCGTATTCTTGTATTCAATTTGACCAATCATAATTTATCAGGAGTTTATATAACTTTTAATCTTTCTTTCGGTACATACACAAATCATCTGACACCTGAAAAGGCTCAAATTTATATAATTGGTCATCAGTAACGATATCGATCGTCTAGGATATAAGAAATTTCTGATGGCTAGTCATTCACACCGTCGCCATTAACGGTATGTCTAAGCTTCCATTCACCATTCACGTTTGCCCATAAATGTGGGGACCTGAACTTATTACACAGGTCGTGAAACGCTTCCGGCTTCATTTCAATGTAATCCATAATCTCATTGAAATATCGATCAGGAAACTCGCCATCGAATTTTTTGACAAGGGCCGACCCCTCTTCGCGGGTCAAATGATGGTTCCTTATTTCTTGCGAGGCATCATAAGTGGCGCGCCCTATTCCAAACTTTATGAAGGTAGTATAATAATGTAAGTCATCGATCTTATCATCTATGCTATTGTACTTGCTGTAAGTTCCCTGGGTTCTGAATGGACGAGCTTTAAAACCCGTGTTTTCAACGGAATAATAATAAACTTCCTGAGGTGTCCATCTCAAATAATAACCTAGATAATGTACCTGGATGTTAGCTTTTTCCAATTGTTCTGCCGGGGCCGGTAAAAAGGCCATAATATCACCCATGGTGACGTCATATTTTTCTCTCAATTCTCCAATCGAAACGCCGCCAAGGAAAAGCTCGTGTAAGTTTTTGAAAGTATGGTACGACCTATCGCGGAGGGAGGAAGAGTTATCCGCGATTGGATTTCCATATTCAGCCTCGTTTTCGCCATAGAAAACTAATGGGATTCCAAACTTTGCCGCAATTTTTGGCCCGAGGTTTTTTTGGCCAAGAATGAAAGTCTGAAAAGGATGAAGTAAGTTTTCAATTGCCAACTTGGTAAGGAGCTTCATCACTTTCCCATTTCGGCGAAATGAAACGTTGTCGAAGGCGCCGATATCAATCCAATTTTTCCAGTTTTCATATCCATAATCGGTATACATGATCGGTGGCCATGTAACCGTTAGAGGATGCATTCCATATTTCGTTTTCAAAATATGCGCCTGAAATGCACTGTCCTTGCCGCCACTGCCAGGAACAATACAGTCATATGACCCGTCCTTGCTCCTGTATTTATCCAGCAATTGATATAACTGCTCTTCTCTTTTTTTCCAGTCGATGGAGTCCTTCTGCTCATTGGCGCGACAAGCATCGCAGATGCCATCATCGTCGAACGCCATCGTTCTTTTCTTGGTATTGATAGTATGTTTAAACTCAACTTCGGAAACGGGTCGCTGATTACTCATCACACAGCGTCGACAGAATTTCACTTCACCAGGCAGACCATATTTAATTTCAAGATTTTCTTTAGAGTATACGGCATTACTTCTTGTTTTCATCAAACCAGTTTTTATAGATATTGATTCCATGCTCCCCACTCTTTTCAGGGTGGAATTGGCAGGCGAATAGATTTTTCTTCTTTATAGAAGAACAGTAATTGATGCCTGCATATTGTGTTTGTGAAAGATTGTATTGGTCAGATTCTGGTTTTATGTAGAAAGAATGCACAAAATACATGTAATCGCCACTCTTGCAATTGCGTAGAGGGGAGTTCTGCCAGGGGTGCCGGGCACTATAAATCTGGTTCCACTCAATTTGGGGAACCTTTACTTTATTGTTTGAGTGATCAAATTCAGGAAACTTAGTGACCACCCCTTCAATAAGGTTAAGGCCCTTATTACTGCCAAACTCCTCACTCTCAGTAAAAAGCAATTGTAAACCCAAACAAACTCCCATGAATGGCTTGCCCGCCGCAACAAAGTCTTTTATTGGCTCAACTAAGTCCAAAGATTTTAAATTCTCCATCGCATCGCCAAAAGCACCTACGCCCGGTAAAATCGCAAAGTCTGCGTTCAACAGCTCATTTTTGTCGCTCGTTATCGATGCTTCATAACCCAGGTGTAAACATGCCTGCTTCACACTAAACATATTACCCAATTGGTAATCGATGATGGCTACCTTTCTTGAATTGCTCATATCCTACAGGGAACAAGATTTGACTTAAGATGGTGTTTAATATCCGGAATGGACTGAGGACGAATTTGTCCAAATGATGTGCGACCGCTTTTCAAAAAGGAAATATTCCCCTCTGAGCGATCTTCCATTTGACTCTGCCTGTTTGCGATGAAATCATAGTGAATCATTGATGCTATTGCAACTGCATCCGCTTTTCCTTTCAATACCGCGTCCGAAATATGCTCTAGCTTGCCAGGACCACCATGCGCAACCACTGGTATGTTCACCGCTTCGGAAATGCTTTTCGTCAATGCGTTTTCATAGCCCGTACCCGTTCCCTCCTTATCTACCGAGGTTATGACTATTTCACCTGCACCTAGTTCCGCCGCTTGCAGTGCCCATTCAAAAGCATCAACGCCGGTGTGCTCCCGCCCGTTGTCAACGAACGCTAAATACTTACCGTCTGGCTGCCGAATAGCTTCGATAGCAACCACAATTGTGGATGATCCAAATTTATTTGCGGCTTGCCTAATGAATTCAGGGCGGCGAATGGCAGCGGTATTGATAGACACCTTATCGGCTCCCGCCCTAAGCACTTCCCTGATATCATCCAAAGTTCTCACCCCGCCTCCTACCGTGAGTGGAATAAAAGTTTGTTTGGCTGTTTTGGAGATAATGTCGTGCAAACTATTTCTTTCATATAGACTGGCAACAACATCCTGGTAGAATAGTTCATCAGCGCCATTTTCATAATAATAGTTTGCAAAGTCTTCAGGCTTTCCCAACACTCTCAACCCTTCAAGGTGAATTCCTTTCACGAGGTTCGGACCTTTAATATCTAGTCTTGCAATAACCCTTACATTTTCCATGCTTAAGCTTTCAGCGATTGAGCAGCCATATATTCAGCCAGCTTCCAGTCGGCCGGCGTATCTAAATCAACAGCATATTCACTACTCATAACGTACTTTAATACCTTTCCAAAATCCGCAAAGGATTTTTTTGTCTTTATAGAATTTGTGTTAATGATATAGATTGACCCGTTATACTCATACACCTTTGGAAGATCCTGTCGTCTCTTAAATCTACCATCACCTTTGCTCACTTTCAGATAACCGTCAGTTCCTTCTTCAAATAAATTAAAGTATGGATTTGAAGCAGCTTCTGTTACGCTCACCACCATATCAATGGTTCCATTAAACAATTGAATGGCTTCCTGATAATGTTTTTTTTCGCGAAAAGGACTTGTTGGTTGAAGCAAAGCAATGGCGTCATAATTTTTTTTGCCAGTATAGAACTCAAATGCGTGTCGAAGTACTTCAAAAGTCCCGGCGGTATCTGTTGCTAAATCCGACGGCCGCATGAATGGAACTGAATAACCGATGCTTTTCACACTTTCTGCAATGGCATCTGAATCGGTAGAGACACAAATATTTTCATCCGATTCAAACAACCTCGCGTATTCAAGGCTGTAATGAATCAGCGGTTTCCCCAACAGTGGTTTGATGTTTTTGCCCGGTATACCTTTTGATCCACCTCTTGCTGGTATTACGAAAAGAACTTTCATTCACCAATAGATATGCTTGATGTCCTCCTGGGCTTTATAAAAATCATTGAGTCGGCCGATGTCAAGCCAATAACCTAAAATTGGATAATGGAAAAGTTTGCCGGAGTCCTGCAAAACTTTTTCCATGAGGTCTGTTGCATTGTAAAAAGAATTTGCAGGTATCCTCTTCAATACATCCTTCCTCAGAAAATAAATGCCTGCGTTGGCAAAGTATGTGTAACGAGGCTTTTCTTTTAGAGAGGTAACGGTGCTATCCTGTAGTTCAAGTATGGCATATGGCAGATCTATATGATGAGGAATAGTGGCTACTCCCATCAGTGCACCTGACTTTAGGAATTCGCGATAAAAGTCGCCGAAATCAATATTGGTCAACAAATCAGAGTTCATCAATAGAATCACGTCCTGGTCAAAAGAAGGGATCATGGTGATGGAACCTATTGTACCCATTACCTTATCCTCTTTCACATAATGGATATTCAGTCCTCTATCGAATCCGCTTTTGAAATAATCTTCTATCTGATGACCGAGGTAATTAATGCTAATATGAATATTTCTTATCCCAAACTTTTGTAGCCGATCTATATTGTACTCAATGATCGGCTTGTCACCTACTTTCAACATCGGCTTTGGGATGTCCTTAGTCAACGGCATCAAACGCTCACCTTTACCACCGGCCATGATGACTGCGTCTGCCAGGATAATTTCTTTGTAGTCCTGCAGGTCAAGAATGTCTATGATCTTGTTTCCTTCATCTACTACAGGAACATAGCGAATTCCTTCGCGTTTGCAAAAATCTATGAAAGCATTATCGAGTTGATATCGGATGAGTCGTTTACAATTTGGATTCATCACCGTTGTGATGGAGTCCTTAACCGAAGCGTCTTTAAGAAAGCCACGCCTGATGTCGCCATCCGTTACTGAACCCAACAACCTATTGTTTTCATCCACCACAAACAACACGTTCGAAACAACCCCAATCTCATCCAGGATTGCCAGAGCATTCTTGATGGCGGCAGAATTTATTAATATCCGCGTCTGCCAACTATGCATGCTTGATGTCGAAAAACCTTTTGATTGTAGAATTGACCTTTCCAACTTGCTTGATTTGCTCCAAAATTTTTTTCGCCGCCGTGCCATCCCCGTAAGGGTTACTCATTTCACGGCAACGGTCTCTAAACGACTCAGATAGGGCTTTCTGTACTGCCTCGCCGATATTTTTTTTATTTGGCGGAGTGTCAATCACTGATGGTGGCCGCAGGCGACCATTTTGCCTGCTGCCTATATTCACCACGGGTAAACCAAATGAAGGCGCTTCTATCAGCCCGCTTGAAGAATTGCCTACCATCACTTCAACATACTTAAGAAGTGAAAGGTATTTCAATTGACCCAGGCTTGCATATGCTTTTGCTCGTCTGAGGTTACGCGCAACATATTGTTGTAGCAGATTAATGATCACACGACCATCCGCATCGGCATTTGGAAAAGTAAAAATGACTTTGTGCTCCGTTAATTCATCCAGCGCGGCTAACAACTCCGTTACTTGCTCTTCCGAAGAAATATTTTCCAGTGTAACCGGATGAAACGTGACCAATATTGTTCTTTCCAATTCCGGAAACTCAAGTTGCTGCTCCAATTCTCTTTTTGATAGAAGAGGAAGTTGTCGCACATTGTCCAGTCCAATTGCTCCCACATCGAATACGCGATCGGGCGATTCTCCTAATTGTATCACACGCTGGCGATATTCCGCTGCAGCCGTAAAATGCAAGGTGGACATTTTTGTAATCGCATGCCTGAATGCATCATCAACCGCACCTTCTGTAAGTTCACCGCCGTGCAGATGTGCTATCGGAATGCCCAGCAGATGGGCCGCACTTGCAGCCGCGAACGATTCGAAACGGTCACCTAACAAAACAACCCAATCGGGTTTCAATCTTTCTAATGATTCGCTGAGTCTAATCACTGCCAATCCCGTTGACCGGGCAATTCCAACCCTGCTATCTTTTGAAAGTTCAATGTCTACCTTTTCGTTGATTGAAAATCCGTCCCTTTCAATCTCCTGCCAGGTAGAACCAAAAAGCGGCGAAAGGTGCATACCAGTTGCAATGATCTGCAACTGGAGCTTCTCATCTTCTTTGATGAGCTTTAAGAGTGGCGATAGTAATCCATACTCAGCTCTTGAACCGGTAATAATACAAATGGTCAAAAGCTTTTCTTTCATAACTCTATCAGTTCATCGGCTTCGAAATCACGCGAGGCCTTCTTTCCAAGCACCGCATCCCATTGCATTGGGCTGATTCCGGAACCCGGTCTTTTTACAGTGAGATTTCCTTCTGTAAAGATTTCTCCTTTATTGATATTAGTTGCAGCAACAATGCTCTTGCGCGCAATGGTAATGTTTTTTAATTCTGAAGGGGAAGGTTCCTTAACGCCCGAACCAACAGCTTTTTCAATATTTCGAATGGAATTCACCATTTCGATTAATTCCTGCGGTTCGAGAGAAGCTTTATGATCGGGGCCCTCCATATTTCTATCCAGTGTAAAATGTTTTTCAATCACCACGGCACCTAATGCAACGGCCGCAATAGGCACTTCAATTCCTTTTGTATGATCTGAATATCCAAATGAAACACCGAATTTTTTTCCGATCGATGGCATGGCCAACAAGTTCACATCTTCAAATGGAGTGGGGTATTCCGTATTACAATGGAGGATGACAATACTGTTTTTGTTCGCGCCTGTGTTCAGCAACACATTCAGCGCTTCTTCAATTTCTTTCATGGTCGCCATGCCTGTTGACAAAATCAACTGTGGAAACGTTTTTGCCATCTTTCGCAGATAAGGCAGATTAGTAATTTCTCCGGAAGGAATTTTTCCTAACCGGATGCCTAATTCTTTCAGCAGATCGATGCTTTCCAAATCAAATGGCGTCGATAAGAATTGAATATTCTTTTTGGAGCAGTATTCAATCAATGATAAATGATCTTCCTTACTTAATTCCAACTTCTTCAACATGGCGAGTTGGCTTTCACTCGCATTCGTTGTCTTCTGTTGATACGAGGCTTTCGTTGCATTGCGACTGGCAATTTTTTCTGCCTTGAATGTTTGGAACTTTACATAATCGACTCCCGCGGCTACGGCAGCGTCTACAAGTTGTTGTGCAAGTTCAATACTACCATTGTGATTGACACCCGCTTCCGCTATAATTAAAGTTTTGTTCAAGTGGAAACTGTGATTCGTTGTGCAGGATTACCCACGTAGACGCCCTTTTCTGTTATGGACTCGCGAACATAACTCGCTGCCCCAATGATAGCATCGTCACAAATCTGCACGCCATTTTTCAAGACGGCCCCACTCCCAACAAAAACCCGATTGCCAACTGCGCACCCGCCATTGACCAGCGCACCCGTTGAAATATGTACATGATTTCCTATCGTGCAATCGTGTTCGATGAGCGATTTATTATTCAGAATGACGTTATCTCCAACAATAGTATCCGCATTAACCAGCGCATGATGCATGACTATGGTACCAACGCCAACTTTGGCGCGGGAAGAAACTGTTGCAGAACCTGCAACCACCGTGGCTAGTTGACCTCCAGCCTTAAGGATGTGGTCAAAGATCTTTATGCGAGTGCTTGCGGATTTAATTTGGCCAACCGTAATAAGAAAATACATATTTGCCAGGCTTGCCTGCTGATCGATGATATCGTCTTCTCCAAGGATGGAATATCCAAGTATGGATCCCATTCCCTTTTGTTGATCCACAAGTCCTTTGATTGCAAATTCTTTCGTTGACTCAATCACTTCAATACATGCCTTTGCATGACCGCCTGCTCCAACAAGAATTAGATTTTTAGTCATGGTAGAATTTGCGAACGAGAGAAGCCACTTTACTCAAATCATCATCTGTGATATGAGTAGAACAAGGAAGACTCAGGCATTCCTGGTAAACCTCTTGCGAAGTATTCGTCTTATTAAAATAAATCGAATCCTTATTTGCGGGCAATTGATTCATCGGAACCCAAAAAGGTCGGGCATCTACTTGATTATCCCGCAAAAATTTTCGGAGCGCTGGTTGTTGTTTCACTTTGGCAGTGTATAGCCAATTATTGGAATCTACCTCCGATGAAATTTTTTGAGGAAGGAAACCTGGAATCTTTCCAAGCTCTTTATTATAAAAAGAGGCGATCTCTTTTTTTCTTTTAATAAATCCCGGCAACTGTTCCATTTGAGCCACACCCATTGCAGCCAGAATATTTACGAGACGGTAATTATATCCAACTTCATCGTGATAATATTCATTGGGATCCGCTTTGGCCTGCGTGCTTAGGTGTTTTGCTTTTTTAGCAAGTTGCTCATCATTCGTTATGATCATTCCACCACCCCCAGTAGTAATAATTTTATTTCCATTAAAACTGAGACAGCCCATTGCACCAAACGTTCCAGCGGCCTTCCCTTTAAAGCTAGAGCCGAGCGATTCGGTTGCATCTTCTACTACAAACAGATTGAATTCAGCCGCGAGCTTCATCAATCGATCCATGTCGCATAAATTTCCAAGCACATGAACCGGCATAATGCCTCTTATAACACGACCAGTAGCCTTATGGACATAAGTGTTTTTTGCAGATGAACATTCTTTGCGAAGAAACTCTTCAACAAGATCTAAGTTCATTTGCCAGGTGTCCGGTGTAATGTCGATCAGAACCGGATCGGCCTGAACGTATTTGATGGCGTTGATGCTGGCAACGAAGGTGATATTGGGAGCTATGATAAGATCCCCGGGTTTAGCGCCAGCTATTAAGAGACTTAAATGAAGGGCGGTGGTGCCGTTAGATGTAGCTACTGCATAACCCGTACCGCAGTACTCGGCTACTACTGATTCAAACTGGTTGACAAACTTTCCAACAGAGGAGACCCAATTTGTATCGAGGCACTCCTTAATATATTTCCATTCGTTACCAGAAAGATTGGGTTCCGACAAGGCAATCATGGGGACGATCAGATTTTAATTGCCCGCTTTAGTTTTTTGAGAACGCTCTTCTTCTTTCTCTTACCATCATCATCAAAGTAACCGGCACCATAACCATATCCATAACCATACCCATATCCACTGTATCCATAGTAACTTCCGTAACCCACTCCCGTCTTCACATCATTCAACAGCAGCGATAATCTCGGAAGTTTGCTTTGCGTATACATTTCATTGATGAGCCCCAATTGCTTTTTATAGGTATAACCCTGGCGAAGAATGTACAGTGTACAATCCGCTTGCGCGCCAATCACCATGGCATCACTCACTAATCCAACCGGTGCAGTATCTACGATGATGATGTCAAAGATTTCTTTCAAACCACTGAACATCTCTTTCAATTTTGGATCAAGGAGCATCTCTGCAGGATTAGGTGGTACCGGTCCGCAAGGCACTACATACAGGTTCTCGATATTGGGAACCGGCATGATGATGTCTTCCAATTGAACCTTTCCCACAATGTAGTTCGTAACACCAGATTGCCGCTTCAACTCAAGATTTGAAATGATTTTCGGTTTACGAATATCCAATTCCACAATCACCGTCTTCTTTCCCGTTAGGGCCATTACTGCTCCCATGTTGGTGCTCACAAACGATTTTCCTTCGCCACTGAATGAAGATGTGACCAGGATAACAGGATTCTTTGACTTGTTGAGAATGAATTGAAGATTGGTACGAATGATACGGAACTGTTCGGAAATAAAGCGACGACTATTTTGTGTTACCACCAGTGCGCCGGCATTTTCCGAGTGCCCTATTTCGCCAATAAATGGAGCATCTGTTTCTCTTTCGATGTCTTGCCTTGAATTAACGCGATCGTTCAGGTATTCTTTCAACATTACGATGCCCGCGGGTAATGCAAGTCCCAAAACAAGTGCCAGCATGTAAGTAGATCTCCTGCTGGGCCGAATAGGGTGTGCACCCGCAAGTGCAGGTTCCACCACGCGACTATCAGAAATAGTAGAAGCCGAAGCAATGGCCGACTCCTCTCTTTTTTGAAGCAGGAATAAGTATAATTCTTCTTTTATTTTTTGCTGTCTTTGCCGCTCCGCCAATTCTCTTCCTTTGGATGGAATGGACTGTAGACGACCCTCGAGTTCAGAATTCTGCTTCTGAATGCTACTGCGTGCGATCTCGTACGATTGCTGCACAGTTTTCAAAGCTTCGAGGATATCGCTTCTTAGCTTGTTTAGTCGTGGATCAAGGTTTTGCTGAATATAAGGATTGGTTTCGGGCATTGTATGCAACGCATTCTGTCGCTCTACCTGCAGTTGATTATAAGAAGTGATCAACGGTTCCAGCGCAGGCTCTTGCGTGCCTAATTCAATGGGTACCGCCTTAAAAGAATTGCCTTGTAAGTAACGAATGAGATAGTTAATAATGCTTAACCGAAGATCCTGCTGAACAAGATTAGTAGTTTCACTGTTTAACTTCTGGAGATAAATTTCTGATTGTTTGTCGAGTTGGAACGCCTTGTTTTGCGTCATGTATTGACTCACCTCTCTTTCCACGAGTCCCAATTCAATTCGAATACTATCCAATCGTTCATCAATGAAATCCAAAGTGCTGATGCGGGTTTCCCGTTTATCTTCTATGTTGGATTCTTTATAAACAGCCATAAGGGTATTGAGGATATCCTTTGCGAGGAATGGATTCTCGCTCTCATAGCTCAAATTGATAATCTGGCTCAGGTTGTCGGAAAGGCTTATCACGAGACCGCCGACTACGCTTTCAACAGCACTAGGCATCGGAATATATCCTATGGTGTAAGTATTACTTGCGGAGATATTGTACACTTGCGGAAAAAGCTTCACCACTTTGTAGGAGTATGCTCCGCTCGAAATGTTTTCATAGAAACTGTGCTTCTTCGTTTCTTCATTCAACACAAAATGATCATTGTCTACCACAGTAATCTGAACACCAAGATTGGTTACCGAATCAGGATCATTGGGGACAAGCGCAATCGGCGCCTCCCTATACAGCAGCGAGCTCCTGATTTTTCCTTTATTGAAACAGGTATTTTGCAAATGAAGTTTCTTCACTACCCTGGCCGCCAGCGGGCGACTCTTGAGCAGTTGGATTTCATTGTACACGTTTTGATTGGGCGTTCCCATGAAGATGTCATCAAACTTATCATTGCTTCTACCATACGGAGATTCCCTTTTTATTAGGAGTCGGGATTCAGCCCGATAAATAGGAATGGCGTAGCGCAATTTTATTTTTGCCAATACCAGGGCTACACTGGCCGATAACAATAGCCACGGGATGTATTTAGCATACCTGATAACAAATTCCCTCGGCGTCAACTGCAGTTTCTTCGGTTCACCGAAATGTATGCCGTTTGTTGGTTCCATAGTTTATTAGTTTCTCGAGAGGCTTATCACCACTGCGAGTACTGAAATGATTGAGGTAGCTAAGGCGATATTTCTAACAACAACCTGATCGTTCAATGAAGCCTTCGTCTTGTTTACATCCACATATACCACGTCATTCGGTTGCAGATAGTAAAAAGGTGAGTTTAGTATATCTGGACTTCGCAAATCGATCCTCCCAAACGTTCTCACGCCGTTAATTTCCCGAATAATCAAAACGTTTTCTCTTCTTCCATATGGCGTTAAATCACCTGCCAATGCAATTGCCTCCAATAACGACACGCGTTCATTTGGAATTGTAAACTGCCCGGGCTTTGTTAGTTCACCTATCAAAGTTACCCTATAACTGATCATCCTTATGATCACATATGGATTTTGAAGTTTGTCCTTGACCCTCGAGATGATAATTGAGTCCAGCTGTTCTTTAGTGAGACCCGCCACCTGCAGTTTACCGATGCCAGGCATCTGTATTTCTCCCGCCTCACTCACCAGATAGGCGGAGCCATTAGGAGATGATACGGGTTCGGCGCCCGTTAGTATTGTATTTGTCAAGGGCGCAGTAGCCGACTGCACAGGCAAATTATAATAAGATGAGGCCTTGGGATCATCGCTATATACGATAATGCTAACTAAGTCCTTCTTCTGTATAACGGGATTCGGATAGATTGCCTGGCTTAGCTTCGCAGTATCGAACTGGCCTTGCATGTATTGCAACTGGCGTGTGTTTCCACAGGAAGAAAGAAATACAACCCCAACTATAATAGGGATGAGAGCAAGTAGCCCCGCGTGTTTTTTCATAGACAAATTGCAATTATACAGGCTGAACATTTTTTTTATCGAGGGTAGCTACCAAAACATATCCAAGGCTTTCAATCAACACTTCCACTTTGTTGTGCAGGATTTTATTGACAATACCTTCCGTATTCATCAATAAACCTGTTTCAATCCTTACTTTTTGACGGGGAGCAAGTGGCGCTGCAATCGCCTGAACATTTTCATAGTCGTTCATGAATTTCTTAATGGTATCAATTTCCCGTTCCTTGATGATGGCTGGCTTGCCGTTCCAATAAACATAATTGAGCACACCGTTGGTCATCCGCACCCGGGTGTGATCCGACTCCGACACATGAACAAAAACATAGGATTTAAACAGTGGCTCCTCTACCATTTTGACCCGGTCGCTCCATTTTTTGCGCACTCTATTCAGGGGACAATAGGTTTCAATGCCCTTAGCAGCAAGTAAGCCATTCACTTTTTTCTCCCAACGCGGCTTTGTGTACACCGCAAACCACTTCTTCATTTCGGACCAGGATATTTTTTTTAAAAGGTGAAAAGGTAAGACTTAGTCCGCAGTTTTCCCTTTACGTACAATCCGCGGAAGCAAAATAACGCTAAGCTCTTATGATTAGTGTCTTGGGTTTTGATTAGTTGATTGGTTCGGTTAAGAAAAAGGCCTGTCTAATACCTCAATCAAATTGTTCAAACATAGCTTCGCCACCTCAGTCACATTTCTTTTTTAAAGACCGAATCAACTTTTAGTCAACAGAAAAGGGTACAACAGGATCTTTCGATCGCTAATTATACCCTTTAAATTATTTTATACGCGTGGTTTTCGCTCAGGTTCTTGTTCACGGTAATAGCATAATGGTTTAAGGGATCAAAATGATCACACAATCATTTAAGCACACGTACTTATTTACCCCGCCATTTACACCGGAAATGGCACGCATTTCACAGCTGCTTGCAAATATAGGAGATTTTACATGTATGATTCTCAACAGACAAGACTTGAGGAACCGCATTTGCTGACATTGATTGCAGACAATCGTTTTCAATTAAAGTTTTTCAGAAAAATTCGCTTCACTTAGTAAACAAAACAAGGCTTCTAAGTGACGCTGCTGGGTTTTTATGCCCTTGCCACGCCATTCCAAGGTCAGCGCAACCGAACTCATCCATTGATTAAATTATTCGAGATCGTGGGCGGCAATGTTCTATCTCTCTTTAAATTTATCATGGCTATTCGCGGGCATGAATTGTGAATAGTAAAAAGAACGTAGCGTGGCAGACTATTATTCCATATTAGGCGTATCGAAAAATGCGAGTGGCGCGGATATTAAGAAGGCATATCGTAAGCTTGCCGTTAAATACCATCCCGACAAGAATCCTGGAAACAAAGAAGCGGAAGAAAAATTCAAGCAGATCAACGAGGCTTATGAAGTGCTGAGTGATGAGGAGAAGCGGAAAAAATATGATCGCTTTGGAGAAAATTGGAATAAAGTCCCAGAAGGTGGGCCGGGTGCCCAATATCAATATCAGCCGGGAGGTGGAGGACAATCGTTCAGTTTTGAAGGTGATCCATCCGATTTGTTTGGCGACGACGGGGGCGACTATTCCAGCATCTTTGAACAGTTCTTCAATCGGTCGGGTCGCTCAGGGCGAGGCTCAAAGTCGCGCTCACAGAGGGGTAGAGATGTGCAGGCGGAGATGTCGATCACATTGGAAGAAGCCTATCAGGGCGTAGCAAAGATCATAGAGTTGGAGGGACAAAAGATTCGCATCAAGCTGAAACCCGGGACTTATGAAGGCTTGATGATCCGACTACCCGGTAAGGCGCCATCAGGTCAGCAACAGGCCGGAGATCTTTACCTCACCATTCATGTTGAACCCCACCCGTCATATAAAATAGAGGGATTAAATCTCAGACACAGGATTCATATTGATGTGGCTACGGCAGCACTTGGAGGCGAAAAAGAAGTAAACACACTTTCAGGAAAACTGAAAGTCAAAATTCCCGCCGGCGCGCAGAATGAGCAGGTGCTTAAGGTAAAAGGAAAAGGAATGCCCGCATATAATAATGAAGCCTCGCGTGGTGATTTACTTCTCGAAATATTTGTCGACATCCCCAGGAACCTCACCGAAGAACAGCAGAAATTATTCAAGCAGTTACAGGCAAGTTTTGCTAACAACAAAACTTTTGTGTGAAGTGAGTATCATTTAGAAAAAACATAAGCTATGATTTTAGGTATTGTACCGCAAGCTTATTTTGATGCACATTCCGAGCAGCTAGTGGAATCTGAAGATCGAATTATTTGCGGTGGGCTCACTCATTATGCGAGTCACCTTTTGCAAAAATGTTTTTGTGATATGGATGAACTCGAACACTCGATGCAACGTGCGATCACTGCTTTGAGGGCCGCACACATTCCGCCTTCTCAACATTTTCGCACTGTCTTTCTTTGTGGCAATGAATTAAAATCCGACTGGTTGATTTCCGACCTCGGGCTTCGACTTTTATTGATTAACGCAGACGTTTCCAACCCGCAGGTGGGGCGACTTCAGGTCGAAATTCTAATGGATGGATTTGACCCGTTGGATCATGATTAACAACCAATCACTAGCTAACCCTTATCTTTATCCGCTTAAATCAGTATGGAAAAAGTAAATTCAAAGAACGACAGGTGGAAGTTGATGGCCATTAAGGGAGGGATTGATGAGAACACTACTGATGATGTGTTTGATGATAATTATTACAATTCACTTCCTGCCGACAAGCCTTATAAGAAAAACAGTCTCCTTTTAGAAATTGGAACGAGAACGGGCGAATGGTTAATCGCAGCCGCAAATAAGAAATATATTTCAGTAGGCGCTAGCACCAACCTCGAAAATGCCAGGCGCGCGCTTAATCAATTAAGAAAGCAAAAGGTGAATGGTTATGTGGTTGTAAGTGACGTAACCAATTTACCGTTCCAGGATAACCTGTTTGACCTGATGTGGTCTGCAAATATTTTTCGTCCTGCAAGTTTGAAAGAGCTAGAACTTTTTTCGGGGCAGTTGCACAGGATCCTGGCAAAGAGTGGAAAAATCAAATTGCCCTTCCTGGTCAAGAAACCAATAAATAATGACCAAGCCGCTTCTATCGATTTTCTTCATGTGAGCAATGGGAGGAATTATTTGGACGATTTTACACTTGAGGAATTTGAAAACGTGTTTAAGAAATATTTTCCGAATGCGAGCTCTAGAGTGCATTCCTGCTTCGGAGTAACGGCATACAAAGAAAACTTCAAAAGAGTATCGACGGCACGCAAACCTCTAGTGGGATCTGTTTTGCTAATTGAGTTTTTGTCAAGATTCGCACCTGCGCTGAAAAGCATTTCCGACAGTTTATTTATCACCGCACAAAAAATTGCTGGCCCTCAAAATATTCGCATCGCTCATTTCCTGAGGCATCACTGGCTGAAACAAAATCTGAATGTGGTATATCTTCTTCAATGTCCCATTTCAGGTGGGCCGGTCTATCTGAGCAAGGACGCGCACTTCGTGATATCAGACAAGGCGAATGTCAAATACCCGGTGATCAACGAAATTCCCATCATGCTTGAGAAAGCGGCGATTCCGATTGAGCACAAAGTTGAGACTGAGTCCGAGCTGAGTAATTAAATTCTTACCCCTTTGGCGGATACACGAATTCCACGAATAACACGAATTAAGAAGGGAAACTGCTAATACAATTCATAATTCTTATCTCCCTAAAAGTTGCAGAATATTCCCACGAATGGATTGCCTTCGGCAATCTTGATAGTGGAATTATTTCCGAAGCAAATACGACCCCATGATTGGCCATTCGCTTTCGAATCCAATTGCTTCGTTCCGAGTGAAGTCGAGGGATTTACTCGCTGCAGGTTTTCACGCAAGGTTTCCGATTTTCAAAAGCCTTCCGCGCTTGGTTCTTGCTTGGCTTTTGGTTCTTGCGTCTTGTTCCTTACTTGTGCCTTGTCCCTTGTGCCTTGTCCCTTTCCTGGTTTTGACGAAAGTTCAGTAATCAATATCTTTCCCCCAAACTCCATTGCTTGAACCAACGATATTATTCCCTCGACGTGTTTCGCGGGGCCACAGTTGCCCTTATGATTCTCGTAAACAATCCTGGTAGCTGGTCGCACATTTTTACTCCGCTTGAGCATGCGCCCTGGCATGGCTGCACGCCTACCGATCTTGTTTTTCCATTCTTTCTTTTTGCAGTTGGAAATGCATTGGCATTCGTGATGCCAAGGTTGGAGGCAGGAGGTGATGGAGCTTTTTGGAGAAAGGTCATCAAGCGTTTCGTACTTATATTTCTCATTGGCCTGTTTCTGAACTGGTATCCTTTTGTTCGATGGGAAGGCGATGCGCTTGTTGCTCGTGGGTGGGAATATGTCAACAATCGGGGAGAGGTAATTGGTGTTCGAATTCTTGGAGTGCTACAAAGAATTGCGCTTTGCTACCTATTTGCATCCATCATCATTTATTATTTCAAATTAAGAGGTGCAATGCTCATCAGTTTTATTTTGCTGACTGGCTATTGGCTTCTCTGCTTCTGGTTAGGTGATCCGTCAGATCCTTATAGCATGAAAGGTTTTTTTGGAAACGCAGTTGACCAGGCAATATTAGGCACACCACACTTGTATCGAGGTGAAGGAGTTCCATTCGATCCGGAAGGAATCATGAGCACGATACCTGCAATTGTGCAGGTCATCTTTGGATACATGGTGGGTAATTACATTCAACAAAAAGGAAAAACACAGGAGATGCTCACCAACCTTTTTGTTGCTGCAACTATTCTCATCTTCGCCGGTTTCTGTTGGGATCTCGTGTTTCCCATCAATAAAAAAATCTGGACAAGTTCTTATGTTCTATACACCACAGGACTTGCCATACTGGTATTGAGTATGCTGATCCATATCATCGAATTTAAAAATGTGCGCGGTTGGTGGACCCGCTTTTTCAGTGTGTTTGGAAAAAATGCATTGTTTGTTTTTGCATTGAGTGCATTTCTTCCCAGGACATTAGCATTGATTCGCATTCCAGATCACGTGAATGAGAAAGGACAAATGATCTACACTTCTCCATGGAGTTGGTTATATCAAAAGGTATTGATACATACTCCAGGTAAACCTGAAATTGGTTCATTGCTTTACGCTATTTGCGTGATCATTTTTATGTGGGCGATTTGTTATTGGATGGATAAAAAGAAGATTTATGTAAAGGTGTAGTTGTTTCGCGTTTTGCGTTTCGCGTTTCGCGTTTCGCGTTGCCTATCCTAAGGTGGGAGGCTGATCAATTTCGAAACACTTAGAGGGTCACAAAGGCCCCGCCTAAGGCGGGTCACACAAAGATTTCACAAAGGGCACGAAGAAGAAAAAGAAATTTCATTGTGTTCTTCGTGTGTGCCTCGGGCGCTTTGTGGCCAAATGGAACCATCGAATAATATGAGGTCGATACTAGAAAGGAAATACAAGATATCTAAACCCAAGTTCAGGCCACAGCCGGAAACAGTTTCCGTAAAATCCAAAACAACAAACACATCACCAGGAAGAGAAACGTAACAATAAGAATTGAAAACTTAGCAACCGCCATGTCGTAAGTGAGCATCACGGTAAAGTTGGTGGGATGGCCAAGTAGACTACGTTGCATAAAAATATTCTCGAACACATCACAGATGCCGGCTGCCGGCAATAACCATCTAAAAAACCTGCCGGAACGAATAAGAAGTGGATGGTGCGTCACGTCAGAAATATACATGGCAGCCGCCATTAAGCCACTTACATATAGAAGTATGAAAATGTAATCGAGCCAAATACTTAGTTTCGCCTTTTCTAGTTTGCCGGCAGCACTCCAGTCATCAATGATCATCTGGGCCTTACCAAGATGTTTTGCTGTTTCAAATTGTACAATCTCTCCACTTGTCAATGGAGCCAGATAGAATTTTGAACCAGCTATGAACAGGATATTTAAAAAGAGAAGTAACCAGAACCAGGATCGTACGCTTGTGGCAGCGGCCATATGGCAGTTTTTGGAAGTTGCATTGTCCCGATGCAACTTTATAGACTAAATGTACGAAACCTGTGGTGTATTATGCACCTAAAGATTGAACAATCCTGCCAATGCGAAAATTACTAAAGCGATTATTGCAAAAACCAATTACAAGGCTGGCGGAGAAATTGTCCAGCGCACCAAAGAAAGATATGGTGTTCAAGTCACTCTCCGCATTATACGAGGACATTACCGTTCGCAATAAGCGAGGCTGCATCATCCCATTCGATCCAGTAAAAGACAAGTACATCATTTTCTCCGATATGCATAAAGGCGCGAGAGACCTGGCTGATGACTTTCGCCTTGCGGAAAAAAATTATTTGACTGCACTGGAACATTATTTCAATGAAGGGTACACACTGATTTGTCTGGGCGATTGTGAAGAATTATGGGAGAACAAACCGGATGTGCTCATGAAAACGAATGTGGCAGCCTTGCAGGCCGAAGTAAAATTTCTGCAGGCAGGGCGGTATTACCGCAGCTTCGGGAACCACGACCTGGAATGGAAATACGACTTTCCGCGGATGTTATACCTCAAACCTGTATTCGGCGATCAGTTGAAAGTGTTAGAAGGTTTCATTTTGCAAACGAATCAGAATAGTCGCACATACTCAATTTTTTTAAGTCACGGCCACCAGGGCGATTTGCGAAGTGATGGCAATGGGTTCAGCAAATGGGTAGTGGCCGCCATCTGGACTCCTATTCAACGTTACCTCGACATCAGCATTAATACTATTTCGGAATCCATTGAGCTGGTTGACAAACATAATATTATTATGTATCAATGGTCCGCTACACAAAAAGACCTCGTTTTCATTTCTGGTCATACTCATAAACCAGTGTTTGCCTCTCTTGATCATGTGGAACGATTGACAAAACAATTAGCGAAAGCAAAGGAGGGAGGAGATCAAAAACTTATTCAATCTATTTCTGCAGAACTTGAAAAACGAAAAGCCGAATATGCGGGCAAGCAATTCCATAAAACGATGGTCATCCCTTCTTATTTTAATACTGGTTGTTGCTGCTTCGTTGATGGAGATATTACCGGGATTGAAATCGCGGATGGAGATATCCGGTTGATCAAGTGGGAGGAAGAGAATAGTAATATCACTCGTAAAGTTTTAGAGTCTTCACCTATTAGCTACATTTTAGATCAGCTGGAAAATGGGAATGACGTTCCGCCCACCACATAGACAAATAGGTTGGGGCTACCCGGCCGGCGGTCAGAGACCCCGGCCGTGGTCGCGACCGCCGACAGGGTCTTCGACCGCTGTCGGGGGTCATTCTCCTAATACCTCATCACTATTCTTCTTTCTCCATTGCTTGGGTGCTGCACCATCCATTTTTACGATTTTGGGATAGAACAATCCAATCGTATCCACTAACTGCTTCTGCGCATTCATCACTTCACGAATATCCTTGTACGCGAATGGAGCTTCATCCAATCCACCACCGATCAACTTCACACCTGTCTTCTCCAATTCATCATTGAGCGATTTGTGCGTGATCGATTTCAACGCAGCAGTCCTACTCATCTTTCTTCCAGCTCCATGTGAAGCAGAATCGAGTGACGCAGATTCTCCTTTTCCGCGAACAATAAATCCCGGCGCAGTCATGGAACCTGGGATGATTCCTAACACATCTTTTCCAGCTGGTGTTGCACCTTTGCGATGTACGATCAATTCCTTTCCTTCATGTTTCTCTTTCCACGCAAAGTTGTGATGGTTCTCCACCATTTGAATTGGTTTCCTTCCCAACTGCTTTGCGATCTTATCATGAATCACATGATGACAGGCAGAAGCGTAATCACCAGCAAGGTTCATCGATAACCAATATTCCCATCCTTCCTCTTCCGCCAGATTTAACCATGCCAGATTCGAAGCTTCTCCGGGCAATCTCCTCTTCTGCTTTGCAATCTTTGTATAATGATTGGCAATATTAGCACCCAATGCCCTCGACCCTGAATGCGACAATAACCCCAAATATTTTCCGGGAGATACTTTAAACGATTCGCCCGGTTCGTTCGAAACAATTTCTACTATTCCAAATTCCACGAAATGATTTCCGGATCCTGAGGAACCTAACTGTTTCGCCGCGCGCGATTGAAGTCCCTTCAGTAATCCAATTTCATTGAATAATTTTCTTTCCACTACTTCATGCGGCGTAGATTTTTCAAATTGTCGTCCACCTCCAAACAAAGTAGCTTCATTCAACTCCCTCGTAAAATATTGCTCCCTCTGAATTAATTCCTTTGGATCAATATCAAAAATGGAGAGGCACATTCTGCATCCAATGTCTACACCCACTCCATATGGTATCACCGCATTTTCAGTTGCGAGTACGCCACCAATTGGCAATCCATATCCCGCATGCGCATCGGGCATTAGCGCTCCCGCTATAGAAATGGGAAGCTTCGCGGCCTGGTACATCTGGTTCATGGCTCCTGGCTCAATAAATTCAGATCCAAAAACATTAAACGAAATCCCCGTATGGTTGAGCGATATCTCAACGCCTTCTAATTGAGGCTTCGGCAAAAGTGCTTCCGCAATTTTCCCTAACACCGGATCATTAGCATATTCATTTGGACTTTGCAGTATAGAACGCAACACCTCTAATGCATCTGGTTCTGCCAAATGCTTGAAGTTTTTTTCCATGATATTCATCGCAAGGCTAATGACGGGCGCTTGCGGGTATCCTATATTCCTAAGGTCTTTCCCTTTTAATTTCAACTTGCTCATAAAATTCTTTTTGAAAAGGATGCTTCAACAAATGATGAAGCATCCTTAATGATCATTTCTGTGAAACGAAAATCTGTCTCAACTGATCAATGAGTACACCATTACCGCTCACGCTGATAGTATTAATTTTATCAGCGATCTTTTCTACATATTCCATCTCCTTCAATTTGAACAGCATTTGGTTATCCTCCATCAGCTTGGCAGTGTTCAACAAGGAACGCGTACTGGCTGTTTCTTCCCTGCGCATGATAATATTGGCCTGAGCTTTTTTCTCCGCTACCAATACCTGGTTCATGATGTCTTTCACTTCGCCTGGAAGAATGATATCACGAATTCCAAATCCTGAAACCGCAACACCCAATTGCTCTGCACCTTGGCTCACATTATCCATCACAAATGAACCGATGGTTTCTTTTCTTTCCAACAATTCATCCAAACTCAAAGTTCCAATGTATTCACGCAAAGCCAACTGGAAAACTACATACAACTGGCGCTCATATTCCTTGTTCTGTAACATTGCTTTCTCCACATCAACTACTTTGTACTGCGCATACGCGTTAACCCTCAAAGCCGCTTTATCCTTCGTCAGGATTTCCTGGCCATTGATTTCGAGTTGCAACTGACGTGTATCTGCTTTCCCAATTGTTACTGGGATCGCGTTTCTCCACCAGTAATACACCCCGGCCTGCAAGGTTTTCACATATTTACCATCAACGAACAGCAATGCTGTTTCATAGTTTTCAATGATGTAAGTTCTCACATATGGAGCCAGCAACTTATTGGCCAATGTAGCACGATCAATTGCTTCAGTGATTTCTACTTTACTGATATCAGCACGAATGAATTCATTCTTCACAATACTCTTCCAGTAAGCGTAACGACCGGCTGTCAACACTTCTTTCAACAAACCATTCTCGTAACGCAACACGATTTCGTTATCGCCTACTTCTACAACTTCTAACTCGTTTGCGAGATCTTCGTCCTGTAAATACACATTGAGTTCCACAAATGGAACGAATGGTTTTGTAACGTCATTCACGATTACTGTTTCACCGCCCCACAACCAGTAGACTCCTTCTTTCAACATACGCTTGTATGCTCCTTTTCTGTACACCAACCCTACTTCATAGCGGTTGATTCTTACTCTTTTCATATGCTTCAATTTTAAATCCGTTTAAAAAAGGTCAGACCTGATCATCATCCAATAATCCACGGAGGCGGAACTTATCTGCACAGTTGATCACCAACCACCTCGTTCAATCTGCACTCATTTGTACATTTTACTATTCTGCCTGCAAGGCGACCAGCGGATTGCGTGTGCCCCGAATCTTCCATTCGGGAATTAACCGCGAAAGGCAATTTCGCGGCACCGCCAATGATCAGCCCCAACCTGATGTTCGCCATTTGAGAAGTGACGTACTTCTTCTACATCCTAGTGTAGTGTTCTACCATTGAACTATCCCGACACTCTCGCGCCGGGAGCAGGATTCGAACCTGCAACCTGTCTGTTGCTCTTCCAGCTGAGCTATGCCAACGTTTTAGGTCGGCAGAAGGATTCGAACCTTCGACACACAGTACTTGCCAACACAACTAGAATACAACAGGTTACTACCGTTGCACTGCCGGGCCTTAAAAACCCTTGCTCCGCGCGCGCGGAATTGCGTCAACATAGTTTAGCATCTTTTATCACGCATAGATTATTGTACAATTTTGTTTGCACAATTGGAGCTGGCAAACGCCTCAGGCTTGCTTTTGAATGCGAATCCCATCCCAAGAATATAACCCATAGCATCTTTCAATGCATCGTAACTCTTGAAATTCGGATTGGTATTAATGTCTGCATGCAGTTCCATATCTACATTGTATAAAGTGAAAATCCTGCACAGTTGAAACGCGATTTCAACACTTTTCGAAACTTCCTCCAGCATTCTTGCTTTAATGCTCATTTTCTTCCTTGAAAAATCGTTTTGTATGTACATGAATCCTCCCTTTCCTTTTCGGATGAACACAATCACTGTTGCGAATTCAGTCTCCTTTCCTTTTACCTGGCTATCGGTTCCAATACAAACTTTCATTTGATGACCCAATTCTCTTTCTCTAACCAAAACCATTCTCACTTCATCCACTATCGAACCTTTGATCCATTCGCCGGATAATTTTCTCCATTGTTTTTTCTGTTCCATTTCATTTTTCGTTTATTTTTTTCACAAAGCGGATGAAGAAAGACTCCCTGCCTGCCGCAGGCAGGGAACTTTCAGCCCCCGGCTTAACAAGCCATCGGTCTACCGTTGAGCTATTCATCCATTAGTTGGTCCGCCGGGACTCGAACCCAGATCCCCCAATTAAAAGTCGGGTACTGCTGCCAGTTGAGCTACGAACCAATATTCTACTATGGATTCTATACTACAGGCAATGCAGTTGGTAAATCATTTCAAATCCAACTTTCCTCCCACGCATTGCCTGCATCATAAAATGAATTCCGGATGTTGTAGGCCGCTTATTGTAAGCAAGCATTCTGTCTCCTGAATCCTATTACTTCAATTGTTCTTTCTTCCATATCATTTGGGTTGGTGATCTCGGCCAGCGTCATAGGACGAGTGATCACTTTATCAAACCCAAAATGGTTAGAAAGCCTTTGTGCCTTCGGAACACTTAATTTTCCGAACTCATATCTCGCGATCAACCTTCCCTTTCTCATCAGCGCGGGATCCACCATCACAAGTGGGCTGTTAAAAGTGCACACCAATTGGATGTTTAGAAAATCAGCCAGCAATCCATCCGAGATATTCAACAGATTCGACACAGGCGAATTAGAATTCGCCCTTCGGTCCATCATTATGTTTTCCGCATCCTCAACAATCACCACACTATTAGGATTGCTAATGAGTAAATCGATGAACTCGGGATCCACGAGACTACTAGCCAGATTGTTCGACATGAACAGTATTCTCTTTTTTACCTTTCCTATCAGGTACCGCAGATACGTGGTCTTACCGGTTCCTGGTAACCCGTGCAGTAACACAATTCCCTTATCATTCTTCCTGCCCAATCTCTTTCTGATGGTGGCATCCACTTCCTTGAAACTGTCCTCATAAAATAAACCCAGGTCTAGGCTGATTCTTTTGATCTCCATTGATCTCAATTCCATATAACCGGAATCGCGAACAACGAGGTTTATCTCCAATGGCTTTCTTTTCTGCCTTTCCTTGAATTGCTTCGCGAATTTTGTCATCTCCAACACAAAATCTTCTAAACCCGCTTTATAGTAGAACTCACAATAATTGTTTCGGAATTCTACAATGCATTCATTTTTCAGAACAGCAACGGATTGGATCAATCTGAATTCTCCCTTCTTACTATACTCGTTATAGTCATGCAATGAGGCAATTTGCTCTGCATACTTTTGCTTGAACGCTGCAAACGCTCTTTCGCCGTCTACATCCAAGGTATAGGTCACAGAAGGTATTTGATCGAAGCAAAATGTGAATAAGGGCTTACACTCTATGTAAGGATTACTATACACGCTGTTCACATGAATTACCTTTTCTGTTACTGTCGTTTCCATTTTATTTATCATTAACTGTTGTCAATCTTAATTGCAATAAAAAAAACCCGGTCGTTTCGCGACCGGGTTATACAATATCATCAACTGCACTGCACAGTTATGTAATATTATAACACGGTCGCAATAGATCACCGAATGGCGAAATTCTATTTTGCTCTGTATGCGGATTTCCAAAATCCGCATACAGCTGCACCCACATCTTAATGCGTGACTTGAATTGATTATCACCGAACAATTGCATTCGTTCAGTGCAATTCTTAAATCGTGTATGTTGTCTTAGCTTCAGCACTGTCATTTTATTTGCGATTCCATATGAAACACATTCCTACCGTGAATTGTTTGAATAACCCCCAACAAAAAACCCCGACGATACTGTCGGGGCTTGCGTTTCATTGAACTCCATGAATAGTTTATTGAACAGAATAACAAGCCCCGGAAATGGAATAGTCTGGTAGACTAAACCAATTTATTTTTTCGATATGTTGACCGAGACAAGTCATTTTAATTTTTTTTTGCGGACACAAAGAGAAAATTTTTTTTTCGATGTTCCAAATTTTTAGAAAGATTTTTTACAAAAAGTTTCGCGCCTTCGGCGATACACGAATTGCACTAATGGCACGAATTAAGAAAAAGACAGAAAGTTCATCCTAAAGCCGCTGCATTTTTCCTGCAGTCATCCGTCATCTAATAACGCATCGTGGTTATGGAACCTGGATTCCTCTAATCTGCACATCATAGATATCCCAATAACCGCTCTCCTGGTCAAGTTGAAAAGAAACGCTCCAATGTCCTTTTTTCAATCTGCTTTTCCCGCTGATAATAATTGCGGCTTCATAATATCCATGAACTACGCAATGCATTTCGTTTATGGTGCAGCCCGTTGCCTTGGTATGGCCGAGGGTAATTTCCTGGTAGTGGTTCTTGAGCTTTTCTACAATATTCTTGAATTCCATTTTCGACAAATTCTTATGCTGATTGAATGAAATAGATTCAGCAAAGTGATGATCATAAAATGATGTTTTACCGAAGACGTAATCAATTGCATAGTCCACTGCCTTCTGTGAATTTTCATATTCAGCATCGGGATGAAATTCGTCATAGATAAAACACGTCATCATCCCAGGCATATTGATATTATCCGTTTCATAGTTGAATAATTCCTCCAGGGTGAATCGATATAGTTCACGAGCCGTAACGTTTGGACTACAAGCATCCAGTTCTATGCCTTTGCTTTGCATAAACTCGTACAAGATTGCCCACTCATTATCTATCTCTTCATCAGCAATCTGATTTACCGGCTTGAATTGTGTGGGGCGTCCCAACTTGTCAAACACCTTGACTCTTTCCCCAGTTTCCCACTGTTTCTCGAATTCCATCACTGATCGCAGAAAATCGTTTTCAATTGATGGGGGAAGGTCTTTTGACGATCCGAATTCTGCGCCGTGCTCCAGCATCATTTTCATTTTGAGGAATTGATTTTCCAATCGCAATTCATTTTCATTGCTTGTTGATTCCAGATTTTCTTCCATGATTTTGATTTCTTACAAGGTATTACCGGCTGAAGGCTCGAACCATGTGAAAAGCACCGCGATTTACCGAGATTTTTCTCCGAAAAAATGAGGGTTTCAACAGAAGCGCTATGCGAAATCAGATTTATGCGTGCTGTTTAACCTATACGTATAGGTTACATGACGGTTAACCGCATAACAAATTTTAAATTTATAGAAACCTTCCATATGCCGAGACTAACCAAAACCATACTGCTCCTCTTATTACTATTCTCCTACGGCTCACTCTTCGCACAGAAACACATGGTCACAGGTAAGGTGATCGATCCTCGCACAGGGAATGGACTTGGAGGTGCTTCCATTAAAATCAAAGGATCAACTGTTGGCGTATCCAGCAACAATGACGGTATTTTTCGCCTGGAGGCAGCGACCGGCGATCTACTGGAAATCTCGATGATCGGATACAAACCTTTAACGGTACGAGTTGGTAGCGAGTATGAAATAACGATTAAGCTGGAGGCCGAATCTACAGAGTTGAACCAGGTTGTATTAGTAGGTACGAGGCGAGCCGGTAGGGTGAAAACAGAAACACCGGTGCCTGTTGATATCGTGAACGTGGCACAAGCAAGTTTGCCAACAGGTAAGATGGATCTGACTTCTGTATTGAATTACGCGGCCCCATCGTTGAATTATAATAAACAATCTGGCTCCGACGGTGCGGATCACATCGACCTCGCCACGCTTAGGGGATTGGGACCGGATCAAACTTTAGTGCTGATTAATGGAAAACGCAGACATCAAACAGCATTTGTAGCGATGTTTGGAACAAGAGGTCGTGGTAACTCTGGAACGGATTTGAATGCAATTCCGGTTTCTGCCATTGACCGTGTGGAAATTCTTCGCGATGGCGCTTCAGCGCAATATGGATCCGATGCTATTGCTGGCGTTATCAACCTGATCCTGAAAAAAAATGTGAGTCAATTCACCGCGGACCTTGGTTACGGTGGATACATGGACAACAAATACAGTACGAATGAAAACAAATCTTTTGGACAATATGAATTACCAAATGGTAAGATTGACGGAAACACGTTTACGTTTGGCGCTAACTATGGAATACCTCTGGGTAAAAAAGGAGGATTCATCAATGTGTCGGGGGACTTTCTTACTTCAGGCAAAACATTTCGGCAAGCGCTCGACACATCAAACCTGCTGAAGAATGATGACGCATTGCCACTGAATATTTACCGACGCGCCCACGGAGATGCATCACTCACATCTGGCGGTATCTTTTATAATCTTGAGAGCCCGTTGAAGTCAGAAGCTGTTACCTTCTATTCCTTTGGCGGCATTAATTACAAATCATCCGACGCATTTGCATTTACGAGAAATTTCTCTTTGAGGCCAGAACGGTTTGTTACTGATGCTGGCGGCAACCTGATTGATGTACCTGGGATTATTAAGACGAGCAGCGACGGCGAAAAATATTATAACCCGCACATACAAACGCATATCTCCGATTATTCATTTGCTTTTGGATTTAAGGGCGTGAACAAGAGCGGATGGAATTGGGATGTCAGCAACACTTCCGGAAACAATACTTTTCACTTTTTTGGAGATAAGACTTTCAATGCTTCTACAGGCGATCCAAAAAAAAATCACTTTGATGACGGCGGATTCAAATTCTTTCAAAACACGACAAACCTGAATTTTAGTAAGGAGCTAAAAGGAATCGCGGAAGGATTCAATCTCGCCTGGGGTGCCGAATATCGATATGAACGTTATACGCTCTTCGCAGGAGAAGAGGCTAGCTACAAAAATTATGATGCAACAGGGGACAAGGCCACCGGTGCGCAAGGCTTTCCGGGTTATCAACCATCTGATGAAGTGAAGGCAAACAGAAGCAACATCGCAGCTTACGTTGATGCGGAGATGGATGTTTCCAAAGAATTTCTACTGGGTGGTGCCATTCGGTTAGAGAATTATAGTGACTTTGGATTTACGAGTAATTACAAATTGGCTAGCCGTTTGAAATTGAGTGACAATTTTAATTTGCGTGGATCGGTTAGCACCGGCTTCCGCGCTCCATCGCTTCAACAGATCAACTTCAGTTCCACATTTACAACCGTGCAAGGAGGAACAATTGCGGAAGTAAAGATTGCCCCAAACACCAATCCGATCACGAGAGCTGCAGGAATACCAGAGTTGATTCAGGAGAAATCATTAAACGCAAGTTTGGGTTTCACATACAGGCCGGTGAGAGAATTTAGCTTGACGGTAGATGGTTATTGGGTGCGCGTGAAAGATAGAGTAGTGCTAAGCGGACAATTTAGTGCAGACGATGCCACCTTGAATCCGGATTTAATTGCAGCGATGCAACAGCTTCGCGTAGCGCAATCGCAATTCTTTGCTAATGCGGTGAACACAACCAACAAAGGAGTAGATGTGGTACTGGATTATTTTAAACGATTTGGGAACCGATCCTTCAGAGCATTGTTTACTGCAAACTTTCAAAACATGACTATTGATCAGGTCAATGTTCCCGAACCTTTGAACGACACAAAAGATCATCGAGCAACTTTCCTGAGTGAGCGTGAAAAAGCTTTTATCTTGGCATCAGCACCAAAATCCAAGTTTGCCGTTAATCTCGAATATGGAATAAACCAATTTTCAATTGGTGCACGGCTGACTTATTTTGGAGAAATGACTTTACTTGGATATGGCGATGGAACAGCAAGCGATTTCAATCCTGAATTCCAACGGGGCGATTTATATGCATATGTTCCTGCTGACCTGGACAATCATGCAGTGAGAGATGAGTTTAAATACGGCGACAAATTTGTGACTGACCTGTATTTAATTTATCGGGCAACTAAGAACACCACTATTTATCTCGGTGCTGACAACATTACGAATGAACATCCCGACCTTGGTATAAATCCGCAAGCGAAATATTGGGCGTTCAACAATGAAACTGGTGGACCGTGGGATGCAGTGCAAATGGGAGGAAATGGGATTAGGTTATTTGCGCGAGTAGCATTTAATATAGGTACGAAATAAGCGTGTAAAAAAAATCACTCGACTTTCGTAAAAACAGCTGCACTGAGTTCTGTGTACAATTGGCAATAAGCAATTGGCAATAGGCAACTCAGTTAATATCAAAAAAAGGAGAATATCGAATTAGAATTTATAATCCGCAATCTCCACGTCACCATTCTGGTTATCCATAATGACGTTTTCGATTTGTATCGTTTGATTTTGCTTTCCAAAATTTCTAAAGATCATAATTCTGATCATTGCCGGGTTTGAGCCGCGATAAGAATAATATTCAGAGTAGTGAAGCCGAATCTTAAATGTTCCGGACTTCAATTCTTTCATGGAATAATCAGCGAAGTCCTCACTATACCATTTCACACCTGAATATAAAACACCGCCATTCTTACTTAACTTTTTATCACGTGTGGTAAGATGGCCGCCAGGCTCTCTAATTTCTATTCGTCCCATGTTCTCCGTATTCGCATCTACGAAGATTCTGAGATCAACGGGCATAGGTGCAATCAACGTTGAAGGAATACCTGATAGGTTGAGTTTATCCCTATGAACAGCAAAGATCGCATTTAATTCGCTTAGCATACTGGCTTTTAACGGCGTATAAGTTGAATCAGCGTTCAATCGGATTCCCTGATACAACAAGTCGATCGACTTTTGATATTCTCCATTCTCATAATAAGCGAGTGCAAGATCCCGGTACGCAAATACATTCGTCGGCACGTCTTCGAGAAGATGTTGATAGATTTCGATAGCATGCTCATAGTCGCCCCACTTTTCCATAACAAAGCCCATTGCTTTTAATACGTCCCAATCACCATTTGAAACCTCAGCAGCATTCATTAAAATCTTCAAAGCTTCATTGCGCATACTCATCTGGTAGAAATGTTCGCTCATATCAATGTAAAATCCTGCGTTGTTTCCATTGGCCTTGCGCAATTGTTCATAGCGCATCAATTTTTCATTATTTGGCGTGGCCTTTATGTCCTCTATGTAATCCACATCTTCTAAATCTTTCAACCGATATGGTTTTGATGAATAGTTCCGGTAATAATTCCACCTTCCTCTCTTCGTGTTGATCACAATAACTCCATTTGCGGCCGCGCTTCCATATAATGCAGCAGCCTGCGCACCCTTTATTACGGTGATGTTATCAATATCATTTACGTTTACGAGATCATTTATATTTCCCGAGACTGGCATGCCATCTAAAATCCATAATGGTTCAGATTTTCCGTTCAACGAGCTTGCGCCACGAATCCTAATACTTGCAGTTGATCCAAAAATCGCGCTATTGTATTCCTGTACCTCAACTCCTGCAACTCTTCCAGCTAGTGCTTGTTCCACAGTTGACGAAGGGAATAATTGGTTGGGACGCACTACAGAAACGGAACCAGTAATTGAATTTCTTCTCACGGCTCCATATCCCATCACAACTACTTCATCAAGACTCTGAGTGATCTGAAGGCCTGAAACATTGCCAGCTAAACTGTTACCTGGGAGAGATGGATTTGTTGAAGAACCGGACGAAGTAGGTCCCTCGGATCTCGAATTCATTGTTATATTCTCGCCCTTAATGATTGGGCTTATCAGCAGCGATCTAGAATTCCAGGTACTCAACCGTGTATTGTATTGTTCGATTACTTTATTGAATGCGGACAATCCATCCATGTCCTGTATCATGCGTCTCGCCTCTCTCGTATCGCGTTTAACAAAATTCATGCGTTCACATTCCTCTTCAAGATCCTTTGGCGGGGAGATATTGTATTTGATGTAATCTTCTACCCGCTCCAGCACTATATAACTGGTGTAGTACGTAACGATTTTTTCTTTCAGCCCAAATTCAAGAAGATTCTCCCAAAAAGATCTGTCAAGTTTTTCCTCAAAGAATTTCATCATGCTCATTCTTTCAATCGGGCCATCGCATTCACCATTGTTTCCTACGATCAGCTTTTGAATGCTATTGATACCCTGAGCATTTCCGAAATGCAGAAACAAAGTATCGGTCTTTCCTCCAAGCGATCCATTAATGAGTATGTGTTTAGTTACTTTCATTGGCAAGGCATCATCGATGATCGTTTTGCCACTCGCGGATGTGATATTCACCAGCCAGTTTTCCGCCTTATTATTTTGCAAAATTGCCTCGCTGGTTGTCAGCTGATTTAAATTAATCGCCTTGCCTCCGCTGATACCCACGAGCGATGATAGACTTTTAGAATTGAATCCGCTCGCTGCCTGCACCCAATAAGTGAGCCTGTTATTTGTTTTGGGAGTTTTACTTCCGTAACTATTTTTTCCATCCGAAAAAATCATCACTACATCAGGTGCATCATTGACTTGAATCGCGCCGAGCTGAGTAGCTCCATCATAATCGAGTTGCTCAAGATAATTACGCCACTTGCTCACCGTTTTATATGGGGAATCAAAGCGAAAAGTATCGAGCAATTTGCTGGTAAACGGAATGATTTTTAATTGTTCGATCCTATGAAAGGAAATGAATTGCCTAAGGAAACTGATCTCTTTTTTAATATCTCTTTCTAACCCGGAAGACGACGCATCCCAGAAAACGGTTAATCTTTTGGGGTGTATCTCATATTCGGCTGAAATTGTTGGAGTAACCCGCGCTGCAAAATATTGGCGGTTGCCCGACGATTTAGTGCAAGAAGTTTCTCCATCATCTATTGAAAGTGAGAAGGCGATCGGCGTTTTCACCGGCAGGTTTTGTGCGATCCATTTTAATTCATAATGACCATTGCCTCTGGTAAAATTCTGCTCGCGTATTAAACCCGACAATGTTGTCGGTGACTTGTTGCCTGAATGGACAGCGATATCAAGCGATAGCACGCCGACGGTGTCTGCAAAATAGAGCGGTAGGGAATATTCTAATTGGTTGCCTTCGTCCTTGAATAATTGTTGAATCGTCAAGGTGACTCTTCTACTTCCACCGGGAGGAATGGGATAAATCCTCAGACTATAATGATTACGATAATCCATCATTAATAGCGCAGGATCTATTCGTTTTCCCACAATATTATTATACGCGGACCTCGCTTTCCATTTCTCTTCAATCGACCCGTCCCTATACTTCCCATTCAATTCCAATTGGAATGCAGTGATCACCTGTCCGGGCCGCAATTCAAAAGCGTATAATCCTTCGATTTCTTTTCTATTTGGATTATAGAATTCGAGTTCAATAACAGTTGTGACGGTGAACCTGTTGGATTGAATTTGAATATTCGCCTGCTTAACCTTCATCGGCTGATCAAAAAGCCGAACATTAGTTTGACCATACGTGTAAGAGACTAAGCATAGGATAAGCAGACTGGATAGGGAGCGTTTCTGCATAACCAGTAGTTTACCGGGTGATGCAGGAGAAAAAGAAATTACATAAATGCGCGTAAGAACGAAATGCACAATGGCCTGTCGTCGACAGGCTTTGTTACCGCTTAAAGCCCGCCTGGCCGCGCCGTTCGGACGGGCGAATCAAACTTCAAATGCAGACGCTTGCGGTCTGCATCCCGACCGGCCTTGCCGCGTCGGGACCTCGAACTTCAAACCTCAAAACAACTTCCCCTGTTCTCCCGGCCTTCTAAAGTTCGAACAATCCAATCCAAGTCGTTCATGACCTAATCCATATTTCTGTGTGTACTTGCGATATTGCATGGCCACCATTTCCGCAACGTTCCCTTCACCGCGCATCCGTACGCCCCACCTACTGTCATTCACTTTTCCTCCATGACTCCCTTCAATCAAGTGCCACACCTTATCCGCACGATCAGGGAAATTTTTATAGAGCCAATCATGAAATAACAATTTGATTGCTCCATTCAACCTGATATAGGTGTATGCTGAATAAGTTGCTCCAACATCACTCGCTGCCTTAATGATGTCGTGCATTTCATGATCATTCAATCCTGGAATCATCGGCCCCAGCATCACACCCATTCGAACGCCTATCTTACTCATTTCTTCGATCAACTTTATCCGCTGCTTACCGGTTGTGGTTCTCGGTTCCATCACTCTTCGCAGATCTTCGTTGAAGGAAGTGATGGATACAAGAATAGAAACGAGATTTTTCTTCGCAAGTTCCTGGATGATGTCTTTATCTCTCAACATGCCCGCATTCTTGGTGATCATGCCAACAGGTTGATTGAATTCATTGCACACTTCCAGTAATTGTCGTGTAATCCTGAACTTTTTTTCTGCAGGCTGATAGCAATCGGTATTTCCGCTCAGGCCAATGGGCACACATTCCCATTTAGGATTCATGAGGAACTTTCTGAGAAGGTCGGGAGCATTTTTCTTGACGATAATCTTTGTCTCAAAATCCAATCCTGCACTGTAGCCCCAATATTCAAAAGAATTGCGGGCATAACAATAAATGCATCCATGCTCGCAGCCCTGGTAAGGATTCATGCTGTACCACATGCCCACGTCGGGACTATCAACTTTATTGACTAATCCTTTCGCATTTTCTTCCAGGTACTGAGTAGCTATATTCGGTTCTGTCCAATCATCAATTGATTCAATATGTTCTCTCGTCCGCTCATTCTTTTGAAACTTGTTCTTCGTATTGATCTGCGCTCCCCTTCCCTTCTTGTAAGTGTTCGATTGCTCTATATCGTGGTCTTCCATTTTTCACTCCCATAGGTTACAGGCAATTGACTTCGATCTTTCATGTGCGGCGCGGTGATGCTTTCATCACAATTCCCCAATTGATATCCGGATCGTACAATGACTACTATGCTTAAGTTGCCAATTGCCTGTAATGTTTTCGATTAACCGCCGACCCTTCAACTACGCTCAGTCCCGATTGCTATCGGGATGTGACCGCTGCCCAGGGTATTTACATAAACAATGCTCCTTGCTTTGTTGTAACAGGAAGGTTCATGAATTCAAATCGCTGCACGATCTGCCAGGCCATTTGGCCTTCTCGCTTTTTCAACAACAACATGCTATCGGCTATGAACCTTCCTGTAAAATGTTTATGGCTATACTCTAACCAAGCCTGCTCGTATTGCCAGGGCACCAGTTTGCGCGCAATGGTGATTTGCGGCTCCTCAATAAAATGTGGCTTATGCTCCTTATCTAACTTCATCAGCCGCTGCGCCTCTTTAATTTGCCTGACCAGGTTCTGAATAGGTAGCTTGCTAATTACATTAATGAATATGCTGTGCGACGGATAACTACCGAAGTCTTTCAACTCTACTTTGAATGGATGATAACCCATTGCAATTGTTTTCAACCTGTTCACGATGCGCTCTTCCATCATCTCCAACGTTTCAAATTTTACAAGTGCGAGTTGAGGTTTCCCGCTTACCAAAGATTTTGACGCTCCCGCGCTTTTGTATTTATCGTGAAACTCTTTTTTAACTCCCATGATCCGGTTGCGAAGTTCCTCGTGTGGATTTAAGACCAGGAGGAACTCGCAAAGCCGATATCCGGGAATCATATGTATGTTCGGTTGCATAGTTTTCTTTTTGTGGTGATGAAAAAAATCTCATGCCATCTCCGCAGGCCTGTTAACATCGAGTGGATAAAGCCGGAAAACATTTACCTGCTTAGGCTGTTCGAACACGTTATGGCTCTTCATCAAAATCAGTTCATTCACTGCAAACGTTTCGTGAAAATCTTGTTGAGCATAATGAAACAAAGCTTTCCCGTAATCTGCTTCATCCGGTTGTTCTCCGATGCGCAGGTGAGGCCTGTTATAAAATTTTACGGCTGGACATGAATTCGATTGAACATACTCATCAATCACTTGCAATTTCGAGGCGAGCAACCGAAATGGTTCATGATTTTGGATGCGTACAAAAATGGTAGCCGGAGGAAATCCGCCATAATTATTTAGTGTAACAGTGAAGCTTTGTTGCTGACTGCATACCCGTTGCACCCAACGGATAATTGTATCCTCCATAGATTCACGCGCCTGGAATTCGGCCAATTTGATGTACGGCTTGAATTGTCCTTTTGGTTTACGCGACTGACCGGGAATTGAATTACCTGCTTCCAGCAACTTTGCACTCACCTCTTCGTCTGGCGTTGCTACCAGCAGGTAATCCAGGAGTGTGGGGTCAAACCCTGGTATTCGCACGTAGGTGCGACTTGCTAACCGTTCCATATAAAAAAAATTGGTGAGTAATGAATTTAGCATAAATTTACTAAAGAAATTAGCAAACAAAAAATATTTTTTATGGATGGGGAAAGCTGGCACAGCTCTGCTTATAGCGGGTCAAGAAATTTTTCTCAATGGGACGTGCATACTGCACATGCAAAGGGCTTTGGCGCAGGTGAAAACGGCGTGGACCTGAATGAACAATTGGTCAGAAACAAGCCGGCAACATTCTATTTAAGAGTGAGTGGTGACGCAATGATCAATGCCGGAATATTTAGTGGCGACATATTAATAGTAGATCGATCATTGAAACCTGCCAGTGGTAAAATTGTGGTGGCGGTTCTCAATGGAGAGATGTTAGTCAGGCGACTTGAAAAAACATTTAACCGTATCCGTTTAATTCCTGAAACCGACAGGTTATCACCAATAGAAGTGGACACGAGTAGTTGCGAATTCACAGTTTGGGGAATTGTGACGTATGTGATACATGCTGTTTAACGGTTTGAGTTATTGGTTACTGGTTGCTGGTTACTGGTTGCTGGTGGCTGCTTATTTATTGGCGGAGGCCTGAATCTTCGGTGCAGATAAAGCTCATCCGGATTGAATATCATATTGGTTCAACGCCATATAACGTTTAAGAATCCTATTCTACTCTTCCATCTTAGCTTTACTCATCGAATTAGAGAAGCAGCAACCTAGCATCCAGCAACCAGCAACAAATTTGTTCTTCCAGGTTGATCTTCGCTATCGACTTTGAGAAGCAGCCACTAGCACCCAGCAACCAGCACCCCCCGTAGGCACAACCTTTGCATCTCCTTTTGAAAAAACGTCGATGGAAAAACGGGTCATTGGTATTGTGCTTACCTTCCTTGGAATAGCCGGGTTAATCCTTGGCGCAGTCAATTTTATGCAATCTGGAGGCGGGATGAAGAATGTAAAAGAAATACTTATCTACTTTATCCTCGGCGCAATATTTTTCTTTGCAGGGATCAGTCTCATCAGGACTACTCATGATAGACCCTCGTGACTAGGATTACTAGGATGAAAGGACGAGCTAGGAAAAATATTAAGAGAAATAAGGTTCATAGGAAAGTTAGAATTCCTTTTGCGAGAGCCTATTATTGAACAGCCTTCTGAACTGTAATTTTCTACTACCGAAATTAAAGAGCAAGCCTAACTCAAATCCAGAGGCTTCAACATTATTGATACCTTGACAGAGATCGTCATCATCAAGTTCTTTATGCGCTTTGTATTCAACAACAAGGCAGTTTTCTATTAGAGAATCGACCCTTCTGCCCCCAACCAGGATATTTCTGTGAAAGACATTATAGGTCATTTCTTCATCATGTTTCACGTTGTTATAATCCATTTCCACAGCCATTGCTTTTTGATACACGGACTCTTTAAATCCGGGGCCAATTGATTTGTGGACATAATAAGCGCACTGAATCACCCTTTGTGTCAATTCCCAATACTTATGTTTCAAATCGCTATTCATTTATAAGGGTTGGTTCCATGTTATTTTTTCATTTCGCATAAAAGGAAGTGAAGAAGTATAATCGCGCAATTTCAAATTTCGATCTTGCCAACTGAATACTGATGGGAAATAAACGAAGGAATAAGTGAATTTTCTCTTTTTAAAATATCTTTTTCTTTTAGATGAGGTGAAAAAAACAAAATCCGGGGATTAATCTCGGGACTGTGATAAAATGCTTGTTCCCAATAACCCCTTATCATTCCTTTCTGAAAAAAGATTGAGTTACGCGAGTTTTACTTGCTAGCTATCCAAATTTCCTAATCATCCTAGTTTCCTAGCCTTCCTAGTTTCCTAATCCACCACCACTAGTCCCTACTCTCTTTTTCTCATCCTCCAATCCTGTTTTACGTTGACGCTCTGATTTCACTTGGGAGCTACCGAATTTATAAGTGAAATTGAGTTTGAATTGGCGACTCTCGAATCCTCCGTTTGCATGTACATATTGACCACTAAAATTGCTGCTTCCTGCCCAACGCATGCTTTGGAAAATATCAGTGACCGATGCTTTTACATTTCCTTTCCCTTTCATAACGGTCTTCATCAAACCTGCATCAACACTCCACAAAGCATCCGTCTTAAATGTTCCTTCCCAAATAGATGGTGAATTATACCAGCCAGTGAGTTCGCCTGTCCAACCTTTGCCAAGTTTGAAACTATTTTGCGCATAAAAGTTGAATGCATAGGTGTCCAGGTCAACCGTACGGCCTTCTCCAAAATCCGCTTTGTATACTGTATAGTATGTATTCACATTTGTAAATAAACTATACCATTTGTACTGGAACGGATAACTGATATTCAAGCTCACGATGTCCTGTGTTGCCAGGTTTTTCTTAGTCAGATATGCTTTCGACCTATCTGCAGTATCCACCAATTGCGTGAACACATCCTTCACGTGACTATAGCTTAATGTTGAAGTCAATTTATATTTAAAAGTGTTAGTAAGCGAAACAGTATTGGTGTATTGTGGTCTCAATTCAGTATTTCCTTTTTGATAAGTGTACTCATCAAGTTTGAATTCGAACGGATTGAGATCCTGGTACGCTGGACGATCAATTCTCCTGCTATAACTCAAGCTCCATTGATTTGTCGGTTTCTTATTAAATGTGATGGATGCACTTGGAAACAGATCCGTATAATCCCTACTGAACGTGGAGTCATATACAACAAATTCTTCACCAGTTTTTTTGTAACCATTAGACCTGCCTTCTGAATGTGTGTTTTCCATGCGCAACCCAAACTGAACTATAAATCCTTTGAAGCTTCTATTATAATTAGCGTAAAGCGCATTTATATTTTCCTTGTAGTTGAAAATGCTACTGCCTGCAGTATCATAATTTTTAATTGTGTTTGTTACGTTAAATCTCCTGAAATCATTATCAGATTGAACGTTTGATATCTTTCCTCCTAATCCCAACCTTCCCTTCAGGAATTTTTGCTCATAGTCGGTTTTGAAACTATATATGTCGATATTGGAAGGCGCGTCCATCAAACTAATTCTGGTATCAATCAACGTTCCTTCCGGATTGTAGTAGTAATTCGGCTGAAGCTGACTACCACTGATGCGATAAAACCCATAATCAGCATCCATTGTCCACTCCCTGCCGGAAGTATCACTATATCGATAATTCAGGTTGAAGTTTACATTGTTTCTTTTCCTGTCGCTGGAATTATCTGCAACAAGTTTCTTCTTCAAATCACCAGTAGGTATATATGCAATGTCTGTTGTACTATAGTTTGCAAAATCAGAGGTGTTTAACACTCCATTGGTCATAATACCAATTGTTTGCCTGCTGTTGATGAAATAGTCCAAGCCAGCTTTGAAACCGTGACTCTGATTTTTGTAGGACATCACAGAATGTTGGTTGAATGCAGTATCTAACAACCGCCGCTCAAGGAACATAAAACTTTCTGCCTGGTATTCGTTGTAATTGTAGTTTCCGTAAGCGTTAATTCTCTTATTGCGATGATTCAATGTAAGACCACCATTGAATTTTGGATAGATTCCCTGGTTGAATCCTGCATTGACAGTTCCATTTGTTCCGTAACTCCTATTCTTTTTCAAGCGAATGTTGATGATTCCCGCATTACCAGCTGCGTCATATTTTGCAGACGGATTCGAAATGATTTCAATCGCTTCTATCTGAGATGACTGTAAAGATTTTAAATACGCAGCAAGGTCGCTTCCCGTTAGCGGAGAAGGGCGACCATCAATATATACCTGCACACCATTACGTCCGCTCAGGCTAAGGTTATCATCTTTATCAACAAGCACGCCCGGTGACTTTCTCAACAACTCAAGTGCATCCTGGCCAACCGAATTAATGCTGCCTTCTACGTTAAGAATCGTTTTGTCCGCGCGCACTTCGATAGCTGGTTTCCTTGTAGTCACCACTACTTCTTTCAAATTTCCTGAACCTTTTGATAACTGGACAGCAGGAACGCTTACAGTTCCACTACCATTCAGCTCAAAACTCGTGCTGCTCTGTTCATCGTAACCAATAAAAGAAACGCTCACGAAATATGAGCCCTTCTCGATATTGCTGAAAGTATAGTGCCCCTCCTGATTGCTGATCGCAAATTTTACTGAGGAAGAGTCTTTAGATTTCTTTAACACTGCAGTAGCACTGGCCAAACCATTTCCCTTTTCGTCCTTTACAAGTCCGGTCACTTGTTGTGAAAATGAGAATGCAGTCAGCACCATTCCGACAGCCACCAGGATAAGTTGTTTCATCAGTTGAATGTTTTAAGGAGAACAAATGTAGACCGCGTAAATAGCGAAGACACGTGCAGATTGCCTGAATGGTTGATTCGATTTCATCAATGGTGGTAAACGGCGAATGAACTGGAGCATGTCGGTTAGTGCGTCGGTAAACGTATTGCATGAGTAGGTGAAAACAGCGAATGAATTGCGAATTCGTTTACCGATATTATCGGGCAAGGTGAAAATCAAGTATCAATTGAGGGAGGCTAGTAGCGAATTGTAGATAGTGCTTTACGGATTGCGGATAGCGATTGATTGGTCCTGCCCGGCCGGAAAGCATTACAGCGCACAACTAAATTTTATTTTTTAAATTTAGTAATGCGCCGGGCCATAGCCATTCTACTCCATGTAAACCTAATTCTTCAACCCGTGCTCCTAAAGGCGCAGCAATATCCTTTTGTTCACTATACGCCTAAGGAGGGACTAATAAGTGCACGTGCCCGTTCAATGTTCCAGGATAGCAGAGGCCGACTTTACGTATGTACGTTTGGCGGATTAAGTATTTATGATGGGGCACGCTTCACGAATTACACGATGAAGAACGGGCTGGCCAACAACATGGTTAATGAAGTTGTAGAAATAGCCAGTGACTCGTTACTCGTATTTCCAAACGTCCGAAAATTCAGTGCGCTGGTTCATGGAAATCTGAAGAAAGTGACTACTGTTGATGGATTTTGTCCAGTAGTAAACAAGATGATCAAAGCAAATGATGGTTCCTTTTACGCATTTGCGGACGAAGGTTTGTTCTCCTTTAGCAATAACCGCTTTAAGCGCATGCCAGTCGAAAAGCAAGGAGAACACGATATCAACCGGTTTTTTATTAAAGGCATTGAAGTGGACGGCAAAATTTTAATAGTCACTGATCCGGCGATGGGTTCCTATCCATCCCCATCTTTCCTGATCATTTATGATACTAAAACACATCGAACTTGTATTAGTGCAAAACCGCCAGAGGTATACGACGTGGCCATTTCTCCAAAGGGCGAAATACTCGTGTGTACGAACCAGGGACTCAAACTATTGGATAAAGACGCGATGAACAAAGGACAAGTGAGCCTTCTTCCTCCGCCGCAAGCCTACAGAAAAGCAAGAAACAATATCCCAAGCACCTTATATTTCGATACGCAGCATAATCTTTGGCTAGCCTTAGAAGACGAAGTACTCAAAATAGACGAGCAAGGATTGGCAACACATTTTTCAATCGAAACCGGATTATTGGTTAATCGTCAAATTTCTTTTTTCCAGGATAGCGAAGGCACAATGTGGTTTGTTAACCAACAAACAGGAATAAGCAAATTAACCAACCAACAATTTGAATATTATGGAGAGATAAAGCCAGGTTTTAAGGCTTCGGATCTTTATGCCGATGTGAACAGTGACTCTGTGTGGTTTTTTGATGCCGTCAACAAGAAACTCCTTGTTCAATCTCCAACAACAACGAAAGAGATATCAATTCAATCGCCGCCTCATTGGGTATTTACAAATATCCCTACGCAAAAGAGCAGTTTTCTTACGGGCTTCTTTGAAATTTATCGATATGATCCGGTAAAAGAAAAACCGGTTCCTCATCTGGTGTATTCAAATCGTGATTCCCTAACTGGTGTTGCGAAGGTCAATTTTCCCACTACTGACAAAAGTGGGAACTTATTGTTTTCAAATGAACAGATCAACGTTCTCTTGGGAAATAACAAAGTAGTTTCTTTTCCGATGGGATATTTTGGCGACCAGTTTACCATTACTGCTGACGACTACTTATGGATTGTCAATCGAGAGAACAAACTTTTCCTATTTCGGATTCATCCCGATAAAGGCGACAAATATTTTGAATTAATAAAAGTATACGACTCGGTTGTAAATGGCGGTGCGCGATCTGTTACATTGGATGAAAAAAATAATGTCTGGATCGGTACGCGTGATATGGGACTTTTTGCATTTACTGTAGGTGACCAATGGAAGCTAACATTACAATATCATTTCACAAATAAGAGCGGACTATCTGACAACTGCATTCTCAGCCTTCATACTGATCAAAACGGAATTGTGTGGGCATGCTCGCCTGTTGGCCTTGATAAAATTCAAGAACGAAATGGAAAGTGGGTAGTTGAGAATATGACACGCGGTAATAACATTTACCAGGATGTTATCAAAGTGAACACCACCAGATCGGGCGACCACTGGGTATTAACACGGAACGGCATAATCAAGATCCGCCCTTCCGTTGAAACGCCGCCAGTCACCTACCATCCACAGATTCTACTGTCTGAGATCCGAGTCAAGGATACCATTGATGCACTGGTCAGCAATGCGAGCTTTCGTTATAATCAGAACGATATAATGTTCCAGTGGGCCGCACCAAGCTTCATCGATGAGAAGCAAACCTTGTATAGTTATCGGCTGCAGGGAGCCAGGTCAACAAATTGGAGCGAGCCTACAACCGAATCTATGATCCGGTATATGAACCTCACGCCGGGGAAATACAAGTTTGACCTGAAAGCCATTTTCCCGAACGGGATGTACTCGGATAAATCTACATCTTATTCGTTCGAAATTCTTCCGCCCTGGTGGACCAGGTGGTGGGTTTATGTGTTGGTCGCTTTGGCTGCATCGGGCGGTGTGCTGCTGCTTGCAAGAAGTTACACTATGAGAAGATTAGAAAAGCAGAGGTTGGCATTGGAGAAACAACAAATAATAGAAAAGGAGAGAACACGTATTGCAAGTGACATGCACGATGACCTGGGAGCAGGCCTTTCTTCCATCCGCTTTCTCAGTGAAAAAATAAAACAAACCTCAGCCAGTGACGTAGCCACTAACGAAATTGGGAAGATTGTCAACATCTCCAGTGAACTCGTAGACAACATGAACGAAATCATCTGGGCAATGAACGAAAAGAATGATACGCTGGAAGATCTTTTATTTTACACGCGGTCATTTGCAAAGGAGTACTGCGAGGAAAATCATATTGGATGCATCGACGAATTTCCTGAAGATATTCCATCAAAGTTTGTGAGTGGTGAAGTGAGGCGTAATATTTTCCTCACAGTGAAAGAGAGCCTGCACAATATAGTAAAGCATGCCGATGCTACGGAAGTGAAACTCATCGTGCAAACAAATGAACTGCTCACCGTTATTGTCTCGGATAACGGAAAGGGGATTTACCTGTCCGATCCCCATTCTTATTCCGGCCGAAACGGCCTAAAAAATATGCAACAGCGGATTGAATCCATTGGCGGCCGATTTATTTTGCTAAACGGAGACGGGGTCACCGTCAAGTTGGAAGTTCCGCTACAAAAATTATAAACCCATAATTAGAACGATTGTTCTATTGTGCTGCGTGATTACTTATTTATTTTCATGTCATGGCTCAAATTAGGATCTGCATAGTTGAAGACATTAATGATGTAAGAGACGGCATGGTAACCCTGCTATCGAAAGACGATCGGTTTGAAGTAGTTGCCTCATTCAGTGATGCGGAAACGGCCGCTGAGGAATTAGAAGCCTGGCAACCGGATATAGTGATTATGGATATCAATTTGCCCGGCATGAATGGAATTGAATGCATTCGAAGAACAAAAATGCAATGCCCGGCTAGCCAATTTATCATGTTCACGATTTATGAAGATGATGAAAAGGTATTCGAAGCGCTTATGGCAGGTGCAAGTGGGTACCTCCTGAAGAAAACTCCGTTCGATAAGATCTGTGAATCTTTACTCGAGCTTAAGCAGGGAGGCTCGCCAATGAGTACACAGATCGCCAGGAAAGTTATCAATCGTCTCCGTTCTACAGAGTCAAGCAATGAACTGGAGATACTTTCTCCCAGGGAAAATGAAGTGTTGAATTACCTTTCGAAGGGATTACTTTACAAAGAAATCGCAACCAAGTTGAATATTTCTACCAGCACTGTTCGCCAGCATATCCACAAAATTTACGAAAAGCTGCACGTTCAAAATCGCACCGAGGCAATTAATAAAGCATTCGGAAGACCAAAGTCGAATTACACGAATTAGATCGAATTACACGAATTAAATCGAATTACACGAATTGGGGTGAGTTGCACCAAAGTGAAGGCATAGAACAATTGTGCTATTGCTGCCGCCTTCACAGCCAATTACATTTATCATCCTGATATTTCCAATCCCCTTTGTTCAAAACATCGGCATCTGGTAGCAACTCACAAATTCATTTTTACAACTAATTCTTAAATCATGAAAAAATCAACATCAAGATGGATGATTGCATTAAAGGCATGGTCCGTATGTATTCTGCTATTGCTCGTTCTCGGAGTTTCAGTATCCCTAACCACTAATAAAATACTTGGGGATATATGGCAGCAACTCGGCATTAAAGAAGCTGAAGCTAACACGGATATTGTCGTAAGCGTAATGGGAGAGTATTTTCAATATCCAGGAAAAAAGTCAAATAGCTTGTCGCAGCAGACTCGGTTGGCAGTCCTTAATGAGCTCATCGCATATGCAAAGAAATATACGGGCAGTGCCGCGTTCAAAAAGGAATACCAGGACAGGAGGAATATAAGTCTGCCTAAAAAGCCCGACACAAGTAAGGTAAATGTTGATTCGATAAAGGCGGTGGAAAGGAAAAACATAGAACTAGACATCAAAGGAACAGAAGCGAATGCCAACAACGCAAACCCAAAAGTGAGAAATGCCGTGCCTTACAGGCTGGAGCAACTAAAGAAAGATTTGAAATCGATTGACGACGGTACCAATCGAGTAGTGAATTCCAGGATTAATGAAATGCAAAGAATGAATGCTGCCATCTCGCGAGTTTACCAGCAGGAAATGGAAAAATTTAACCAGCGGTATCCGGCCAATCCGCAGGATATGATAAAGCGCCGCTTGCAGGATTTGTTGAACATCACGGCCGATGTTGATTTCAATGCGGAAGTAAAAGAAAATCCTTCAACCAAAATCAAATATTTTGTGAACGCGGATTACCAGAAAAAGTCGAAGGAATGGAAACTTGCTTTCCGGGCAGGAAAACAATTAACTGATGTTGCACGTGCCGCCGCAGAAAAGTGGTTGTCGGAAATGAAATAGAGAACGCGGACCACAGACCACGGACCACAGACCACGGACAACGGACGACAGACCACGGACTACGGACCACGGACCACGGACCACAATAAAAACCTCTTTAATACGAAAGAGGTTGCCAATTCCAGAGCAATTTCTTTACTCCTCTTTAGTTCGCGAGGACAATATGCTTGCGAAATTAAGCCAGCGGGAGGTTTTGGTCTTCCCGCTTTGTAGTATTCCCACATTAATCCTTTTCCCTACCTTCCACGCTGAATTCGAAATTGGACATTTGCTCTTCCTACCTTAAAACAAATTCCAACTAGTTAATTCATAACTGCGCCCACCTCCTTATCCTTTCTCTATTTTTTTTAACCTCAAACAATCAGTATGAGAAAAACTTCATTGGTTTCCGGCATTTTATTGTTAATGGCCTGCAACAATGGTCAGACCTCCGCAAGTGTAGAAGCAAAACCGCCAGCTTCAGAATCCGAACCTACTTATGCGTATACTCCAAAGGACAAACCCAATTGGGAAATGGGAGATCCAAAGAATATCGCTTTCGTGTTGAATGGCTTAAAGAAATATGAAACGAACAGAATTGACGAATTGTCGTCAGATTTTGCAGACAGCGTTTGGTTTGCAGGTGACGGATTTCAATTCGAGGGGCCGAAGGATAGCTTGTTGAAAATCTTTAAGAAGCAATGGGAAAACACAAAATCAATTACCATCGAGATGCACGACTGGGAGGCGGTTCACGGAAAAACAAATAATGAAGATTGGGTTTCGCTGTGGTATAAAGAAACAGTAACTGATAAAAACGGTAAAGTGGATTCCGTAATGAGCATGGATGACATTCGAATAGTGAATGGGAAAATCACAATAATAGATTCGAAGCAGAGAAGATGGCCAGAGAAAAAGTAATTGCTTCGGAAATTACGAAGGAACAGAAGTGACGGAACATCACTTCTGTTCCTTAAACTGCTGAATAATTACCCCAAACCCCATCAAATTCCCCAAGGACGCCGCCCGTGAAAAGCCGCGCTCAGCTTTAATTTCATCATTTTGGTTTTGGCTTGTTTTTTAGAAAGAGTAGGTATATCAATTCTACAAATATTCTTTATGAAAAAAAGCCTCTGTTTCGCAATGATGTGTGCAGGTACCGCATTCACTTTATTTAGTTGTCAGAAGGTAAACTCGGTAAATGACGAGGAAATCGCCGACAAAAAGAAGCCAAAGAAAGATGTGTGCCTCATAAGCTCCTTCGGATATTCTAACAGCGCAATACCACAGCAAACGATTTTTACTAATCATTATGACCTTTCTGGAAGGAGTATGGAGATTGAAGCTGGATTATTCAGCGGAGGAAGTGTTTTTTCAAACTTGAAGTTGAGTGTAAAATGGGTTAACGGAGGTGTAGCTTTCGTAGACGCCAGCGCACCGCAGGATACAATTCTGCTGGCAAGCATTAACAAGAAAGGAAGAATTGATAAAATTATTGCTGGTAATAAACCGAATCCAAATTTTCTTCCTACATCTTTTGAATACGACCCCAGGGGTTTACGCGCCATGTACATCACTCTCGCCGGAAATACTTTGACTTCTTATTTTAATTATGATCACAAAGGAAACCTGATCAGCATTGAGGATGCGCCTTCCGCTAGCGTTAGCGTTCCCGGAAAAGTAGAATACACTTACGATGCAAATCAAAATGCAAATGATCAATTTTATTTTGATGAACCGAGAGGATTTAGTTGGAACACTTTTTCACTCGTGCAATATCTAGGACTGTTTCCTGAATTGCAACCGACTAGCCTTCGTACTTCAACCAAGGTTATGTGGGGTAACAACTACCAGGCATATCACATGAACATCATTAACCAGCAATTGGACGGAAATGGCAAATTGATCAGTTATGATGTTGCAAGTCCAGGTTCAAATACAACCATCTCTCATTACAACATTAACTGGAGTTGCAATCTCACCGAAAATCTTTTCACGCAAGGGAATCAATAAAACGGAATCGGATTTTAGATTTGAGTGCCTTGAGGTTCGACATAAAATATTTCGAATCTCAAGGTTCAAATTTTTTTATCTATACTTTTTTGAAACCATATACAGGACTTTTTTGTCAGCATCATTCAGGATGTTAGTAGTGTCCTGCTCAAAATGTCTTTTGAAAGCGAGAATGGCGGCGCTTGTATCTGCAAGATCATAACCTATAATGCGCAAAGCCAGAAGGTGATCAAAATTTTGTGGCAGCTCAATGCCGGTAGTATCATCATACCACAGCCCATAACCCTGATCCGCAAGCTGCTTCCATGGAAATCTCCAATTTGGATCGTTCTTGCGCGTAGGGGCAATATCCCCATGTCCGATAAAGTTGGCAGATGGAATATTATAGGATGACTTAAGATTTGCCAATAGCCGGGACAAACTCGTTATTTGACTGTCCCCAAAATTTTCAAACCCTGTGTTATCCAACTCAATTCCGATACTGCTCGAGTTTATATCTGTATTGTTTCCCCATCGCGCCGCGCCCGCGTGCCAACCCCTAAAATAATCGTTGAGCATATGGAACACAGTTCCATTTTTACAAATCACATAATGAGCACTCACCTGGGTTCGAACCAATGTAAATGTCCTGAGGGTTTGATCGCAACTGTTTTGCGCTGTGTGATGAATGATTACGAAGTTGGGTTTCCGCATATTGAAATTGGTGGTACCTACCCAATATGGAGGAGGGGTTAACGAGTCGGCATAGGGCTGCTGTCGCAACACCTTGGCGTATTGCTTTCCAGCACAGTGGGATCCGAAGCTTGGAATTCACGTGACTTGAAGTCGCGGC
>JADMIO011429217.1_pt1 | contig 90284 bp, 52 predicted proteins | sample 8958161 | NCBI WGS metagenome assembly JADMIO01 (sample SAMN16585339, study PRJNA669376) | soil metagenome | isolation source: Crop rotation soil | place: USA: Cullars Rotation, Alabama | collected 2011
CGCGACAACTTGTCCACGTGGAATTCTAAGCTTAGGATCCCAATGTGCTGGAAAGGATGTACTGCACCAGCTTTTGCGGAGGTTGAAGCTAAATGCCCTGCACCCCTGTTCTCCTCGCGTGTTGAAGTGCAGCGTTATATCGAACAAAGTGAGGAGGCGTGGGCAAAATCTGTCGCAACGAACGATGCCTCAGTGGTCAGGCGCATTTTAGCCGATGACTTTATTTGGGTGCTAGACGGTCGCGTGCTCGACAAGAAAACTGCGGTCAAAGAGGCGGCGGAAGGCCCTGGTCCCTTTCTCAGAAATATGGCCGATTACGTCCGCGTTCGTTTTTTTGGAGATACGGCTGTCGCTCAAGGGAGCGAAACTTGGACAAAAACGGGCGGACGTCGCGGAAAGTTCGTCTGGACGGATACGTGGGTCAATCGCGGTGGCTGCTGGCAGATCGTGAATGCACAGGACACAGTCGTGCCCCTACACGAAAAATAGTCTCCTTTATACCGCTCTGCGCACTCCGAAAGCCTACTTCATAAATACGGGGACTGACCGCTATTGGCGCAAAGCGGACAATTAACCCGACTTCCTGTGCGCGGGCCTGCCTGCTACAATTCCCACCAGCGGGGGCTGAAATGATCATTCGAGCGCTGTTTGCCGCGACTTTTTTGCTGGCGTCACCTGTATTGGCGCAGCCGGCCCAGACTTTTCCCCAGCCGTTTGACCGTGAGGGCGCAACCAAGGTGCTGGAGAACGATCGGGTTATCGTTTGGGACGTTTCCTGGCTGCAGCGCGCCTATCCCACGCACCGCCACCTTTACGATTATGCCGGCGTTTATTACACCAGCGGCGACCGGGTCATTGTGTCTCCGGAAGGCGTGCGTAGGCCAACCCACACCAGCGCCTGGGATACTTTCTTCTTCCGCACGGGCGTCACGCACAGTGAAGAAGGGGCGAGCGCGGAGCCGCTGCGGGCGGTGTTCCTTGAGCTTAAGGAATCCGCGCCGGTGGGCGCCGCGGACACCACTTCCGCATGGCTCGGCAGGAAGGTCCGCGAGAGCGACCGCTTGTTCATTTGGGAGGATATTGCCGCGCAGGATACCCAGCCGCCGGCGCACCGGCATGAAAGGGATACTGTGGCCGTCGCCTTCAAAGCAGGTCAGAAACCACGGATCACGTTCGTTCCGCGCGGCACCGTGGATCACGGGGAAGAGACCGCTGGCGCGGACCGGTCATATTTCTTCGAGTTGAAGTGAGGACGCGGCTAGTAAAAATATTATCCTGGTCAACGCGGCCCAGCGCATCGAATGACCGCTTCTGGCGCAAAGCGGACATAGGTCGATCGTGGAGGGGTGATCGCCTTTGACCCCAACCGGATGTTGCCCAGCGGGCGTCTCCTGCCTATGGCGCGGGCAAATGGTAGGAAGGCGACACATCGTATCGCATCCCGCCCCCCGGGGACGGACAGCGATAGAGCTCTACCACTGGAAATCGCCCCAGATGCCGAATTCGTTGTACGAACCCTGCTTGGCGCCGGCGACCGAACCGATGGTGCCGTTGCCGTCCGTGAAGCTGCCGCCATACACAGCGTCGTGCTTGTAAGCCAAAGAAACGTCGACGATCCTGGTCGGGCTCCAGGTCACGCCAAGGGTGTAATATTCGTTCCGCTTGCCCGGCGCCGTCTTGGTGTTGGTATCCACCGAATCATAGCGGGCAAAACCCGCCCATTCGGGCAGGAAATAATAGGACCCGAAGGTGGACACGCCGTGCGCGCTGTCGCCGACAGTGTTCGAAGCGACCAGCGCGGCGGAATAGTCATTGGCGCTGAAATATTCCACGCCGACGCGAAGGCCGTCGGCCACGTAGGCGCCGAGCAGGTTGAAACGCTGGGCGGTGTGATAGGTCGGGGTGCCGAACGAGGTGCCCAACTTGCCGGTATAGCCGCCAACCGCGAGGTTGAAGCCCTGATAAACGCCGCTGATACGGCCTTCATAGTCGAAGGTGCTGGCGCGGTTGGTGCCGCCCCCGGACGGGATCTTCTTGTAGCCGCCGCCATTGATCGCCGCAAAATCGTAGTTGAGGATGCCGTCGAAGGCGGTGCCCAGCACATGCACGCCCCAGTCGGACGAGGTGCCGAACTTGGTACGGTCCACGACCACCTGCTCGAAATAGCGCATGCCATAGATGCCTTCGGCATAGGGAATCCAGGGAAGGTCGGCGGCGCCGACGCGGATGGTCAGCAGCGGATCGATCTTGGCCTGCAGATAGGCCTTCTTCAGATAGATCTGACCGGTCGCGCTGCCGCTATCGTAGGTGGTGTCAGTGGTCACGTTGGCGGAAAACATGCCGTTGAAGCTGTGATCGATGCCGACATAGAAGCGCTTGATGTCGAAGCCGGTGCCGTTGCCGGCGGCCGGACTACGCACGCCATTGACCTTGTTCGTGATGTTGGTGACATCGTAGTACATGCGTCCACTGATTGAGGTGTTGTTCCACCAGCCGCTGGATGGTGGCGGGGCATCGGCGGCCTGGGCTCCCGAAGCGATCAGGAACATGGCCGCTGCACCGGTCAACATTTTGACATCGACGTTCATGGCAATTCTCCAGCGACGAGCGGAATGCCCGCTGCGCGCGGTGTAAATATTTTGTGCGGCCTGAAACTGCGCTCTCGGCGGCTTGCTTCAATCGCAACAACCGCACCACGATCCCGACCGAGATCAACCGTGGACCTTCAACTTGTCCGGGATATTTCGGGTATGTTTCCGAATGTGTCGTCGCCTGGAAGTGCCTGGGAGCCGTAACCGCAGTGGCATTCTTCCTGGGCTGCGCAACGACTATATTTGGTGCGATGCGGTCATCCACTGAATGACCGGTTTTGGCGCAAAGCGGACATATCGGCCGCGGCTACAACATCTTTCCCATGCGCGTGATCGGCACGGTGACGCCGTTTGGCGTCGGCACGTCCATCCGCTCGATCTCGGTGTAGCCACAGGCGCGATAGAGCGGTTCACCGCCCGCGGTGGCGCCCAGTTCGGTGCGCGTGAAGCCTTCGGCGCGCGCCGCCGCTTCGCACAGGGCGATGATCTGCTTGCCTACGCCCCGGCGCACAAAGCCGGGCGCGGTATACATGGCGCGGATGCGCGCCGCCTCGCTGGTTGGGTCCAGCAGCCGCGCATCGCGGCCGGCGGTGTGGTTGTGGCCGAACAGGGTGGCGCGCCGGCTCCAGCCGCCGCAGCCCGCCAGGACGCCATTCTCCTCCAGGATGAAATAAGTGCCATCGGCGATGAGCTGGCTATCCACGCCCATGACGGCGAAGGAGGCCTCGACCTTCTCGGGTGAGAGGAACTGCGGCAACAGTTCGCGAATCGCCGCCGTCATCAGGCGCTGCAGATCGGGCATGTCGGCTGGTGTGGCCAGGCGGTGCGAAAACATGGCTGTTTCTAACATCGAAATGTCTGCGCCGCTCGCCCAAGCTCGCGGCGTTCGTCGCTCTCACATGTCCACCGGACATGCTCACGCGCTTTCGCGCGCCGCTCCTCACCGCCCAAAAAACCGCCAGCCTGCCCCCTGACCCGCCCAACCTAGCGCCATTCTGACGGGCTTTTCCGCACAATACTGCCATTTCCGCAGGTCCCAAAACGGCCCGCTGATTGCAATGCCCCAAGGGGCGCGGCGTGTGGGCGCCGCCTGTCGTTTGTCCTCATCCCACCCAAAGGAGCAAAAATGAAAAGCCGTACCAAAACCCTGGCCCTGGCCGCCGTGGCGGGCGCCGTCCTGCTGACGTCCGGGTTCAAGGCTTCGGCCGCCGAGATCGAGCGCGTCTATGGCCCCAACGCGATGTCGCCCATCGCCGCCGGCGTCAGCGTGCCGCCCGGCTATACCACTTTCTATATTTCGGGCGCCCTGCCCTCGCCGGTGACGCCTGCCGCGCCGGGCACCCCGGCCAATTACGGCGACATCACCCAGCAGACCCGCTCGGTGCTTGATAACCTGAAAGCGACCATGGACAAGATGGGCGTGGGCTTTGGCGATGTGGTCGCCGCCCATGTGTTCCTGGATCCCACGGCCGACTTCATGGCCATGAACAAGGTCTGGGCCACCGAATTCGGCACCGCCACCCAGCCCAACAAGCCGGCCCGCGCCGCCTTCCGCACCAACGCCCTGGTGCTGCCAGGCGCGCTGCTGGAAATCGAATTCGTCGCCGCCAAGAAGGTTTCGGCGAAGAAAAAGTAAGCGTTCCTGCCGGACGGAAAAAAGGCGGGCTTTGGCCCGCCTTTTTTGTTGCCTATGTTCTGGACAAAAGAAAAGGCGGGTCTTGCACCCCCGCCTTTTCCCCGCCTCCGCCGTCCGGGGGGACGAACAAGATGCCCGTGAAGCCCGCCTTCAGAACTTGAAGGTGATGCGGGTGTAGTAGAAGCCGCCATTGATGCCATAGGGCGAGATGCCCAGCGGCGCCCCCACAATGTTGGAACCGTCCTGCAGGGTGGTCGGATCGCCCGGCACGACGCCGATGGTTTCCGGACGCTGGTCGAGCAGGTTGTTGGCGCCGAAGGCGACGGTCCAGGATTGCAGGAAGTTGTAGTCGATCTCCAGGTCCGTGATCGCCGTCGAACTGACCTTGTTGTTGTAATAGGCCGATCCATCGGGCGTCAGGTCGACGGAGGTCGGCCCATAGAAGGTCTCGCGCAGGTTGATCGACCACGGATCCAAGACCCAAAGGGCGGAAAGGCCGATCTTCTCCTTGGGGTTGGCGCGGGTCAGGTAAGTGCGCGCGGATTGATCGAACAGGGATACGCCCGGGCCCAGCGCCGCCGGTGTCGGGATGATCTTGCTGATCGAGGTGTCGTTATAGTTGCCGGCCAGGGTCCAGTTCACCGAACCCCAGTCGCCAAAATCCGTCAGATAATTGGCGGACACGTCCACGCCTTGCGTCAGGGTGCTGATGCCGTTGAGCAGCAGGGTGACGCCGGTGAAGGTCACGGTCGGGTCCAGGACATTGCCATGGGCCGCGATCGCCAGCGGCACGGTCGGCGAGATCGGCGTGCCCCCCGAACCATAGAGCGAACCGGTGCCCACGATGCGGTTGCGCAGGCTGATCGAATAGGCGTCCACCGTCATGCTGAAATTGTCGAAGGGATGGGCGACGATGCCGACGCTGTAGTTGGTCGAGGCTTCCGGTTGCAGCGGTTGGACGCCCAGGATCGCCGCGGCCGGCGAGTTGGGCGGCAACTGCACGAAGGCCGTGGTCGGGCCGACATTGGTGGCCGAATAGAATTCCTCCTGGATGGTGGGGGCGCGGAAGCCGGTCGAGATGGTGCCACGGACCGCCCACATCGGCGTGATGTCGTAGCGGGCGGTGATCTTGCCGACCTGGGCATCGCCGAAGTCGGTGTAATGCTCGAAGCGGCCGGCGATATCGACCTGCAGGTCGGTGATCGGCGAGAAGGCCACGTCGAAATAGGCCGCGTAATTCTTGCGGCTGTGGAAGCCGGAGTCGCTGGCCACGAAGCCGGGATAGGATGACCCGCCTTCCTTGTAGGTCGAATAAAAATCGCCCTGGGTGATGCCGAAGGTGTTCTCGCGCCCTTCACCGCCAAAGGCGAGGGTCAGGGGCGTTGCCAAGCCGACATCGAGGTTCTTGGTGATGTCCAGGTTGAAGGTGGCTTCGGTGGCGGTGAAGCTGCCGTCATAGAAATCGCGCGGCGTGGTGTGGGTGTCCAGGAACAGCGAGCCGTTGGCGGACTGCAGGGTATAGATCTGGTCGCGGTCCTTGCCATAGGTGCCGGACAGGTCCCACTTCCAGCCGTCGAAATCGCCCTTCAGGCCGACCGTATAGCCGTAATCCTGTTCCTTCAGCGCTTCCTGCGGATTGAAACCGTTGGGAAACGGGATCAGCGTGCTGGGATTGTTGAAGGCGCCGCCCGATCCGGAAAGGTTGGGCGTACGCGCCGCCGTCAGGCCCATATAGCCGTCCGGGTTGGTGACGGCGTTGAACGGCAGGTTGGAACCGGCCGCCGCGGTGATGCGGCTAGGCAAGCGGACATTTTCATAGGCCTTGGCATCGCGCTCGCCATAGGAGGCGTTGGCGTAGAGCGTCAGGTTGGGCTCCAGGTCATATTCGAAATTTCCCACAACCGTGGTCAGCATGGATTCCGGGTCGCCGACAATATGGTTGGCGCGCGGATAGTCGTTGACCAGGGCCTGATTGTAGGGCGTGGCCCGGGTGACGCCGTTGGCGCCCACCAGGCGGATGTCCTGGGCACCGCGCTGGCTGAAGCCGCGATAGCGCTTTTCGCCGGAGATGTTGAGGAAGCCCTTGCCGCCCAGGTCGATGCCGAAATTGCCGTTGAAATCGTAGGTATCGCCGCCCTGCTCGAAATACTGGCCGCCGGTGGCCTGAACCATGCCGCCGGTGCTGTTGTGCTTGAGGATGATGTTGACGACGCCGGCGATGGCGTCGGTGCCGTACTGGGCTGCGGCGCCTTCCTGCAGCACTTCGACATGGTCGATCGCGGCCACGGGAATCATGTCCAGATCGGCGGTCGCCGCGCCCTGATACTGGCCGCTGAGGACGTGCAGGTTGCCGGTGGAGTGGCGGCGCTTGCCGTTGATCAGAACCAACGTGTCGTTGGGCGAGAGGCCGCGCAGGCGGGCCGACAGCGTGAGCGCGCCGGTATCGCCGCCCAGTGCTTCGGCGGTGAAGGATGGTGCGATCTGGGCCAGAGCCTGGATCAGGTTGGGCTGGCCGACGCGGGCAAGCGCATCCGACCCGATGACGGTGATGGGGGCGGCGCTGTCGGCGGCGGTCATGCCGGTGACGCGGGTGCCGGTGACGATTACCGATTCGGTGTCAGACTGGGCAACCTGTTGCGCCAGCGATGGAGCGGCCAAAACAGCCAAGACGGTAACGGATGCGCCGAACAGGAGCGCGGATTTCATTTTCGAACAGGCAGTATATGCAGACATGGGGAACCCTCGAATGATCGCCGTGGCGATGTTGATCTGGTCCCTCCGGTTCATTTCCCCTCTACGTCAGGCTTTAGGCTCGTTTCTCCTCGTTGACCGTAGAAGTGGCGGCGCCCGCGGCTTTCGCCGCGGGCGCCTTGCCCCCTTAGAAATTGAAGCTTAGGCGGGTGTAGTAGAAGCCGCCATTGATGCCGAAGGGCGAGATGCCGAGCGGCGCGTCGACCACGTTGGAACTGTCGGCATGCTGGGTCGGGCTGATCAGCAAGCGGCTGTCGGGACGTTCGTCGGTCAGGTTGTTGGCGCCGAAGGCGATCGTCCAGGACTGCAGCCAGTGATAGTCGATCTCCACATCGGTGATCGCCGTGGTGTGCACTTCGTTGAGGTAATAGCGGCCGCCGTTCGGGCTGTTGAAGACCGAAGTCGGGCCGTACAGCGTCTCGCGCACATTGATCGACCAGTCGTCCAGGCTCCATAGCGCGCTGAGGCCGATCTTTTCCTTCGGATTGGCGCGGGTCAGCAGGCTGGTGGCGGTCTGGCTGAACAGGGTCTGGGGGGCCAGCAGGGCCGGGGTCGGGATCACCTTGCTGATCGACGTGTCGTTGTAGTTGCCCGCCAGGGTCCAGTTCACCGAGCCATAGTCGCCGAAGTCGGTCAGATAGTTGACCGACAGGTCGATGCCCTGGGTCAGGGTGCTGATGCCGTTGACGAACAGCGCCACGCCGGTCTGGGTCACGGTCGGATCCAGCGCATTGCCATGCGCCAGGATGGCGGCGATGACGACCGGCGAGTTGGAGGCGCCGCCCGACCCGAACAGGGTGCCGGTACCGACAATGCGGTTGCGCAAGGATATCGAATAGGCGTCCAGGGTGACGCTCATATTGTCCAGCGGATGGGCGACGATGCCGGCGCTGTAGTTGGTCGAGGCTTCCGGCTGGAGCGGCCTGACGCCCAGGAGTGCCGCAGCCGGCGAGTTGGGCGGCAACTGCACGATCGCCGAAGTGGGCGAGACGTTGGTGGCCGAATAGAACTCTTCCTGGATGGTGGGGGCGCGGAAGCCGGTCGAGATGGTGCCGCGGATCGCCAGTTCCGGAATGATGTCATAGCGGGCCGTGATCTTGCCGACCTGGGCATCGCCGAAGTCGGTGTAATGCTCGAAGCGGCCGGCGATATCGACCTGCAGGTCGGTGATGGGCGAAACCGCCAGGTCGAAATAGGCCGCATAATTCTTGCGGCTGTGGGTGCCGGCGTCGGTCGGCTGGAAGCCCGGATAGGACTGGCCGCCTTCCTTGTAGGTCGAGGCAAAGTCGCCCTGGCCGATGCCGAAGGTGTTCTCGCGCCCCTCGCCGCCAATGGCGACGGTCAGGGGCGTGGCCAAACCGACTTCGTAATTCTTAGTGATGTCGATGTTGAAGGTGGCTTCGGTGGCGGTGAACATACCGTCATAGAAATCCTTTGGGGTGGTGTGGGTGTCGATGAACAGCGAACGGTTGGCGGAATCGTAGGTATAGATCCTGTCGCGATCCTTGCCGTAGGTACCCGAGATATCCCAGTGATAGCCGTCGATCTCGCCCTTCAGGCCGACGGTATAGCCGTAATCCTCTTCCCTCAGGCCTTCCTGCGGATTGAAATCATTGGGCGCGAAGACCAATTCGCCCGGAGTGGCAAGGGTGCCGGCCGAGCCGGAGATCGCCGGCGTGCGGGCCGCGGTCAGGCCGATAAAGCCTTGCGGATTGGTGACAGCGTTGAAGGGCTGGTTGGAACCCGGCGCCGCGATCACCTGGCTGGGGAAGCGGACATTTTCATAGGCCTTGGCATCGCGTTCGCCATAGGTGGCCGTGGCATAGAGGGTGAGGTTGGGTTCCAGGTCATATTCAAAATTGGCGGCGATGGTGGTCAGCATCGACTGCGGATCGCCCACAATGTGGTTGGCGCGGGGATAGTCGTTGACCAGGGCCTGGTTGTAGGGGGTTGCGACGGTACGGCCGGCGGCATCGACCAGGCGGATGTCCTGGGCGCCGCGCTGGCTGAAGCCGCGATAGCGCTTTTCGCCGGAGATGCTTAGGAAGCCCTTGCTGCCCAAATCGACGCCGAAATTGCCGCTGAAGTCGTAGGTGTCGCCGCCTTGCTCGAAATACCGGCCGCCGGTGGCCTGGGCGATGCCGCCGGTATTGTTGTGCTTGAGGATGATGTTGACGACGCCGGCGATGGCGTCGGTGCCGTACTGGGCTGCCGCGCCTTCCTGCAGCACTTCAATATGGTCGATGGCCACGACCGGAATCATGTCCAGGTCGGCGGTCGCCGCGCCCTGATACTGGCCGCCCAGCACGTGCAGGTTGCCGGTGGAGTGGCGACGCTTGCCGTTGATCAAGACCAGCGTGTCGTTGGGCGAGAGGCCGCGCAGGCGGGCCGACAGCGTGAGCGCGCCGGTGTCGCCGCCCAGGGCTTCGGCCGAGAAGGACGGGGTGATCTGGGACAGGGCCTGGATCAGATTGGGCTGACCGACATGGGAAAGCGCGTCGGAGCCGATGACGGTGATGGGGGCGGCGCTGTCGGCAGCCGTCATGCCGGTGACGCGGGTGCCGGTGACGATCACCGATTCTGTTTCGCCTTGCGCGACCTGTTGGGCCAGCGATGGCGCGGCCAATGCGGCCAGTACGAGTAAAGAAGTCCCCAGAAAGAGCGAAGACTTGGTCTTGGATTGGGCCTTGAAACGGTACGACATTAGGGAACCCCCGGATTTTTCGCTTTCGCGAAGTTGGTTTGGTTCCTTCCTGCTTGTTTCCCTCGAATTTCGTCTTTTTGTGCAGTGCAAGATGTTGTGATGACCGTAGGATCAACTTCGCGGCTGCGTAAATTGGATTCTTTCCGGGCGTTTATGACCGAAGGACGACGTGGCAATTTTGCACCGAAATTGCCACCATGGACAATAATATGTCCTATGTGTGTTATTGGTGATATTTTATATCGTTTTAGAAGATTAATAGAAATTATCTTATGTTCGTGTGCGGAGGGATTCGAAACTGCATCCTGGTTGGGCAGGATCACTTTTTTTGTGCAGTCGATATCCTGTTATTTGATCATATTGCATTGCAGCATAAATTCTGCGCCCCGCTGCTGCCCCTCTTTTGAGCGGACTGCATAGGCCGACAGGGCACAACACAGCGTTATAATCTGTGTACAGATTAATGGCGGAACTGCTGTGCGCGCCCGCGCAGCCTGGTTTCAAACATTTTGAGACAGAAGCCGTGCGAGTCACGCCGAGGCGCGCACGCTCCGGCGGCGCAAATAGGCCAGCACCGCGATTTCCGCAGGCCTGAGGCCGCCGCGCCCACGCGCCGGCACGCGCAGTTTCAGGCTGCCCGCTTCGAAAGCGGTGATGATGCCGGGATGGATATAGCATTTGCGGCAGACTGCGACGGTGTTGCCCAGCTCTTCGGCCACGGCAGCGACCACGGCGCGCACCGCTTTCTTGCTGCTTTCGCCCATGTCGCGCAAAGCCATGGCGGCCTTGACCGTGCCCGCCCAAGTCCGAAAATCCTTGGCGGAAACCTCCGCATCCGCGATTTCGCGCAAGTAAGCATTGACGTCGGTGGACGACACCGCATGCACCGCGCCGTCGCTGTCCCGATATTCGAACAGATGCTGGCCCGGCAATTCCTGGCAGGAGCGGATCACCCGCGCCACCCTTCGGTCCTGCACCGACAGACTCCATTGCTTGCCGCTCTTGCCCTTGAACAGGAAGCGCAGCTCGGCGCCTTTCACTTTCACATGCCGGTTGCGCAAGGTGGTCAGACCGAAGCTGTTATTGGCGCGGGCATAGTCCTCGTTGCCGATGCGGATCAGGGTCTGTTCCAGCAAGGTGACGATGGTGGCCAGGATCTTCTCCCGCGGCAGGCCGGGGCGGGCCATGTCCTGTTTCAGCCGCCGCCGTATGGCCGGCAGGCTGGTGGCGAAGTGCGCCAGATGGGCGTATTTGTCGGCGTCGCGCACCGCGGCAAAGCCGGGATGATAGCGATACTGCTTGCGGCCCCGCGCATCGCGACCGGTGGCCATCAGATGGGCATTGGGGTAAGGGGCGATCCACACCTGTTTCCAGGCCGGCGGGATCACCAGCGCCTTGATGCGGTTCAGGGTCGCCTTGTCCCTCACTGGCTTGCCGTCCGGCCGACGGTACTGGAAGCGGCCCGGCGCGCCATGGCGGGTGATGCCGGCCAGGCCCTCGTCGCTGACATAGCGAAGGCCGGCGGCGGCTGCGGCCTTCTGGGGATCCTGCGGCATGGATCGGCAACGCCGAAGGACTGGGCAAAGTTCCGGGTCAGCGGCGCTGGCGGCGCCCATACAGCATGGTGATGTTGATGCGCCGGCTGTCATAGCCGTCCGCAAAGCGGATGGTGTCGGTCTTGTGGAACAGGTTGGAATCGAAGATCACCGCCCGGTTGGCACGGTAGGGTACCGTCACCGTCTTGGCGCCCTGCTCTTCCAGGAAGGCATAGGCGGCGCTTTCATCGGCGTTGAATTTGGCGAAATCCCATTCCAGCGGCGCCGCCTTGTCCCAGATCACCAGCCCGCCGCTTTGCGGATCGCGATTGGCGTCGTCCGGCGTAATCCAGAAATTCACATTCACCGCCGCTTCATCGGCATGGATGCCGATACCGTCCAGGCTGCTGTCGTATTTGAAGGCCCAGTGATAACGCAGCGGATGAGCGGCGAAGATCTCCTGGAAGGTCGCGCTGAGTTCTTCGGCAATCTGGGCCAACAGCGGCGCGGCAAAACCGGATTCCGGAAACGCACCCAGATAGCCCTGGGGATAAGCGGTGTGCCAGAGCTTCGAGCCCAGGCAATAGCGGCGGAGGCCCGCCAGCGCTTCCTCGGTCAACAGATTGTCGATCACCGCGATTTTGGGATCGCTTTCCATCCAGGCGCTTGCAGCGGCTTGTGCGTTCAGCGGGTCGACGGCGCGTCCGGCCAGCCGTTCGCCGCCGGTGATGCGCGCGGTCTCGCCATGGGCGGCGCGCCACGCCGCCTGTTCCTGGTCATGCGCGCGTTCATGCACCAGTTTCCCAGCGTCCGGCTTGTCTGCGCCATAGGCCTGTTCGGCGGCCAGGCGGAAGGACGCAAAACTGTCTTCCAACCGGTTCATCTCGCTCAGCACCTTGCCGCGATTGGCCAGGGCCGCGGCATGGCCGGGTTGGATCGTCAGCGCGCGATCCAAGCTTTCCAGCGCCTCGTCGAAGCGGCCCAATTCGCGCAAGGCAAAGCCGCGATTGCTCAGCGCCGCCACCAGCCCCGGCTGTAGCGTGAGCGCCCGGTCCAGGCTTTCCAGCGCCTCGTGGGCGCGCCCCATCTCCGACAGGGCCGCGCCGCGCACCGTCCAGGTCTCCGCGATATCCGGCCGCGAGGCCAGCACCGCGTCATAATCCGCCAGCGCCGCGTCGAAGCGCTTCAACTCCCTGAGCAAGTTGCCCCGATTGTGCAGCGCCTCGATATTGCCGGGCGCCAGCGCCAGGCCGCGGCCAAAGCTGTCCGCCGCGTCCTGGCGCCGGCCCATGGCGGCCTGCACATGGCCCAGGTTGATCCAGGCGTCCGCGACATTGGGATTGGATTTCAGGGCGGCGGTGATCAGTTCGATGGCGGCGTCATGGCGGCCCTGCTGGAAGCGGATTACCCCCAGCATGTGGCGCGGCGCGAAGGCGGAGGGCTCCAGCAGCAGCACCTGCTGGTACAGCCGTTCGGCGCCCGCCACATCGCCGCGCTGGTGCAGGGCGATGGCCTGGTCGAAAAGGTCCTGCAGTCTGTCGCGAGAAACACTCATGGCGGCGGTTCATACAGGAAAAGCGGCGGCGGCGCCTATTTTTCCGTCATTTTCAGCTCGGTACCGGTTTCGCCCTTTTGCAGGCGCTCGACATGCAGCTTGACCAGGTAATCATCGGAAGCGGTCTGGTTCAGGGCGTCGAACAGCGAGCCGTCGCCCTCGGTCATCTTGCCATAGGCGGCCATGTATTTTTCCAGGAAGCCCTGTTCCAGCGCGCCGTCATGCAGCGGCTCCCACAGGTCCAGCGCCTCGGTCTTGCCCTTGACGATGGCCGAGACGATGGGTCGGAAAGCGATGCCCTCACAGGCATCCTTGGTCACGCCGCTGACGCAGAGCCGGGTGCCGAAATACTTGTTGATGCCTTCCAGCCGCGCCGCGGTGTTCACCGCATCGCCCGAAGCGGTATAGGTGAAGCGGGCATGGCTGCCGAAATTGCCCACCACCGCCACCCCGGTATGCACGCCGATGCGGGTGATGCCCAGGGGCACGCCCTCGGCATGCTGCTTCTTGCGGTATTCCTGGCTGAACGTATCCATGTCCAGCATGCAGCGCACCGCCTTGGACTGGTGGTCGGCCAGGTCCAGCGGCGCATTGAAGATGGCGAACACCGCATCGCCGATGAACTTGTCCACCATGCCGCCATGCTTCATCACCAGGTTGGTCATGCCGTCGAGATAGTTGTTCAGCACATGGGCGAGCTGGATGGCGTCGATCTGCTCGGACATGGTGGTGAAATCGGCGATATCGGAAAACAGGAAGGTCATTTCCCGGCGCTCGCCTTCCAGATTCATGCTGGAGGGATCGGCGACCATGCGGTTGACGATGGCGGGCGAGACATAGCGGGAGAAAGCGCCCTGGATGAAGGCCTTTTGCTGGCGCGCCTCGCGGCCGCTCAAGGCTTCCATGCTGAAGAAGGACACCACCATGGCCAGGATTGGCGCCAACAGTCCCAGGATCACATTGAGATAATGGTAGAGCGTCACGCCCGCCGCCGCGAACACCGGTATCAGCAACAACACGGCGACGGCGCGCTTCCAAAGAGAGATATCGACTACGGCCAGGCTGGCCCCCAGCAGCGCCAGCGCCAAGGTCACAGCGAAATTGAGCGGCCAGCCCGCAATCGGGGATTTCTTGTGATGAATGATCTGCGACAGGGCATGCGCCTGGATCACGATCCCAGGCAACTGGCCCTCATCACCCGCATACAGCACCGAGAAGGGGGTGCGATGACGATCCACCAGGGTGACGTCGGAGCCGATCAGCACGATCTTGTCCTTGAACCAGGTGTCGAACACGGCTGACAGCGCCGGATTTGCCACAATGGCCGCGGAATATTGCTTGAAGGGCCTTGGCCTCTTGTCCAGCTCGGTGGGCTTGGGCCTTCCGCGCCAGACAATCGGCACGCTCTTGTCCGAGCTTTTGACACCCACCCGGTCGGCGACGGCCCGCGCCACACCCATGATATAATGGCCACCCACCTTGGCGCCGGGAAAGACATCGCGGGCGGTGTCGAACTGGTCGGTGGGCAGGTTGGCAAGCGCCCTGAGCCTGGGCGGCACCATGGCGTCCTCGAAAGCTTTTTGCTCGGTCGAAACGATGTCATGGCTGGCGATATAACTGATCAACAGCGGCACCTTGGTCTCGCGCAGGGTGGCTGCCAGGGCCTTGTCCTTGGCCTCCTCCGTCGGCTGGTCGAGCAAAAAGTCGGACTCGATGGCGGCGGGGTGATGGGCGGCGATCTGCCGGATCAGGGTGGAGAGGAAAGCGCGGTCGATCGGGGAACGATAGGGAAACTGGCTCAGGGTTGGTTCGTCCACCGCCACGACGACGATCTTCGGATCCTGTTCCTCATGCGGCGCAAAGACCGAAGCGATCTCCCAGTCCTGGACGAACTGGTCAAGGCGGAAGAGCACCGAAAAATTATAGACCAGGAACAGCAGGACAATGGCGCTGGCCAGCGATACCGCCGCCAGGACGCCCGCCGAGCGCAGGGCGTTGCGCTGCTCGGCGCCGCTGCCCCAGAAAATCGCCCTCACCGGATAACCTTCACTTTAAGCCTTTACTGGCCGCCGGTCTTGAGCAGCGCCTGGGCTTGCTGTTCGCAGCGGCGGTTGGCCATCCAGCCGGCGCGCATTTCGGTGTTGGTCAGGGTGGCGGGCACCTGCACCATGGTCACCGCGGACTCATTGCCGTTGAAGTTCACGATATAGGTCTCGCCGGTGCGCATCGGCACGTCGGTGGTGATGGTCAGGCGGCTGGCGCCCACCGGCCATTGCGCCCTGGCGGTCCAGCTGCGGTCCGCCGGCGCCACACTGATCGGGACAGCGGTCTTGACGTCCGGCCGCCAGAAAACCGGCGTGCCCTTTTCCATCACACAGACATTGCCGCTATGGGTGGCGTCCAGCACCCAAGGCTCCGGCAGGTCGGCCAGCACGGTGCCGCGGGTGACACCGAACTCGCCGGCGCGGGCCTGGCGCTGGGTGACCAGCGCGGCCAGGGTCTGGTTCAGGCCGACACCGGCGCCGCCGCCCGCCGCAACCGGAGCCTGGTTATAAGGACCATCCAGCTTGAGGGTCGCGCCGGTTTCGGAAATCAGCGTGACATGCTGGCCCTGTTTCAAGGTCAGCGGTTTGGTGGAATCCAAAGTGGCGCCGGGCTTGAGGGGGATGCCGCGGGCCTCGGCCACCACCAGCACGGCGGCGCCGGCGCTCTGGCTCAGCAGGCAGCAGCCCAACAGGCCCAAGGAAAATTTCTGGATCAGCCTTGATGTCATCAATGCCTCCTTCCAACGCTTCATACGGTTCAGGCCCCTTCGCCGATCAGGGTGAAAGCGGCCCAGTCAAACGGGTGGGCGGTCTGGCCCTGCGCGATCAGCGCCAATTGCGCTTGGCGCAACGCTTCGGCCGCGTCATGTTTGGGATCCTTGGCCATGTTGGCAAAGGTGCCGGTCATCAGCGCCATGGTGGCGGCGGACGGCACTTCCCAATGGCTGGCCAGCACGGCATGGGCGCCGGCATTGAAGAAAGCATCGGCCAGGCCCTGCAGCGCGCCGCCGCCGAAGCTCTTGCCGCCGGCAGCGCCGGTGTTGCAGGCCGACAGCACCACCAGGTTGGCGTTGATCTTGAGGCCAGCAATCTCGCTGGCGGTGAGGAGACCATCGGCGGCGGTGGACGAAGCCGGCGTGGCGGGCGGCGACAGCACCAGGCCCGGCTGGGCCTGGCAATGCAGCTCGCCCGGCAACATGCCGTGGGTGGCGAAATAGAGCACCGCATATTGGTCCAGCGCCTTGGCGCGCAAGGCCGCTTCACTGGCGCCCGCGCCCATCAGGATGTCGTCCGGTGAGGCGCCCAGGTTGCGGCCCACCGCCTGCACTTCGCTGGCGGTTTCCGGCAAGGGCTGCAGTGCGCGCAGCAGCGCCGGATCGGCCGGGCCGCCCGCCTGGCAGGCCGCGGCCAGCGCATTCAGCGCCAGCGCCTGGTTGGTGCCGCCGCCCTGGAAGGCGGGATTGCCCACGCCCAGGAAGGGCTTGGGTTGGGCGGCATGGGGGGCAGCGCGCAGCGCCATGAACGCGCGGGCCGACGGCGTGGAAGACACCGCAGTCTTGCGGATCAGCCAGGCGGCATTGACGTAATCGCGCGACTGGCCGGGTACGCTGGTCACCAGGAGCGAGAACGGCAGGCTGGCCAGATCACCGCTGGTCGCCACCACCAGATGATCGATATTCGCCAGCTGCGGCGACACCGGACCCAGGGTCTCATTATAAAGCGTCGCGGCATTGACCAGGCTGAAGTCCGGCAGCTTGCCCAGCTTGGGCACAAAGGCGCTGCGCAGGTCGGCAATGTCGGCCGCCAGGTCATCGGCATTGGTCTGGATCGGCTTGACCGTCAGGCTGTCATTCGTGACCAGCAGCACATAAGCGGAATGAACGCCGATCACAAAGCCGGCAAAGGCCTCGCGCGGACGAAGCGCGTGCTTCATGGCGTCCAGGCTCACCGCGCCGGGATCGGCCATGGTGGCATAGGCAGGAAAATCGGCATGCAGCTTGGCGGACGCGGAGTCCGCGGCGGCCGTGGCGGCGGCCAGCGCCGCCGACAGGGCGGCCTCGCGCTTGGCGTCGCGCAGATCGTTGGTCTTGGCGCGTTCGGCGGCCAGCGCCATGCGGGCCTCGTCACGGGCGCGGATCGCGTCATTGGTGGCGCGCACTTGCGCCGCCAAAGCGGGCGTATCGGCCGCCCGCTGCGCCGCCATGCGCGCGATGGTCTGGCCGGTGACGCCGCTATCGGTCATCTGGGCGGCGGTGAACATTTCGCCTTCCAGGCGGGCACGTTCGTTGCCGCCCAGCAAGGCATTGGCGGCGGTGAGGAATGGCACGATCTGGTCGGCCACCACCTGGCTGCGCGCCAGCGGATTCTTGGCCAGCAGCGCAAAGGCTTCGCGATAAGACGCGACGGAGGACGGATAGATCTGCTCGTCGCTATAGAAGCGGCCCAGTTGCAACAGAGCCTGGATGGTGGGACCGCCTTCGCCGAACAGCTTGCGGTCCATCGCCAGCGCATCGGTGAAATTGCGTTCGGCCACCACCACGCGCCCCTGACGCGCATTGATCTCGCCCATCAGGGTGACGATATCGGCGCGCCAGGCCAGCGGCAGGTCGGGATGGGCGGTGATGATGTACAGGGCCTTTTCCGCGGAAGCCTGGGCGCCGGCATTGTTGCCCATGCGCAGTTCCAGCGCCGCCTGCACGCGAAGGGCATGGGCGAGCTCGCCGTCGAGCAAGGTGGTCACCACGGGCGGATTGCCGTTCATGTCGAGGCCGCCATTGCGCACCGCATCCACGGCCCGCTGGCGCGCCAGTGTGTCCTGCCGGGCGAAGGTCAGCGCTTCTTCGTAATGGCGCTGGTTGGCGGCATCCAGGCCGCGATAGGAGGCAAGCCGGGCGCGGATTTCCGGGCTGGGGGCTGCCTCGACGATCGGGGTGGCGCGGCGGAACAGGGCGGCGGCCTCGTCGAAACGCTGCTGGTTGGAAACCTGCAGCGCCAGTTCCAGCAAGGTTGCGCCCACTGCGGCGGAATCAGGCCCGAACAGCCTTGTCTCGATATCCAGCGCGTCGCGATAGGCCTGCTCGGCAGCGGGATAATTGCCGGCGGCGCTGGCGCGGCTGCCCGCGGCGCGCAATTGCAGATAGCCGGAATAGTCGTTGGCCTTGGCGTTCAACACCAGGGGCGTGAAACCGGCCTTGACCGCGGCCAGCGCCGCCGCGGCGCCGGACACCGGCGCACCGGATTGTGCCGTGATCGCCGCCGACAGGATGTTGATCATGCCCGGCAGGCCGTCGGCCAGGACCAGGCCGGACGGGGTCACCGCCGCCAGCACCACATGCGGCGCATCGCCCCCGCCGGAGGTGCAGGAATAAAGCAGGGTGTTGGCATCCAGGCTCTTGCCGCCATCGCAGCGCAATCCCGCCGCGGTGCTGTCGGTGGGCAGGCCGCGAATGGCGCCCGCCACCGCCGCGCGGCGCGCAGTCTCACTGCCGGTCAGGGCCGAGCCGGATGGCACCCAGTTCAAGCCACCGGTCTTGACCGTGCCGCAGAAAATATCGTTGCCGGCCAGGCGGCAGGCTTCGCCTGCCAAGTTGTTGCCGAGGTCGCCGGGCGCCGCTTGGGCCGGCGCGGCCGCCAGCACCTGAAGGAGGGCGCCGGCCAGAACAGAGAGCGGGATGTATCGCATGGGTTGCCTCAGAACCGGATGCCGGCAGTGACAAAGAACTTGGTCGCCTTCTTGCCCGCATCGCTGCCGGTCACGGCATGCAGGGTCCGCGCACCTTCCAGGCCCAGCGACGCATTGTAGGGCAAGGCCAGGCGGACACCGCCGCCCACCGATGTGACGTTCTGGTCCAGCAGCGAAGCATCCTTCGCCGCGCCGCGCTGGATGTACCAGGTCTGGCCGCCATCGACATAAAGATAGGGCTGCACGCCCTGGACATATTGATTGGCCCAGGGCGCGTCGTAGCGCAGCTCGGCCGATCCGCCGATGCCGTGGTCGCCGGTGATGGCGCCCGGATCATAGCCCCGCCCGATACCAATACCGCCGAAGGAAATCAGTTCGCCGTTGATCAGCGGCACGGAGGAGAATTGCCCCTGCCCCGTCAGGACCAGCGAGAAACTGTTGGGCAGGGTGCCGACATAACGCACCAGGCCGGTGAGCTTGGTGAAGTCCAGATAGCTGCCCTTGCGCGACAGGCTTGCCGACAGGTTGGGCGAAGCGCCCAGCCCGGCGATGCCCTGGGCGATGCCGGCTGTGGCCAGCCAGGAGCCGCCCAGCCAGTTGCTGTAGAGATAGGTCGCATTGATATCGGCGACCCGCCACACGTCATGGGCAATGCGGCTGCTCAGCACATCGATATCGGCCTGCTGGAAGGTAATGCCGCCATCGAGCTGCAGCGACTGGGCGCGGCTGCGGATGATGGGCCATGTCAGGCGCGGGCCCACCGCCCAGCTGTCGGTGACCACGCCGAACGCCGTCAGGGTCGAGCCCGGCTGGCCATGGGTGATGGTGCCGGCAATGGTGCCGATCACGCCATTGCCGCCGATGGCGCGGCGATAGCGCGCCTGGCCGGCGATCTGTTCGGTGGCGTCCGGTGAGGTTGTCAACACGCCTGATAATTGATCGGCACCGTCGAAGATTGAGTTAATTTCGGCGTCGGCGTTCAGGGTCCAGAGGCCCGAATAGCGCGAACCACGATTGTCCGCGCCGATGCCGCCGGTGACGCGCTGCTGGTCCACATTCACCACCAGGTCGGAGGCGCCGGGAATATCCTCGGACGGCTTGAGCACGCCGGCGGCCTGGGTGCCGGGAAGATCGTTGGACAGGAGCAGGCCGCGCTCCATGCTGACCAGGGGCAGCGGCGCGCGGTTCAGAGTGGGCTGGATATACTGCTTGATCTGTTCCTGGGTCGCGGGCGTGCCGCCCTGCACCGTGACACGGGCGATCTTGCCTTCGACGATATTGATGGTGAAGACGCCGTCGCGCACCCGCTGCGGCGGCACATAGGCGCGCACCAGGATATAGCCCTTGTCGCGATAAATCTTTTCGATGGCGTCGGCCACATCCAGGATGTTGGTCAACTTGACCGTCGTGCCCAGAAGCTTGGCGTAGAGCGGGCGGAAAGTTTCGGCCGGAATGGTCTTGGCGCCGGTGATATTGAGATCCTTCAAGGTGAAGGTCACCTGGTCCACGGCACGGCCCACCGCCGAACGCGAGGGCGCGTCGATACTGAAATCGAAATCGGGCTGGCTGGGCACCGTCGGCAAGGGACGGTCGCCACGGCCCGGCTGCACCGCGCCCGGCAGCGCCGAGCCCGGAATGGTCACCGCCGGTTGGGCCAGCGCGCCGAGCGGCATGGCACAAGACAAGGCGGCGCCCATCAAGGCTGCGCGGCGCACGATCCCGGCAGTCCGGAGCCTGCTTTTTTCAATTTGTTCCAAAGCGTTCACTCTTGTCATCATCGTTTAAGTCTATTGCCAAAGCGAAAGATTGCCGAAGCCCGGCAGCAGGGTCGGATCCTGCAGGGTTCCGGTGGGCGGATTGGGTTGCGCCATCAGATAGCCCGGAATGATGGGGCCGCTGTTGGCGCTGACGACGGGCGGAAGCCCGCCTTCCAGGCTCGAGGCGACAAAGCTTGTCGCCTGGTCGGAGGAGGATGGCGGTTCGGCCTCGCCGCCGCCATTGGGGCCGGCCATGGCGGCAAAGGGGCTGCCACCCGGGGGCGGCGGCGGCGGGGGTGGCGGAGGCAGCGGCAGGCCGGCGCCCTGCAGGATGTCGGTGCCTCCCGGGGGCGGCGGCGGTGGCGGCGGCGGATTGCGCGGCGGCGGCAGCGAGCCCGTGACAAAGCCGATCAGCACGGGCGCTGCCGCGACGTTGGTGTCCTGGCTTAAACCCGGAGGGTTGATGACGACCGTGGTGGGCGGCGTCGCGGGCGGCGTTGTCGCGGGGATCAGGAAGTCGGTGTTGGTGGAGCTGGCGACCGAGAAGATGTAGCGGTTGCCGGTGGCGGTGATGGCGGTGGGATAGCTGGTCCCGAAGATGCCGGCCCCGGTCGTTTTCAGCCCGCCGAACGTGTCGGTCGCCGGATCGGCGGAATAGATCAGGAAGCGCGAAGCAGGCGTCAGCACCGCCGTAGCGCCGAAATTGTTGATGAACTTGCCGGCGGTGGCCAGCACCACGCCGTCGCCGCCGACCTTCAGCGAAAGAACGGTGCCGCCCAGCGACGTCGCGTTGAGCGCCGAAAGCACGCTGGTATTGTCGATGACCGAACCAGCCAGTTGATCGCCGATGCTGAGCCCCTTCACAAGCTCCAGGTCGCCGCCCGACTGAATCAACAAGGTGCCGTTCGCGATGCCGACGCTGATATGGGTGGCCAGCGAATTGTACAGGCTGGCATCGCCGAAGGCGCCGAACTCGATATTGCCGGTGATGGCGTTGGCGGTGTTGGTGAGCGTGTTGCCGGCATAGCCGAAGACCGACAGGCTGCCGGCCGTGATCGCGCCCTTCGCGCCGGAGGCCTGGGTGATGGTGCCATTGTCGCTGTTCAGGAAAACCGCGCCGGCGGTCTGGATGCCCGCAAAATCCGTGGCCAGGAGATTGTTGATCTGGAAGCTGCCCGCGGAACTGATGTCGATGGTCCCTGCCAGGCTCCGGGCGGTCAAGGTACTGACGGCGATATTGTCGAGCACGATACTGTTGCCGTAAATCGCCAAGCTGTTGGCGGTGATCGTGGCGGGTCCCGAGATGTCAAACACCCCCAGGAAAAGATTGGCGGCGCCGCCCGCCGTGATGCCGGTTACGGACCCGCCGAGGGGACCCGAATTGGGAACCGTACCGATGGTCAGAGAACTGTTCTGGGTCGCGCCGTTCACGGTCGGTGCGGAACCATTCAGGAAAATGTCTCCCGCTGCACGGGCAGCCAGATTGCCGACGCCGCGCAGGATGGGCGTCGCCGTGGCGGAGCCGATGGAGCCTGAATCGGCGACCAGAGAAAGGCCATTGGCGGATATCGTGCCCGATCCACCCTGAAGGATGCTGCCGGTGGCATGCAGGTTGACGACATTGGCCTTGATGCTGGTGCCGTCAACCTGGTTGGCGGCCGTGCCGATTGTCAGGTTGCGGCCGGGGCCGAAGAGTTCGATATCCACGGACTGCGCGCCAAGCGCCGGCGCGGTCCCGAAGCCGGATGGATTGTAGCTGGCGCGGGCCAGAACCGTGTCCACCGAATTGAAGAAGACGATACTGCCAATCGCATTGAAGGTGATGGTGGAAACGGCGTTTAGCGTGTTGGGCAGGATGATATTGCCAGTCGTGACGGTGCCCCCGAACAGGCTGGGTGCGATGATGGCACCGGCGGTGCCGCCGAACTGGTTGATGCTGCCCGATGTCGCGGTCAGGCTCACATTCCCGCCCGCCTGAAGGCCAGTGCCGCCGTTCAGATTGCGGATCTGGAAGCTGCCATTGTTGTTGACCGTTATGGCGCCGGTGGTGACCGCCGAGAAGGCGTTGAAGGCAGACCCCTGGATACTGACCGAGGCTGACATCACCTGAAAATTGTTGGCGGTGACGCTGGCGGGTTGGGTCTGGCTGTTGTTGGAGTTCACAGCCAGTCCGGGGGCACTGATCTGAACATTCCCTCCCAGACCCGCATTCACGCCGGTCGTATTGACGGCGCCGATCAGGCCGTTGGCGTTGAGCGTGACACTGTTGAAGAGGACGCTGGTGCCGCTATTGAACGGCGAGAGCGAGAAGAACATGTCGCGGCTGAGAGTGCGTGCCGAAATGCCGGAGGTCGAAATGAACAGCGGCGCGGTCGCCAAGCCCAAGGTCCCACCATCAGAAGTCAGCGAAACGGCGGGGGCACTGATCAAAGTGCTGTTATTTTGGAGAATCGAACCGCCGGCATGCAACAAGGTCGTCCCGCTGGTGGCGAAGCTCGGCGTGCTGCCGGCATTTGCCAACGTCAAGTTACCCGTGGCCTGCACAGTAAGACTGCCGCCAACGACAGTGCTGGAGTTGCCCCTGACGCGGGTGATCGTCAGGCTGCCCGAATTGTACAGGCTTATGGCGCCGTTGGCGGTAAAAGCGACGGTGCCGATGACGTTGGCGGCGGTGCCCAGAGCAATGGTGCCGGCGGCGCCTGTCGCCGTCGCCCCGGTGTTCAGACTACCGGCGAGGATCGGTGCGCTTTGCTGAATGCTGCCGCCCACCAACTGGACAAATCCGGTGCCGACATCCAGGCCTGTCGCATGGTTGCTGTTGCCAATGACGAGTGTGCCGGTGCTATTCACGTAAGCATTGGCATTAAGCGTCTTGAGATAGATATTGGTGCCGCTGCCAACCAAAAGCGTGCTGGATGATGAAGCGCCGATGCTGCTGCCATCCAGGCCGTCGCTGTTCAGGATCAAGTCGAGCTGCGCCGCGGTGATCGCGCCGCCGCTGTTCCGGATGAAGGAGTTGCCCGGATCGCGGAAGCCGGTGGGAGCCCCCCCCGGATCGTTGGCGATCATCACCACATTGCCGGCGGCATAGCTGAGCGAGAAAGTGCCCAGGTCGATGGTGCGGCCGGCCTGAAGCGTCAGGGTTCGCCCGGCGGTGCCCGCCCCGTTGATGGTCAGGTTGTTCTGGAAAATGATGTCCGTGGCGGCCTGCAGGGTGAGGTCGGTGCTGCGCAGTGCGCTGTCGATGTTGCCGGGATCGATACTGGCGTCGACCATCGGCGAATTGCCGAAAGTCTGGCCGGTGGCGGAGTCGCTGCCGCCGGTGACGATGAAGATGGTGTGCGGGTCCAGCAGCCAGTTGCCGGTCTTTCCGTAAGGCGCCAGGGTGCTGACAAAGGCGCCGGTGGGAATATTGAGCGTATTGCCGGAGGTTTCCACCTGCCCGCCATTGCCGCCATTCGCGCCGCCGCGCGCGGTGATGGAGCCGGCAAAGTCCGTGCGCCCGTCCGACCATACCGCGACCTTGCCGCCATTGCCGGTTTGGATGGCATCGGCATTGATGCTGGCCTTGCCAATAGTGGTGGCCTGGGAATGCTGCTCGCTGCCCTTGCCCTGGAAATTGCCGCCGATCATCACCGTGCCGCCGCCGGCAGTACCGGAAACATCGATCAGCGCGTTGTCCGGCACAGCCGCCAGGCGGCCCAGGATCTTGACCGTGCCGCCGGTCTGGCCCGCCGCCTTGCCCGATGCATCCAGGGTGCCGCTGTTGGTCGCGGCGCCCTCGCCCGCATCCAGGATGATCTCGCCATTGACGCTGTGCGCGGACGTGGCCTCGGCCATGCCGCTATTGTTGATTACCGCTTCCTGCACGCCGGCGGCGGCGCGCGCAGTCATCAGGATCTGGCCGCCCACCGCCTTGATCTTGCCGCTGTTGCTAACCTTACCGGTCTGCGAGGAAGCGCCGATCGCATAGCTCAGCAAGTGGTCGCCATTGAAATCCACGGTGAAGGTATCGGTGCCGCCCAGCACGACATGGCCGGCGTTGGCGGTGATCAGGCCGCGATTGGTGACGTGCGGCGCCGACAACACCACCGAGCCGCCGCCATGCGCCCGTATCTTGCCGTTGTTGACGATTTCGCCATTGCCGCCGCCGGAGAAATTGTAGCGGCCCGCCATGAAATCCTGGTTGACGATGTCGGAGGTGGTGGCGAGCAGTCCGCCGACATTGACGCGGGCATTGTTGCCCAGCAGCACGCCATTGGGATTGAGCAGCCAGACCTGGCCGTTGGCGCGGATGGCGCCGTCGATGGTGGAGAGGTTTGATCCGGTGACGCGGTTCAGGGTGATGGAAGAAGAATTCGGCTGGTTGAACTGTACGCTTGCACCGGCACCGACCGAAAAATCCTGCCAGTTGATGATGGCCTTGTTGCTGCTCTGATTCACGATGGTGGCGGCGCCCGAAGCCGACACCTGGGCCTGGCCGGCGATCACAGAGGCGCCGACCGGCTGGGCCATGGCTTGGGAGAGGCCCATCGCCAAAAATGGAATTATACTAGCTGTTTCAAGAACATAGCGGCGCACGTGGGGGCGCAGACCGGCCTTTTTCAGGACTTTTGTGTTACCCACGGCAATCCCCCGCGCCCGCGAAATTCCGGGCACCCCAAAGCTACGGCTTTTCCCCCGAAACACCGTACCCTGAGTAGAAAGGAAGCGGGCGCGACACGCAATGTTTCTCGGCATTTGCAAAGTGCCGCAGCGAACCCGGATCGCCGACAAATTGTCAATTTTACAAGCGGTTATTGCCAAAGCGAAAGATTGCCCAAGCCCGGCAGCAGGGTTGGATCCTGCAGGATACCGATGGGCAAATTTGGCTGCGCCGTCAGATAGCGCGGAATGATGGGACCGTTGCTGGCGCTGACGATGGGGGCGGGTCCCCCTTCCAGACTCGAGGCGACAAAGCTTGTGGTCTGGTCCGAAGAGGATGGCAGTTCGCCGCTACCGCCATCGGGACCGGACATGGCCGCCAGAGGGCGGCCGCCGGGCGGCGGCGGGGGTGGCGGAGGCGGCGGCGACCCCGCGCCCTCCAGCAAACCGTTGCCGCTCGGCGGCGGCGGTGGCGGGACGGTGCGTGAGGGTGACTGCGACGCCGCGACAAAACCGGCCAGGGTAGGTACGACCGCGGTGTTACCGTCTTGGCTCAGGTCGGAATCGACCGGCGTGGGATTGATGAAGCTGGTGTCGATTGTACCGGCGACCGAAAAGACATACCGATTGCCCAGGGCGGTGATGGCGGTGGGAAAGCTGGTGCCGAAGATGCCGGCGCCGACGGCTTTCAGGCCGCCGAAGGTATCGGCCTTGGGATCGGCGGAATAGATCAGGAAGCGCGAGCCCGGCACCAGCACCGCGGTGGCGCCGAAGTTGTTGATGAACTTGCCGGGAGTGACCAGCACCACGCCGTCGCCGCCGGCCTTCAGCGAAAGAACAATGCCGCCCAGCGACGTCGCATTGAGCGCCCCAAGCACGCTGGTATTGTCGATAGCCGAGGCGGCCAGCTGGTCGCCAATGCTGGGTCCCTTCACCAGTTCCAGGTCGCCGCCCGACTGGATCGTCAAGGTGCCGTTGGCAACGGCGGCGGCGATATGGGTGTCGATGGAATTGTACAGGCTGGCTTCGCCGAAGCTGCCGAACTGGATATTGCCGGTGATGGCGTTGGCGGTGTTGGTGAGCGTGTTGCCGGCAAAGGCGAATGCCGAAAGGCTGCCGGCCTTGATCGCGCCCGCCGCACCGGACGCCTGGGTGATGGTGCCATTGTCGCTGTTCAGGAACACCGCACCAGTCGTTTGGATGCCCGCAAAAGTGTTGGTCGAGGCCATAGAGGCCACCGTGGATTGGGTGCCGTACAGGAAGTTGTTGATCTGGAAGCTGCCGCTGGAGCTGATGTCGATGGTGCCTGTCTGGCTCCGGGCGCTAACGGTGGTGACGGCGATATTGTCGAGCGAGATGCTATTGCCCACGACCGCCAGGTTGCTGGCGGTGATCGTTGCGGGTGCGGAGACGTTGTACGGAGCCAGGAAAAGGTTGACGGCGCCGCCCGCCGTAATCCCACTGATGGCGCCGGTGGCGTAACCGCTGGGGCCCAGATTGGCGACCGAACCGATGGTCAGCGAAGTGACGACGGCCGCGCCGTTCACCGCAGACGTTGCGCCATTCAGGGTGACATCCTTGCCCGCCTGGACCGCCAGGGTGGTGTTGCCGCGTAGAACCAGCGGTTGCTCCGACGTGCCGACGGAACCGGTGTTGCTGATCAACGAGATCTGACTGCCGGTGATGACGCCGGTGTTGCCCACGATGTTGCCGTCGGCATGCAGGGTGACGCCATTGGCATTGATGACGGTGCCCTGGCCGCTCAGGGTCAGGGTGTTACCGGCGCCAAAAACCTCGATATCCACGGTCAGGGCGGGTCCGCTGCCCGCATTGTCGATGGCAGCGCGGCCAAGGGTCGTGTTGAGCGAATTGAACAGGACGATCGGGCCGGACGCGGCCAGCGCGACCGTTCCGGTGATGGCATTTTGCGGATTGTTGAAGAGGATTCCGTTCGCGGCATTGAAACCGGAGACCGTGGCGGTCAAGGCGCCGCCGACGCTGATCCGGCCGTTAGCGGCCGCGAACTGGGTGATCGAGCCGGCTGCGTCCAGCGTCACTGAGCCGCTTGTGGCGATGGCAGCGCCGCCCGCCAGATTGTTGAGCTGCAGGGCTTGGCTGTTGTTGAAGGTGATGTCGCCGGTGGTGCTGGCCGAGAGCGAATTGACCGTGGCGCCGTTGATGCTGACCGACGTGGCACCGACCTGGAAATTGTTGGCGGTGACACTGAAGGTGCCGTTCTGGGTGTTGGTGAAAGAGTTCACCGCCAGCGACGGAGCGCTGATCTGAACATTGCCGCCCAGCCCCGCATTGACGCCCGCCGTGTTGACAGCACTGATCTGACCATCGGCGTTGAGCGTAACACTGTTGAAAAGCACGCTGGTGCCGCTGTTGAACGGGGAGAGCGAGAAGAACATGTCCCGGCTGAGGGTGCTCGCCGACAAGCCGGACGTCGAAAGGGACAACGGCGTGGTCGCCAGGCCCAGGGTTCCGTTGTCGGAGATCAACGAAACAGACTGCGCGCTGATTGAGGTGCCGGTACCCTGAAGGATCGAGCCGCCGGCATGCAGCACTGTCGCGCCGCTGGTGGCGATGGTCGGCGTGCTGCCAGCATTGGCCAGGGTGATCGTGCCTGTGGCCTGAAGATTCAGGCTGCCGGCATTGGCGCCGGACAGGCCCCTGATGCCGCCGATGCTCAGATTGCCCGCGTTGTAAAAACTGACTGCGCCAGGCGCGGCCAGGTTGACCATCCCGACGGTGTTGGCGGCGGTACCGAGGGAAATCCAGCCGGCGGTGCTGGTGACGGTCGCACTCAGAAAACCGGCGTTTATGGGCGCGCTTTGCTGAATGTTGCCGCCTGACATCATAACCATTCCGGTCCCGGCATCCAGGCCAAGCGCATGGCCGCTGTTGCCGATGAGGAGCGTGCCGGTGGCCGGATTGCTTGTCAGGAAAACATTGGCGTTGAGCGTTTTGACATAAAGGTTGGTGCCATTGCCGATGTAAGCAGGCGTGCTCATCCAGCCGATCGAGCTTCCATCCAGGCCATCGCTGTTCAAGATCAGATCGAGTTGCGAGGCGGTGACCACGCTGGGAATTTTGATGACGGCCGGGAACATGCCGCGATAGGTCGCGTTCACGTTCGAATCCTGGCTGGCGGCGATCATCACGATATTGCCGCCGGAATAGGTGATGGCCTGGTTGAGTATGATGGAGCGGCCGGCCTCCAGGGTCAGCGTCCGCCCCGCGGTGCCTGCGCTGCTGATGGTGAGCGGGTCATTGAGGGTGATGTCGTTGCTGGCCTGCAGCGACAGGTTGGCGGTTTGCAGCGCCGCGTCGATGCTGGTGGGCGAGATGGTCGCGGTGCCGCTGAAATTCTGGGTGAAGGTCTGGGTCGTCGCCGGGTCGGTGCCGCTGTTGGCGATGATGATATTGGCCGGATCGAGCAGCCAGCCGCCCGAGGCGCCGAACGGCGCCAGCGCGTTCACCGTTGCGCCCGGCGCGATGGCGAGATCATGACCCGAGGTTTCGACCTGGCCGCCATTGCCGCTGGCGGCGCCGCCCCTGGCGCTGATGCTGCCGGCAAATTTCGTGGTGCCGTCGGACCACACCGCAACCTTGCCGCCATTGCCGCGGGAAATCGCATCGGCCTTGATACTGGCCTTGCCGATGGTGGTGGTCTGGGCGTGTTGCTCGCTGCCCTTGCCCTGGAAGTTGCCGCCGATCAGCGCCGTGCCGCCGCCGGCATCGCCGGAAACGTCAATTCGGGCGCCATCCGTGACGGCGATGTCCTTGCCCAGCAGCTTGACGGTGCCTCCGGTCTCGCCTGCGCCCTTGCCCGAGGCATCCAGGGTGCCGGAATTGGCGACGCCGCCATCTTCGGCCTCCAGCACGATCTCGCCATTTTCCTCGCGCACCGAGGTGGCTTCGACCATGCCGGTATTGTTGATCACCGCCTCCTGGACGCCGGCAGCGGCGCGGGCGGTGAGCAGGATCTGTCCGCCCGGGGCGCTGATCTTGCCGGTGTTGGTGACTTTGCCGCCGCTGGAATTGGCGCCCACCGCATAGCTGAGCAGACGGTCGCCGTTGAAATCCACCGTGAAGGTATCGGTGCCGCCCAGCACGACATGGCCGGCATTGGCCTGGATCAGGCCATGGTTGGCGACATTGGGCGCCGACAGCACCACCGAGCCGCCGCTGGAAGCCTGGATCGAGCCCTTGTTGATGATGGAATTCTTGCCGCCGGTGAAGTTGTAACGGCCTTCCAGGAAATCCTGGTTGGCGATGTCGGAGGTGGTGGCCAGGAGGCCGCCGACATTGATGCGGGCATTGTTGCCGAACAGAACACCGTTCGGATTGAGCAGCCAGACCTGGCCGTTGGCCCGCACCGCGCCATCGATGTTGGAGATGTTCGCGCCGGTGACGCGGTTGAGGGTGATGGAGGCGGAGTTGGGCTGGTTGAACTGGACGGATGCGCCGGTGCCGACGGAAAAATCCTGCCAGTTGATGATGGCCTTGTTGGTCGCCTGGTTGATGATCGTGGTGGCGCCCGAGGTGGACACCTGTGCCTGGCCGGCAATCACGGCCGCGCCAACGGGCTGAGCCGCAGCTTGCGGCAAGCCCATCGCCAAAAATGGAATTATGCTCGCTGTTTCAAGAACATAGCGTCGCACATGCCGGCGCAAGCCAGCCTTTTTCGAATTACCCACACAAATCCCCGCCCCCCAACGACCCGGGGGCTCCCAAAACTATGCCCTTCCCCCGGCATCGCGCCGGGAGTGGAAAGGATGCGCGCCCAACAACCGCGCTCCTTATGATTGGAAGTGTGCGTGAAAAACTTTGACAAACCGTCAATAAAACAAGTGGTTATGTCTGTAAAACCGGTGGTTATTGCCAGAGCGCGGAGTTGCCGAAGCCCGGCAGCGCGCCCGCATCCACCGGTGGTGGAGGCGGCGGCGGAGGTGCGCCGTTCAGCATCCCTGGAATGATGGGGCCTCCGCCATCCTGGGCGGGCGAACCGCCATCCAGGCTGGCGACCACTTCGTTGGTGGCCTGATCAGAGGAGTTGGGTTCCTCGGCGGGCTGGCCATCCGCCGTGGTGTTGTTGTCGGCCAAGGGGCTCCCGCCCGGCGGCGGGGGCGGAGGCGGCGGCGCGGGTGGCGGCGGCGCAGGCGGTTGTGGGGACGCCGGGCCCTGATTGTCCAGGATGGTGTTGCCGAGTGGCGGCGGCTTCAACCCGGCGATAAAGCCGACCAGCACCGTCTCGGCCGTGTCGGCCAGACCGCTGGTATCGAGCGGCGGGGTTACCGGCGCCGTGATGGTGAGAGCCGTGAGGTTGGCCGGCGCCTGGACGAAGACATAATTGGATGCCGTCAGGCCCGAACCATTGATCGCATAGCGTCCCACCGCGCTGGTCGGGGCGGCCGTCGAACTGAAGACCAGGGTGCCGCGGGTGGCGGAAGCCTGAGTTTCATTGTTCACAAAACCGGTGACGTTGCCGCTGAAGACCGGGTTGGGATCGCCCAGCGCCCTGCTGGCCGCGTTGGCGACATAGAGCAAGGTCGCGGGCGTGATGGTCAGGGCCGTGGCGTTATTTGCGGCTTGCGCGAAAATATAGTCGCCGGCGCTGAGGCCCGAACCGCTGATGGCATAGCTGCCCACGCCGCTGGCGGCATTGGCGGCGCTGGCAAAGAACAATGTGCCGCTGGTGGCCTTGGCCAATGTGTCGCCATTCACAAACCCGCTCACGGTGCCGGCGAACAGCGGATTGACCGCGCCGTAGGTACGGCTGGCTGCGTTCGCGGTATAGGTCAACGTCGCCGGTGTGATCGTCAGGGTGCCCTTCACAAAGACGAGCTGGTAGCCGCTGACCTGCAAGCTGCCCAGGCCCGCGGTAATGTCATAGGTGCCGACATGGGCGCTGCTGCCGGAACCCAGGCTGGTGATCGAAGGCGTACCGCTATAGGTCACGGCGCCGCTGCTGGGCAGGAACGCCTCCGGGAAGTCGCCCGCATTCGTGGCGGTGAGGGTATAGCCGGCCGACAATGCCGCGCTGTCGTCCACGCCATAGACCTTGCTGGCGTTGGCGGCCGTGATGGTGAGGGTGCCGCCTTGCGCGAAGGCATAGCGGTTTCCGGTGTCGCTGACGCCGGTGGGATAGGTGACGCCGAAGACCGCCGTGTTCATGCTGTTGAGTTGACCGAACGTATCCCCGGCCGGATCGGCGGAATAGATCAGCCAGCGTCCGGTGCCTTCACCTAGGCTCAGCACCGATGAACCCGCCTGGTTGATGAAATGTCCGCCGGCCGCCAAGGTGATCGCGTCGCCGGCGGAGGCGCCGCTGAAAATGCTGGCGCCGCCGGCCAAAATGAGATCGCCGGCCGCCGCCAGGATCACCGGATCTTGCGCCTCAACAGCCCCTTGAATGGTGAGACCCGGATGGGCAAGGCCGTGGGGATCGCTGACATTGACGGTGATGTTGTCGGCCAGCGCTGGATCGAAATTGAGCGTGGTGCCGCGCAGCTGCGTGATGGTGGTGTCGACCGAATTGGCCAGGTCGATGGAAGCGTCCTCGGCGCTGGTGATCTGGATGGCGCCGTGTATCGCATTCGCCGAGTTCGCCAGGGTTATGGACGACCGGTAACCGGTTGCGGAAAGATTGCCGCTGACGATGAGCGGGGTGGCGCCCTGGACGATGCCGGTATCGGCGTTGAGATTGAGGTCCCCCTGCACCATGACCTGGCCGCCATTGGGATCGTCGATCTGGATTGCGGCATCCACATTCTGGATAGAGAAGGCATTGACGGTCAAAGAGCCGCGCACCGACGAAGCGCCCAGGACGGCGCTACGCTCGTTGAGAATGCCCACATTGCCGTCCACGGTGTTGAACCGCATCACGCCTTCGACAAGATTGCCCGGATCGGGAGAGCCGCAGTTGCAATATTGGGAATTGAGCGAGATATCGCCTTCATGGTTGATCGCCAGGCTGAGGTCCCGCACGGCAATGCCATAGGTCTGGGTGACGAAAGCCCCCGCGGTGAGGAAGAGGCTGCCCGTTGGTGCGTCCGCCTCGTTGGTGAGATCCACGCTCACCCCCGCCGCCGACTGGTCGAACGGCAGATCAAAGGAAACGGCCTTGGCCGAATCCAGATAGACGTCGCCGCCGAAAGTCTTGACCGACAGCGAAATCAGATCGCCGTCGGAATTGTGGGTGTCCAGATGCAACGGCGCATTGGCGGTGCCGATCCCGCCGCTGAGCCCGTCATTGCTGGCGCCGACATCCAGGGTGATGTTGCCCGCCTTCAAGGTACCGGATCCGAAGATGCCGTTGGTGTCGGAGGTGTGGATACCGTCATCCAGCCCGGAATCATTGGCGAACAGGTAAATCGAGCCGACACCCGACACCGGATCGTCGGCGGTGATGTTCGCGTTCACATTGATCGAGCCGGTGGTGTGCAAGAAGACGGCGCTGCCGGCAGCGGCGTTGATCGCCCCGTTCACGGTCAGGTCGCCGCCCACCGCGGTGATCGACACACTGCCCGACGGCATGACGCCGCTGTCGAACAGGTTTCCGGAAATCCCCGCGATCGACAGGCCGCCGGAATTGAAGAATGAACCGGAGCCCTGGGTGTAGGAGGCGAATGCGCCAACCAGATTTTGTTCGTTCTCGAGGGTGTAGCCGCCGCCGCTGGCCACGGACAGGCTACCGGCGATGATCTTGCCGGTGGGGTCGCTCAACTGGGTGATGACCGCGGTGTTGGTGCCCATACCGGCGCCGCCCTGATTGTCGGCGCCCAGCAGGATAGACCCGTTGCCGATATCGATGCCGCCCTGGCTGGTGCCGACCTGGTAGCTGGAGCCGTTGCTCAGATTGGCATAGGTGACCAGACCATGGCTGTCGCCGCTCTGCTGGATGTGCAGCGCGTTGATGTTGGTGGACATGAAATAGGAGCTGCCGCCGGAAGGCTCCTCGCCGCCGATATTTCCGAAGTCGCTGATCAAGTTCAGTTCGTCGCCGAAAATCTGCGAATGGCCCTGCAAATTCACGATGTCGCCGGCGGTATGAATGGTGATGACCCCGGTGCCGCTGTCGGCGGGCAGCGAACTGCCACTATGGGTGTCCCCGACATTCACCACATTGGTGAGATAGAGGTTCGAATGCGACGGCGCGCCGATCGGATCGGTGATGGCGATGTCGAGAGAGGCGAGGTGGTCCGAATCCTGCGTGACCGTCACGGCGCCCAGCACGGTCGGCGCCGCGTTGGTAAAGGCGATGGAGCCCACGCCGCTGAGGCTGACGACGCCGAGCGGCGTCTCGATGAACTGGCCCGGATGCGCGAAGTCCGGCTGCACGTCCACCCCGCCCATGACCGCGTTGCGGGCATCGGTCAGCGCGATCGCGCCGCCATTTGTCGTAACCGTCAGGCCATTGCTGACGATCGGGATGGAGTTGGTGGCATCGAAAAGGCTTGCGCCCTGGTGGATGTCCAACCCGGCCGTCAAGGTCACCGCGCCGGTGGCGGTCACGGTGGCGCCCGGCAAGGCATCTGCGATCGAAAGGGCGCCGGTCGCGTTGACCTGGAGGGCGCCGCCCACATTGGACGCGCCAAGCGTGACCGGATCCGCAAACCCATCGTTGAAAATCACGTCGCCGGATACGGTGGTGACGAAATGCAGCGCGCCGCCGACCTGGTTATCGCTGCCATCGAGCGTGATGTTCTGATTGGCATCAAGCGTCGTGATGGAAAGGTTGGTGGCGGTGATGGCATTGCTTTGGGTGATATTTCCCGATGCCGCCAGCGTGAAATTGCCCGCGCCGCCGCCGCCATCGCTCAGATTCACGCCCTGGATGCCCAGGAAACTGTCCACGCTGTAGATGATGACGCCGGACTGCGAATTGACGAAGACGTCCTGGCCGCCGGTGCTGACCGCCAGCCCGACATCGCTCCCGACGCCGCTGATGTTGATAGGCTGCGCGAGGGTTCCGATGGACCCGGTGCTGGGGCTTGCGGGATTGCTGTTGAGCTGCATCGCCACGATGTTACCAGTCACCAGACCCGTTCCCGAGATCGAGGTGGCCCCGGGGTCGAAATTGGCATTCGCCTGCAGATAGACGTTGCCACCATTGTTGAAAACATCGGCATTGAGCTGCAGCGAATCGCCGGCGCTCAGGAACACATCGGTATCAGACCCCGCCGTGGTGATGGCGCCGTTGACCGTGAGATCGCCGCCGGTCATGAGGGTCAGCGCGCCGCCGCTCAGGTTGGTCAGGCTGGTCAAGGTCGCCGCCGAAGCGACATTGACATAAGCGCTCGCGCCATTGGTGGAGACCGTCAAATCCAGCGGAATGTCGAACCCACCGCTGTCGACACCTTCGAGATTGATCAGGTTACTGTTGGTGCCGATGGAGCCTGTGCCCTGCGGCAGATTGAGCTGTATGTTGGACGCGCTGATGACCACACTGCCATTGGCGGTGGTGATCATGGGATTGGCCATGCCGCTGCCCGACCCTGCCGGTTCGCCTGCCTTCAGGCTTATGCCGCCGCCAAAATTGTCGATCGAGGCATTGACGATGATGGAATGGCCGGCAGTCAGGGTCAGGGTGTGGGAGCTGGTTGCCGAAATGCTGTTGCTGACCGTGATGTCGATATTGGCCTGCAGCGTGACATTGCTGCCGACCAGCGCATCGGAAATGGCGCTGGGATTGATGGTGCTGGTGCCTGTTGTGGAGAAGCTATTGTCGGCGCAGGCGGAGTCGCCGAGGATGGTGCAGCCGCCGCTGGTTTGGATATTGATGAAGTCGGGATCGAGCAGCCAGTCGCCCGCGCTGCCATGCGCTGCACCGGTATCGACATGCACGCCATCGGCAATGCCCAGATGGTGGCCCGAGGTTTCGACCTGACCGCCATTGCCGCTGGCGGCGCCGCCCTTGGCGCTGATGCTGCCGGCGAATTGCGTCGTGCCGTCGGACCACACCGCGACCTTGCCGCCATTACCGCGGGAAATCGCATCGGCCTTGATACTGGCCTTGCCGATGGTGGTGGTCTGGGCGTGTTGCTCGCTGCCCTTGCCCTGGAAGTTGCCGCCGATCAGCGCCGTGCCGCCGCCGGCATCGCCGGAAACGTCAATTCGGGCGCCATCCGTGACGGCGATGTCCTTGCCCAGCAGCTTGACGGTGCCTCCGGTCTCGCCTGCGCCCTTGCCCGAGGCATCCAGGGTGCCGGAATTGGCGACGCCGCCATCTTCGGCCTCCAGCACGATCTCGCCATTTTCCTCGCGCACCGAGGTGGCTTCGACCATGCCGGTATTGTTGATCACCGCCTCCTGGACGCCGGCAGCGGCGCGGGCGGTGAGCAGGATCTGTCCGCCCGGGGCGCTGATCTTGCCGGTGTTGGTGACTTTGCCGCCGCTGGAATTGGCGCCCACCGCATAGCTGAGCAGACGGTCGCCGTTGAAATCCACCGTGAAGGTATCGGTGCCGCCCAGCACGACATGGCCGGCATTGGCCTGGATCAGGCCATGGTTGGCGACATTGGGCGCCGACAGCACCACCGAGCCGCCGCTGGAAGCCTGGATCGAGCCCTTGTTGATGATGGAATTCTTGCCGCCGGTGAAGTTGTAACGGCCTTCCAGGAAATCCTGGTTGGCGATGTCGGAGGTGGTGGCCAGGAGGCCGCCGACATTGATGCGGGCATTGTTGCCGAACAGAACACCGTTCGGATTGAGCAGCCAGACCTGGCCGTTGGCCCGCACCGCGCCATCGATGTTGGAGATGTTCGCGCCGGTGACGCGGTTGAGGGTGATGGAGGCGGAGTTGGGCTGGTTGAACTGGACGGATGCGCCGGTGCCGACGGAAAAATCCTGCCAGTTGATGATGGCCTTGTTGGTCGCCTGGTTGATGATCGTGGTGGCGCCCGAGGTGGACACCTGTGCCTGGCCGGCAATCACGGCCGCGCCAACGGGCTGAGCATGCGCCCGGCCCACGCCCATCACCAGAAAGGGAATGATGCTGACGGTGCCCAGCGTCTGGCCGCGAATGCGTCGCCAGGATGCGTGCTTGTTACGGACTCTATTACTCACTTACCCAGTCCCTTGAACCGGCCCCACCAGTTCTGCCCTGCCGTACCTAATTAACCAGTCCAGCGTTTCACGCAATGTTCCCTACGACGCTACGGTCGGCCTGTATCACCACGCGACGAAATATTTGCGGCGCAGTTAAGGCCTTGGGCCCCCTTGGGAACTTCCCGGCCGCTGTGGAAAACCCCGTTCGGCTGGCGTATCGTTTCCTTAACAGACGGGGAATGGTGGGTTTTGCGTTTCTTAATAGAACAAAAACAAAGTCTTAGGACTTTGTTGGCCATCGGGCTGCTGGGGGCTTTCGTCGTCCCGGGCATCGCCCCCGCTGCCGCACAGGTGATGGACATCCGAGCCGATGGATCGGTCGCCTTATATAAAGGTCCGGTCATCGCTTCCCCCGAGGGGGTCCGGCCCTTGGCCCCGGCACCGGCCCGGCCCAACACCCCCGTCACCGCCGCCATCAACAGCGCCGCTGCCCGCCACGCCCTGGCCCAGGATCTGATCCAGGCCGTGGCCTGGCAGGAATCGCGGATGCGCCAGGACGCAGTATCGCCCAAAGGCGCGCGCGGCGTGATGCAGTTGATGCCGGCCACCGCGGCGGACTTGCGCGTCAATCCCAACGATATGGCGTCGAATGTCGATGGCGGCGCCGCCTATCTGGCGCGGATGCTGGACCGGTTCGATGGCGACATCGTCAACGCGCTGGCCGCCTACAATGCCGGTCCCGAGGCGGTGGAGCGCTATCACGGCGTGCCGCCTTATCCCGAAACCCAGGCCTATGTCGCCGCCGTACTCGACCGGTTGGCGGACAGTGAGGGAGTGAAACCATGAAGCGTCTTCTTCTCGCGCCGGTCCTTGCCGCGTTCGTGCTTCCCGCCCAGGCGCAGGTCGTGACCCAGGATCCCGCCGGCTCTTCGCCGCTGGTGGCGGCGCTGGAATGGGTGCAGGGCACGCTTCTGGGCAATGTCGCCACGGCGGCCGCGGTGATCGCGGTGGCGGTGGTCGGCTTCATGATGCTGACGGGGCGCATCGAATGGCGGCGCGGCCTGACGGTGGTGATCGGCTGCTTCATCATCTTCGGCGCGGTGGCGATCGTGTCGGGCATCCGTTCCCTGGCCGGAGGCCTCCACTGAGATGGCGCGGCTGACCTCCGATCCGGTGTTCAGCGCCCTGACGCGGCCCCAGATGATGGGCGGCGTCACTTACGGTTACGCGGTGTTCAATCTCATTGTCACCTTGGAAATATTTCTGCTCACCCGTTCCTTCTGGTCGTTCGCCGTGGCCGGCCTGCTGCATGTGATCGGCTATCTGGGCTGCCTGCGCGATGCGCGCTTCTTCGACATCTGGGGCGTCAAGCTGCGCCATTGCCCGCGGGTCAAGAACCACTGGTTCTGGAAAATGAATTCGTATCGCCCATGATGATGCAATTCTTCCGCAACCGTGCCGCCAAGACGCTGGCCCCCAACGAGGCCGTGGTGGGCGACCGCCTGCCCTATCTGGGCCATCTGGACGAAGTCACCCTCAAGACCCGCGACGGCCTTTTGGTGCAGACCATCCATCTGCGCGGCTTTCCGTTCGAGACCGCGTCGGACGATGAACTGAATTACCGCAAGGCGATGCGCGAGACTTTGCTGCGCGGCGCCGCATCTTCCCGGCTGGCCATCTATCACCATGTCGTGCGCCGCAAGGTGAACACCGAAATCGACAGCACGCCGGACAATGCCTTTTGCCGCCGGCTGGACGATGCCTGGCGGGCGCGGCTGTCGCGCCGCCAACTCTATGTGAACGAGATTTTCCTGACGCTGGTGCGGCGGCCGTTGCAGGGCGGCGCCGGCTTCATTGAAAAGCTGCTGAAGAAGCCGGGCGAGAATGCCGCCGAACTGGAGCGCGAGCTGCGCCAGCTCCACGCCACCCGCGAGACCTTCCTGGCGACCCTGGCGCCCTACGGCCCCCGCACCCTATCGCTGTACAAGGGTCCCACCGGCCTTTGCTCCGAACCGGCCGAATTCCTGTCGCTCCTGACCAATGGCGTGGCGCGCCGGGTGCTGGCGCCCACCGGCGACATGGGACAAACGCTGGCGACACGCCGCCTGTCTTTCGGCTTCGACGCCATGGAATTTAGCGCCAGCGGCAATGAACGCTCAAGCTTCGGCGCCATGATCTCGCTGAAGGATTATCCGCTGCGCTCGGTGCCGGGCATGCTGGACGGCGTCTTGCGCCTGCCCTTCGAGATGGTGCTGACCGAAAGCTTCGCCTTTGTCGAGCAGCAGACGGCGCTGTCGCGCATGACCCAGGCGCTGCGCCGGCTGCGCGCCGCCGATCATGACGCGCTGAGCCTCAGAGGCGAGCTCGCCGCCGCCAAGGACGATGTCGCAGCCGGCCGCGCGGCGTATGGCGAACATCATCTGTCCATTCTGGCGCGCACGCCGACCCTGGAAGCGCTCGACCAGGCCACCGCCGATGTGCAGGCGGCGCTGGCCGAGACCGGCGCCATCGCGGTGCGCGAGGAAATGAATCTGGAGCCGGCCTTCTGGGCCCAGTTCCCCGGCAATTTCGGATTGATTGCGCGCAAAGCGATGCTCTCCACCGCCAACTTCGCCAGCCTGGCCAGCTTCCACAACCATCCCACCGGCCAGGCCAGCGACAATCACTGGGGCCAGCCCATCACGGTGCTGGAGACGACCTCCTTCGGTCCCTATCACTTCAATTTCCATTCCGGCGACCTGGGCAACTTCACCATCATCGGGCCCAGCGGCAGCGGCAAGACCGCGCTGCTGGCCTTCCTGCTGGCCCAGGCCGAGCGCATGCAGCCGCGCATCGCCTATTTCGACAAGGACCGCGGCGCCGAAGGCTTCATCCGCGCCATCGGCGGGCGCTATGATGTGATCTCGCCCGGCCAACCCACCGGTTTCAATCCGCTGGCCCTGCCCGATACCGGCGAGAACCGCGCCTTCCTGGCCGAATGGCTGTCGCGTCTCTTGTCGTCCTATGGTGCGCCGCTGACGGCGGAAGACCGCGCCATCATCGCCGACGCCATCGACGCCAATTATGCGCAAGACCCCAGCCACCGCCGGCTGCGCTACCTGCGCGAACTGTTCCGCGGCCAGCGCCGCCCCAGCGCCGGCGATCTGGCGTCGCGGCTGGGCGCCTGGTGTGATGGCGGCGAGCATGCCTGGCTGTTCGACAATGAGGACGATGCACTGGATGTGACCTCGCGCATCCTGGGTTTCGACATGACCCGGCTCTTGAATTCGCCCACCACCCGCACCCCCGCCATGATGTACCTGTTCCACCGCATCGAGCAGCGGCTGGACGGCACCCCCGCCATCATCGTGGTCGATGAAGGCTGGAAGGCGCTGGATGACGATGTCTTTGTCGGCAAGATCAAGGATTGGGAAAAGACCATCCGCAAGCGCAACGGCCTGGTCGGCTTCTGCACCCAGAATGCCGACGACGCGCTGGAAAGCCGCATCGGCCCCGCCATCATCGAACAATCCGCCACCCAGATCTTCTTCCCGAACCCCAAGGCGCGTGCGAGCGACTATATCGGCGGCTTCGGCCTGTCCGAGCACGAGTTCGAACTGGTGCGCAGCCTGCCTGACACCTCGCGCTGCTTCCTGATCAAGCAGGCCGATCACAGCGTGGTGGCGCGGCTGGATCTTTCGGGCCTTACCGGTGAACTCAAGGTTCTGGCCGGCACCGAGACCAGCGTGCGCCAGCTTGATGCCCTGCGCGCCAAGCTGGGTGACGAGCCGGGCGCCTGGCTGGACGCGTTCATGAACGCTCGCGGCCGGAGTGTGGCATGAGCGTGTGCGGCACCACGACAGACTTAGGGGTGGTGCGCGACGTTTTGAGCGCGGTGGACTGCAACACCAAGAATTTCGCCCGCCTGGGCTATGAATCCCTCACCGCCGCCGGTTCGCCCTTCCAGGCAGCACTGACCGTGGCGCTGACCATCTATGTCGCGGTGATCGGCTATCGCCTGCTGTTCGGCAATGGTGCGCGGCTGGCTGACGGACCCACCATTGCGCTGAAGATCGGCGCGGTGCTGGCGCTGGTGACCAGCTGGAGCCTGTTCCAGACCCTGGTGTTCGATGTCGCCGAGCGCGCCCCGGTCCAGATCGCGGCGGTGATTTCCGCCCCCATGCGCGGCGGCGCCATGGCCGCCGATCCGGTGGCGGGCTTGCAGGCCGCCTATGACCAGCTTTCCGAAACCGCCAATGCCTTCGCCCATCCGCCCAAGAGCGTGCCCGACAAGGCCCAGGCCGATTACGCCGCCGCGTCCCAGGCGCTCACCCTGGCATCCAACGCCCTGTTCGTCGCCAGCGCCGGGCTGATCGCCGTCATCACCATCGCCATCGGGCTTCTCACCGCCACCGGCCCGGTGTTCATCGCCTTGTTCCTGTTCTTCGAGACGCGCGGCTTTTTCGTCGGCTGGGTGCGGGCGCTGGGCGCCTGCGCCTTCGGCCTGATCAGCGCCTGGAGCCTGACGGTGCTGATGCTGCATGCCGTGCAGCCCTGGATGGACAGCCTGTCGGACGTTGGCGCCAACGGCATCGCCGATGCCCGCACCGGCATCACCGCCGCCATCATTGTGCTGGTGTTCTGCGCCAGCCAGTTCGCGCTGCTGCTGGCGGGCATTGTGATCGCGCGCGGCTTCCGCCTGCCCGGCGCGGTCCGCCCCGCCGCGGCCGCGCAAACCGTCACCGCACCTGCCGCGACCCTGGTCACGCCGCTGGACATGATCTCCCGCCCCGTGCGCCTGGCTGAACAGTTGGGCCGTAGCGAAGCGACCACCACATACACCGATCGCACGGCAGCCGCGGCCAGCGCTGCCATTGCCGGGCGCGCGCCCGTGATGGCCGCCGCACCAGGCCGCATCGGCGACATGTACCGCCGCCCGGCGGTCACCAGCGAAGCGAGGCGCGGATGAAACGCCCGCTGGCCGCGCTCCTCTGTGCCGCGCTCCTAGCCGCCACGCCGTCGCAAGGCGCGCTGATCCCGCGCCCCGGCTCGGGCGATCCGCGCATCTATGTGGTGGATTACGATCCCGCCCAGGTGGTGGAGCTGCGCGCCACTATGGGCTACCAGACCTTCATCGAATTCGCCTCCGACGAGCATATTGAAAATGTCGCGGTGGGCGATGCCGCCGGCTGGCAGATCACCCCCAACCGCGCCGCCAATCTGTTGTTCGTCAAGCCGATGAGCGAAGTGCCCACCACCAACATGACGGTGGTGACCAACTATCGCCGCTATTCCTTCGAGCTCAGCACCCACCCCCATGCGCCCGCCGGCGACAAGAGCATCGTCTATACCTTGCGCTTCCAGTATCCCGAGGTTGCGGTGGCCACCGTGATGGCCAAGCCGGCCACGCCCGAACCGCCGCCGCTGCCCAAGGTGGCCAATGCCGCCTACAGCTATGACGGCTCGACCCGCATCGTGCCGTCGCGGGTGTTCGATGACGGCCGCGCCACCTATTTTGAATTCCGCGACAGCGATTCCTATCCCGCCATCTTCTCGATGGACGGCGACAAGGGCGAAGTGGTGGTCAACACCTATATGCGCAGCGGTTATATCGTCGCCGACCAAGTGTCGCGCGGCTTCGTGCTGCGCCAGGGCAAAGACGTCACCCGCGTTTTCAATGATGGTTTCCGAGTGCCCGGACCGGGGCCGCAAAGCCCCCGCCGCCGAGCCAAAAGCTGCTGGATATGCCTATGAGCAATATTCCTCCCGACCTCGCCCGCAGTCCGGTGTTTGAGCGCGGCAATGGATTGCATCCCGGCCTGGTGCGACCCGGCTCGTCCTGGGGCGCGGGCCTTGGCATCGTCGGCGCCTGTGTGCTGGGCGTGATCACTTTCATGTCGCTGTCCAGCGCGCGACAGGCGCGCCAGGTCCAGCCGGTGGCGCAAGTGGTGCCGCCCGCGCCCAAGCCCGTGATGATTGCCGCCGCGCCGCCGGCGCCGGCGCCCATCCTGATCCAGGCCGCCGCGCCGCAGCCGGTGGCGCAGGTTCAGCCCGCGCCCGACACCCGTTCCCCCGCCATGGTGGTGGATTTCAGCCAGGCACCCGCCGCCGGCACCGTTGCGGCGACGTTGGCGCAAGCCGGCGCGCCCGGGGCGACCGCGGCCGCCGACGACAAGCTGTCGCCGGACGAGCGCTTCTCCGCCAAGGTCGGCAATTCCAATGTCGATGTCGCCCATTCCTCGCGGCTGCGCGATCCCGCTCACACCGCCCCCCAAGGCACCATCATTCCCGCCGTGCTGGAAACCGCGATCAATTCCGATCTGCCCGGCTTTGTGCGCGCCGTGGTCAGCCGCGACGTGCGCGGCTTTGACGGCAGCACGGTCCTGATCCCGCGGGGCTCCAAGCTGGTGGGCCAGTATCGCAGCGGCGTGGCGCTGAGCCAGACCCGCGCCTTTGTGGTGTGGTCGCGAGTGCTGACCCCGGACGGCGTCTCCATCGACATCGGCTCGCCCGGCACCGACCAGCTGGGCCGCGGCGGGCTGGAAGGCGAGACCGACACGCATTTCTTCCAGCGCTTCGGCGCCGCCATCCTGTTGTCGGTGATGGGCGCGGGGCTGGACGCCTTGACCGATCACGACAACCGCAACACCGCCATCATCATCGGCTCGTCGCAGCAGGCCAGCCAGGTCGCCGCCATCGCGTTGCAGAAGCAGATCGACATTCCCCCCACCATCACGGTGGCCCAGGGCACGCCGCTGCAGGTGTTTGTCACCCGCGACCTGGATTTTGCAGGCACATCGACTCCGGGAACGGGCAAATGACGGCGGGCGTCTATCTCGACACCTATCTGTCGGCGCTGGCGCCCTGGCTGACGCGCGACGATGTCACCGACCTGTTGATCAACCGGCCCGGCGAAGTGTGGATCGAGACCACCAGCGGCATGCTGACCCGCATCGCCGCGCCGCAAGTGACCGACGTGGTGCTGAGCCGGCTGGCGCGCCAGATCGCCGCTGCCACCCACCAGGGGGTCAACCGCGAACAGCCCCTGTTGTCGGCCACCTTGCCGGACGGCGGCCGGGTGCAGATCATTGCCCCGCCCGCCACCCGCGACGGCATGGCCATCGCCATCCGCAAGCACGTGATCAATGACCTGTCGGTGGATGATCTGGCGGAGACCGGATTGTTCGCAGAAAGCACGCCGGGCGCGCGGCGGTCGGCCCGCGATGACGAGCTGGCGGCGATGCTGAAGAGCGGCGACCGCAGCGGCTTTCTGAAGGAAGCTGTGCGCGCCAAAAAAACCATTGTGATCAGCGGCGGCACCTCGACCGGCAAGACCACCTTGCTCAACGCGCTGGTGCGCGAGATCGATACCAATGAGCGCCTACTGGTGATCGAGGATGCGCCGGAAATCCGCCTGGACCGTCCCAATGCCGTGGGCCTGATCGCGGTGCGCGGTGAGCAGGGCGAGGCGCAGGTGGATGCCGATGATCTGCTGCGCGCCTCGTTACGCATGCGGCCCGACCGTATCTTGCTGGGCGAATTGCGCGGCAAGGAAGCCTTTGCCTTCCTGCGCGCCGTCAACAGCGGCCATCCCGGCTCCATCACCACCGTGCATGCCGACAGCCCGGAAGGCGCCATCGACCAGATCGCGCTGCTGGCCATGACCAGCGGGCTGGATCTGGGCTGGAGCCGCATCCAGACCTATGTGCGGCAAGTCATAGACGTGATCGTGCAACTCGACCGCCAGAACGGAAAGCGCCGGGTGTCGGATATCCAGTTCCTGGCCGGATCGATGCCGCCGGCGGCGAACGACTAGGCGCCCGGCACACCCAGCGACTTCGCCGCTTCCTGAAGCGCCGCCTGCGCCGCCGGTGTGCCGGCAAAGGCCTGGCGCGCCTGCTTGTATGCATCCGCCGCCTTGTCACTTTCGCCCAGCACCATGCGCGCCCGCATCAGGCGCACCCAACCGCCCGAGTCCTTGGGGTTGGCTTTCAACTCGCCGGCAAGCTTGTCCACCATGGAATGGATCATGGCCTTGCGGTCGGCGTCGGACATCTGACCCGCAGCGGCAACTTGCGCACTGTTGGGGCCGGGCGCCGTGGCGGGAGCAGCCGCAACCGGCGGCAGCTTGCCGGTGAGATCGATGTGCTGCTCCTTTGCCAGGTCCTCGACATAGGTGCGCACCTGCGCGGCCCAGGGCGCATCGGGCGGGGCGCTTTTCAGCAGCGCCACGAAATCATTCATCGCCCCGGCATGGTCGCCTTTCTGGTCGCGGTGGATGGCCAGGAAATAACGCGCCCGGGGATCGGCGGGATCGCCTTTCAACGCACGCTGGAAGATCGCGGCAGCCTCGTCCGAGACCTTCCCTTCGGATTGCACCATCGCCTCTCCTTCCGCGGAGAGATATTCGACATTGGCGGGATCGATCGCCACCGCCTTGGCATAGGCCTTGGCCGCATCGGCGGGGCGGCCGGTGCGCATGTAGGACCAGCCCAGCATCTGCCAGCCCTGGGCGTCGCCCGGATTCTGCTGCAGCTTGGCTTCCAGCCCGGCGATCATGTTGGCGACTTCGCCCATGGGATGGGCTTTCGGATCGGCCGCGGCACTTTGCGCTTGCGGCGCGCTGGCGGTGGCCATGCCGGATTGCAGTTCCGGATGCCCCATCATGGCGTAGAGCGCCGTGGCGCAGAGGGTGACGATCGCCACCAGGCCCAGCGCCACCCAGGGCATGGAGGTTGGCGCGAAAGGCCGCGCCACGCCCGCGGACTCGCGGTCTTCCACCAGGATGCGGCGCTTGATCTCGGCGCGCAGGGCCTCGGCCTCGGCCGGATCGATCAGATTGGCGGCAACCTGCGCATCCACTTCGCCAAGCTGGCCCTTCAAGATATCCACGGTGCGGGCTTGCGGACGCTGCTCATAGCGGCGCACCAGCGGGATCGTCAGCCCCACCGCCGCAAGTGCGATCATCACGGTCAAGACAATCCAGAGAATCATGCGATGTCGTCCTTCAGCAGCTTGGCCAGCCGCGCCTGTTCTTCCGGGGTGAAGCTGGCGGGATCGTCGTTGCACCGCCGCCGGAGATAAAAGCCCACGCCTACCGCGCCCGCGACCAAGGCCAACAGCGGCCCCAGCCACAACAGCAAGGTTTCGGCCTCGAACGGCGGCTTGAGCAAAATATAAGCGCCATAGCGATTGACCAGGAAGGCGACAGCTTCCTTGTCGGTGTCGCCGGCCTTCAGCCGCTGGCGCAGCAGCACGCGCAAGTCATGCGCCAGATCGGCATCGGAATCATCAATGGTCTGGTTCTGGCAGACCACGCAGCGCAGCCCCGCGCTGAGCGCCCGCGCCCGGGATTCCAGTGCGGGATCGGCCAACTGCTCGCTGGGCTGCACGGCAAATGCCGGCGACGCCAGCACGGCCCAGAATAAAACGAAGGCCAATGCCAGCCGCCGTTTCATGTTTCGGACCGCAAATGCTGCAACAGCGGCTTGATGGTGTTTTCCCAGTCGCGGCTCTCGAGCGGGCCGATGAACTTGTAGCGAACCCGGCCCTTGCGATCGACAATGAAGGTCTCCGGCACGCCGGCCACCCCCAGATCGATGCCGGTGCGACCGCTCTTGTCGTTGCCGGCCTTGATATAGGGATCGCCATTGTCGGCGAGATAGCGCGCGCCGTCGGCGGCGTCGTCCTTCCAGTCCAGGCCCTGGATGGTGATGCCCTGGCCTTTCAGTTGCAGCAGCAGGCTGTGTTCCAGCCGGCAGGCGACGCACCAGGAGGCAAACACGTTGAGCAACATGGGCTCGCCTTTGAAGTCGGCGCTGGCCAGGCCCTGATTGTCGCGCACCGCCGGCAGGGCAAATTGCGGCAGCGGCTTGTTGATCAGGGTCGAGGTGATGTGGGACGGATCGTGCCTGAGCCCCATCACAAACGCCACGACCAAGGCAAAGAAGGCCGCCACCGGCAGCAAGAACAATAGGCGTTTCATGCCGACGCCTTGACCGCAGCCACGCGCGCCACCGGACGCGCCGCGCCGACGCGGAAGCGCCGGTCACTGAGCGACAGGGCGCCGCCCAGCACCATCAAAAAGCCGCCGCCCCAGATCCAATCGACCAGCGGATGATCCCAGATGCGCACCACCAATCCATTGGCGCCTTGTTCGCCGATGGAGACGTAAACATTGCCCAGAAAGCCGGTGCCGATACCGGCCTGGGTGGTGGTGGTCTGGCTGGCGGGAAACAGCCGCCGTTCCGACACCAAAGTGCGGCTGCCGGCATGGCTGGCGACAGTGAAGCGCGCCTGCTCGGCCTGGTAATTGGGGCCCACCACATTGCCGATGGAATTCAGCGTGTATTGCGCCCCCGCCAGCTCGACGCTCTGGCCAACTTTCATCTCCAGGATTTTGTTGGACTGCCAGGCGGTCACCGCGGTGACGCCGATGGCGGTGACGCCAAGCCCCATATGCGCCGCCGTCATGCCCCATACCGCCAGCGGCGTGGCGCGCAGGAAACGGCCCAGATCGCCGCCCAGGCTGGAGCTGATCTTCCAATAGCGCGCCGGAATAGCGATGGCGCCGGCGATCAACAGCAGACCGAGCGCCAGCCCCGCTGCCGCCAGAACCTGGCCGATGCCGAACGCCAGAATACCTAGCAACAGCGCCAATCCCGACACGATCAGCGGCCAACGCAGCCGCTTCAACACTTCGCGGCTGTCATTGCGCTTCCAGTTCAGCATCGGCCCGAAGCTGACCAAGATCAGCAGCGGCACCACCACCGGCACAAAGGTCAGTTCGTAATAGGGCCGTCCCACCGAGACGGAATGGCCGCCGGCAATCTCCACGAACACCGGATAGAAAGTGCCCAAAAACACCGTGGCGCAAGCCGCCATCAAAAACAGGTTATTGACGGCAAGGCCCCCTTCCCGCGACAGCGGCTGGAACAGCGCGCCTGTGCGCATGGCCGGCGCCCGCCAGGCGAACAGGCCCAGCGCCGTGCCGGTGGCGAGCGCAATGATGCCCAGGATGTAGATGCCGCGCCGCGGATCGACCGCAAAGGCATGCACGCTGGTCAAGACGCCCGAGCGCACCAGGAAGGTGCCGATCAGGCTCAGCGAGAAGGTCAGGATCGCCAGCAATATGGTCCAGCTGATCAGGGCGCCGCGCCGCTCCAGCGCGATGGAGGAATGCAAAAGCGCCGTGCCCATCAGCCAGGGCATCAGCGAGGCATTCTCCACCGGGTCCCAGAACCACCAGCCGCCCCAGCCCAGGGTGTAATAGGCCCAAATGCTGCCCATGGTGATGCCGGCGGTAAGACAAATCCATGACGCCAGCACAAAGGGGCGGATCCAGCGGGCCCATCCGGCATCCACCTGGCCCTCGATCAGGCCCGCCATGGCGAAGGAAAAGGCCGAGGAAAACCCGACATAGCCCAGGTAGAGCATGGGGGGATGGAAGACGAGCCCGGGATCCTGCAGCAACGGGTTCAGTTCGGTACCGTCCGAAGGCGCCGGAAACAGCCGCAGGAAGGGATTGGATGTGAACAGTGAAAAGCCCAGAAAGGCGACGCCGATGATGCCCTGCACACCTAGTACCCGGGCCTGCAAGGTCTCGCGCAGCCGGCCGCCGAACAGCGCCACCGCCCCGCCCTGCAGCGCCAAAATCAGCACCCACAGCAGCATCGAGCCTTCATGGCTGCCCCAGGTGGCGGCGAAACGGTAGATGGCCGGCTGGGCGGCATTACTATGCTGGGCCACCAGGGCGATGGAGAAATCCTTGCCCACGAACCCCGCCGCCAGGGCGGCAAAAGCCAGGCCGACGAACAGCAATTGCAGCAAGGCGGTGGCACGGCCCAGACCCATCAGGGCGGGGTCCCGCCGGGCAGCCCCCCAAAAGGGCGCGATCGCCTGCACGGCCGCCAGCACGAATGCCAGAACCAGCGCCAATTGTCCGATTTCCGCCGCCATCGTCTCGCGATTGCCCGTCACACCCTGTCCGGCGACCCTAGCGTACCCCGCAGGGCTGTGAAATAATTAAATAATCCGGGCCTTTGACGGGCTTCGGATGGGGTGGGGTCAGTCGTGTCGGAAGTCTTTCAGATCGCCATTATCGGCTCTGGGCCGGCGGGTATGAGCGCGGCCAATCGCGCCGCCGCGCGCGGCCTCAGCCATGTGCTGCTGGAGAAGACCGACCATCTCTCCGACACCATCTACCGCTATCAAAAAGGCAAGCATGTGATGGCGACGCCCGTCAGCCTCACCTTGCGCTCCGACAACACATTCGACGCCGGCAAGCGCGAAGCCATTCTGGAAAACTGGAACCAGCAGACCGCCGCCGCCAAGGCCAATATCCGCTACAAGGCCGAAGTGAAGTCGGTTACCGGCACCAAGGGCGATTTCACCATCACCCTGACCAGCGGCGATGTGGTGAAGGCCCAGACCATCATCATGGCCATCGGCACGCAGGGAAATCCCAACCTGGTGCGCTGCGACGGCGCCAAGCTGCCGCATGTCCAGTATCAGCTCGACGATCCGCGCGAATATTTCGACGAACATATCTTCGTCATCGGCGGCGGCGATGCCGGCATCGAGAATGCCCGGGGCCTGGCGGAAGACCCCGAACAGAACAACACCGTCACCATCGTCAACCGCTCCAAGGATTTCTCCAAGGCCAAGGCGGCCAATGTCGAGCTGATGATGGAAGCCCAGAAGGCCGGGCGCCTCAACATCCTGTCGGAAGCTTCCCCTTCCAAGATCGAGGAAGGCTGGATCACCATCGAGACGCCGGAAGGCGAAAGCCGGTTGCCGTGCAACCGCGTCATCGCCCGCATGGGCTCGGCGGCGCCGCGCGGCTTTGTGGAATCCATCGGCGCCACCCCTGATCCCAATGACCTGGATGATCGCGGCAAGCCCAAGCTGAAGGGCGGCATCCAGTTCACCAGCGAGGCGCGCGACGCCTTCCCCAAGCTTAGCCCGCAATTCGAAACCACCGTGCCCGGCGTCTATTCCATCGGCGCGCTGGCCGGCTACCCCCTGATCAAGCACTGCATGAACCAGGGCTATGACGTGGTGGAGTTCATTGCCGGCAATACCGAGCTGAAACCCGCCGACGAACCCTTGCTGGAACAGCGCCTCAAGGACATCCCGATTAAGAAAAGCGTGGCCGACTGGATCGAGTTCCTGCGCAGCAATGTCGAGATCCTCAAGGGCCTGTCACCGCTGCAGATGCGCGAATTCCTGCTGGACTGCGCCGTCAAGGTCTATGCCGAGAATGACGTCATCTTCGAGCGCAATGCCATCGGATCCTCGCTGTTCGGCATCGCCTCGGGAACCGTCAAGGTCGAGATCAACCCCCAGGATCCCTCCATCACCATTCCCATCGGCCAGGGCTCGATCTTCGGCGAAGTCGGCTTGATCTCGGGCCGCCGCCGCGGCGCCACCATCCGCGCCGGCGCCGATTGCATTGTGGTGGAAATCCCGCGCACCGCAGCCTTGAAGCTGATGGGCTCCAACGAGGAAGCCAAGAAGACCGTCAACCGCATCACCACCGAACGCCACCTGCTGCAGATTTTCGGCTCAGGCCTGCAAGCCGCCGACATCGCCGAAATTCTCAAGATCGCCAGGGTGGAGGATATCCGCCCCGGCCAGAGCGTCATCAAGGAAGGCTCGGACGCCGGCGATGAATATCTCGCCCGTGCGCCCCGCGCCCGCATCGACAAGGAGCCCGCCAAGGGCGAGACCCAGGAAGCCTTCACCGCGCGCGTGGCAGCGGAAAAAGCCGCCGAAGCCGAGAAGCTGGCGGCGCTGCAGCCCGAGGCGCAGTCCCTGCGCGAAGGCGGCATCTACGACATCTTCATCGTGCGCTCCGGCTCCATGACGGTGGAGAAATCCATCGGCGGCAAGCAGGTGTTCCTGTCCTACATCCCGGCCGGTTCCTATTTCGGCGAAATGGCGCTGGTGGACCGGGGCAAGCGCACCGCCACGGTGCGCGCCACCGTGCGTTCCCAGGTGGTGCGGCTGAACGGGCGGCTGTTCCGCGAACTCCTGGACCGCAAGCCGGCCCTCAAGAAGAAACTGCAGGACGACATGAAGGTCCGGCAGGAAATCAACGCCTTCATCGAGGAAAAGAAGAAAAAATTTAGCGGCGTCGTCGATATGTATTCGGAAGTCGCCGACTTCCTGATCAAGCAGGGCATCGGTGAAGCCACCGACGCGCTGTTGATCGACGAGACCTTGTGCATCGGCTGCGACAATTGCGAAAAGGCCTGCGCCGACAGCCATGACGGCCTGTCGCGCCTCAATCGCGAGGCGGGCAAGACCTATGCCCATCTGCATGTTCCCACCTCCTGCCGCCATTGCGAGCAGCCCCAATGCATGACCGATTGCCCGCCCAACGCTATCCGGCGCGGCGCCGACGGCGAGGTCTTCATCAGCGATGCCTGCATCGGCTGCGGCAACTGCCAGCGCAATTGCCCCTATGGCGTGATCCGCATGGATTCGGTGCCGCCCAAGAAGCCGGGCCTGCTGCAGTGGATGCTGTTCGGCATGGGCCCCGGCCCCGGCGAGCCCGACAAGGACTGGCTGAAGAAGCATTACGATCCCAAGAAGCCCAAGGTCGCCATCAAGTGCGACATGTGCGCGGGCAAAAGCGGCGGGCCGGCTTGTGTGCGCGCCTGCCCCACCGGCGCCGCCATCCGCGTGTCGCCGGAACAGTTCCTCGATGTCGTCAAATCGGGCGGGCGATAGATCGTGGCGCAAGGGGTGAAAAGAGCCAGGGCGGTCGCCTCGCATGAAAGCTTCCTGCGCCATGCCCATTTCCGCTGGCTGAAGGTCGCGCTGTTGCTTTCGCTGGTCATCGCCGCCGGTTTTACCGCCTCCCTGACCTACGCCAATTTCCATCTGCGCCACACCGGCTCAAGCTGGTTCGGCTATATCAGCGGCACCATTGGCGCGGGCCTGATCGTGTGGCTGGCCTTGCTGGGGGTGCGCAAGCGCGCCATGACCGACGATGCCTGGTCGCTCAAGGCCTGGGTGTCGGCGCATGTCTATCTGGGCCTGGCGCTGATCGTGATCGCCACCCTGCATAGCGGGTTGCAGTTCGGCTGGAACATTCACACCCTGGCCTATGCCCTGATGATGCTGGTGATTCTGTCCGGCGTGTTCGGCATCATCGTCTATGCCAAAATCCCGCCCATCCTCTCGAACAATCGCGGTGAAACCACCCAGAAGCAGATGCTGGAGAAAATCCATGCCCTGGATGGGCGGCTGCTGGACGTGGCGCGTCCGCTGGATCAGAGCCAGGCAGCGCTGGTGATCCGTGCCGTGCGGAACACCCGCATCGGCGGCACCTTCTGGCGGCGGCTGTCGGGCAACCACGGCAATTGCGCCACCGCCAATGCTCGGCGCATGCTGCTGGCCGCCCGCAAGCGCATGTATGACGGGCCGCAAGCCGTGGCGCTGGACCAGGTACTGACCTTGCTGGAAGAAAAGAGCGTCAGCCTGGCCAAGGCGCGCCGCCATATCCGCCTGCGCAGCCTGTTGGAAGTGTGGCTGTTCATCCACATTCCCACCACGCTCGCACTGATCGCCGCGCTCACCGCGCATATCGTCAGCGTCTTCTTCTTCTGGTGAGGCGATGAGTTTCATCCTGCGCCAGATCAGCAAGCGTGTCGGCGCGCCCGACATTGTGCGCGAAAAGCCGCTTGTCCCGGCCGAACCGGTGATCGGCCGCGGCAGCGATTGCGACATCCAGCTCACCGACCTCGCCGTCAGCCTGCGCCATGCGGTGCTCAAGCAAGCCGGGCCCGGCCGCGTGGTGGCGGAGGCCCTGGGCAACGAGAATTTCGAAGCCAATGGCAAGTTCGTCACCAGCGCCAGCCTGGCCCTGGCCGAGACGCCGGTACTGGGGTTCGGCAGCCATGTGCTGACATTGTCGGCGGGCGAGAATGACGCGGTGCTGGTTCTGGCCACGGCGCGGGAAAATACCGCCGCCACCGCCGCCGGCGACGACCAGAAACAGGCCTTCGCGCTGAAATATGCGCTGTTCAGCAAGCGGCAACTGGCCTGGATGACCGGCATCTTCATCCTCTTGGCCTGCATGGCCTTCCCTATCGGCGTGTTCGTGCTGGGGCACAACCAGAACCGCAGCATCGCAAGCGCCGCCCAGCATCAATGGTCCAGCGGCCCCTTGTCGCCGGGACATCACTTCCTGGAGAAGAATTGCGAGGCCTGCCACCAGCAGGCCTTTGTCTCGGTCAAGGACAGCGCCTGCCTCTCCTGCCACCAGGCGGGTCTCAACAAACTGGAAGCGGCGCATGTCGAAGCCCGCAGCCGCGGACTGGGCAGTCCCTTCGCGCCCGATCCGGCCGGTGATCATGCGCCGCGTGACCGGTTGATGGCGGCCTCCCCACCCGATCCCAACCTGGCGCGGCGCATCAATACCTGGGTGGCCAACACCTTCTCCCATCCCAGCAACCGCTGCGCCAGTTGCCATACCGAGCATGTCGGCACTGGCAAGGGCGCCGACGGCGCCGCGCCTGCCCCGGTCAAGCCCGACCAGATCCGGCGCAATGACTGCAAGGATTGCCATACCGGCATGGCCCAGCGCCTGGCCGAGAACGGCACGCCCACCACCATTCCGGATGTGACCGACTGGGGCCATCATCCCGACTTCCGTCCCGTCATCACCGCCGGCTTCAAGGGCGACAAGCCGGTGCTGGTGAAGACCGCCTTGTCGCCAGGCCTGACGGAAAAGGACGGACTGACATTTGGTCATGACGTGCATTTGCTCAGCTCCGGCGGCGTGGCGCGCCAGGCGGTGGAGCTGGGCAAGGCGGCCGGCTATGGCGCGCCGCTGACCTGCGCCAACTGCCACAAGCCGGCGCCTGATGGCGGCTTCGTCAAGATCGACATGCCGAAGGATTGCGGCACCTGTCATTCCCTGACTTTCGCGCGCCGGAACGGGGTGGACCAGCAATTGAAGCATGGCCATCCCAACGAGGTCGTGGCCCAGCTAAAGCTTTATTATGCCAATCAGCCCAATTTCTCGGCCGGACCTGAGCTCTTTATTGGTCGCCCCGGGCTGCGGGGCGCCACGCCACGGGCCGGCCGGCCGGTCGATTATGTCGCCGATCAGGTGCGCGCCGCCTTTGAGCGGGGCGGCACCTGCACCACCTGCCACACCTTCACAAAACCGGCGCCGGGCTCACTGGAGTACAAGATCCAGCCGGTGCGCCTGACCGCCCGCTACCTGCCCTGGGGCGACTTCAATCACAATGTGCCGGAGCATAATAAGGACGCCAACGGCGCCCAGACCTGCAAGTCCTGCCACAAGGCCGAAAGCTCCAAGCTCTCCCAGGACGTGCTGCTGCCCAGGATCGCGGAATGCAACACCTGTCACGGCAAGACCAAGACGGAGACACAGGCCGCGGCAGGTAGTGATTGCGCCGAATGCCACGGCTTCCATAATACGGGCCTGCCGGCGTCACCCCGGCGCCGGGAACTGGCGCAAAGCGCCCTGATCCGGATACAGTAATCTTACGTATAGTGCTTGCTGTTTTTGCAACTTTTCCGACAACATTGTGTATTATCAACGGGTTATGGAGCGTCGGGCGGGGGATGACATAACGTGCTGACCATTGCTCAGATCACCGACCTGCACATCACCAGTGGCAAATATCCGCTGGATCATGTCCGCAATGCCACCCGGCTGCGCATCGCACTCAAGTCCGTCTATGCAATGAAGCCGAAGCCCGCCGCCATCCTGGTCACCGGCGACCTGATCGATAAGGGCACGCCCGAGGAATATGAGGAGCTGAAGCAGCTCCTCGCCGACTGCGAAATCCCTCTCTATTACGGCCTCGGCAATCACGACAACCGCGAAAACTTCCGCGAGGCATTTCCCGATACGCCGGTGGATGACAACGGCTTTGTCCAATACGCCTTCATGCTGGGCGACCTGCGCGTCATCATCTGCGACACGCTGGAAGGCAAGGAGCATGGCGGCTTCTGCGAAAAGCGCGCCGCCTGGCTGACCAAGACCCTGGCCGAGGCGCCGGACACGCCCACCTTGCTGGCGCTGCACCACCCGCCGATCGCCAGCGGCATTGTCTGGATGGATGAGCCGGCGGACGTGCCGTGGAAAATCCGCCTGGCCAACGTCATTCGCGGCCAGCAGCAGATCAAAGGCATCATTTGCGGCCACATGCACCGCTCCTTCAGCGGCCTCTTTGCCGGGCACCTGGTGCAAGTGTCGACCGCCACCTCCATCCAGCTCGCCCTGGACCTCAGCCCGATCGATCTTCGGGTGCCTGACCATCGCGAACTGCTGACAGAGCGCGCCCCCGGCTTCACCCTGCTGATGTGGGACAAGGGCGCGCTGGTGATGCATGCCTGCCCGGCCGGTGATTTCCCGGCGGCGGTGACCTACGAAGTGCCCTTCATCAAGGACCAGGCGAAAGCCGGCTAAAGCGCAATCCGGAAAATCGGTATCGATTTTCCGGTAAATTGCGCGACAAACCAAGAATCTAGAGCATGATCCGAAGTCGACGACATCGGATCATACTCTAGTTGCTGGCCATTTTCTTGGCGCGGGCAGTGACGTCGCGACGCGGCGGTCCGGACTTCTTGTCCTGGTCATCGGCCTGCACCGGCGCCTTCGGCTGGCCGGGCAATCCGACAAAGTCCGCCTTCACCGGCTCGTCGCTGACGCGATATTGCTGGCCCTTCCAGTCCACGAAGAACTTCTCCATCTCGTCGCGATGGAAGGGACGCGAGCCCAGCCGCCCGAAGATGGCGATCTGGCCACCGGTCTCGTCCACGGCGCGGTCACGGTCCAGGCCCTTGGACAAAGCCAGCGCCGGCGTCGAGGTTTTGGCCCAGGCGATCACTTCGGGCTTGGGCGGCGGCGAGAAGCCGTAGAAGTTGGGCTGGCTTTCCGGGCTGGTGAGCTGCAACACCTTCACGCCATTCTTGCCGTCGGCGACATAGGCGAAGAGCGAGGCATTGGTCGAACCCACGATCACGTCCTGGCTGTCGGCATTCTCAAACGGCTTGCTCCAGTAGGCGCGTGGCTTTTCCGGATTTTTCACATCGACAATGACCAAACCGTCCTTGCCGGCGGCGACATAGGCATAGGTGCGGGCGACATAGACCCGGCGGGCGTCATCCAACAGGAAGCGGGCGCCGTCGATGAGCCTGGGCTTGTCCAAATTGGTGACATCCAGCACTTCCAGCCCGCGGGAATCGGTGACGAAGAGATAGCGGAACTGCAGCGCCGAGGCGCGCATGTCGGGCAGCGCCACTTGGGCAGTCACTTTCGGCTTCATGGGATCGTTGAGGTCCACCACCACCAGCCCGCGCGGGGTGGCGATATAGGCATAATAGCCGCCCAGGGTGATATGGCGGGCGCCGTTCAGCACGCCATCGGGATTCCAGGTCAAAGCGCGGTGGATATTGTTGTTGCGCGGGTTGCGGTCGTTGAAGGTGTTCACATCCACCAGGATCAGGCCTTCTTCCGCATCGGTGATGAAGGCGTAATTGTAGATGGGGTGGAACGGCTGCTCCTGGTTAAACTTGCGCATCTCCGGCGTGTTGCGCTCGGGCGCGATGGACTGGCCGGTGGGCAGCGCCATGCAGGTGGCGTTCTTCGACGGCACCCGCACCCGCTGGCCCAGCGGCGAGAAGGGCGCGGTGATCACTTTCTGGGAAATGTCCTTGTTGGCGACACTGGCCACGTCCAGCACCTGGAAGCCGCCGGCCCCTTGCGCGGTATAGAGGTATTCGCCGCGCAGCTGCAGGCAGCGTACCGCATCGGGAGTGGAATGGGTGACATTGAAGATGTCTTCGACATTGGTGTCGCCCTTGCCGAAAAGATCACCGCGCCGCCAGTCCACCAGCTCGCGATTGTTGCGCTCGACATGGGCCTTGTAATAGTCGGGATAGGCGAATTTCTGCAGATAGGAGCCGAACACCGCCTGGGGCTCGCTCCATTCGGTGACCCGCACCGCTTCGATGCCGCCTTCCAGGCCCGTCCAGGCATTCAGGCCGACGAAATTGACGAAGTTGGTGCCCAAGAGCAGCAGCTGCGCCATGATCGCATTGTTGTCATTGGCGGCCGAGACATGACAGTCGCTGCAGGTCTTGGTCTCGGTGGTGCGCACCGTATGCGGGAAGTGCGGCGCAAATGCCTGGCTGGAGAAGCCGCTGGCCGCGATGGGCGGCTGCTGCACATAGATGCGGTCGCGGTTGATATTGGTGGAGCTGAGCACCAGGGCCGAGCTTGAGCGCACCGGCGCGATCTCATTGCCCTTGACGGTGGAATGGATGCCCAGCTGGAACATGTCGTCGCGCGCCACTTGCGGATTGTAGGTGGCGTAGTTGCGCGCCGTGTCGCCCTCATACTTGTGGGCGTCGGTTTTCCAGTTGGCTTCGATCGGCAGGTGGCAGCCGCCGCAGGATGTCGTCCAGGAGGTATGGCAGGTGAAGCAGGCCATCTCGCTGTCCTTGTGGGCGAGGTTCTTGCCTTCGACGCCGGGGCCCCACGCCATCTGCTTGCCGTTATCGCTGGTGCGGGCCATCAGCTTGGCGCGAGCTTCCTTCTCATTGTAGTTGGGGCTTGAGGGATCGACCGTGTCCTTGACCAGCGACACCTTCCATTTGAGGTTCGGGTCCAGCGACGAGGTTTGGATCAGGACCCGGCGGCCGGCTTCTTCCGACCATTCAAAACGACGGCTGCCATCCTGGTTGCGCAGCTGGCGCAGGTCGGTACCGCCCGGCGGCGCGGCGGGGCCAGAGGTTTTCAGAGTCGGGAATTCCGAGACCGTGCCGTGGCAATCCTTGCAGCCGATTTCCACCGCATTGGCGACTTCGCCCATGATCAAGCCGCTGCCATGACTGTCCTGGGCGAAATGGCAATCCGAACATTGCATGCCCTTCTCGGCATGGATGTCCATCATGTGCACCGCCTTGCCGGGATTGACGCCGACGGGGGCGAACTTGCCCACACCCTTCTTGCGCCACTTTTCCGGATCGTCGTTGGCGACGATTTTGCCATCCTTGTCCAAGAGGTTGCCGTCGCGGTCGCGCTTGAAGATGGCACGGAAGTTCCAGCCATGACCGTGATAGTCGGCGAACTGGGTGTCTTTCAGCTTGTCGTTCAGGTCATAGACATTGCGCGTGAAATCCACGTCTGCCCACTTGCCGCGCGGGGCGGCGCCTTCCGGGTTGCGGTCCAGGACTTTGCGCATTTCCTCGGAGGTCGGATATTTCTGCTCCTTGGGCCACATGGAGGGCGCGTCGGATTCGTAATCCCACATCGTGTAGCCGAGGTAGGTGTTCAGGAACATGTTGGGCTGGTGCATGTGGCAGTTCATGCACTGGGCGGTGGGGATGGCGCGGGTGAATTTGTGCTTGATGGGGTGGCCGGATTCATTCTTGTCGATGGTGGGATCGACCGTCTGGCTTTTGCCGTCGCGGCCGTCCGGGGCATAGACCGAGCTTTCGCGCGGCTCGCGGCTGTTGGCATAGATCACGTGACAGCCGGCGCAGCCCGACTGGCGATAGTCGCCCGGCTGGTCGTTGGTGCCCATGAACCACATGAAGGGATCGTTGAGGCGGGTCTTGTGGATGTTGAGGATGGGAATGGCGACGCGCAGGCCGGTGCCGGGACCGCGCGCGGATTGCTTGAGATCGGGACGGCCCGGCTCTTCCAGCTTCTGGATCGAGCCGGTGGGATCGGGCAGGCCGATTTCCGGGAACAGTTCGCTACCATTGCGGCCGCCACGCTCGAACACCCGGAAGATGTCGCCGGGCGGCACCACCTGCCAGGTCGGCAGTGGGATCAGCGCCGCCAGGGCGCCGCGCTTCTGCTGTTCTGGTGTGACGGTGCCGGGCGGGGCGCCGGGCGACACGACCTTGGCGGGCTGGCCATCGCGGGTATAGGCCTCACCAATGCCGACATCGGGGATGCCCAGCACGTTGTCGTGCGCGCCCTTGAGCGGCACGATGCCGTTATTGTAAGAGGCGCCTTCATAGAACATGGCGCCCGTCGCCATCAGCGAGCGTTCTGACGCCGTGATCTGGTCCATATGGCAGGCGCCGCAGGATTCGCGCGCCACCCGGTAATCCGACGGATTGACGAAGCGCACATATTCGGGCGCCTCGCGGTTCAAAAGGGTGTAGCTTTCCTTGGGATTGGCGGAGCTGGGATAATGCCAATTCTGCGGATAGCGCGGCAGCACATGCGCCTTGTCGCGGAGGCTGGCATATTGCGGATCGGTCTTGGCGAGGTTCGCCGCCGCGCGCACCGTGGCGTCGCCGCCATGGCAGTCGGCGCATCCCAGCAGCACCGCCTGATTGTCATGCATGGACGGCGCATCGGAGGCACTGTGGCAGGAGACGCAGCCCGCGCTCTTGGCATCGGCTTCGGCCTGACTCTGGCCGCGCGGCGCGTCGGGCGTTTTCACATAAGTGCGTTCGACCGCGACATCCTCATCGCCGGCCAGCAGTTTGGTCGTGGCTGCACCTGCCAGCAGGGCCAGGACCGCCAGCAACAACGCCTTCTTGTGCCAGCTCGCCGCCATGCGCCTCTAGAAGGTGAGAATTGCGTTGAACAGCATGGAATAATACTGGCCGTCATGGCTGGAATTGGTGAACAGGTCACCAAAGCCCGGCCCCGGCGACAGCACTGCGCCCGAAGCCCGGAACACGATGTTCTGGGTCAGCCAGGGACGATAGGTCAGCGCCAGCGAGGTATCCCAGCCCAAATCCTGGGAGATGGTGTTTTCCTGGCGCAGGGCCGACACCACGGTCGTATCGCTGAACCACAGATGGTTGATGTTCACCGCCGCCCGCAGCTCCGGCAGGATGTCGAAGTCCGCGCCGCCGCCCAGGAGGATGGTGCCGGGATTGTTGAAATTGGACTGGCCCTCTTCCTTGGACGAGCGCAGGTCGTTGAGAATGCCGTTGCGGCTGCTGAGAGCGATGGCGCGGCCGCCGCCGGCGAAGGGAATGGACTGGCGAATGTAATAGCTGGTATCCGAGCCGGCGAATTGCGGATTTTCGAAGATGGCGTCGAAGCCGCCTTCATGATCGTCATAAGGGTTGTCGTCGCCCGAGGCATAAAGCGCCGACAGCCGCACCCGGATCCAGTCGAAATCCACTGACGGTTCGGCGGCCAGGAAGTAGCCGGAAATGTCGGCCGGCCGGCTGGTGAAGAAGTTGTTGCGGTCCTCGCCCAAGACGCCATAGCCGGTGATTGTCAGGTTGACCGGACCCCAATGGCCGTCGCCGGAATAGCCCAGATAGACGGCGTCATAGTCGCGCGGGCGGATATCGCCCAGCAGCGCCGGGCGTGAGGGAAAGCCGTTGAAATCGATGTGAATGGTATCGGCTTCGCGGTTCATGTTGTAGACCGCAGTCAGCTCGGAGGTGAAGCCGGGGATCGGCAAATCCTGAGCATAGACATTCGCCACCATGACGTAATCGTTGCGCACCGCCTGGGTAATGTCGTTCAGGCCCGAATTGGTGTCCTTCTCCAGCCGCGCGAAGAAGCCTAGATTGTACTGATAGCGGTTGTTGTCGCGATCGCCGAATAGGCGCACGCCCAGCTGGTTGTCCTGGAACAGGAAGCCGCGGAAGTCCGAGGTGAAAGGCTGGATGCCGATGCGGATGGAATCGAAATCGTAGCGGTCATCCACATTGCGGATGTGATAATCCAGAAAGGCTTCCTGCAGCCCCACCAGACCGTCGAGGCGATGGGTGGGCTGGCCCGGATCGACCGACAGCACACGGCGTTCCGACACCATGGCGTAGTTGACGTTCATGGCCACAGCGAAGCGAAATTCGATCTCCGGCGGCTTGAAGGCGGTGGAGCCTTTGTAGATGTCGGCGCCGGCGATGAAGGTCTGGACAAAGACGCTGGAGTCGGCCTGGCCGAACACGTCCAGGCTGCCGGGACGCTGGGTGGTCTGAATGCTGACCGGGGTTGGGAAGGAGCGCAGCTCCGCCACGCTGTCGGACACGCCGGTCAGGTCCAGGAACCAGTCACTGGTCCCCAGGATGGGACGGTCGCCCTTGATGACATTCTGATTGTAGGGATCCCACCATTGGCCGCCTACGCCCAGCGCATCCACAATGCGCCAGCGGTCGGGCACCGGAAACCAGCTTTCGGCGGGGAAGGCTTCCGGCGGCGGCGCCACCACGGCGCCCTGGTTGTTCTGCAGCACTGGCATTTCGTAATTGCGCAAGCGGCCGGGGATGGAACGGCCCGCGGTGGAGTCCTGGGTCGCCGGCACCGGCTCATTCTGCGCCATACGGACCCGCCTCTTGGACGCGTCGATCACAAGCGGCACGGGCGACCTGAGCGCCGCGGCGGCGCGGGCATTGGGGGTCGAGGCGTCAGGCTTGGTCCGTTCCTGCGCCAGCGCAGGGACAGCCGCCAGCAGCGCGGTCGCCAGAGAGGTATTGAGCAGAATGGCGCGGAGTTTGGTCATTTGTTCTGGCACACATTCTGCTCGTTCGTATCCAGGAACGGCGCGAAGGGGCAGTTGACGTATCGCAGCCGCACCGAATTGCCGTTGACCTGAATGATCACATTGTCGGAGCGGATGCCGGTAGGCGCCTCGGCAATGCCGGAAACGCGGGCGCCGCCATTGAACAGGCCCAGGAAGGAGATCATGTCGTCCTGGTCGATGCCGTCACCCGAGGTGCCGACCGCGCCCACCAGGGTGGTGCCGCGATAGATCGGCACGCCGCCGGAGAAGATCTGGATGCCGTTCTGCAACCGGTTCTGGCCGGCCGCGGCATCCGGAATGAACGTGCAGCGCTGCGGCGTGTCGGTCGCCGCGGCGCCGGTCACGAACTGCACATGCTGCACCAGGTTGGTGAGGATCAGCGCCGACTGCAGGCCGGTGGAAAAAGGCGACCATTTGGCGATCGGGCGCGAGAAGGGCCCATTGGGATTGTTGAACTGGCCGTCCGGGAAGAAAGGCCGCGCCAGGTTGCCGACCGCGCGCGAGGAATAGGCGGTGGCGCCGGTGAAAGCGGTGGTGTTGTTCAGGAAGGTGCGCGCCGCCGGGATGAAAGTGCGCACATCGGCGGACGGGTCGCTGTTCAGGTCCGAAGCGGCCTTGCTGCTTGAGAAGAAAGCCGCGGTGCGCGCCTTCTGCAGCGAGACATCGGTGCCGAAGATCGGCGCATCGGGGGCGCGCACCACGCCCAGGATCTTGCCGCGCGTATCCACCACCGAGACAGAGACCTGCGCCCGGCTGTCCAGCGGCTGGCGGATGGCGGCGCGGGAGCGGCTCATGATCTTGAAGGCTTCTTCCAGCACCGCGGTCGTCTCGGCCGCGCTGAGCGGGGTACCGACATCGGCGGCATCGCTGCCCGCACTGGCGGGATAACGATTGGCGCCCGCGCCATTGGTCAGGATGAAGGCGTCGGGATTGTTGAACTCGGCCGCGGTGGCCTTGCGGATGCCGGACGATTCGGTGCCATAGACCTGGCCGGCAACAATGGCGCCGGCGGAATAGCCGGTCACCGGGATCAGGCTGCCCACCCCGGCGGCGGTGGAGAAGGCGGGCGCCGAAGTGGGGCTGGATTTCAGGGTGGAGGCGCTGGCGTCGCTATAACGCAGCGCGGTGCCGTCCAGCAAAACCTTGTCGGCGGTGATGGAGGATGGCGCGGCATAGCCGGCGGTGGCGGCAAAGGCGATAATCTCGTCCACGTCATTGTCGACATTGGAGATGTCGGGATCCAGGCCATAATCGCCATCGGCCATCACCCCGACGCCGCCCACCAGCACGCCATTCTTGTAGAGCGGGAAGCCGCCGGCATCGGCGGCCAGGCCCAGCGGGGAACGCTTGGGACCGATGAAGGCGCTCGCGCCGCCCGCGGCAATGAAACGCGCCGACAGGTCCGAGCAGGGAAGCTGGCTGAACTGCACGCCGAACAGTGGACCACCTTCCAGGCCCGGCGTGATCGCGGCGGTGGGCGGGAAGAACTGCTGCACGATCTCGCTGGCGGTGCGGGTCGAGAAGGCGTTGCCGCCGCTCGACAGATAGGCGCCGGTGATCGCCTTGGCCAGCGCCGCGCCGGCCGCGGGGACGGTGAAGCCCTGCAGGTCGGTGTTATTGGCGGGATTGGCCGCGGCGCGCACCACGGCGTTGTCGTTCGCGCCGGCCTGCTTGTAGACCGCCAGCACATTGCCGACGCGGTCCACCACCGCGATATAGGCGGGCTTGCCTTGCGCGGTAGCTTCGGCGACGGCGCGCGAAATGATGGTCTGCACGTCGGAAACACTGAGCGACTCGGCGGCCGGCACGTTGAAGACACTGGTGGGCGTGGCGGTCGATGCCGCCGAAGCGGGCGTGGTCGTGCCGGTGGTGGAGGTGCTGGCGGCAGCCGGGCTGGGCGTGGAATTGTTGGAACTGGTGTTGGAACTGGCGCTGCCGTCATTCTTGCCGCACGCGCTCAGGACCAGAAGCCCACTCAGCATCATGCTCAGGAACGGACGGATAGGCGAACTCATTTCAATCTCCCCACCGCGCCGGCCAACGCCCGGACCGCGTCGCGAAACTCCGCCGGGTGCCAGGCATTGGTGTCATGCACCTCGGCATAAAGCTGGTTGATCTGCGGGCGCAGGCCTTCTGCGCTGGCCCGGCTCACATGGCCTTGCGCCACCAGCGAATTGAGCAAGGTGTCAGCGGCCATCACCGCCTGGGCGCCGCCTTCGTAATCGGTGTAGCGGGACGCCGCCCCGCTCAGCACCGCATCCAGCGCCGCGAAAGTCTCGGCGCGGTTGAAGGCATGGGTGGCCAACGCATTGGCGAGGCTGCGCGCCGCGCCCGCAAGCTGGGAAGCCGCCGCAGCTGGGTCACGGCTCTGCGCCATGGCGGTGTGGAAATTCTTCGCCGCCGCATCGAAGCTCGCGCCCTCGCCCGGCGCCGCCACCTTGGCGATGGCCGACAGCATGATGATGTTTTCGTCATTGAAGGGCGGTGCGCCCGGCGGCAGCGGACGGCCCGGATTGGCCTCGGCGGTCAGCGCCGCATTGGGCTCGTCGGAAATGCGGCGATGGCAGCTCTGGCAATCGAAGAAATAGAATTGCGGGAAGGCGCCTTCATTGGCGTGCGCGCCATCGGCATAGAGCGAAAGCTGGCGCTCCACCGCCATCGCCTGGCCCACTGCCCAGAACTTGATGCCGCTGGATAGGCCCTTGCGCTTCACATAGTCGGCGTCGAAATCGTAATGGCGCTGCAGCGCGCTGAAGAGATCAAGCTCGAACGACACGCGCGGATGACCGGCCGCCATCATCTTGTGCGTGACGAACTGGCCGCTCTTGGCGCTGCCGAAATGGCAATCCAAGCACAGGCTCGCGCGGGTGCGCGGATCTTCCAGCGCCGCCATGCCGTTCTTGACGTTATCGGCATGGCTGGCGTTCACCGCATAATGGCTGGTCAGCCAGCCGCCGGCGGCGCCATGACAGGCCTCGCAGCCTACGCCGTCGGAGATTTGATATTTGGAGCCGCGCGCGGAAGCGGGATCGGCATGACAGCCCAGGCATTCCTTGGCGTTCTGCGCCGGCCCCAGGCCCAGGCGCTGGGTGATGTTCTGCGCGCGCGAACGGTTCAGCACCTGCCACGCCTGGCTGTGCGAGCCCGCGGCCGATGTCGTGTCCTGCCAGGTGATGAGTTCGTTCTGCCGGACATTCTTGCCGGTGGGCGCCAGGCGCCCATGACAGGTGGAACCACCACAGGATGCGACGCCTTCATGGGTTCCTGGTGCATCAGCAGCCAAACTGGGCGTCGCAAACAGCGCCAAGAGGAACATCAGGCCAATGGCGCGCGCGCACTTACCCTGCCAAAAGCCCGCCACCAAAAATCCCCTGCTCGCGCCGGCGGTAATCCGCCAAAAGCCTTGGATTCGTAGCAGTTTTGCCCCTGTTTTGAAAGCAAAGGAACCTTAATGACAAATTATCACACTGCGGCAACCCTGTCCGCCAGATCGCCTCGCGGCTTGATGGAATACATGCGGAAATTGCCGAAGCCCTTGGCCGTGGGCTGGATGCCGACATAGTCGCAGCGCCAGTCCTTGGTCCCCGCCAGGAACAGCGCGCTGGCAAGCTGCTCCGTCACATAGATTTCACCCGGCGGCGTGACCGGCTCGATGCGCGCGGCGCGAATGATTTCCCGTCCCGCGAAGGAATCTTTCTTGAGGATGGGATCGTGGATAGGATGGGCAGGACCGTAATGGACGGCGATCCGCAATTGCAGATCCACCTCGATGCCGTGGCGCGCCCGGTCGAAGGAGCCTGAGCATTCCTGCATGGCGATGGCGCAGGCCGCCGCCATGGCGGGGGTGCGGAAGACCAGGAAAATCCCGTCCCCGGCCGTGGCGCGGTAATCGATATCCCCCGCAAAAGGCTCGATCACTTCGCCCAGGCGGGCCATGTAGGTATGGACGAACAGCTCCATATGCCGCTCGGGCAATTTGCTGAAGCCGCGCACATCCGCGAACAGAAAGGCGCGCGGCACAACGTCAGAACAGATGTTCGCTTCCAGCGGCAGCGGGGCGGCGGCCAGCCGGTAAGGCGCGCCATGCGGCGGAATGATGACACTGGCAAGTCCCAGCGCCGACCATTGCGCCACTTCCGCCGCGGTGGTGGCCACGGCCGTGGCAGGCAACCCGTCCCACACCGCAAGCTGGCAAATATCTGTCATCAAGGCGTCGGCATGACGGCGGGCCATGCCCATGGCGTGGCTGCCGCACAGGGCGTTGACGCAGTCATGCTCCAGGACGTCATTGTCGATCACATAGGAAACAGTGCGCGCCCGGGACATGCAGGCGGCAAAGCGCGCCTTCCAGCCCGGCGCCACCGAGGTGCGGACAAAATCCTCGGCGCGGTAGGGCAGCACAACATGCAGTTCCAGGCCCGCCGCCAGCGCCGCTTCCGCCAGCAGGATATCGCCGCCGCTGGCCAGCGAGCCGAAGGCAAAACCGGCATTGAGCTGCGTCAGCTGGACCACGATCCTAGCCGGCAAGTCCGCGGCGACCTCTTCGTCCAGCGCGCGATGGCCGCAATAATAGACCACCGAGGGCAGCTTGAGATCGTCCAGCAGGCAGGCGTCGGAACCGCGCGCGGCGCACACCGCCAGCAATTGTTTCTTGGTGGAGGCCATGGCGGAGGCCGAGACGCCGAGCGCGCTGGCCTGTTTCAGAACCGGCGTCACCTCATCGCTTTTGCCCAGCACCAGCAGCGCTTCGGCCCTGGTCGCAAGGCCCCAATAATCCTTTGAATCCGCCACTTCCCGCAAAGTCTGGCGCGCCAGATTCTCCGCCGTGCCCTGCTCGCCCGCCAGGAGGAACAGGGTCGCGGCATTGATCAGGGGATAGTAACCGCCGAAACGGCGATAGACGGTTTCATAGGCGTCCGCGGCCTCGATCAGCGCATCGCGGCGCGCATCGGCGGGCGCTTCCAGCGCAATGTCCTTGAGACAACGTGGTTCCAGCGCGGCGATGTCACGCGCCATGTCAGGGGGCAGCGAGTCCAGCGGCGCATTCGCCAGCCGCTCGCGAAAACACTCCAGCCCGGACCGCGCCGCGCCCGCCCGCGCCAGCGCCAGCACCAGAAGATAATCGCGCTCGGCGCACCGCCGGATGTCCGGATCGTCGGGCGCATGGCGCAAAAGATCCAGCGCGGTGAGGAAATCGCCGGCCGCCAGCGCCGCCTTGGCGCGCGCAATGTCGTTGGGAAAGCGCCGGTCCAGCAAGCTCCGCACCATGTCGGCGATGGCCGCATCACTGGCCGGGACGACACCTTCCTTGCGATGAAGCAAGGGCTGGCCGGGAAGGGCCGGATCGATCACCAGAAGCGGCAGGCCAAGGGCAACGGCGTCGCGCGCGCTTTTGCCGGTCTGGGAATCCCAGCGGTCGGCCGACAGGATGGCCAGGACAATGTCGCTCTTGCGGATCACCGCATCGGCGCAATCCAGGAAAGCGCGATTGCGGGCGTCTTCGCTGGCCATATTGGCGGGCAATTCCTCGACGCCCAATCCCTGGCGCGCATTCTCCAGCAGCGTCCGGAAGGCGGCGATCTCCTCGTCGAAATCGCCCAGATTGAAGGTCTTTTCATATTCGGCCTGGACCGCCGGCAGGATGGCCTGCAGCCGGTAGCCCTGCTCCAGCCCCGCGGTGGCGATCAGTTGGTCGGCGCCCTGGGCCAAGGGCGATAACACCGCCAGTTCAAGACCTTCGGTGCGCGCCGCGCCTTGGGCGATGGCGGCCAGGATATGGCCCACCGAACGCGCCACGGGCCCGCGCGTCTTCAGCGAAATAACGCGATGGCCGATGGCGGCGACGCGCAGAATATTGGATGTGTCGGCCAACAGAACCTCGTGACGGGACAGATGCCCCTATAGCAGAAAGCCGCGCGCGGGACGCGTGGGCGTCATAGAAGGGGGCTCACGCCCGTGACAAGACGTTGACACGCGGTCAGTCCCTAAAGCGCTTAAAAATCAAGCACAAGCGGGGCTTTTGGCGGCCCTTTCGTTGACTCTCCCAGGGCTGCGGGATTTACTCTTTTGGGGTTTTGGGGAGCTCCTTGGAATAACAGGTTCTGGCGCCAAGCGGCGGAAACCTGATCCCGGGGCGCGCATGCAATGACGCAGATATTTCTGTCGTATGCGCAGGGCTACTCCCCCGCAATTTCACCCTTCACCACCGCTATGTCCCTGACCTTCGCGCCTGTGCGCGAAGCCGCCTCTTCTTAAATCATCTCCCAACACCACAGCGAGGAAAGACCATGGCCAACGAACATGTCGATATGGACGGCTTCATCAAGGGTGTGGAGCGCCGCAACCCGGGCCAGCCGGAATTCGTCCAGGCGGTGCACGAAGCCGCGCACGACATTTTCGATTTCATCGAGGGCAAGCCCGCCTATCACGAGTACCAGATCCTGCGCCGCATCGCAGAACCCGACCGAGTGATCTCCTTCCGCGTCTGCTGGGAAGACGACAAGGGCAATATCCGCGTGCAGCGCGGCTGGCGGGTGCAGAACAACAATGCCATCGGCCCCTACAAGGGCGGCATTCGCTTTCATCCGTCGGTCACCGAAAGCGTGCTGAAGTTCCTGGCCTTTGAGCAGACCTTCAAGAACAGCCTGACCGGCCTGCCCATGGGCGGCGGCAAGGGCGGCTCCAACTTTAATCCCAAGGGCAAGTCGGACCACGAAGTGATGCGCTTCTGCCAATCCTTCATGACCGAGCTCTATCGCCATGTCGGCGCCGACATCGACGTGCCGGCCGGCGATATCGGCGTGGGCGGCCGCGAGATCGGCTACATGTTCGGCCAGTACAAGCGCATCACCAACGAATTCACCGGCGTGTTGACCGGCAAGGGCCTGGAATATGGCGGCAGCCTGATCCGCACCGAAGCCACCGGCTATGGCGCGGTCTATTTCCTGCAGAACATGCTGGAAGCCAAGGGCAACAGCGTGGCCGGCAAGACCGCCGTCATCTCCGGCTCGGGCAATGTCGCCACCCATGCTGCCGAAAAGATCGTGCAGTTGGGCGGCAAGGTGCTGACCCTGTCGGATTCCGAAGGTTTCATCCATGATCCGGACGGCATCACCCAGGAGAAGATCGACTGGGTGAAGGTGCTGAAGACCAAGCGCCGCGGCCGCATGTCCGAGTATGTGAAGGAGTTCAAGGGCGCGACCTTCACCGGCGGGGGCGCGCGTCCCTGGGGCGTCAAGTGCGATGTCGCCCTGCCCTGCGCCACCCAGAACGAGCTGAACGGTTCGGACGCCGAATTGCTGGTCAAGAATGGCTGCATCGCGGTGTCGGAAGGCGCCAACATGCCGACCGATCTGGCCGGCATCGAAGTCTTCAAGAAGGCGCGCATCCTTTATGCGCCAGGCAAGGCCGCCAATGCCGGCGGCGTCGCCGTGTCGGGCCTGGAAATGAGCCAGAACTCCGGCCGCCGTTCCTGGAAGGAAGAAGAGCTTCAGCAGCTGCTCAAGGATATCATGCTCGGCATCCATTCCCGCTGCCTGGAATATGGCAAGGACAAGGATGGACATGTCGATTATGTGCGCGGCGCCAATATCGCCGGCTTCAAGAAAGTGGCCGACGCCATGCTGGCTTTCGGCGTCGTCTGATCATCAACCGGCAGGCCGGGCGACCGGCCTGCCGCTTTTCTTTCCACGCCTTCCAACGAGGACCCCATGACCAAGGCATCCGATCTGTTCATTCAATGTCTGGAGGAGGAAGGCGTCGAATATGTCTTCGGCGTTCCCGGCGAGGAAAATCTCGATTTCCTGGACAGCCTGTCGCGTTCCACCAAGATCAAGCTGATCCTGACCCGGCATGAACAGGGCGCGGGCTTCATGGCCGCAACCTATGGCCGCCACACCGGCAAGGCCGGTGTCAGCCTCGCCACTCTCGGACCGGGCGCCACGAACCTGGTCACCGCCGGCGCCTATGCGCAGCTTGGCGGCATGCCGATGATGATGATCACCGGCCAGAAACCAATCAAGAAGTCCAAGCAGGGCCGCTTCCAGATCCTGGACGTGGTGGACATGATGCGCCCCCTGACCAAGTTCACCCATCAGATGGCCTCGGCCGACAACATCCCAGCGCGCGTGCGCGAGGCCTTCCGGCTGGCGCAGGAAGAAAAGCCTGGCGCCGTGCATATCGAATTCCCCGAAGACGTCGCCGACGAACAGACAGATTCAACGCCGCTGAAGGTGAGCCATATCCGCCGCCCGTCGGCGGACGAGAAATCCATCCGCGCCGCCGTGGCCCGGCTCGAGCGCGCCAAGTCGCCGCTGCTGGTGATCGGCGCCGGCGCCAACCGTACCCAGACCAGCCGGATGCTGACCCAGTTGATCGAAAAGACCGGCATTCCCTTTGTCACCACCCAGCTGGGCAAGGGTGTGGTGGACGAGCGCAATCCCAAATTCGTGGGCTGCGCCGCCCTGTCGTCCGGCGATTTCGTCCATGCCGCGGTGGCCGCCGCCGACGTGATCGTCAATATCGGCCATGACGTGATCGAAAAGCCGCCCTTCTTTATGAAGACCGGCGGCACCGAGGTCATCCATGTCTCGTTCCGCTCGGCGGAAGTGGACCCGGTCTATTTTCCGGCGATCGAGGTGGTGGGCGATATCGCCAATGCCATCTGGCAGATCAAGGAGCACATCATGCCCCAGCCGCACTGGGATTTCGGCAAGATACTGAAGGCCCGCGAAGCGGAAGTGGCGCACACCGCGACCATGTCCGGCGACCAGCGTTGCCCGATCTATCCGCCCTATGCGGTGGACCAGATTCGCAGCATCATGCCGTCCAACGGCATCATCTGCCTGGACAATGGTGTTTATAAAATCTGGTTCGCGCGCAATTACCGCGCCCACATGCCTAACACCGTGCTGCTGGACAATGCACTGGCGACCATGGGGGCGGGGCTGCCGTCGGCCATGGCTTCGGCGATGGTTTATCCCGACCGCAAGGTGATGGCGATCTGCGGCGATGGCGGCTTCATGATGAACAGCCAAGAAATGGAAACCGCGGTGCGGCTGAAGCTGAACATCACCGTGCTGATCCTGAACGACAACAGCTATGGGATGATCCGCTGGAAGCAAGCCAATATGGGCTTCAAGGATTGGGGCCTGACCTACAACAATCCGGATTTCGTGAAATATGCCGAGGCCTATGGCGCCAAGGGCCACCGCGTCACCAGCGCCAAGCAGCTCCCGGAATTGCTCAAGTCCTGCCTGGATACGCCCGGCGTGCATCTGGTGGATTGCCCGATCGATTATTCGGACAATGACCGCATCCTGAACAAGGAAATCCGCAAGCTCAGCGCGGCGGTGTGAGGACCATATGCCTGAAGCAAAACAGGGCCTGAAAGACTCCTATCCCTACTATCTGGCGAATGAAGCCAAATCCCCCAACCAGGATTTGGAAGTCACCGACAAATATACCGGGAAAGTGGCGACCCGCGTGGCGCTGGCCGATGCGGCGGCGATTGACGCCGGCATCGCGGCGGCGGTCGAAGCGGCCGAGCCGATGGCGCGGATGGCGGCCTATGAGCGCCAGGACGTGCTGGCCCATTGCGTCAAGCGCTTCCAGGAGCGGTTCGAGGAACTGGCCTATGCCCTGTGCATCGAGGCGGGCAAGCCGATCAAGGATAGCCGCGGTGAAGTCAGCCGGTTGATCGACACTTTCCGCATCGCCGCCGAGGAATCGGTGCGCATCCTGGGCGAGGTCCAGCCGCTGGACATCGCCCCGCGCGCCAAGGGCTATCTGGGCATCTGGAAGCGGGTGCCGATCGGCCCCTGCTCTTTCGTCTCGCCTTTCAACTTTCCGCTGAACCTGGCAGCGCACAAGATCGCGCCGGCCTTGGCGGTGGGTTGCCCCTTTGTGATGAAGCCCGCCTCGCGCACCCCGTTGGGCGCCATCATCATCGGCGAGGTGCTGGCCGAGACCAAGCTGCCCAAGGGCGCCTTCTCCATCCTGCCCGCCACAAGGCATGGCAGCGACCTCTTCACCACCGACGAACGCTTGAAGCTTCTGTCCTTCACCGGCTCGCCCGATGTGGGCTGGGCGCTGAAGGCCAAGGCCGGCAAGAAGAAGGTGGTGTTGGAACTGGGCGGCAATGCCGCCGTGGTGGTGGACGCCGATGCCGATCTGGACGATGCGGTGGAACGCATCACCTTCGGCGCCTTCTACCAGTCGGGCCAGTCCTGCATCGGGGTGCAGCGCATCTTCATCCATGAGTCCATCTACGACACCTTGAAGAAGAAGTTGGTGGAACGCGCCGGCGCCCTGATTTGCGGCGATCCGCGTGACGAAAAGACCTTCATCGGTCCCATGATCGACGTGAAGGAAGCCGAGCGGCTGGAGAACTGGATCAAGGAAGCCGCGGCCGGCGGCGCCACGGTCCTGTGCGGCGGCAAGCGCGACGGCGCCATGCTGCAGGCCACCTTGCTGGAGAATGTCGGCAAGTCCACCAAGCTGAACTGCGAGGAGGCTTTCGGGCCCGTCGCTACCCTGTCGAAATTCAGCGACTTCGAGGCGGTGCTGGATCAGGTCAATGATTCCAAGTTCGGCCTGCAGGCCGGCATATTCACCCGCGACCTCTACAAGGCGATGCGCGCCTGGGACAAGCTCGAGGTGGGCGGGGTGGTGATCGGCGATGTACCCTCCTACCGGGTGGACAACATGCCTTATGGCGGGGTCAAGGATTCCGGGCTGGGGCGCGAAGGCGTGCGTTTCGCCATGGAAGACATGACCGAGATCCGCAACCTGGTGATCCGCAGCCGGGGCGAGTAGCCAGCCCGCAAAAATTCGCTATCATTCCCCAAAAGAGCGCCGATAGCGCACAGGGGATGAGTCATGTCGTTCAAGAAGTTGACCTTGGGATTGTTGCTGGCGTCGGGCTGCGTGGCGCTGGCCCAGGCGCCCGAATCCATTAAGGGCGTCACCATCGCGCCCCATCCCCTGAAGGAATTCGTGCCGGTCACGGGCGCAACGCTGCGCAAGCCCGACCCCAACGACTGGCTGATGATGCGGGGCAATTACGAGGGCTATGGCTTCTCGACCCTGGACCAGATCAACAAAGCCAATGTGAAGGGCCTGCAGCTGGTGTGGTCGCGCACCATGGAAGCCGGCATCAATGAGGCGACGCCCATCGTCTACAAGGGCGTGATGTTTCTGGGCAATCCCAATGACGTGATCCAGGCCATTGACGCGGCCAGCGGCGACCTGCTCTGGCAGTACCGCCGCACCCTGCCGTCGCAGGAAGCGATGCACAACAATTTCTGGGGCCAGCGCAAGCGCAGCGTCTTTCTCTGGGACGACAAGCTCTACACCATCACGCGCGACAACTTCCTGATGGCGCTGGACGCCAAGACCGGCAAGGAATTGTGGGAGGTCAATCGCGGCGGCGACCTCTATATCACCAACACCACCGGCCCCATCGTGGTCGATGGCGTGGTGATCGCGGGCGCCAGTTGCCAGGAAGCGGCGCAAGGCTGTTATGTCACGGGCAACGATGCGGTGACCGGCAAGGAATTGTGGCGCAACACCCTGATCCCCAGGCCCGGCGAGCCGGGCGACGAGACCTGGGGCGGCATGCCGTTCGAGCAGCGCTGGATGACCGGCGTGTGGGGACCCATCACCTATGATCCCGAACTGAACCTGGCCTTTTACGGCTCCAGCGGCGTCGGCCCCTCGTCCGACACCCAGCGCGGCGTCAAGGGCGTCGCCACCCTGGCCGGCACCAACACCCGTTTCGCCGTCGAACCCAAGACCGGCAAGATCGTGTGGAAGCACCAGGTCATTCCGCAGGACAATGCCGACCAGGAATGCACCTATGAGATGCTGCCCATCACCACCAAGGTGGCGCCCGATCCCAAAGCCAAGGGCATGATGGCGATCGGCCGAAAAGCGGCGACCGCTAGCCGCCGCACCCTGACCGGCGTGCCGTGCAAGACCTCCATCATGTGGAGCTTCGACGCCGCCAAGGGCGACTTCCTCTGGGCCAAGTCCACCGTGTTCCAGAATCTGGTCACCAGCATCGACAGCAAGGGCAAGGTCACGCCCAACCCGGAAATGTTCATCACCGACTACAAGAAGACCTATCACCAATGCCCGACCCATGCCGGCGGGCGCGACTGGCCGTTCTCGGCCTACAGCCCTGAGAACAACGTGCTGTATGTGCAGCTGCAGAATCTGTGCGCCGACTATAAGGTGCGGGTGGACAACATCCCCTCCAAGCCCAAGGACCAGTACAACACCATCGGGCCGCAGGTACTGGCCGACGGCTCGACCAATATCGGGCGGCTGGACGCCATTTCGGTGGAGACCGGCCAGACCTTGTGGAGCTGGGAGACGCCGGGTTCGAATTATTCGCCGGTGCTGGCGACCTCCGGCGGCATCCTGTTCAACGGTTCCATGGACCGTTATCTGCGCGCCTTCGACCAGAAGGACGGCACCTTGTTGTGGCAGACGCGGCTGGGCAGCCAGGTGTTCGGCGCGACAGTGACCTACAAAGTCGGCGGGCGGCAATATATCGCGGTGGCGGCCGGCGGCGGCTTCAACAATGGCCCAATCCAGGTGCGGCCTGACCTGGACCAGCCCAGCGGCGGTAACATGGTGTATGTCTTCGCTTTGCCGCAATAATGCCGTTTGCCTTGAGGTGCATGCGCGGATAGCGTCCCGGCCGTTTGAAAACGGCGTGTTGCGTGATGAAACTTCTGACAGGCGCGTCGATCGCCGCGCTTTGCCTGTGGCCGCTGGTGGCCCTCGCCCAGTCTGAAAATGTCCTTGTCACCGCCACGCGCCTTCCCGCGCGCGATGCCGGCAGCAATGTTTCGGTGATCGATGCGGCCACCATCGTGGCGCGCGATCCCGCCAGCGTGGTGGACCTGCTGCGCGACCTGCCGGGGGTGTTCGTGCAGCAATCGGGCGGGCGCGGCAGCGTGGTGTCGGTCTTCACTCGTGGCGCCAAGCCCAACTTCACCCTGGTGCTGCTGGACGGAGTGAAGGCCAACGATCCCACCAACACCCGCGGTGGGTCGTACGACTTTTCCACCCTGGACCTGAACGACATCGAACGGATCGAGTTCGTGCGCGGGCCGGCTTCGGCCATCTATGGCTCCGACGCGGTGGGCGGGGTGATCAACATCATCTCGCGGCGCGGCGGCGCGGCATTCGATGCCGGCCTGCAGGCGGAAGGCGGCAGCTTCGGTTACGTGCGCGCCGCGGGCCATGTCGGCGGGCCGATTGGCGGCGCCACCGGCAATATCGGCCTGTCCTACACCGATAACGGCATGCCGGTGGAAGGCAGCACGTTGAGGAGCACCGCATTGGATGGCGCGCTGGCCTTGCCAGAGATCGCCGGCACCGCGATCAACCTCACTGGCCGTTATAGCGACAGCACGGCAACCTCCTTTCCCGATTCCAGCGGCGGGCCGCGGCTGGCGGTGCTGCGCACCCTGGATCATCGCGACATTCAGGAAGCCGTGCTGGGCGCCCATGCCCTGCGCGGCATGACGAGCTGGTGGAATATGGGCCTGGATTACGGCTTTTATGACCGCAGTTCCGATGCCGTCTCGCCCGGCGTGGCGCCCAGCGCCCAGACACCGAGCGGCATTCCCGCCAATGGCGACAAGGCCCATTTCACGCGGCATGAAGTGACCTGGACCAATCGCCTCACGCCACTGCCGGGGCTGGAGGCGGCGCTGGGCGTGGACATGCAAACCGATCATGGCGTGGATGACGGTTTCCTGCAGTTCGGCCCGGCGAAATTGCCGACCCATTTCGCGCTGGATCGCACTCTATGGGCGGGCTTCGCCGAGGCGCGCTATCAGGTCCTGCCGCAACTCAGCCTGTCGGCCAGCGGCCGTTATGATGATACCGGCGCCACACATCATTTCAGTCCGCAACTGCGCGCCGACTATGCATCGGCCGATTGGGGCACGCAGTTTCAATTGCTGTGGGGCAAGGCCTACAAGCTTCCCAGCTTCTACGCCCTGGGCAATCCGATCGTCGGAGACCCGAGCCTGAAGCCAGAAGAAGCGGAGAATTTCGAAGGCGGCGTCACCCAAAGCCTGTGGGATTGGGGGCGCTGGAAAGTGGAGGCCTATGCCACCAATTATCGCGACCTGATCGATTTTCGCCCTGGTGCGGTGCCCAGGCTGGTCAATCTCTCCACCGTGCATGTGCGCGGCATCGAGACCTCGCTGGAATTGCACTGGGGCACGCTGAGCGCCACGCCGCGCCTGTCCTACACCAACACTCGCAACACATTGACCGGCGCGGCCTTGCGCGATGTGCCCAGCTGGCTGGCCGGCGCGACGGTGAACTGGCAGCCGGATCCCGCCTGGATTGTCAGCTTTGACCTCAATCATACCGGCGGCATGACCGACAATGCTGTGCCCACCGGCGATGTCGCACTGACCGGGCATGTGCGGGCCGACCTGGCCGTGTCTTATAAAGTGCTGCCCAATCTGGCGCTGAAGCTAGGGGTCGATAATATTTTCGACCGCCGCTATGAGGACGTGGTGGGCTTTCCCGCCCCCGGCGCGGTGGTGCGCGGCGGGATCAGTGCTTCGCTTTAGTTGTTGGGCAACGGCCCGGCCAGGCGTCCCAGAAGCTTGAAGGCATATAGCATCACCCGTCCCCGCACCGGCTTGGTGGGACCGGTGATATCGGGCAGGCCAAACACGCCCAGTTGATGCATCGCCTGGTCGCTGCCGTCATCGGGATGCAGGGCGATCCATGTGAGGATTTTCGGCAAGTCGCGCGGCGGGATCACCGCTTGCAGGCGCGCGAACACCAGCCGGGGTACAAAACGCTCCACCTGCTCCATCTGCAGTATGTCCGGCACCGCCGCGATGCTGAGTAGGTTGCGCGCCCGCTGCACCGGATCGCTTGTCTTACCCGGCGCCCAACCCGGCAAGGCATCCCGGATCCGGTCCAGGGTGGGCACAATGGCTGGATCGGGCGCCTCATCGCCGCGCGACAGTGGCGCGATGATGCCTTCATCCGCCGGCAGGCGTTTGAAATCAATCCCGTCGATATCCACCTGGGTCACATCTTGCCAGGACGCCGGAGCGGCATGCGGCTTCGGCGAAGCGGCGACATAGTCGCGGGCGCTGCCAACTTCGCGCGCATCCGGCACGGCGCTGACGGTGGCGCGGCCGCGCAATTCGGCCGCCACACCCACCGCCACCCACATGCCGACGGCCAGCAAGAGCCAGGCGCGGCGCGGCGCAAAGGCCTTGTCCCAGCGGAACATGGCGCCCGCCGCCACAGCCCCCGCCACACCGATCAGCAGCAAAACAGCCAGATCAAAACCGGCCCGGGTGAGCCCAACTCCGGTGGCGGACAATTGCAGCGCCTCCACCGCATAGCGGCCAGGAGCAAACAGCGAGACATGCTGTGCCCAGACCGGCAGGCTTTCCAATTGCACCGCCACGCCGCCGATCATCAGCATGGGCAGGAAGATGCATTGTCCCAGCGCCTGCACCGCCGGCACATTGTCCACCAGCATGGCGATCACCAGGCCGATACCGAGAAAGGCGAAGGACGCCGCGGTGAAAGCGATCGACAGATCGAGCGGATGCACCGGCGCCGGCATGCCGAAGGCAAAGGCCAACGCCAGTTGCAGCAGCGCCGCGGTCACCAGCAGCACGGCGCGGGCCAGAAGTACGCTGGCCAGGAACATCCAGCCGCCCGCCGGCAGTAAACGATACCGCCGCCATACGCCGCGCTCACGTTCGCTGACGATGGTGGTGGGCAGGCCGAAACAGGCGCTGCCCAGGATGGTGATGGTGAGGAACTGCCCCATATGCAGCGCCAGTGGCACCGGATCATTGCGATAGACCGCCCAGAAGGCCACCAGGAAAATCAGGGGAAACAGATAGCCGTACAGCATGGCCATCCGGTTGCGGAAATTCAGCTTCAGTCCCAGCAGAGTGAGCTGCAGCAGCGCCGTCATCGCGCCCCGCCGGTCAGTTTCAGGATCACCTCTTCCAGCGGATCGCCGGAGACGGCGATCAGGTCGGCTGGCGCGCCGGTCGAGACGATCCGGCCACCCGTGATCACCGCGATGCGGTCACAAAGCTGCGCCGCCTCATCCATGTCATGGGTGGCCAGCAGCACGGCGCGGCCCGCCGCCTTCATCTCACGGATATGATCGTGCAACTCGCGCCGCATCTGGACATCCAGCCCGGCGGTGGGTTCGTCCAGCATCAGCAATTGCGGATCGCCGACAAAGGCCAGCGCCAGGGCCAGCCGCTGCTTCTGGCCACCGGACAGGGTGTCGTAGGCAGCATCCTGCTTTTCGCGCAGGCCAAAGCGGTCCAGCAGCGCATCGGTCTTCAACGGCGCCGGATAAAAGGCGCCAAACACATCCAGCGCCTCGCGCGGCGTGATCTTGTCGGGCAATCCCGTCGCCTGCAGCACCGCGCCGCTCTTCGCCCGCGCCTCTTGCGCGTCCGCCCGCGCATCGATGCCGCAGATATGGATAGTGCCGGCGTCGGGCCGCACCAGACCCAGCAGGCATTCGATGGCGGTGGTTTTCCCTGCGCCGTTCGGACCCAACAGGCCGAACACTTCGCCGCTCGCGATCTCGAAACTGATCCCGTCAACGGCCTGCACCGCGCCATAGCGATGCGACAGCTCCGTGACGGTCAGCGCCTTCGTCACTAGCGAATAGGCGCCTGCAGCTCCTGGTCGGTCCAGGGCTTTTTGCGGAAGGCGTAAAGCTGGCGATATTCCTTGGCCAACACAGGCTTGACCGGCGCCGCGGTATTGCCGAAAGCGCCGCGAATATACGTCACCACCTGCGCGAGTTGCTCGTCGTTCAGCGACTGGCCCAGGGGCGGCATCTCCCCGATCGAACCTTCCTTGCCATTCAGCAACACCCGGATGGGCATATCGGCCCGGCCTATCACCAGCTTGGAGCCGGCCAAGGCGGCGGCAACACGCGGCGCGCCCTGGCCATTGTCCTGATGACAGCCGGCGCAGTTGGTGGCGTAAACCCCCTGCCCTGCCTTGAACAAGGCTTCCTCTTCCGGCGTGCGGGTGTTCTTGGGCGCCGGCGGCACCGGCTTGCCCGGCCAAGTCACATCATCCAGCACTGCCTTGGCGGCGGCGCCCATCTCGCCGCTTTCTTTCGCCAACGACGACAGCGAAACCGGCTCGGCGGGCAACGCAAACGGTTTCACCGCCGGCTTGGGCCTGACGAAAATACCTTCCATGCCGCCGGCGCGGCCGCCCGACACCACGGCAGGTGGGCGGGCATCGACCCCGGCAAAGCCGGTGGCGGCACCGTTCAGCATCGCCAGGCGCAGCTTGGCGGGCTTGGCGCTGTCGGTGGCGGCGGCCAGCAGCTTTTGCACCTGGCCCAAATCGCGGCTCTTGGCGGCGGCGCCTGCCAGCATTTCCGCCGTGTCGGCATTGGCGTCACTGCTCGCCAGCACGCCATCCAACGCTTCGGCTTCCAGGCCCTTCAGCCCGCTGATGCCGGCATCCACCGTGGCGGCGTCATTGCCATACTTCTTCATCAGCGCCACCACCGGCGCCACGCGGGCCTCGCGCGGCAGCGCGCCCAGCGAGGCGGCCAACTGCCGGCGCACCGTCCAGCTGGAATCGTCGGAGAGTTTCAGCACCGCCGCCTTGATCGCGTCATCCTTGGCCAGGAACGGTTCGGCGCCGCGCACACCGGCCAGCCGCACATAGGCATTGGAATCCACCAGCGCCTTGCTCACCGTCTCGGCGTCCAGCGAGCCCATGCCCGACAGGGTCCAGATGGCTTGGGTCCGCGTCTTCCAATCCGGCGCGCTGCCCGCCAATTGCTTCAAGGTCGGCACCGCCGACTTGTCATTGCGCTGGACCAGCAATTGCTGAGCCGTATCGCGCCACCAGCCGCCCGGATCAGACAGATGCGCCACCAGTTGCGCCGGCGTCTCATCAATCATGCGCGGCTTGGGCGCAGCATTTTTCACCATGCCGGTATGGATCACCCGCCAGATGCGGCCCTTGTGGATGCCGTCCCACAATTTGTGCTGCTGGATATAGTTCTTCAGATAATCGCTCTGGATCGGCTCGTCCTGGCTGACGCCGCGATACATGTCCACAATCAGGAAGCTGCCATCGGGGCTGGGCACCAGCCAGGTGGGCCGGAAGCGTTCGTCGGTCGAGGCGAGAAATTCGCCCTTGGCGTAATAATCCGCGCCGGAAAGATTGCCGTCGGCACCTTCGGTCAGCTTGAGCAGATGCACCAGGTTGGTGGGACTGTCGACCACCACCGCCTGACCGTAGAATTCTTTCGGCAAGGCGTTGCCGCGATAGATCATGGGCGAGGACACGCCCTGATAATAATAGGCCGAGCCATCGGGCCGCGGCACTTCGGGGCGGTAGCCGCGATTGACGCCCATGGTCGGCCGCACCGGCCACACCGCCGACTTGGCCTGGTCCACAAGATTCTCATAAAGGCCCGCAGTGCGGGTGAGATCGGAATTGCGTACATAATACTGGGCGGGCACATAATCGGCGAACAGAGGGTCGGTGTTGAAATTACGGAAGATCAGCCCGCCGTCATTTTGCGTCACGCCCCACTGGCCGCGCACCAGGTTGGTCACCACCTCGAACTTGCCGCCGTCCTTGGGCAGCACATTGTAATTGTGCTCGGCGATGTTGATGGTGTTGTCCATGCCCCAATAGAGCGCGTTGGCGGCATGCTCGATATTGCCGACCCGCCCGAAACCGTCCTTGATGATCTCCTTGGTGTCGGCCACCAGATCGCCATTGGTGTCGCAGGCCCTTACCAGATTGGGCGGCTCGCCGATCAGGGCGCAGCCATGATCCAAAATCTTCAAGGCGCGCGGCAGCACCAGCTTGTCCTGAAACACGGTGCGCTTGTCATAGATGCCGTCGCCGTCGGTATCTTCCAGGATCGCGACATCGCCGACCGGCTCGGTCATGTTGACCATCTTCTGGCCCACGGCATAGCCCTGCATCTCGACGACCCAGAGACGGCCATTGCCGTCGAACTCGGCCAGGATCGGATCCACCACCAAAGGCTCGGACGCCACCAGTTGCAGTTGGAAGCCCGGCGCCATGTGAAAGGTTTTTAATTCCTGCGCGGGCGACAAGGTCGGCGGGAACTTGGGCTGCTTGGTCTGAACCTTGGCCGGCCAGGGCCGGTTGAGCTGCGTCGTCAGGGGACCCTTGTGCACGCCCTTAGTCGCCGAAAAGCCCACCGCCACCGACAGAGCAAGTGCAGCAGAGGCAAGGGCAAAGGTCCTGAAACGCATGGCGGTTTTCCTGTATTTTGGCGGGGATAATAGACACAGCGCGGAGGCCGTAAAGCCCGGCGCCATGCGGCGTTTCGCATGAACCGGAAACCGCGTAGAACGGGCCAAAATCGTACGCTCTGCTGAGAGGAATTGCCGTGCTCAAGATTGTTTCCGCCAAGGTCATTGTCACCGCGCCGGGGCGCAATTTCGTCACCTTGAAGATCGAAACCTCGGACGGCGTCACGGGGCTTGGCGACGCCACCCTCAGCGGCCGCGAACTGGCGGTGGCCAGCTATCTCACCGACCATCTGGTGCCTTGCCTGATCGGGCGCGACGCGCACCAGATCGAAGACACCTGGCAGTATTTCTACCGCGGCGCCTATTGGCGGCGCGGGCCGGTGACCATGGCGGCCATCGCCGCGGTGGACATGGCGCTGTGGGACATCAAGGCCAAGGTGGCGGGACTGCCGCTCTATCAATTGCTGGGCGGCAAGAGCCGCGATGGCGCCATGGTCTATACCCATGCCAATGGCACCAGCATCGAAGAGACGCTGGACAAAGCGCAGAAATATATCGCCGAGGGCTACAAGGCGGTGCGCCTGCAGGCCGGCGTGCCGGGATTGAAAGCGACTTACGGCGTAGGCAAGGCAGGCAAGCCTTACGATCCAGCCGACAGCGACATTCCGTCGGAATATTCCTGGTCCAGCGAGAAATACCTGCGCTCGGTGCCCGAGCTGTTCAAGAAGGCGCGCGACGTGCTGGGCTGGGATGTGCATCTGTTGCATGACGTGCATCACCGCCTGACGCCGATCGAAGCCGGCCGGCTGGGCAAGGAACTGGAACCCTATCGCCTGTTCTGGCTGGAGGATGCGGTGACGGCCGAGAACCAGGCCAATTTCCGCCTGATCCGTCAGCATACCGTTACGCCCTTGGCGGTGGGCGAAGTGTTCAATTCCATCTGGGACTGCAAGCAGCTGATCGAAGAACAGTTGATCGATTACATCCGCGCCACAGTGGTGCATGCCGGCGGCATCACCCATCTGCGCCGCATCGCCGCCCTGGCCGACATCTATAACGTGCGCACCGGCTGCCATGGCGCCACCGACCTATCGCCGGTCTGCATGGCCGCAGCGCTGCATTTCGATGTCTCGATTCCCAATTTCGGCATCCAGGAATGGATGCACCATGCCGAAGTGACCGACGAGGTTTTCCCGCGCACCTATTCTTACAAGGACGGGGCGCTGCATCCCGGCGAGGGCCCCGGGCTGGGGGTGGAGATCGACGAGAAACTGGCGGCCAAATATCCCTACAAACGCGCCTATCTGCCGGTGAACCGGCTGGAAGACGGTTCACTGACAAATTGGTGACCCCCGTCAAGGGATTGGGTTTGCTGGATTTTATGCTCGTTCTCTGGGCTTGCCCGCCCTTGCCCGCCAAGGGGAAGGCGGCTTAGGCTCATCCATCAAGTAAGCATCATTTTTGGGGCGTCTGGGGCACCATGGATTTGAAAGACAAAAGCGCCGGCGGCGTCATTATCGCCGCCGCGCCGGGACGGATCGATCTGTCCAACGCCGACCAATTCCAGGACGCGCTGTCCGCCAGCCTGGCCAAGGCCAAAACCGCGCTGGTGCTGGACCTGTCCGCCGCGGACCTCATCACCAGCGGCGGCTTTCGCGCGCTGGTGATCGTGCAGAAAGCCTCCAAGGCCCAGAACAAAAGCTTCGCCATCACGAGCCTGCGGCCGCTGGTCAAGGAAGTCTATGACATCGGCAAGTTCAACCATGTGCTGGCGCTGTTCGACACGACACATGACGCCGTCGCCAAGCTGGACCCGGACTCGCTCTCCGCCCTGGAAGCGGCGCGGCCATGAAAGTCACTTTCTGGGGCACGCGCGGCTCCCTGCCCACACCGCTGGGCGCCAAGGGCGTGCGCAAGAAGCTGGTCAATGCGCTGGTGAAGGCGGCAGGCAAAAACCTCGACACGCCGGAAAAGGCGGAGGCATTTTGCGAGCAGGAACTGAGCTTCGCCGAATCCAGCACCTTTGGCGGCAACTCCTCCTGCGTGCAGGTGGATGTGGGCGGGCCCGATTATCTGATCTGCGATCTGGGCTCAGGGGTGCGCGAATTCTCGCTGGCCGCCATCGCCAAGCACGGTCCCAAGGCGCCGCAGACCTATCATATCCTGGTGTCGCATGTGCATTGGGACCACATCATGGGTTTTCCCTTCTTCATTCCCTGCTTCATTCCCGGCAACAAGGTCATCGTCTATAGCTGCCATGCCAGGCTGGAAGAGGCGATCCGCGGCCAGAACCATGAACCCTGCTTTCCGGTCGAGTTCACCACCCTGGGCGCCAGCATCGAATTCGTGAAGATGGAAATCGACAAGCCCTATGACATCGCCGGCGCCAAGGTCACCGGCACCCCGCAGATGCACGGCAATGATTCCTATGGCTACCGCATCGAGAAGGACGGCAAGGCGGTGGTCTACACCACCGATTCCGAGCACAAGCCCGAAGACCGGGCCGAGATGTTGCGGGCGGCGACGTTCTTCAAGGATGCCGACCTGGTGATCTTCGACGCCATGTATTCACTGGCCGACTCGGTGTCGATGAAGGAAGACTGGGGCCATTCCAGCAATGTGATGGGCGTCGAGCTTTGCCAGATGGCGGGCGCGAAGAAACTGTGCCTGTTCCATCACGAGCCGGTCTATGACGATGCGCGGCTGGAAGGCGTGTTCAAGGAAACCATCCGCTTCGAGGAAATCACCCGCACCGACAAGAAGCTGGACGTCGCCATCGCCTATGACGGGCTGGTCCTTGAAATTTAGGGGCCTGGGCCGGCTGCTGGTGAGCGGCTGGGGCCGGCGCGCCGCCTGGGCGGTGCTGATCCCTTTCCTGATCCTGCAGATTGCGGCGCCGGCGCTGTTCAACACCCCCCGCATGATGCTGTTCGATTCCTATCAGCGCACCATGCCCCGCGACCAACGTCATGACGGCGCGATCATCGTGGCGATCGACGAAGCCAGCCTGAAACTGGTGGGACAATGGCCCTGGCCGCACCGCAAGATAGCGGAGCTGGTTTCCCGCATCCTGCAAGGCAAGCCCTCGGCGCTGGGCATCGACATGATCTGGGCCGAGCCCGACCGCCAGTCGCCGGAACAATGGATACGCGATGCCGGCGATTTGCCGGCGCCCCTGGCCAATGCGATTTTGCAACTGCCGCACAGCGATGACCAGTTGGCCAAGGTGCTGCAGGAAGGTCCGGTCGTGCTGGGCGTGGGCGGGCTTTTCAACACGCCTTTGCGGGAAGATGAGGGGCCGATGATTCCGGTGCAGACCAGGGATCTGCAGCCGCCCTATAACCGGCCCGACCCGCCGGACGTGCTGCTCAGCTTCGGCACCACGCTTCGGAGCATCCCGGCGCTGGACGAAGCGGCGTCCGCGCATGGCAGCCTCACTGTCCGCCCCGATGATGACGGCGTGTTTCGCCGCCTGCCCATCATGTCGCGGCTGTCGGGACGGCTGGCGCCCAGCCTGGTGCCGGAGATGCTGCGCGTCGCCACCAATGGCGGCTTTCCGCGCATCCTGTTCGACGGCAACGCGATCACGGCGGCCCGGATCGGGGACTATTTTGTCGCCACCCAGCATGACGGCACCGTGCTGGTGAATTTCTCGCCTCATGACGATCACCGCTTTGTTTCGGCGCAAAGCATCCTGCGCCAGAAAAATCCGGTGTCGCCCGAGATTTTCCGCAACAAGCTGGTGTTCCTAGGCGTCACCGCGCTGGGTTTGCCCGATCAGCGCAACACCCCGGTCGGCTTCATGCCGGGGGTGGAAATCCAGGCCCAGCTGCTGGAGAACATCCTGCAGCAGAAGCTGGCGCGGCGGCCCGAATGGAGCCTGGGCCTGGAACTGGCGCTGACCGCGCTGGCGGGCCTCGCCATGATCGTGGTGTTGCCGATGGTGCGGACGCGCCTGCAACTCGGCGCCATTCTCCTGCTGTCGCTGGAATTTATCGTCTTGGGAGTCGGCCTGTGGGGGCAGTACCGGATCCTGCTGGATATCGTCACGCCGGCGATCGGCCTGGGCCTCACCCTGGCGGCGCTGCTGATCGCCGGCTTCGCCCAAGCCGATGCGCAGCGGCGGCGCCTGCGGCTGGCCGCCGCCAAGACCGCGGGCGAATTGGAAGCGGCCCATCGCATCCAGGCGGGCATCCTGCCCAATCCCGCCAGCGTCGCGGGCGATGCCCGCTTCGATCTAGATGCCTTGATGATCCCGGCGCGGCAGATCGGCGGGGACTTCTTCGATTTCTTCAAGATGGATGGCGACCACCTGTTCTTTGCGGTGGGCGATGTCAGCGGCAAGGGCATGCCGGCCGCCCTGTTCATGGCGCTGGGAAAATCGCTGTGCAAGAGCTGCGCCCTGCGCGGGGAGCACGATATCGGCACCATCATCAACCGCGCCAACCGCGAGATTTCGCGCGACAACCCGGAAATGCTGTTCATCACGCTGTTTGCGGGTGTGCTGGATCTGCGCACCGGCGAACTGCGCTTCTGCAATGCCGGGCACGACGAGCCTTTCCTGCTGCGCAACGGAGAGCCGCCCCATTCCCTGCCGGCGGTGGGCGGACCGCCGCTCTGCGTGCTGGATGATTTCGACTATCCGGAAGAGCGCTTCCAGATGAACCCCGGCGACATGCTGTGCATCATCACCGATGGCATCACCGAAGCCATGACCGCCAAAGGCGAGGTGATGGGACGGGCGCGGGCGGAAGGCGTTCTGGCAGGCTTGCCGGCAAATGTCAGCGCCGGCGCCGCGACCAATACCTTGCATGACGCAGCCGACCATTTCGTGGCAGGTGCGGAGCCGTCAGACGACCTCACCATCCTGGCGGTGCGCTGGCGCGGGCCTACTGCACAATGATGTCAACGTAACGCTCGTTGGGATTGGGCGTGCCGTCCGCGTCCGGGTCATCGCGTTCGCCGCGGCCATCGGTGGTGATCTGGATGCCGGGCCGCAGATTGCCCTTCTGCTGCAGCAGCGTCTTGATCGCGTCGGCGCGCTCGCGCGACAGCCGGTCATTGTCGGACTGCGAACCGACCCGGTCGGTATAGCCGATGATCACGATCTCGGCCGCCAGGCGGTCATCGACGTCGGTTTTGACCTTGGTTTCGAATTCCGCCCTGGACTCGTCGGTCATGGTATCGGTGCCGTTCAGGAAAAACAGCTTGTGATGCCCCGGCTCCTTGGGACGCGCCGCCAGCACATCGGAAAATTCCTTTTTGACCTGTTCGGGATCGGCCATACCGGCCTTGCTGTCACCCGGCGTATCCGAGGCATAGGCCTTGTCCAGCACCACATCCTTGCCGTTATTGGTATGCACCACCACGCCGCCGATATGGCCGTCGGAGTCCGGCATCACCACCACGACATCATGGGCGCATCCGGCCAGAAAGGCGCAGGCCAGGGCCGGCGCGAGAAACCGAACGGCGCGGGACATCAGCTTTTTCCTTCGACGCGCACCACAAATTCCGTGCCCCGCACGCCCAAGAGCGCAGTGGGCGTGCTGATATGCATCGCCTCGGGCGTCTGCTTCACGATCTGGCCGGATTTCGCGGCCAAGGTGCCCTGGGACAGGACCGAGTCGAAGACACCCACATGGGTGGTTGCGTCAAAACGATACTGTTTCAGGGCCAGCTTGCTGTTGGACCCCAGGGACATCATGCTGCTATCGGTGAAGGTAATGCCGACCGAGGCGCCCTTGGCGGTGGTGACGGTGTCGGTCTGGTAGACGTGATCGCCGACTTTGAGAGGCAGTGTCTGGCCCTGATGCAGTACCGAAACATCGCCCTTGGCGGTTTTGACCTGGCCGATGGCGTCGTCCGCCTGGGCGGCGGCAGCCCAAGTCACGCCCAGCGCAATCGCGCAGCCCAAAATTCCCAGTGACCTGATGCGCATGGAAAACTCCCCCGAGCCCATAGACCTGAACTATACCGCGACTATGAACGATCTGTTCGCGGCGCTGCGCGCACTCGAACAGGCGTGCAAGACGTGGAAAATTGACGCCGCCTTGGTATCACGAGCGCTGATTGTGGTCGAGGAGCTTTTCTCCAACACCATCAAATATGGTTATGGCGGGGAGTGCACGCGGCCGGTCCGGCTGCACTTGGCGGCCCGGCCCGGCCTCACCATCACCTATGAAGATGACGCGCCGGCCTTCGATCCCACCGGCTGGAAAGTACCGGACAATGAAGCGGTTGCGTTGGACGACCGCCCCGAGGGCAAGGCCGGGATCGCCATGGTGTTGGGCCTGTGCGCCAGCACGGTCTATCAGCCCCGGGATGGCGGCAACCGCCTGGTCATGACATTCGGGACGGAAGGCGGAACTTAAGAGAGTTCGTCCAGCAGGACCGCGACATGGCGGGCACGGGCGCCCGCGCCGTGAGCGATCTGGTGGCGGCAACTGGTGCCGTCGGCGACCAGAATCGCGTCCGGATTTTTGCGCACCGCCGGCAGCAGGCTGAGCTCGGCCATCTGCATGGAGACGTCATAGTGATCGGCGTCATAACCGAAGCTGCCGGCCATGCCGCAGCAGGAGGTTTCGATCAGCTCCGGCGATGCGCCGGGGATCAGGCGCAACACCTCCAGGATCGGCGCCACGGCGCCAAAGGCCTTCTGGTGGCAATGACCATGCAGCAGGATGGGCGCGGGCGCCGACTTCAACGGCAAGGAGAAGCGCCCCGCCTTGGCTTCGCGCGCCAGGAATTCCTCCAGCAGCAACGCTTGCGTCGATACCGTCTTCGCCCTGTCGCCAAACCCCATGCACAGCGCTTCATCGCGCAAGGTGAGCAGGCAGGACGGCTCCAACCCGACAATCGCGACACCGGCCTCGGCCAAAGGCAACACATCTGCCAGCAGCGCCGACAGTTTGTCTTTCGCCTTGTCCACCATGCCGGCCGCCAGGAAGGTACGGCCGCAACAATGATGGCCCCGATCTTTTTCGACCAGATAAATGGTGTAGCCCGCCTTCTTCAGCACCCGTGCCGCGGCATGGGCGTTTTCGCTTTCGAAGGTCGCATTGAAGGTATCCACGAACAGGGCGGCGGCTTTGGGCGCCGCCGCGATCGCAGCTTCCCGGCTGGAGAACAGGCTTTGGTCATGCGCCGCCCAGAAGGTGTCGCTGCGCCAGCGCGGCAAGGCACGCCGCGCGGACAGACCGACAAGCTTTTCGCTGAACCACCGGATGAGCGGCACGCGATCGCGCAAGTTGGCCCATCTGGGAATATGGCTGAGGGTATCGGCATAATCCGGCAGGTGCGCGACCAGCCGGTCTTTCAAGCTGAAGCCGCGCGCCTGTTTGTAGTGCGCCAGGAATTCCACCTTCATCTTGGCCATGTCCACACCCGTGGGACATTCGCGACGACAGCCTTTGCAGGAGACGCAGAGGTCCAAGGTGTCATGCATCGCCTGGCTGGTCAGGGCGCCCTCGCCCAACTGTCCCGACAGCGCCAGCCGCAAGGTATTGGCGCGGCCGCGGGTGACGTGTCGCTCATCGCGGGTAACGCGATAGCTGGGGCACATGGTGCCGGCATCGAATTTCCGGCAATGGCCATTGTTGTTGCAGATCTCCGCCGCCTTGGCGAAGCCATGCGCCGGGTCACCACCGCTGCCGGGCGCCGATGTCTGTTCGGTGATGGGATCGTTCTGGACGTCCCAGTCCGACCAGTCCAGCACCGTCGTCAAAGGCTGCACGGTGTAAGGCTTGCCGCTGTCCGGCGGAGGGGTGCGGAACAGGTTGCCGTCATCCATGCGCGGCGGATCGATGATGCGGTTCGGGCTGAACAGCCCGATGGGGTCCATGTAACTCTTGATGGCGCGGAAGGCTTCGTTGATCCGGGGCCCGAATTGCCATTGGATCCATTCGCCGCGGCACAGCCCGTCGCCATGCTCGCCGCTGAAGGCGCCCTTGTATTGGCGCACCAGGGCGCTGGCCTCTTCAGCGATGCTACGCATGTTGGCGGCCCCGCCACGTCGCATGTCCAGGATCGGGCGCACATGCAGGGTGCCGACGCTGGCATGGGCGTACCAGGTGCCATGGGTACCGTGGCGCGCGAACACATCGGTCAGGGCGGCGGTGTACTCGGCCAGATGCACCAGCGGCACGGCGCAATCCTCGATGAAGCTGACCGGTTTGCCGTCGCCCTTCAGGCTCATCATGATGTTGAGGCCGGCCTTGCGCACCTCCCACAGATTCTTCTGTGGCGCGTCGGCCTCCATCTCCACCACACTGCCGGGCAAGCCCAGGTCGCCCATCAGCGCCACCAGGTCTTTCAGCTTCTGCACCAGCACCGGCTTGTCCTCGCCGGAAAATTCCACCAGCAGAATGGCTTCGGGCTTGCCGATCAGCGCGGTTTCCATGGTCGGACGGAAGGCGGGATTGGACAGCGCCAGTTCGATCATGATGCGATCGACCAGCTCCACCGCGCTGGGACCCAGCTTGACGATATGCTGGGCGCTGTCCATGGCGGTGTGGAAGCTGGTGAAATTCACCACCCCCAGGACCTTGTTGCTGGGCAGCGGCACCAGCTTGAGGGTCAAATCCTTGGTGAAAGCCAGGGTGCCTTCCGAACCCACCAGCAGATGCGCCAGATTCACGCTGCCGTCTTGGGTATAAGGGCGCTCATTCTGGTTATCGAAAATGTCGAGGTTATAGCCCGCCACCCGCCGCAGCACCTTGGGCCAGTTGGCTTCGATCTCATCACGGTTTTGCACCGCCAGCCCGCGAACAAAATCCGCGATGCCCGTGCCCAGCCCGCCGAGCCTGTCCACCGGACCGAATTTTACTTCGCTGCCATCCGACAGCCAGGCCGTGGCGCCCAGCATATTGTGCACCATGTTGCCATAGGCGATGGAGCGTGAGCCGCAACTGTTGTTGCCGGCCATGCCGCCCAAAGTCGCCTGGGCGCTGGTGGAAACATCCACCGGATGCCACAGGCCGTGTTTCTTCAGCGCGGCATTCAGATGATCCAGCACCAGACCCGGCTCGACCCTGGCGGTGCGGTTTTCCACATCCACGTCCAGGATGGCGCGGCGATATTTGCTGTTGTCGATGACAAGGCCTGCGCCCACCGTCTGGCCGCACTGGCTGGTCCCGGCGCCGCGCGGCACGATCGGCACTTTCAGGTCGCGGGCGATGTCTATGGCGGTTGCCACGTCGCGTGATGTGCGGGGCACAAACACGCCCACCGGCATCACCTGATAGATGGAGGCGTCGGTGGCATAGCGGCCGCGCGCGCCGTCATCGAACAGCACTTCGCCTTCGGTTTCGGCCTCAAGGCGGCGCGAAAGCGCTTGGCAGGTTTCATTGGAAGCCGCGCCGGAGACGGGTTTGTTCAGCACAGGAAATCACGCCCCACGGGCGCGGCAGGTACTCCTGCCAGTTTGCAATTCCGCCCCCGGAACCCTAGCATTTTGGCCAAAGAACACAAAGATACAGGCGGGTCATGCTCACGCTCGATTTCCATCCCACCGGCAATCACTTCCTGCAGATTCCGGGGCCCAGCCCGGTGCCCGACCGCATCCTGCGCGCGCTGAGCCTGCCCACCATCGACCATCGCGGACCCGAGTTCGGCGCCCTGGGACTGAAGCTGACCGAAGGCATCAAGCGCATCTTCAAGACCCAGCATCCGGTGATGATCTATCCCTCCTCGGGCACCGGCGCCTGGGAAGCGGCCCTGGTCAACCTGTTCAGTCCGGGCGATCACATCGTGATGTATGAGACCGGCCAGTTCGCCGCCCTGTGGGCGCGGCTGGCGGGACGGCTGGGCCTGTCCACCGAGATCCTGGAATGGAAAGGCGGCGACGATGCCGACTTGCCGGAGGCGCCGGGCTGGCGCCATGGCGTGCAGGCGGCGCTGATCCAGGAGCGCCTGGCCGCGGACAAGGAGCATCGCATCAAGGCGGTGTGCGTGGTCCATAACGAAACCTCCACCGGCGTGACCTCTGACATTCTGGCGGTGCGCAAAGCCATCGATGCCGCAAAGCACCCCGCACTGCTGGTGGTGGACAGCATCTCAGGTCTTGCCAGCGCCGATTACCGCCATGACGAATGGGGTGTGGACGTCACCATCAGCGGCTCGCAAAAGGGCCTAATGCTGCCGCCAGGGCTTGGCTTTAATGCCCTGTCGCCCCGCGCCATCGAAGCCTCCAAGTCGGCCAAGCTGCCCAAATCCTATTGGGCATGGGACGAAATCATCGAAATGAACAAGACGGGCTATTTCCCCTACACGCCCGCCACCAATCTTCTTTATGGCCTGCACGAAGCGCTGGAGATGATCGAGGCCGAAACGCTGGACAAGATCTTCGCCCGTCACAAACGCTGGTCGGCCGGCGTGCGCGGCGCGGTCGAGGCCTGGGGTCTGCCGGTGCAATGCGCCGACAAGGACCTGCACTCTCCCATTCTCACCGGCATCATTGTCCCGAAAGGCATCGATGCCGACCTTTCCAGCACAGTGGGATCCGAAGCTTGGAATTCACGTGACTTGAAGTCGCGGC